>Ga0233431_1000133_pt1 | contig 171730 bp, 153 predicted proteins | sample SI_118_April2016_FD_179867 | JGI IMG/M metagenome (GOLD analysis project Ga0233431, IMG submission 179867) | Seawater microbial communities from Saanich Inlet, British Columbia, Canada - SI_118_April2016_200_MG | ecosystem: Environmental > Aquatic > Marine > Inlet | place: Canada: British... | reverse complement strand
AGATGGCTGAGGCCCTTTTCATCAGCTCAAAGACCGTCCAAAAACATCGAGCCAATTTAATGGAGAAACTGGACCTTCATAATACCGCCGCTCTAACGGTTTTTGCCATAGAGAAAGGTCTTATCGACAGGTAATGCGCCTAAGTTGCTTGTATTGTTAGCGGCAGCCAATTGAGATCAAGAAGAGAAAGGGTAGAGAGGATAGTGAAGCGGGCTATGTCAAAGGCCATAGCGACTCAACAGTAGTGCCTAATCCTTTGTGCGTTTCGACCGAAAAAGACCCTCCTGACAACTCCGTTCTTTCCCTCATGCCGGTAATACCCAGTCCTCTGCCAGATTGGTCACCGGAGAGAATATCTTCCATTTCAAATCCATCGCCGTTATCCTTAACAACCAATTCGATAGTGCTGTCTGTCTTCCTTAGGCAAAGACGCACGACGCTGGCCTGACTATGTTTGGCCACATTATTCAGCGCTTCCTGCAAAATTCGATAGATAACAATCTTCAGAGAATCAGGTATGTCATCTTCCAGTATTTCAACCTGGGTTTCGATCTCAATCCTGACGTATAGGGTCTTAAACTCCTTGAGCAACCAAGAAATTGTTGCCACAATACCAAAATCATCCAGGGACGACGGCCTGAGGTTTTTACTGATCCTTCTAACTTCCTCAACAGCCCCTCGAGCCAGAGGCATCACGGATTCCAGTGATTTGACAGCCTCGTCGAGGTTTTTTTGACTCAGTTGCATAAGGGCGGCTTCGGTCCAAATTTTGACAGCGCTCAGCGTTTGCGCAAGCCCGTCATGGAGTTCCTGACCAATCCGTTTGCTTTCTTCTTCATGGGCGGTTAGGAGCCTGGATGACAATTCCGTGAGTTCTCTCCCGGATTGTTTTAGCGCTTCCTCCGTACTTTTACGTTCCCCTATCTCCCCGGCTAAAAGCACATTGGCCTTCGAAAGTTCTCTTGTTCTTTTAATAACGCGCTCTTCCAATTCCCCATGGGCTTTCTGGAGTTCCGTCCCGGCCCGGTTGCGCTGAATTGCCAGTGCGTAGTATTCGGCCATGCGACCAATGGCTTTGAGATCCCTTCGGGTATAATCGCTTTCTTTGTTGGCCAGGGCAATTTGACCGACCAGCTCTTTGCTCAGCAACACGGGCACGAATAATAAACGTTCAAGGGGTAGATGGCCTTCAGGAATTCCAGTAGATGCTTCATGAGTTTTGGGTGAATTGGTAAAAAATGCTTTCATGTTGTTCAAGGAATGCCCCCAGAGCGCAGGATATTGTCCATCTTCAGCCCTTGGGAATACGATTTTCCGGCTTCCTCCCTTGATCCAGCATTTTCCCAGCATCATGGAATTAAAGGTGTGTACGATCATGTTGCCGGTGACAGGGTCTATGGAGGAGACGTAGCCATGTTTGCTTGTGGTCAACATCTTTGCCTCGTTCAAAATGGTGGCTGTAATATCCAGGATCGAAGCCAATGGAGAAATCACCGGCACATACAGCTCGGAAAGCGCAGCATTGACCTTTGCTTCCCATTTGATCTCATCATCTACACGCATACGCTCGGCATTTTGCTGTTTCATTAGCTCATTTGCAGCCTTGAGCTCGTCAGCTTGACCCTTTAAACGCCTGATGATTGGTTTGGTAATTTGGAGGAAGGAGAATGCTCCGGCCAAAACAACCAGGACTGTAAATCCCAGCGCTATTGTACTGGCCCTGACAAATGGGGCTCGAATCTCAGCCAGATCAATCTTGGCCACGATGCCATAGTTTAACTCTCGTACTGGCTCGTACGCTGCCAGTACAATCTCCCCCCGGTAATCCTGGCCTACCAGGGTACCCGATTCCCCCATCAGGGCCTGCCGCATGGGTTGTGCCAGCTTGGATACAAAAGGGACTGGTTTCGGTGTGTCAAGGCCGCCAAGTCTGTGGTTAAGCAAGAAGATAATTTTATCTCCCTCAAGACGAGCCAGGGTAAACTCGCCTGTGTTACCAAAGCCCTCATAGTTTAAATGGGCGTCTATTATTTGGCTCAGAGCCGCCCCTGCGTGTTCCCCCAGGTCGGGATGCGATTCTTGTAGGTGAATCTTTTCGAACCGGGCAATCGCCTCTATGAGCCGAGCCTGGCTCTGGGCGGTCTCCACCAGGCGCGCTTTTTCTTCTGAAAACGCGGTATCATATAGAACTTTGATTGTGATCCCAACGACAATAAGAGACGCCGCTGCCATGATCGATATCAACAGAAACAACCTGTTTCGTTCGTTCATATCCGACCTCCTGGGTTCCTAAAAATGTGTTCATATTGAAAAGCCTGAGTGGAATTCCGGGAGATTCCATGTTGGCTGTCAAGGGCCCACCGAAACAAAACCAGGCCGTCACTTCTTTAGGATGAATCAAGCGAATTATCCGGTTTACGCGCCATAATTCTCCAAGAATAAAGTTGTATTTATTCAAAAATACGTTGTTGCACCCATTTACTAGCCTAATCGGCCCTTTTAGAATAAATGAAACATCTCCAGGATACAAGGAGAACAATGAGAAAGGAGCAAACGCTAAAAACTCCCAATTCTTTCAGATATGCATTTTTGAGGGATGAGCCAAGAATACCATGGAACACAGAATGAACAGGATACTGATCATTGAGAACAACGCCACTTTTCGCAACACACTGAAAAATTTTCTTCAATCCCGATTTCCTGCGATGGCTTTTGAGGAAGCTCAAAATGGAGAAGAGGCTTTACAAAAGTCAACTTATTTCCGTCCTGATATCATCTTTATGGACATCAAATTGCCAACGGAAGCAGCTGTAATTAATGAAAAATTAAAAAATATGTTTCCGGAGGTCACCAGCGTGCTTTTTACAAGCTATGATCCCGACGAATATCGAGGGGCCGCGGAAGAGAGCGGAGCGAACCATATCCTTCAGAAAGGTACATCCACGGCCGAGGAAATCGAAGGATTGGTCGATTCGATTTTGCATTCTACTCACGCTTTTCCCATTAAGTAAAGTTGCCTGAGTTCACCAAATCAAGAGGAGAATGATTGTTGAATTAGAAAGAAACGTCTCTTCAGAAAAATAAACTGTTTTTCTTTCCGCCATATAGTATCATGCTATTTATGCTTCCGGCTTGGTCTTCGGAGGAGGTGGCCCGTGAAGAAAAAGAATAAACCGAACAGCCCGAAAAGGCAGGCCGAAGAGTCCCTGTTGAAAACGCCTTTTTCGTGTCCATTTCAAAATATCTACAACTATCCCATTAAATTTCTTTAGGCCATTTAAATCAAGGAGGATAAAGTCATGATTGACAGAAAAGCGTTGTGTGAAAAGATAAAGTCTATCCATCCGGACATAGGCAAATGCGGCATAGATGTCGATGTGGAATGGGATGAAGCAAAAAAGGCGTGGATTGTGGATTTGAAAAAGGACAACCACGAGCTAAAGACCCACTTGGAACCCGAAGATGCTGATGGCTGTATGGCGGGGAAACAGTGTGTCGCTCTCGGGCTTCAGATTGCTCAGCTGGAGGCCAATATAGAAACATAGATCCGAGATGGTAGTCTTTACAAAAATACTGATGATCCCAGGTGAAAATCATGGAAAAAAAGAAAATTGAGGAAAAAAAGAAAAAAGTTCAAGAGCCGCTCGCTCCCTGCACGGCAGCACCAGCTGCAGAGCATGCCAGGGCTCATGATGAAGATGAACCTTGTGACGATGGCAGAGCAGGCGTTACAGGCAAAGCGTAAAATATTTCGAGGTTGGCTATGAGGGTAACTGTAGATGAAATGAAGTGTGGGACTGTGGGTCTATGTGTCAAAGAATGTCCGGACGTATTTCGTTTTCGGGAGGGTAGTAAAAGAGCTGCCGTGAGGATTGATCATATCCCACCGGCCCTCCAGGAAAGTTGTCGAAGGGCTGCAAGGCTTTGCCCGAATGGGGCCATTACGATTGAGGCGTAGAAGGGATCTGCAGATACATGTACCGTTCCCCGGCCGATTCATCCCCGTTCCCATAGCGCGTGCGAAAAATAACCTTGTCATTTTATTGGTTTTTGATAAAGTGCTCCTACCTGCTCGGCGGATAACGCAAAATGGTTAAGAGTTGCGGTGAAAATTATAAATAATAAGCGCATATCAGGGAGGAGAGGACATGGAAATCAAAAAAATACTTTGGCCAACAGACTTTTCAGCCAATGCGGAAAAGGCGCTGGATTATGTTACATCGTTGGGAGAGAAATATCAGATGGATGTGCATGTGCTCTATGTGATCGAAGACCTGGCCCACCAGAACGAACCGTGGTACGGCGAATTCGATCGAACTCACATCGATAAAATCCATAAATGGGAAAGGGCAACCGCAGAAAAGCGACTTGACCAAGTCTGCAATGTCCATTTGAATAAGTGCCCCTTGTACGTCAGGCATATTGCCATAGGCGACCCCGCTGAGGAGATTTTGAAGCTTGCGGACCAGGAAGAAGTGGACATGATTGTGATGGCTTCCCATGGGAGCAGGGGGCGTTTTAGTTTCGGCAGTGTCTCTGAAAAAGTGGTAAAGAATTCGCACGTACCCGTTGTCACCATTCCAACTACTCTCAAAGAATAACCATTGGTGCGGTTTTCATAAGGTGGAAATTTGGATTGATCTTTTGAGTATATAGTACGGTGCTGTCAGTCATGATGGTGTTCGTGGAGCATAAAACAAGGAGGATCACCATGGTAAGACAAGAAGTGAAAGAAACGCGTTTTAAGGCCTTTCTCCCCGATGCCAGAATTCTCAGTGAAGAAGAGATAAATATGCTGCCTGATGAAAAGAAGGCGGCGGTGAAAAGCGGTGCTGCGAAGGGAATATGGGTGGAAGTCTCTTGTCCTGAAGGTTCGTGCTCCAAAGAGAAGGACCGGATTACCATTCCTGCAAAAGGTTTCACCACGGAAGAAAAGAAAGGGGTGTGGTTGAATCTGTTCTGTCCTGAAGATCAGTGTGTGGTAGAAGATCCGTCAGATTTGTCCTGAAACCAAACGAAACGCTTCCCCATCGATCGTGGTCAGCGTATGGTGAGGCCTTCCCATAGCGCCGGGGGGACGAAATGATGATCAAGACCGAAGGTTTGTTATTCAGCTTTCATGAATTCGATTGCTTTATCTTTTTCCTCAATGGAAAATCCTCTCATGTCCAGATTCTTAAATAGCTTGCCCTCAAGATCCGCAAGATGATGGATCCATTTTTTATGGGTTACCACGGCTATCTTACTGAAATGTGAAAGCCCGACGTCAAACAAAAACTTGAGTTTCTCAATCATCGCATCAAACTCAGCCCCACCGATACTTTCAATTTCTTGATATACGTTTAGTTTTTCGCCTTTATTGATTTTTTCCTTAAATATGGAAAGAACGGATGTCATCTCCTCTTCCGTGATCTTTCCGCCCACGCGATACGCAACGGCTTCTTTAACCCCTATATCCATCATTTCTAACATTTTACGCACCTCCCTGTTGATGGTTTAAGCCAATAAAGCCTCACTTTATGGTTATCACCTTCTTTCTTCATGATCTGCTCCTTCGGATAACCCCTAATTCTTATATGGGCGGTGTCCTCTATTGTCCGGCAATTTCCCGTTGAAAGTTTTGCTTTGACCTGTGTCAACTGGCCTTTTAACATTGTTCCTTTCCCTGTAATCAGAGGATTTCCTTTGCAGGGGCTCGACAGTGGGGTTCAGTTTGGGGGCCTTATAACGATTGGGTGGCGTTTTTTTTCGGTTGACCCCATCGGGTGGTTTTGCTGCAATGGGTGACTTGGGGAATCTTACTTTGTTCGGCTCAGGCCTTCTTGAAGACGTTACAGGCGGTTTGACTGGCTTCTGGGTTTCCCATTTTTGTCGCTTATGGATGTAGTTGCGCACTTCTTTCCCCTGCCGATCAATTTTTGCGTGCTCCTTTTTGCTTAATGGCTGGAATTTTGATGGGCTCTTTCCGCTTTTCTTTACAGTCGGAAAAGGTGATGCAAGCTTTCGGGCTCCGGCTTTTGGAAGATTCACCCTATGGCCGGGTTTTTCCACATTATACAATTTTCTAGGTGGTATGGACTCCACGTGTTTGCGACGTTTCTGATACGTTGCCTGTAAACGACTCTCCCAACTGCGATCATGACGATGCTTCCAGCGTTGATGGGCATAAATGGGGTCGTAGCTATGACGCCTCGCATGGGGAGAAACCCAAGGATATATCCCTTTTCGATAATATCTTGGCGCATAGTAGTCCCCGAAATAGTAGTGGTGATAGCGTGGACGCAGGAAGAGAAAATCGGAAAAAACGCCCAGATCAATCATATAAGATGGCGTGAAATAGAAACCCGGCGCCATGATACCCAGGGAGAAAAAAACCGGCGCAAACAACACACCTCGATGGTTAACGGCCAAATCCCAGTAGCCCCCGACAAAAATATAGCCTCGAGGCGTCCACACGTAATGGGCGGGTACCCAGATCCAGTCCGGTTGCATGGTCGCCCAATAACCGGGTCGCCAGGCGAACCGTCCATAAGACCATACCCAACAACCGGGAATCCAGGCATCGTCCGATGAAGGTGCATCTGTATTCGGTCCCACTTCAACCGACTCGGGGGGCTCGGGCAGGTATTCCGTGTCGGTTGCCATATCGCGCGCCCAGTAGCCGGAAACCCATTGAAAACCCTTCCGGGACTTGAACCAATACCCCGGGACCCATTGGCGACCCGGTGGAATAGCCCGCCAGATGCCGCTCACCCAAATGAAATCGGTTCGATCATCATCCCAGGCCCAGTAGCCTGGGATCCATTCGACATCGCCCTCGGGTTTCTGATCCGGAGGGATTTCATGAATCGCATCCGGCGGGGCTTTCGGGACAATGATTCCCGGCTCAGGATCGAATTCAACGGTTTCAGCAAATGCCTCGTGTATGGGCCCGTAAGTAAGCACAACCATTTCATCTTCAGCAGCTGTCACATTTTTCTGGGCAGCCACAGCCGGGAATGCGCCGAATCCTATTCCCAGCAATGCCAGGACCGCAACCGTATAAATATGTCTTATAAATGGCTTGTTCATCATAGTCCCTCCCCAATTCACACTGTTATTCAGTATAACCCAAAAAACGCATTATTGACATCTCATTTTTTTCCACATAGATTTCTATGTTCACAATACCCATAATTACAAAAGAGAAAGGATATTTCAACATGCCTCTTATTGATCTCCGTTCAGACACCATCACCCTGCCTACACCGTCCATGCGAAAAGCCATGGCTGCCGCGGAAGTTGGAGACGACGTTTTCGGGGAAGATCCCACGGTCCGAAAACTGGAAGAAATGGCCGCCCAACGCATGGGCAAGGTTGCGGGCCTACTGGTCACCAGCGGTACCATGGCCAACCTGGTCTGCCAGATGGCCCACTGCGGACGGGGCGATGAAATGATATTGGGGGACAAATCCCATATCTTTTACTACGAGCAGGGCGGTTCAGCGGCCATTGGCGGCATTCATCCGCGCATTGTGCCCAATCAGCCCGACGGAACCCTTCTGCCAGAGGATATTCTATCGGCCATCCGCATTGACAATATCCATTTTCCCGTGACCCGCCTCATTGTTCTTGAAAACACCCATAACCTCTGCAACGGCAGCCCGCTTCCCTCTTCCTACCTGAAACAGGTTGGAACAATTGCCGTTGAAAAGGGCCTGAAACTGCATATTGACGGGGCCAGAATTTTCAATGCGGCCATTGCCTTGGGTGTTTCACCCGCCGAGCTGGCGGCGCCCGCGGATTCCATCTCCTTTTGCCTCTCCAAAGGGTTGGCAGCGCCGGTGGGATCGGTGGTCTGCGGATCAACCGACTTTATTGCCAAGGCCCGCCGAATGAGAAAGGTTCTGGGAGGCGGCATGCGCCAGGCTGGCATCATTGCCGCGGCCGGCATTGTTGCCCTTGAGCAGATGGTGGAACGTCTGGCCGAGGATCATGACAATGCCCGCCGCCTGGCAGAAGGGCTGGCGGATTTGGAGGGATTGTCACCGGGAGCTCTGGAAAAAGTGCGGACCAACATCCTCTACATGGACTTAACATCGGATGTACCCGCAACCGAAACAGTCCAAAAACTGGAGAAGGCCGGTGTGCGAGTGAACCCGGTGGGTCACCATCGCTTGCGCGCGGTAACCCACCACGGGATCACCGCTGAAGATGTGGATACGGCCGTGGCGGTATTTCAAAAAATATTTTAACCTTCTTCGGAATTCACCCTTTATTTGTCCGAAGCGGCCACGGAAAAATGATTTTTCCAACCCCCCACGGCGTATTCCAGACGGGCCAGATTCTGGAGATATTCGTAGGTGGCGTCAACCCGATCATTTTTCGCAATGGTCAGGCTCATTTCCGCATCATTGAATTCGATGGCGTCAGCCAAACCCGTGCTGTAGCGGCCTTTCGCAAGGGCCATATTCTCCTCTGCTTCCGTGAGGGCGGTTTTGGCCACGCGGATGGTCTCATGGGACTCACTGACCGCGATAAAGGCTTTTTGCACGTCCCGGTTCACGGAAAGCGCCAGTTTTCTCAAATCGGCTTTCAGGCGGGCAATGTTCGCCTGGGTTTCCTTTTCTTCTCCTCTGGTTCTGAAGCCTGAAAAAAGCTCCCACTTAAGCGTCACCCCGGCGACCCAGTAATCCTTGAGGGGAAACTCAGTGCTGGCCAATCCATACCCCCCGTTGGCGGAAACCGTGGGCCAGTAGCCAGCACTTGCAGCACTCAGCTGTGCTTTCCCCGCCATGATACGGTCCTTTAGACTGGCGATCTCAGGACGGTGCTTCAGGGACTCCCGGACGAGAGCATCACAATCCGAGGGCATGGGCGGAAGGTAGGGAACATTGGCAATAACATAATCCCCTTTAATCGGGGGGCCGCCGATGGCGTTTTCCAGGTCAACCTTTGCCGTGCGGATTGCAAAACCCGCCTTGAGCAGCGTAAGTCTGGATCTGGCCCTGTCCACCGTGCTTTTGGTCACATCGATTCTGGGACGGATACCGGTTTCAAACAGGGCTTTTGCCTGCTCAAGGTGTTTATTATAGGTCACCAGCGACTCTTTGGCCACGTCCGCCAGGCGAATTCTTTTAAGCATTTCGAAATAGGCCACTTTTACGGTGCAAACCACATCTGCGATGCTCCCTTCAAGATCCTTTTGCCCCGCGGCCAGCTGCTGCTGGCTGTTCTCCAGGCTGCCGGATGTTTTTCCGAAATCATAGAGGCGTTGAGACACAAAGAAATTGGTGTTGTAAATGTTCAGAGGGCTGTTCAGATCCGGAAGGCCGGAATCTCCGGATCCACGGGAAAGATTTCCGGCCAGTCCTCCCAGCATGTCCGGTAAATCCCCGCCCACCCGGTAGTAGTTGGTCATGTTGGAGACTTGTGGAAAGTAGGCTGAAGCCGACTGATCCACCATGGCTTCCAGCGCGGCGACCTGGTATCGTGACGCCTCGATGGAGGGGTTTTGCCGGAACGCCGCTTTGAGCGTCTGGCTCAATGTCACCGTCTGCTCCTGCGCTTGGCAGGGCCGCTCCGAGAAAGCCGAAGCCACAAACGTCATGACCAGGATGATTAAGAGTTTCAGAAAGGGTTTCATGTTTTTCTCCCTTAATCCAGGGTCCGCCTGTAAAACTTGAAGCCAATGGCGACCACCACCACCCAGAAGATGACGATGGGCCACATAAATTGCATTGATTCGGCCAGACCATTTCCCTTGAGCAGCACGCCCCGAACAAATCTAAGGTAGTGGGTCAGGGGCAGCACTTCCCCAATATACTGGGCCCAGACGGGCATCCCCCTGAAAGGAAACATGAAGCCTGAGAGCAGCAGAGAGGGCAGAAAGAAGAAAATCGAAAGCTGCATGGCCTGCAACTGGTTCTTGGCCAGTGACGAAAAGGTGACCCCCACCGTCAGATTGGCAGCGATAAAAACGAGGGACAACGCCAGAACCAGCGGAAGGCTTCCCCGTATGGGGATATGAAAAAGGAACCGCGCTGCCACAAAGATCAGAAGAATCTGCACATATCCCACAAGGATATAGGGGAGGATCTTGCCCAGCATGACTTCCAGCGGATTCACAGGAGTAGACAGCAGGCTTTCCATGGTACCGCGCTCTGTTTCCCGGGTGATGGCAAGCCCGGTTATGATCACCAGGGTGAGCGTCAGAATAACGCCCATGAGTCCGGGAACGATATTATACTGAGAAACCGCTTCAGGGTTGTACTGGGCGTGGATACGGATGTCCACGGGAAATTCCGCCGGGGCCGAGGGCGAAAGAGGGCCTTTCAGATCCTGCTGCAGTGCCCTCCGTACGATTTCATGAAAAGCGGACACGGCATTGCTGGAAGCAGACGGATCCGTGGCATCGACCTCAAGGAGTAAGACCGGTTGCTCTCCCCGCACGATCCTTTGCCCGAAAAGCTCGGGGATGGTCAGAACGAACTGAACGGTTCCGCTTCGAAGCATTTGTTGAGCGTCGGTGCGGCTGACCGCCTCCCGAACCACATCAAAGTAACTGCTGGTCTGCATGGCGGCGACGATGGACCGGGAAAACACCGAGTTGTCTCCGCTTAAAACAGCTGTGGGCAGGTGTCTCGGATCCGAATTAATGGCGTATCCAAACAGGATCAGTTGCGTGAGCGGAATGCCCAGCATCATGGCCAGGGTAACGCGGTCGCGACGCATCTGAATGAATTCCTTGGCCACAACGGCCCAGAACCGTCCGAATGAAAAGGCGCGTTTGTGCATTGTCAGGGTTTCCTCGCACTGCTTCGCATCAAATCGATGAACACCTCCTCAAGGCTTGTTTCAAGCCGGGTCCACCGGTATTCACCGTTTTCGTGGGGAGCGATGCTTTCCTTGAAGCGATCCGGATCCCGGGTGCTGATGTGCAGCGTATTTCCAAAGGCGACCACCTGATCAATAGCGGGCAGTGACTTGAGTTCGCCGGACAGTTGATGGATATCGCCTCCCGATACGCCCCAGGTGGAAAGCCCCGAGCCCTGGATCAGATCCTCGACCCCGCCGGAAGCCAGCAGATCCCCATAGGCAATATAACCCAGCCGCTTACATCGTTCCGCCTCGTCCATGTAATGGGTGCTGATCAAGGCCGTGATGCCTTCCGAGGCCAGATCGTGAACTTGATCCCAGAAATCCCTGCGGGCACCCGGATCGACCCCGGCGGTCGGTTCGTCCAGCAGAAGCAGTTTTGGATTATGAAGAATACATGCCCCCAGGGCCAGACGCTGTTTCCATCCGCCGGAGAGACTGCCGGCCAGCAGCTTCCTGAATCCCCCGATACCGATCCGCTCGATACAGTCGTCCACTGCTTTTTTTCGGTTCTTGACCCGGTATACCCGTGCCATGAAGTCCAGATTTTCGCGTACGGTCAGGTCTTCGTAAAGACTGAATCGTTGAGACATATACCCCACAAGGGGTTTGATGTGCGCCGACTCCTTCAAAATATCATAGCCAAGGCAGACGCCGCTTCCGGAATCGGGTCGCAGAAGTCCGCACAGCATCCGGATGAACGTTGTTTTTCCGGAACCGTTTGGACCCAGGAAACCAAAAATTTCCCCTCTGGACACCTTTATGCTCAGGTTCCTGACAACTGTTTTCTGACCGAAGGATTTGGTCAGATTCTGAACATCGATGACCCAGTCGGTTTCACTCATGAGGCCTCTCTCACATCAACCGGTTGACCCGGGTGCAGGCGAAGGGCAATGGCGGGTTCCACGGTGGCCTCAATCATGAACACCAGTTTGGCCCGGGTCTGACTGGAATAGATCACCGGAGGGGTATATTCGGCCCGGGGAGATATAAAGGCAATCCGGGCCGCAACAGTGCCGCCCCCGTCAAAAGAGACCCATACTTTCTCTCCCGGAGAGAGGCGGCCCACGGTTTTTTCAGGCACAAAAAACCGAACCTTGATATTTTCCGGCGGAAGGAGTGAAACCACCGGCTTTCCGGGTGGAACCCATTCGCCGAAATAGTAAAACGTGTCGAAGATAAGCCCATCTTTCCGGGCGGCCTGTGTTTTCTGATCCAGATTCCAACGGGCCTGTACAAGCTTCTCCTTGACAGCGTCCGCCTCGGCCTGTGCGGCCTTGATTTCATCAGGTCTTGCGCCCAGCCGCGCCGTCTCGAGATCCGCCGTAATGGCCTGGACCTGTCGCTGCATCTGGCTGTACTCGGTGCGCGCTCTGTCCAGGGATTCTTGTGAAATGAACTGTTTTTTTGTGAGCTTGACCCGGCGGTCGTATTCCAGCCGAGCCAGTTCAAGCCCCGCTTGGGCGCTTTTAAGTTTTGCCGTAATGGCCTGGATCTCGGAAGGCCGTTTCCCTTTCTTCAGATTGGCCAGTCGGTCCATGGCCTGTCTGTACATCTGGGTCGTCTCCCGGACGACGGCTTCTTCCAGGACATGCTCCAGCGCAAAGAGCAGATCTCCTTTCTTGACAGTCTGGCCCCGCCTGGCATTGAGGGTTTCAAGCCTGCCACCCAGGGGCGATGCCACATAAACAAATTCGCCTTCAACATATCCTTGAAAGGTTGTGACCGGTGGCTTTTCACACGAGCAGGTGGATACCAAAGCCATCAGAACAATGAAATGCCATCGCGTTCTTTGTAAAACGGCCTTTATGTTCAATAACGGCATTTCCCCACCTCTTTTTGTCTCTGTTCTGTCCATCTATTCGACACGTTTTCCAGGTACGCTTCTAAAACCGGCTGATCCGCATCAGCCCATTCCAAGGGCTGTAATCGGGCGGGTGTCAGCCACTTAAAAGCCCTGTGTTCATGAAGAATCAGACTGCCGGATTGAATGCGGCACTGAAAGGGATAAAGGGTGATGGAAAAGGTTTCGTAGGCGTGGGTCAGTGGGCGTAACGGTTTTTCTATCCTCACGTTCATCCCCAGTTCCTCTTGGATTTCACGCTTGAGACAGGTCTCCGGGCTCTCACCCGGCTCAATCTTGCCGCCCGGAAACTCCCATTTCAGCGGGTGGCACATTCGGGCGCTTCGCTGAACCGCTAAAAAGCACTCCTCCCGTTCGATAATGGCACAAGACACATGGATATGTTTTCCAAGCTTCATGGATTCCAATATAGAACCCTCCGTTCATATGATCAAGTGCATATTATGGAATGACCCGATATCTGGAATAAGCCTCGGCAGTTCCTGAAAAGATACGTTGAACGTCTCTAATCGATGGCACAGCTTTTTAGGTCGGCTGAATTGGCAGGCAACGCCGATCAAACGGTAAAAGGGTTCAAAGGCAAATAAGCGCCGAGGCGCCCTTCCCCCATGTCCCAACTCTCACCTCCTGCTCGATCTCCATTTTTTTCTGCTATTAAAAAATCAACAATTTTTGTTTTTCCAAATTTGAATTGACCTGATCCGTGAAGATGGTATGTTCGTCGAAAATCGAGCCGTATATAACTGTGAAATGAGCATTTACCATGGAAGAGAAGACGAACCGGGAATTAAATCTTGTTATTCTGCCGAACGGCGCCCTGCACCTGGAATGGATGGATACCCAGGATGCCGTCTCAAAAAGCAGCCGGCTGTTACAGAAAGAAATCCATGAGCGATACAGAAAGAAATCCATGGGCGACAAAACCGACCGGTGGCTCCTCTTTCTGGGGTTTTCCGATTCACAGGTCCCACTCTCGTCCTCCCTCGATTACTGGCGGGGATTTTCCGGATTGTTTGCCAAAAAACTGTGTCAGACCCCCGACCTGGAGGTTCTGCGCCACCGGGTGAAAATTCCCGTTGTGAAAGAGGAATTGGAGACCCATCTGGCCCGTGTTCCCATGATGACCGGCGCCGAATATCTGAGGGAGGAATTGCTTGAAGCTCAGTGGACCCGATTAACCGAAGCCTTTTCCCAGGCCATTCAATCCTACGAAGGGTCGGTTGCGGCTTTCATCAGAACCTACAGTCCCGACGTTCATCTCGTGGGCAGGGTGTTTTTTCACCTGGTGGAAAACCGCGATGATGAATATCCATTCGCTTTCATGGCTACCTACACCACCCGGTTGAATCGGCAGGGAAAATCCAAACACCTCCCCCTCAAGCAGGCTTTGGCGGAATATGAAAATGATGATGGAAAACTCCTGGAATTGCTTACAACCGTACATATAGCCGAAAAAAGAAGCCCGCTCATGGGGGAACTCCTGGAAACAGGCGAGCTGTTTCATCCCCTGGCCTGGAGCGCGGGAGAGGCATTCACCTTTCTCAAGGAAATCCCCATTTACGAAGACTCGGGCATTTTGTGCCGAATCCCCAACTGGTGGAAAGGAAAGCAGTCCGGCGTTCGATTGAATTTCAGCTTGGGGGACAAAAAACCTTCCCTGGCAGGGATGGATGCCATTTTGAGTTTCAATGCGCAACTCTTTTTAGGGGACATCCAAATTTCAGAGGCCGAGGCCAAGCGGTTTCTGGCAGAGTCGGAAGGGCTCGCCTTCATTAAAAACAGATGGGTGGCCGTTGACCACGAAAAGCTGAACCAGACCCTTGATGCCTATGAAAAGGCGAGGGTCATGATGGAAAAAGAAGGTTTGAGCCTGCGGGATGCTATGCGGCTACAGCTGATGCCGGAGGGTTTTCCAGGGCTAAGCCCCCGGGAAATTGATCATGGCATCTCAAATGGCAAATGGTTGGAGTCGGTTATTGGGAAACTGGCGAACCCATCCCTGACCCCTTCAGTCAAACCCGATAAGTCATTTACGGCCAGGCTCAGGAAATATCAACAAAAGGGATTGAACTGGCTCCACTTTCTGCATTCCCTTAAACTGGGGGCCTGCCTGGCGGATGATATGGGCCTGGGCAAGACCGTGCAGGTGCTCGGATTTCTGAGCATTATGAAGTCCGATTTTCAAAAAACCAAAAAACCCGGCAAGGCCACCCTCCTCGTGATACCCGCCTCCCTTATCTCCAACTGGGAAAACGAAATCAAGCGGTTTTCACCCCATGTCAAATTCTTTGTGGCCCATCCCAGTGCGGGACTCAAGAAGAACAGCCCGCCCAAAGGCCGGAAGGGATTGGATCAATTCGACCTGGTTATCACCACCTATGCGCTGATTCAACGGTATTCATGGCTTCAAGATCATGTCTGGCACTACATCATTCTGGATGAGGCCCAGGCCATCAAGAACCCGGGCACGAAGCAATCGAGGGCCGTCAAAAAACTCATTTCCACAAACAGGATCATTATGACCGGCACCCCCGTCGAGAACCGTTTGTCGGACATCTGGTCCCTCTTTGACTTCCTGAATCCCGGGCTTCTGGGAAACGCCGGGGAATTCAAGCGTTTTTCAAAAAGTCTGGATCGGGACCCTTCGGGATATGCCAGACTGCGCAACATCATCAGCCCTTACATTTTGCGGCGCCTCAAAACCGATAAGTCGGTCATCTCGGATCTCCCCGAAAAGGTGGAGATGAAGTCCTACGCGCCACTTGCCAAAAAGCAGGTGCTTTTATATGGAAAGCTGGTTCAGGATATTCGAGAATCCATCATGGAAACAGAGGGGATCCAACGAAAAGGCTTGATCCTTTCTTCTCTCATGAAATTCAAACAGATCTGCAATCATCCGGACCAATACCTGGGAACCGGGGGGTTTGAAGAAAAAGAGAGCGGCAAGTTTCAAAGGCTCCGTGAAATCTGTGGTACCATCTACGAAAAAAGAGAGAAGGTCCTGGTCTTCACTCAGTTTAAAGAGATGACCCAACCCCTCCATGACCTCCTTTCAACCGTTTTCCAACGAAAGGGCTTGATTCTGCACGGCAGCGTGGCCGTTGGGAAACGAAAAGAGATTATTGAACAATTTCAAAGTTCGGACTACGTTCCTTTTATGGTATTGTCCCTCAAGGCGGGCGGAATCGGCTTGAACCTGACCGAGGCCAATCATGTGGTTCACTTTGACCGGTGGTGGAACCCTGCCGTGGAAAACCAGGCAACGGACCGGGCCTTCAGAATCGGTCAGAAGAAAAATGTGGTGGCACACAAGTTTTTGACCAAAGGAACGGTGGAAGAGAAGATTGATCTTATGCTGGAGGAGAAATCCAGGTTGTCCGAGGAGGTGATTGCCAGCACCGGTGATCGATGGATCACTGAGATGAAAAACGATGAACTCTTGGATATGTTTAAACTGTCATTGTAAACTTTCATTGAAAATCCCAGGGAGACCATTGATGAGTTACTGGCGTTATCCCCGTTATGTAAGTGTGGCGGAAAAGAGGGCGAAGGCCCTGAAAAAGCTCAAACAGCTGAAAAAGAAAAACCCCCATATCAACCCCATTGTGATTGAAGGCACGGCCATTGCCCGCACCTGGTGAGGAAAGGCCTGGAACAAGAACCTGGAATCCTACGCAGATTACAGCAACCGCATCGGCAGGGGGCGCAGCTACGTTCGCCATGGCGCGGTCCTCGACCTTCAGATTCGCCCCGGCAAGGTTGATTCGCTGGTCCAGGGGTCCGAATCAAGACCCTATTCCGTAGCGATCCGGATCAAGGCCATGAACAAAAAAACCTGGGCAGGAATCAAGACCGCTTCTGAAGGGAAACTGGATTCGTTTCAGGAACTTTTGGCGGGTAAATTTCCAAAGGCCCTGGGGGAAGTCTTTACCATCCAGGGGAAAGGGCTTTTCCCTTCTCCGAAAGAGATTGATTTTGACTGCTCCTGCCCCGACTGGGCTTCCATGTGCAAGCATGTGGCCGCCACCCTCTATGGAATCGGCGCCAAACTCGACCAGGACCCGGAACTGTTTTTCAAACTGAGACAGGTGAAAATGAAAGACCTGGTTTCAGAGGCGGTGGAAGGAAAAACCCGGGAGTTGCTCAAAAAGGCCCGAAAGAAAACCGCAAGGGTCATCTCCGATTCGGATCTTGGGGACGTGTTCGGCATCGACATGGAAAGCCTCGTGGCGCCCAAAAAGGGAAAAAAGAAGGAAACGGGGAAGAAAAAACCGCCAAAACCCAAAATTGGGAAGGCCAAAGCCTTGGCTCGAAAAGCCGGAAAGAAAGCCGCCCCAAAAAAGTCCAGGACCCTGTTTGAAACCGTGGTGGGGATTGTGAGAGAAGGCAGAAAAGGCGTTACAGTGGCCATGATCAGGAAAAAGACCGGATTTGACGAAATCCAGATCCGAAATGTTATCTACCGGGCCAGGCAACAGGGAAAAATTAAGAACAAAGAACGGGGGGTTTATATCTCCGGTTGAATTTCATATTGGGTAACATCCATTGTCCCCATTTTCACGCTGCTGCATACTGATAGTACGGCGACGGAACCGTTGGGTACACCCGAAACACATGGCGGAACACGTCATCCGATCGCACCTGCACGTCGTCTTCTGTATAACTATCCGCCGTCGTGGGCCTTCTGGTCGGAAAACTGGGTCAGGAAATATTCATAGATGCGGCCAAAGACATCGCCTGAAACCTTCTTCAGCACGTCGGGGTTGAGTGTGCGCAAAAGCTGGCCGAACTGCGCTTCGGGCTGTAGGAAGATCGAGCTCTGCTGGGAAAAATCCTCCTTGCTCAGCGCCCGCGTCTTGCCGACGCGGGTCGGCAGATTCGCTTCTATTTTTTCCTTCACCGCCAGAAAGCGGCTGTAGGTATGCCGCAGGAACACCAGACCCATGACCAGCAGAAAGTATTCGTTGCTGGCATAATTCGAGTTGGCGCGTAGCGTATCCGCCGTGCCCCATAGCCGCTTTTCAATCGCTTCGATATGTTCTAATTGTGCCACACTCACTCTGTTTGATTTGGTTGTTCAGGCTAACATTCCGCCTCAGCAGCCGTCGGCTTTACGCTGATTATTTCCAAAATACGCTCCCAACAGGAAAGACGGTGCCTGCCGGGAGGTGGGCAGGCAGATTTTGATGGGGTACTCCATATGAAAACCTCAGATGAATTGGCCAAGACTTGGTATTATGGTTTGGCTACGCATTTGGGATGATATTTGAATCGAGAGGAAAGTAAAAAAGAATCACTTAGGAAATAGCGAGTCAGTAACAGGGTAGACATGATAGATGTGCCTGAAACCGCATAGAAAGAGATTAATTCAAAAGGACTCACGGGGAATAGGTGTTGACATATTGCCTTTCGATTGAGTAATATTACTCAGTCATTGAGTAACATACTATACAAGTGTAAATTCAAATAGATACACGCTCGTTAGAGGAAGGTTCATGATTGCATATAATTATGAACGGCCGATTGTAAAGGACATTCTAAAGGGCTTGGGTATGAAGAAAAAGCTCCTCCACATCATGACCGGTCCGCGGCAAGTGGGCAAAACCACCGCAGCGCTGCAGATTGGGGAAAAATGGCAGGGGGAGGTCATAGTGGGATCCGCAGACCTGCCGCTGCCGCCGGATCATGAATGGATCCGTGCTCAATGGGAGCGTGCTCGCTATGCCTCGGAAGGGAGCCGGAACAAAAATGGCGATGTACTCCTGATTCTGGATGAAGTGCAAAAGGTTGCGGGATGGAGTGAAGTGGTTAAGGAACTCTGGGACAGAACGTGCAGGGAAAACATCGGCATTCAAGTGATTGTTCTGGGATCTTCCTCGCTGCTCATCCAGAAAGGGTTGTCCGAAAGCCTGGCAGGGCGTTTTTTTCTATATCGATGCACCCATTGGGGGCTCGATGAAATGGATAAGGCATTTTCCTGGGATTTGGATCGATGGCTCTTTTTTGGGGGTTATCCCGGCGCAGCCCCTCTTATTGAAGATGAAAGTGCATGGTCTCGCTATGTGGTGGACTCCCTGATTGAAACGGCGATTGCAAAGGATGTGCTTCAGCTTCAAACCATCGCCAAACCCGCCCTCCTGCGACACCTTTTTATGCTTTCGGCCGTTCACCCCGCTCAGATTCTTTCCTACAACAAAATGATCGGACAGCTCCAGGATGCCGGAAATACCACGACCCTCTCCCACTACCTGAAACTGCTTGAAGCGGCGTATCTTATATCGGGGCTGGAACTTTTTAAATGCGGCAGAAGACAGAAACGGGGAAGCAGCCCAAAACTGATCATCTGGAACAATGGCCTCATCAATGCAATCACCGGAGACACCTTCAAAGAAAGTCGAAATGATTATTCCTGGTGGGGACGTCTGTTGGAAAATGCCGTGGGCGCGCACCTGTTGAACCATCTGGGGGAATTTCCCTATTCGGTATACTATTGGCGATACAGGGGGTTTGAAATGGATTTTGTTGTCCAAACCCCGAGACGGATATGGGGTCTGGAGGTAAAATCAGGAAAATCGAAAAACCCCAAGGGGATGTCCGAATTCAAGAAATACTGCCCCGAGGCAAATATCCGGTTCATCGGCCCTCAAGGCATCCCTTTCGAGGAATTCTTCAGAATCCACCCGAAGGACCTGTTTTGAATATAATGTACCAGTTATGATCTTTGCTGGGATGAACTGGCGAGCAGCACCGATCAAACGGCAAGAGGGATCAAAGGCGGATAAACACCGAGTCGCACAAAATCCGCCTATCGCTCATCCCATAAAGGACATTCTTAATCCAGTAGCTCGTCAAGACCGGAATCTCTGTGGAGGATCACTTTGTATTTTTTTTGAAGCCTTACAATTTTGGAATTAAAATTCTCCATAATATCGTTATATTCCTTATCCAGATATGTTGTTAACAACTGTTTTTCTTCTTCCAGTTTACATGAAAGGGAAGCGTGATCCGTCTGTTCAGCGGCACGGCAATCACGCATGAAAGTTTTAAAATGAATGCGTTTCAAAATCTCCTTGTCCGTAAACAAAAAGTGATGATTGGGATCACCCTCTTGACTCTGATTCAGAATAAAAACGCGCTGCTTCGACTTTTTGTCTGCTTCATCCATAAGCCTTTCGTGTACCTCGCTCATGTGCTTCCAGAAACGATGTTTCAGTTCGTCCAGATGCAATTCCTTTCCCTTGGCATCAATTTTAAGATCAAACAGATAGCCGGAGCCTTCAGCCTTTCCGTGGTTTTTCCCATGGGTGAATTCGTGCGGAATCAACTTTTCCATAAAATCATTACCGTATTCATCCAGTTCACAATAGAGGTAACCGGAAACCATGCTTAGTACGCCATAGCTGAAAGAGCCGTCGATCATCAAACGTGCCCAAGTTAAATACAGCGACCCTCTAAATGGTTTTTCTTCATAATCTTTTTGCTCTTTCTTGCGGGCGTCTTCCTGGAACTTATAATCATCAAAATCGAAATCATAAAGCGTTTCAAAACTGAGCAGATTTTCTTGATTGCCGAAAAATTCATTCAAGAAGAAAAAATCTTCACCAATCCCTTTTATGGGGAGCAATATGGCGTTAAGTTTTAAACATTGCGCCTCGCTCATTTCCCGCCTTGCCTCCTCAACCTCATCATCGTTGGAAGCGGAAATATCAAACAGTTCCCTCAATAGGAACTGCCTGATCTTAAACTCATCTTCTTTCGGTGTGTTAACGCGGTATTGTTCCTGGCGCTTTTTATCCCAGGAAAAATAATCAGGCACAAACTTAATAATCGCTCTTTTCAATTCCGGTGACATTAACTTTCTCGATTGCTTTTAAATGGAAAGCGCCCTTCCGTCGCCTATGAGATCAATTTAAGCCTGATGGCTTGCTTCATTAATTTGAAATGGTTATCTAAGGAATATATCTCGCAGTGATTTTGAATGGCATTTTGCGCAATGATCAGATCGGGTATCCCAATACCATTAATGCCTTTTTTGAGAAGTTTGTGTTGGTAATCAATGATCTGATCCCAATCGATATTCAACCGAAGTTTGCTGACTGATCCCAGCAGTCTGATTATTTTTCGTTGATTATTGATTTTCAAGAAAGGGATCAGCTCAGCGAGAATCAAATCATTGATAACCGGTAAATTTTCATCGAGAATCCAATCGAGTTTACTCGAATTTTCACCACTTCTAAAATAATCAATCCAGACAGAGCTATCCACTAGGGCCGGCATTCCCGGCCTCGCAATTTGTCCATATTGATATCGAGGTCTACCCTGCCTTTAAAGGTTTTAAGCTCCGAAATCCGCACTTTTCGGATCAACTCCTCCAAAGCGGTGATGATAACCTTGGTCTTTGTTTCAATTTTCGTAGTTTTCATTGCCTCAACCAAGAGGTCTTCGGGCAGGTCTAATGTGGTCCTCATGATTTCACCTCCATATGCATAAATTAATTGTTCTATGCATATGATGTCAACTATTTTCCGGCTTGTTTTTCTTTTCGCCGATGTTATCGATTGAGTTCACGGTTGGTGCGAATAGCGAGGCTATTTCAATTCCTCAAAAAGACGTTCCACTTGACCCAGAGTCTCCTCCTTTGAACCATCGTTTTCAATGACCCAGTCGGCAAATCCCTTTTTCTCTTTCACCGACAGCTGGCTGGAGATAATGCGTGAGGCTTCTTCCTCGTCAATGCCATCCCGCGCCATGAGCCGCTCTTTCTGGGTTTCAGGCGACACGGACACCACGATGATCTTCTCAAACAGGTACATGAGGTTCAGTTCCACCAGCAGGGGGATGTCCACAATCACAATGGAGGCCGGGTCTTCTTTGCCGAATTCCGCAAGCTGCCGGAAAAACTCCTCATAGATCCTGGGGTGGGTGAAATCCTCCAGTTTCTTTCTCTTTTCCATGTCCTTGAACACAATGTCCGATATCTTTTTCCGGTCCAGGGTTCCGTCTTCCTGGCACACCTGAGTTCCGAAATATTTCAGCACATCGTTATACGCGGGTCTTCCCGGTTCCACCACCTGCCGGGCGATGAGATCAAAGTCGATCAATTTGGCCCCCAGTTCCGCCAGTTTAGTGGAAACGGTGCTTTTTCCACTGGCAATCACGCCCGTAAGCCCGGCCACCACGCCTTTGGGAACGGCCCCCCGCACTTTTTCGATCCGTTCTTCAAGGGTAGTGTAGGCCACAGGGAGAGCCGCATCCAAATCCCCTTCGGCCCCCGCGAAACTGATGGGGTAGCGAACCCCTTTCCGGTAAAGGATCTCCAGGCCCCGCAGGGCCTTTTCCATATAGCTCGCCGGAAGGGCCATGGCCAGTTCATCGTCCTGGGCATGCCCGTAGCGCCGCTCCCCGTAACAGGGAATGGAAAGGGATGGTTTCCCGTCCAGATAGCAGCGGGCAATGGCATCGGAACAGGAGGATTCACCCACACAGTGAAAATTCATCACTTCATAGTTTTCGAACTGAAGGGCATTAATTAAGAGGATCATCTGGGCCGGGTTGCCGTAAATGAGCACAATGTCCGGCTCAAAGGGGTCGTACACCAGGGGCGCCATGGCCACCGCTTCATATTGACCGGTTTGGATCCGGGGGATGGCCGCTTCATAGCGCTTGCCGTCTTCCTTGGTCTGAACCCAGACAATGGAGCGAAATGTGCCATCACGATAAAAGGAGGGGAGTTCCTCCAGCCCCAGGATGGAAGAACAGGTGGGCAGTCCAAAATCCTCGAGTTCCGCGCCCACGGTCCAGTCACAGTTACGAACAAGAGAGATGAGCTGGCACATGGTGACCTTATGATCGGGTCGCCTCAGGAAAGGAACATCCTTCATGTGCTCCTTGTTTTCCAGCATTTTCATGGCCACCGGAAAGGACCTGAGTCTGAGTAGAATTTCCATTCGGCGCACCAGTTTTTCCCATTTCCCATTTTCTTGGGTCATTTTCATTTCTCCTCATTTATTATTTCTGAAATCAACCGGAACCCCGTCGCCGGCCCTGAGGGCGGCCATGAGTTCTTCTTCATTCTTGATGACCCTGCTGAATTTTGTGGCGTAAACACCCACTTCCCCGGCCAGATGCGCATCGCTTCCGCCGGTGGCCGGCAAATTCAGCGCTTTTGCCACCTGGCCGCAAAAACGGTTTTCATCCATCGTCACCTTGCTGTTCAGGGTCTCTACGCCATTCACCAGGGAGAACATGGGTCGATTTGCGGCCCTATCAACATCCAGGCCCAGCTTATCGCCGCTCACCGCCAGAAAACCTCTAAAGGGATGGGCCGCGATCATAAAGCCGTCCACTGCGGCTACTTTTTCCGCCAGATCTTTCAGCGCAATGATCCCCTGGATATCCTCATCCAATCCAAATACCACAATGTCCCCCTGAACGGTGGTGATTTCGTTGCCGCTCAGCACCAGAAACTGATGTTTATCCCGGAGTCTCTGAATCTCCTTTGGATCCCATCGATAATTGTGATCCGTGAGACAGATGCCGTCAAGGCCGATCCGCTTGGCTTCTTCAATCATCTCATCCACCGGCGATGAGGCGCAGGCGGAAGCGGGGGAAGTGTGCATATGAAGGTCTATGTTAAATCCGTGGGGTGCTTTCTCCAATTGATCAAAGGGAATTTTTTCATTTTTTCTGATCCGCACGGGTGCCGTGTCCGAAATCCGGGGACTTTTGGATTCCGGCGTGGAAGTTTCAGCAATTTCCCCCGGTTCTTTTTCCGGGTTTTCGATCATTTGTTTTGTTTTAACAATGGCATCGCAGCATTCCAGAATCAGATTGGCAAAGTGCCGGCAGGCCTTGCGTCCGACAATCCTGTGAATGCTTCGGTTAAACCCTTCATCCGTCAGACAGAGCCCCACAGCCCCCTGAAGGGGTTCCTCGGCCAGCGGGCAGTCAGGTGTGGTGTACCGGTTCCAGTGGCCTTTGAGCCATTTTATGGTCAAGTCGGCCCCGTTCACCTGAAAAGTCGTCTCCAGGCTGTAGATATGATCGTCTAAAAAACCATATGCCACGTAAATATCATCAGCCGGGATTTCAATGTTCACCAGCTTGTTTCGCATGTATGTCAGCATTTTGTTTGATCTCTTTCTATGAGGTTTGGGAAATATCAACACCGTCTAAAAGTGTACTCCCGTCGGAAAAAGCCGCGCACCGGTTGTACAGCCGCGTATTTTTCTGAACCATTTTCGAAAAATGGTCCCGGCTGTCCTCGGGTTTGAGAGGCGCCTTCTTAAGCTCTTTCTTGGTCAGGCTCAAAATAGCCCCATGGCAGCACTCCTCTGCCATATAAGCCAGTTCCACACAGGCCGGATCATCCCCCATGAGCCCTTCGATAATCTTAAGCATGCCCGGACCGATCCGAACGCCGAGAAGATTCTGAAGCCGCTCTTCCGCAGTCGGCATGCCCTCTATAAGAGAGTGGTCAATGCGGCTGTCTGCGGTCATGATTTCAAGATCGGGAAGGGTTGCCTGAATCTGGACCCGCGCATCCAGAATATTGTCCGTTACCCGGCAGGTGCAGGTCATGATGCCGTCTGAAGATTCTTCCACCGTTGTGCACCGGCTTCGTGAAAATGAGATTAAATGAGCCATGGGCTTCCTCCTTATTCAATACGATTATGGATAGCAACCATAACAGGATCGCTGTTTTTCGCGCATCGGCAACATACAACGTAAAATGAGTGGTGGTCCAGTGATAAAATAGACGATTTCTTCAGGAAAACAAAAGCCATTGTAGCGCGGTTCTTATTTTTTTGGTAACGTAAGCACAAAGGTTGGATGCATTCTTGTTAGGGAAAACCCTCGAAAAGCTTCGGAAGGGAGGATTGGAAGGGTCTAAAAGACGGAAATGGGAGAAAAAGGTAAGCCCCGGATTGGACCGGGGATTGTCGGGATGGAATGGACAACACAATCAAGGAAAAAGAAAGGAGAGCAAAATGAACGTGAAAAAGTTTTTTGGTATCTTTGTGTTGGCATTGGTGGCTTCGGCCTTTGTGGTATCTCCGGTCATGGCGGAAAAACCCATCAAAATAGGGATCATCCAGGGACTCAGCGGGCCCTATGAGATCTACGGAAAAGCGGAAGTCACCGGGTTCAAAATGGGACTGGAATACTTCACAAACGGTACCAACAAAATCATTGGAAGACCCGTGGAATTGATCGTTGAGGACACCCAGTTAAAAGCCGCAAGGGCCAAGATGCTCCTTACCAAGCTTTACGCCGACGACAAGGTGGATCTGGCCGTAGGACCCACCAGCAGCGGAGTGGCCCTGGCCGTGCTGCCGGTGGCCCGGCAGTTCAAAAAAATCCTCATTGTTGAGCCGGCCGTGGCGGATTCCATAACCGGGAAAAACTGGAACCGCTACATCTTCCGAACCGGTCGAAACTCCAGTCAGGATGCCATCAGCAACGCCGCGGCCGTGGCCGCGCCGGGAGTGAGTATCGCCTGCATCGGTCAGGACTACGCTTTCGGTAAAGACGGCATTGCAGCGTACAAGGAAGCTGCGGAAAAACTGGGCGCAAAAGTGGTTGCCGAGGAGTATTGCGACCCCAAGGGTACGGACTTCACAGCCCCCATCCAGCGGATTATCGAGGCCTTGAAGGACAAGTCGGAACCCAAATATGTGTGGGTCATCTGGGCAGGAAAAGGCGGACCTATCCCACAGCTGATTGCCGCGGGCTTAGATAAATACGGCATTCAGATCGCCAGCGGTGGCAATGTCCTGGCTGCTCTCAAGGTCATGAAACCCCTCAAAGGGATGAAGGGTTCCATCTACTACTATTATGAAAACCCGAAGAACGAGGTAAACGACTGGTTGGTGAAGGAACATTACAAACGCTTTAACGGGCCCCCGGATTTTTTCACTTGCGGGGGATTTGCCGCTGCCGGCGCCGTGGTGGAAGCCATCAGGAAGGCGGGAGGCACGGATACGGAAAAGCTGATCACCACTATGGAAGGGATGGAATTCATGACCCCCAAGGGGAAAATGAAATTCCGAAAAGAAGACCATCAGGCCCTTCAGGAGATGTATGCGTTTCAGCTGGATACCAAACCCGATGTGGAATGGGCCATCCCCGTATGCATCAAAGTGCTCTCCATGGAAGAGACGGCGCCTCCCATAATGAACAAAAAGTAAATCTCCATGTTCAGGGTAAACCCACGCGGACGGTTTGTCCGCGTGGGATTACTGAAGGTGATTCAGATGCATGTAAGTCCCATCGTAGAAACCAAAGACCTCACCATCCGTTTCGGGGGTCACGTGGCCGTGAGCCGGGTGAACCTTCAAGTGGAACCGTTTGTCTTAAAATCCATTATTGGACCCAACGGCGCCGGAAAGACCACCCTGTTCAACCTGATGACGGGACAGTATAAGCCGTCCGAAGGAAGTATATTTCTTAAAGGGGAAGACATCACCCGTTTAAGCGCCGTGGACAGGACCCGCCTGGGAATGGGCCGTTCTTTTCAGCTGACCAATATCTTTCCCGTGCTGACGGTTCTCGAAAACGTTCGGGTCGCTATCCAGTCCAGGGAAGGCATCGGCTTGAACTTCTGGAAAAATTATCTCCATTTCTCCAGCATGGAAGACGAAGCCTACGAACTTTTGAAAGATGTCCTTCTGAACGAAAAATGGGCCATGCCGGCCAGTTCTCTCACCCATGGGGAACAGAGAAAACTGGAGATTGCCATCCTTCTGGCCCTGAAACCGGAGATTCTCTTCCTGGATGAGCCCACAGCCGGCATGGGCCAGGAAGAAGTCCCGGCCATTTTGGACATCCTCCATCGGATCAAAGACGCAAAGGACCGCACCATGCTCCTGGTAGAGCACAAAATGGACATGATCATGACCCTGTCGGACACCATCGCGGTCCTTCAGGAAGGGGAATTGATTGCCGACGGTCCCCCTGATGAGATTCATAAGAGCAAGGCGGTTCAGGAAGCCTATCTCGGTGGAGGTGCAAGGCGTGAATAAGACAATTCTAAAAGCCGAGGGAGTCCACACTTTTATTGAACAACACCATATCCTTCAGGGGGTTTCCTTTGACGCCAAAGCCGACGCAGTGACCGTTCTTATCGGTCGAAACGGTGCAGGCAAGAGCACGACCCTCAAGACCGTCATGGGCCTGCTTCCGGCTGCAGAGGGAAAAATCACTTATTACGGGAAAGAAATCCAGAAAAATAAACCCTATGAAATTGCTCGAATGGGAATCGGTTTTGTTCCGGAGCATATGGGAATCTTTTCGGAGCTTACGGTAGAGGAAAACATGCGGGTGGCCATGCTGGTGGAAGATGATGCCACGGCCCGCAGGCTGGAACGGGTCTTGAGCATGTTTGCGGCGCTCAAGAAATTCTGGAAATCCAAGGCAGGGAACCTGAGTGGCGGGCAGAAACAGATGCTTGCCATCGCCAGGGCCATTGTGAACGACACTTCCCTTCTGCTCATTGATGAGCCCTCCAAGGGGTTGGCGCCGATTATCGTGGATGTGGTCATCGATTCCATTAACCAGATCAAGGAACGCAGCGTGGTCGTGTTGGTTGAACAGAATTTTTATATGGCCAGTTCGGTGGGCGACGATTATTTCATCCTGGACGACGGAAGGGTTGTGCACAGCGGTCGGGTGGAAGAGCTGGTCCAAAATGAGGAATTACAGAGCCGTTATCTCGGAATCTCCAAAGTTGAGGATTGAAATTTATGAAAACAGGAGCAATTTTCAATGGCTGAAAACATATTCAAGCGTTGGAACCAGGAGTTCACCCTGGCGGGAGCAGGGATTCTTCTTTTATTGCCCCTCCTTGCCATACAACCGAAAACCTACCTTACCCTCACCATCGCGGGCCTGGCCATGGGGATGCTTCTGTTCCTGGTTGCCTCCGGCGTCAGCATTATTTTCGGACTGATGGATGTTCTGAATTTTGCCCATGGGGCCCTGTTTGCATGGGGGGCCTATGTGGGGTTTTCGGTATTCCAACTCCTCATGAAATGGGTGGAGGCGGATTCCGTCCTGCAGAATCTTGCCGTCTTCCTCATGGCTATGGTGGCTGCCATGGTTACAGTGGCCGTTTTGGGTATTATTCTCGAAAGGGTTGTGGTGCGCCGGGTCTATGGAAATCACCTCTTCCAAATCCTCATCACGTTCGGTGCAACCATCGTCTTGGTGGAACTCATCCGCGTTTTCTGGGGACCCAACGACGAAGTCACCACCGTTCCCCTCACCTTTTCGGGGAACTGGGATGTCATGGACGTCATCGTCAGCAGATATCGGATCATCTGTATTTTCCTGGGCGCCATCGTCTATGGCGTGATTCAGCTTATCCTCAAAAAGACAAAGCTGGGGACCATCGTGCGGGCAGGCGTCGAAGATCGGGACATGGTCCAGGCCATGGGACACAACATCTACCTGCTTTTCACGGGAGTATTTGCTGTGGGCGCGGGGCTGGCGGCCCTGGGAGGGGTGGCCATGTCCATTTTCAGTCTGCAGGTATACCCGGACATGGGGGGGACCTATCTCCTTTTCGCATTTATCGTGGTCATCATCGGGGGCTTAGGAAGCGTGACAGGCTCCCTGGTGGGAGCGCTGATCGTAGGCCTCAGCTACAACTATGTGGCTTATCTGGTGCCCTGGGCGGCTGCCGGGGTTAACGTCCTCATAATGATTATCATTCTTCTCATCCGGCCCACCGGCCTTTTTCAAGCAGGAAAGTAGAGAGGTATGTCAATGGCAGAAGCAACACCGGTCCAGATATTCCATATGGAGGAAAAGAGAAGGCAGTACCATAGGGCCAGCTTTTATCTCAAAATCTCTGTGGTGGCGCTTTTTCTCCTGGTACCCTTTCTGTTCCCTTCGTTTAAGACCGTTGATCTTGCCGTTCAGATCATCATCTTCGGGGCTCTGGTAGCCAGTTTCGACATCCTTTTGGGCTATACGGGAATTCTCTCTTTCGGGCACGGCATGTTCTTCGGCTTGGGCGCCTACTCCATGGCCTTTCTGCTCGGAAAGTATGGGATGCCCTCCTATTCCAATCTGGCCCTGGGGTTTATGGTTGCCGCTGCCGCTTCAGCAGTCCTGGCCATGCTCATCAGCTTCCTCACCCTTCGCGTCAAAGCCATCTTTTTTGCCATGATCACCCTGGCCATTGCGGAACTGGCCATTGTTCTCTTCACCAAACTGAGCGGGCTTACGGGCGGGGAGGATGGGATCAGTTTCATGACGCCGGGGATTTTTTCGGTGGCGTTTTCCATTGGGACCTTCATGGGAGTCGAGATTACCGGCAAGATCATCACCTACTATTTTATCCTCCTCTCCTGTACGGCGCTTTTCCTGGCCATGCTCCGGTTTACGCACTCTCCCCTGGGTCGCGTCCTTCAGGCCATTCGGGACAACGCTCAGCGAGCGGAGGCCCTGGGCAACAGGACCTTCGTGTATCAGAGCATCTCCATTACCTTCGGCTGCGTCATGGCCGCCCTGATCGGCTGCTTATATGCCATGTGGATGGAATACGTGAATCCGGAGTCAAGCCTGGGAGTTATGACCATTATGCTGGATGTTCTTCTCATGGTCATCATTGGTGGGATGGGGACTTTGTACGGCGGGATTATCGGCGCCGCCTTTTTGAAAATCACCCAGACCTTCCTCCCCGACCTTCAGCACCTGGCAAAGGATCTGTTTCCCGGGGCCCTGCTGCTGCATAATATACTGGAGCGATGGCTTCTCCTTTTTGGAATCCTTTTCATCCTGGTGGTCATCTTCTTCCCCAAAGGCGTTATCGGATCGGTGAAGGAACGGATGTCGCGAAAGGAAAATACAACATAGCGTTTCAAATAAAGGAGCATATAACATGACTGAACCCATTATGAAAACCGCCGCAGGCCACGGGGTGAAAATTCATCTGGCCCAATGGGGCGATGAGGGCAAGCCCATCCTCTGCATTCACGGCATTACGGCCAACTGCCGGTGCTGGGATGTGATGGCATCAAACCTGAGTCCTGATCACCGTGTCATTGCCATGGACCTGCGCGGAAGGGGCCGTTCGGGAAGTCCTGATTCCGGATACTCTATCACGCATCACTGCAAAGACATCCTGGCGATCCTTGACGATCTGAATATGGAAAAAGCGATTATCATGGGGCACTCCCTGGGTGCTTTTATCGCAATGGCTTTGGGGGCTCAGTATCCGGATCGGGTGGACCGCATCATCCTGGTGGATGGGGGCGGAAAATTATCGGAAATTCAAATGGTGAAGGTTTTCAAGGGAATTAAACCGGCGCTGGACCGCCTGGGCCGGATCTTCCCATCATTTGAAAACTACCTGGACCATATGAAAAACGCTCCGTTTTTCAAAGAGTGGACCCCGGCCCTTGAAACCTATTACCAATATGAGATCGAAGAAGTGGATGGCGGGGTTCGTTCCAGCATCAATCCCGCGCACATCCAGGAAGAGCGTGAAAACCTGGGAAAGATGGACGTCTCTCAATTTTATGAGAAAATCTCCTGCCCGATGCTGATCCTTCGTGCCACGGACGGGATGGTCGCCGAAGACGACCTTCTCCTGCCCCGGGATGTGGCTGAGACGATGACTCAGAAAATTCCCCTTGCCCGATATGTGGACATCCCGGGAACCAATCATTATTCAATTATTTTTGAACAAAATGAGTTAAGAGATCTCGTCATCCGGGAATTCTTAGAAGAATAGGGACGGCTAAACAGGGTACAGGCTGGGCAGAATAGGCCGCAAACGGCGGTGAGTTTTTTATCTGGATGAAAATCCCTTTTCGTTTTCATGAGTTCTCCAATATTGAAGGAAATTGGAAATAGCATCTCTATATGGCATCCTTTCGCCTAACCAGGATCATTTTGTCCATTATCACATCCAACCCGCCTAAACTCAAGTGTTGCGTATGGAATAAAGGTCGGACTGTAAAGAGCCCTGAAAAGTCTCGCGTTGGGCCTCTTTTCCGGCCGCCGCCAAGAACCCTCAATTGTTTTTGTGACTGAAATTTTAACTTTTCGTGATAACTCCTTCCTTTTCATGCTTATCTTTATTTCAAAGCGACAGTCGCCATGAACACACCATTCAGAGTTTGACCCTTAAAAATGGAAACCCTTTTTCAATAAGGAGATGATGATATGAAAGCGATACTACTTGTTATAACGCTCGCATTTACCGGTGCCCTCTTTGTCGGTTTAAGTGCCTTTGGAGACCCTGTAATGGGAAAAGATAAAGGAGATAAAGAAATGATGGGAAGCTCGGATCAGCTGACAACGGCTACCTTTGCCGGGGGATGTTTCTGGTGTACGGAGTCGGATTTCGAGAAACTGCCGGGTGTCCAACAGGTGATAAGCGGTTACACCGGGGGCCGGGAGGAAAACCCCACTTACAAGCAGGTGTCGAGCGGAAAGACGGGACACGCGGAAGCGGTGCAGGTGAATTATGACCCTCGGAAAGTCTCTTATGAAACCCTGCTTGATTTTTTCTGGCGCCACGTGGATCCCACGGACCCGGGAGGGCAATTCGTGGACAGGGGAAGGCAATACCGGAGCGCGATCTTTTACCATGATCAAGAACAGAAGCGCCTGGCTGAGGTCTCGAAAAAGGCCCTGGATGCTTCGGGAAAATTCCATAGGCCCATTGCAACTGAGATCGTGGCGTTCGAAAAATTTTACCCGGCCGAGGCCTATCATCAGGATTTCTATAAAACCCACGAAAACCGTTACAAATCCTACCGCCGGCATTCCGGACGCGATCAATTCATCGAGCGTCATTGGGATAAAAAGGAACTCGATTTTTCGGACCACGCGGTCGAAGGAAAATACCAAAAACCCACCCGCGAGGAATTGAAGCGGAAACTGACGCCCTTACAGTATAAGGTCACCCAGCGAGACGGGACGGAGCAGCCTTTTTACAACGAATACTGGGACAACAAAAGGGAGGGAATATATGTGGACGTGGTTTCGGGTGAGCCGCTTTTCAGCTCCCGGGAAAAGTTCAAATCAGGAACCGGGTGGCCCAGTTTCACCCGGCCTCTGGCGCCGGAAAATGTTGTGGAAAAGGAGGACCGAGGTCTTTTCATGGTTCGTGTGGAGGTCCGCAGCAATCACGCGGATTCCCACCTGGGTCATGTTTTTCCGGACGGCCCGGCGCCCACGGGTCTGAGGTATTGCATCAATTCTGCATCCCTTCGTTTCATCCCTGCGCAGGACCTTGATAAGGAGGGTTATCCGGAATTCAAGAATCATTTTGCGACCGGAAAATGATGGAGACAAAGGGCGCCAAACCGCCACAGGGTAGGCGCGCCTTTATCCATCAAATACGACTCAGGTGGACGGGATGTTATTTTTTTCCACAGAGACTTTGTACACATATTTTACCCATTCGCTTCCATAGCGGTCCTCGGCTACAATCCGCAGGGGGAACCCATGTTTGCGGGGAAGCGGTTTCCCATTAACTTCGTAGGCCAAAAAGACTTTACCCATTTGAATTTCGTCGATGGGAAAACTCTCCACCTTTTCATAATCTCCTTCCGGCCCGTAGAAGACCACGTGGGTTGCCCCTTTCTCCGTCTTAGCCCTCCGCAACAGCCGATCCATGGCGATCCCTTTCCAGCGTCCGTGAATCGCGAAAAATCCGGGGCATATGAGGAGGATCTCCTTTTCCATTGAAGGGAGGGCTTTCACCTCCCCATAGGTGAGGCTGAGTGGCGCCCTGATGGCACCCTTCACCATGAGACGCCATTTGTCCAAATCAACCGTGTGGTCTGTGATGCCCATGGTCTCAAAATCCTTGAGCGGGGTCACCTCCAGATTCCGGGTATCGAATGATTCCGGGTTTCTTTGTATCAGGGTCTCCATCTTTGTTCCCTTGGGCAGAATGATCTTTTTCGTCTTTCCGTAAACATTTTTGACAAAAGACGCAAGCGGGGAGAAAAGAATACCAGCGCCGGCAATGAAACCGAGTGCTTTCTGAAAAAATTCTCTGCGGTTTTCCATTTCGGGTCTCTCCATTTTTGATGTTTGTTTTTTATAATACGCCTAAGAAATCACGGAAGAATCACGGGAAAGTTACAGTTGTGTAAAATTCGGGGCGAAATGGGAAAAAATCAGTTGCTCTGATTATTCGGGAGATTGAATGAAAAGGTTGTACCGTAATTGAGAAGGCTTTCCACATGGATGTTACACTGATGGAGTTCAAGGATACGTTTGGCAATGGCCAGGCCCAATCCATGATGCCCGGCGCCTTGCCCTCGGCCTTTGTCCCCTCTGTAAAAGCGTTCAAAGATGTGCGGAATTTCCGCTTCCGGCATGCCCACCCCCGTATCACTTACCTTCACGGTAATTGCCCCGTGATCGAATTTGAGACTCAAGCCGACCGTTCCCCCTTCCGGCGTATAGTTGAAGGCATTTTCCAGCAGGTTTTCAAGAACCCTTTCCAACAAACCGATGTCCCCGTGGGCCAAAGGCATTTCTTTTTCAATGTCCGTTTTGAAAGTGATCCGTTTTTCTTCGGCCTTTAACCTGAACTTAAGGCCCACATCCTGCGCGAGTTCTCCCAGGTTAAAGTACTCCTGCCGAACTTCGGTTTTCAGACTCTCGAGCTTGGCAAGTTCCATCAACTCATCCACCAGTTTGCTCAATCGCTCACAGTGATGTATGGCGATTTCCAGGTAGGATCGTCGTTTTTCCCCACTAAGGTTTTCTTCTTTGAGCAGGAGGGTTTCCATATAGCCCCGAAGGGTCGCCAGGGGCGTGCGCAGGTCATGGGACACGTTCGCCACCATTTCACGACGTGCGTTATCCGAATCCTTCAACTGGTCCATCTGAACCTGAATCCGTTCCGCCATCTGCTTGAAGGAGGACGTCATAAGGTCGATTTCATCGGCCGGAATGGCGTCTTTACCTTTCGGAAGCTTTATGACCTCCAGGCGTTGACTTCTCCGAAAAGCGTCCATGACGCCGGCGAGGCGACGAAGGCGGCCGGTCAAAAAACCGAAAACGATCAATCCGGCAATCAACGCGAACAGAAGACCTGCCAAGATCATCCAGGCGCTTAATTGGAGGATATAACTGCCTTTCATCATCTGGACCACGCTGTCGTAACTCTCCCCTCCGAGGATTACATAAAGATACCCCTGGAGTTTGCCGGTTTTGGGGATGCGGGCCGCACTGAAAACCTTTTTGGCGTTTAGGCTTCGGGGGTCATCCCCCAGGATCGGAATCATGGGCCTGTCCTCGATCCATTCCCGGATGGGGCCCAGGTCAACCCGCTTTCGTTTTATTTTTTCAAGGGGAGCTGAAAAGGCCAGGATGCGGCCCTGAGGATCCAGAAGATATATCTCTACAGCGGGGTTGATGACCATCAGCATATGGAAGATTTCATCGAGGGCCTTGCGGTTGATGCGGTTGTTTTCCATGAGCAGTTTCTCTTTTACGATCTGCTCCGCCAGGCGGGCATTTAATTTCTGAATTACCTCTTGGTGATACATGCCCGTGGAAAACACCGTGACGGCAACAAAGCAGAGGCCTACCAGAAAAAAAAGCCCTGCGAGTACGGCTGCCAGTTTAGAGTAGAGTGACTTGAACATCTCGGTTACTGCCCTCAAACGTCCGGTTCCGCGAATTTATAGCCGACGCCCCAGACAGTGAGAACATACCGGGGTCGGGCCGGATCCTCCTCTATTTTTGCTCTCAAGCGGTTGATATGGGAATTGACCGTGTGTTCGTAGCCGTCATGGCCGTATCCCCAGACCTGATCCAGCAACTGGCTCCGGGTATAAACCCTTCCGGGGTTCCCGGCAAAATGGTAGAGAAGATCAAACTCCTTTGCCGTGAGTTCAACACTTTTGCCCTTATGCGTAACATTTCTTTTTTCAGGATTTATGACGATATCCCCGGTCCGAATCATTTCCCCGCCACCCGCCGAAACCTCAGATTTTAAACTCTCCATGCGTCTAAAGATCGCTTTCACCCTGGCCATCAATTCTCTGACGCTGAAGGGTTTGACCACATAGTCGTCGGCCCCCATCTCAAGTCCCAGTACCCGATCTAATTCGGAAGACTTTGAGGTAAGCATCAGTATGGGGGTATAAACGGATCGGTTTCTCAAACGTCTGCAGATCTCAAGGCCGTCCAGGCCCGGCAGCATGAGATCAAGGATGATCAGATCATAATCCCCTGACTCAGCTGTGGCGAGCCCCGCCGTACCTTCAAAGGAAAGGGTTACCTCATGGGAAAGATCCCGCAGGTGCAGTTCGAGAAGGCGGGCCAAATCCTCGTTGTCTTCAATGATCAGAATTTTCTTGCGCATAGGATGGCATCCTTTTAGGCAAAAGAGTCGGAGAACAGGATTCTAGGGGTCGCCCCTGCACGTTTTTAAATGAAACACAAATTCTCCAATAAGACAACCCCACAGAATCCAATAAAAGTCAACAGGCAGTTTCAAATGAAATTTGGAGAGGACCATAAACCTGCCGAAAGTGGAATTAGAGCAAAATAAGTTTACATTTCTGGGTCCAAGGGTTATCCAATGCCATAAGCATCAAATCATTTTTTTAGGGAGGCTATGCAATGGCAACACACAGGGTTATCATATTTAAGCCCTTTCCTTTTGAGATAGGACAAAAAATTCATATTGATGGAGGTCCCAGAAAGGGCGACTGGGAAGTCATTGATGCGGCCGAACGCAAAGTAAAACTTCGATGTCCCGTCTCTTTCAAAGAATTTAATTGGGACCGATTCTGTTATTTTACGGAAGAGCAGGATGGTGTTGAATGGCCGAAAAGGGACTGAGGGAACTTCCAAAAAACAATCTACGCATCCTGTTTGCCCTTTTGCCCGTCTTCTACGTTGTGATAACAGGCACATAGCTCACTATGCACCTGCCATCACGCCTTGATGACGAACAAAAGTTCTGCACGATATGCGTATATTATTTTCTTCCAGCTCCCTGAGAGCTCGATGTCATCTCCGTAGATGACAACTATTCTGACTCCCGCTGAGATTGTTCGGCAAAGGAGCTGAATCGACGCGCTTCGGTTTCATTCCCATTCAGCTCGTAAATCATGCTGATTTTTTGATAATAATCCGTACGATTTTCCGGGATTTCCTGCACCAGCCCAAGGTACAGTTCCAGGATGTTTATGGAATGATCTCCTGTCTCTAAGCTTATATCCGCATATTTTTGTTTGATAAGCGGATCAATCTTGCTTCCGCAACCCTGGCAGCTGTTTATAATTTCAGAGTATTGTTTTTGTGCTTTTTCTTTTGACCCGAGCGCTTCGAATGTCTTTGCAAGGGCTAAGGCAATCGCCTCATCCTGACCCCGGGAATTAAGGTAGTCCAGATAATGGGATTCAGCATCATGATACCGGCCGGCATGGAACAGTGTCTCACCCCTAAGCAAATGAATTACCGGGGAATTACGCAGTGGCTCGGGGCAATTCATAAGCAAACGTTGCGCCTCATCAAACTGTTTGTTTTTCCAATAGATTTCACACAACGGCGGATAGACCCTGAGTGATTCGGGAAAGTCATTCAAAAAGCTTTCCAGCAGAGAACAACCTTCGGAATCATTGCCAAGATTCAAATGGGCGGTCGCGAGTTCGAGTTGAATAAAACCTCCCGATGAAGAATCGGCTTCCAGGGCTTGGGACAATAGTGCCACTGCATCTTCGAAATGACCCTGATTCAGTTTAACATACCCCTCCCTGAAGGGATCGCCATAGTCGCGATAGATCTCCTGCTCCGTCTTGGGCAGTGTGTTGATGAGTGCGGCGAAATATTCCTCATCGGACTCTTGATATGCGAATCCAGTTGTGTCTTCAGAACCTTCCTCAGGAACAGACATCTCTGATGATCCATCTGGAATAGGACGAGCCTTTACGCCCTTCAGCTGTTCCTCAATCTCAGCGGCGAGCTGTTCATCTTGCACCAGTTCCAGAGCAAGCTGTAGAAGATCTTCAGCCTCTTCGTGGATGCCGGCCTCCGTCAGATTCTCTGCCGCCTTCTTATGTTCAATGGCAAGCGCATTTTTGCATTTGGCGATTTTCGTCTCTATGAGATCGCCGGCCTCAGGCGCTTCCGGAGTTTTCTTTGCCAATTTATGCAAGGCCTTTTCATATTCAAGTTTGGCGAAACCGTATTCGCCCCTTTGCAAAAGAGCATCTGCGTTTTTTTCGATCTCATGATACGGTTTGCCGGTAAATAGACGGGAAAATTTCATGGGATAATCTCGCTCTGGGGTTTCAAATGGTATATGGGACTTCTACAAAATCGAGTGTTCTTTTTAATGCTTTTGCTGGTCAGCTCTTTTCCGGGTTTGTTTGTAAACTTTGTTCTTGTTTCTTTTGCCAATAGCGATAACAAGCACACATATTTCGTCATCAATGACTTCATAGACGAGACGATACCCACTTGCCATTAATTTGATTTTATAATGATTTTTAAAACCGCGGAGTTGGCTGCCGTGTATATGAGGGCTTTTGAGGCGCTCTTTTAACTTCTTTTTAAACTGAGTTTGAATGGTTCTATCAAGCTTTTTCCATTCCTTGAGAGCCGTTGGGAGAAATTTCAGTTTATAATTCATCGATATCCACTTCGATGGCTGAAATTTTCTCGTTTTGTCTTTCTTTTACTATAATTCCAAGCTGATAATCTTCGATACTCTCTAATAATTCTTCATATGTTTCTGCAGGGATAAGATATGCAGTTGGCTTATTATGGTTGAGGATGGCAATGGGTTCACCATCGGATTGGTTGATGAGTGCACTGGGGTTTCTTTTTAGTTCTGATATGCTCGCGGAGCAGTTTGCTAAGACAGCTTTCATTTTGGGCACCATAAAATAGGTTTAATTTCAGGTCTAAAATATGGTTATAATTTAGAACTAAATTGCGTATTGGTCAATGGTTTTCTTGGGCTAACGCCATAATGTTTCTGACTCCGGAAATAAACTTCATAAAGCCCCGGGAGCAATTATCTGTCAAGGAAAGATGCGGGCCAATGGCTCTGGATCCACTTACTTTCTGATATTTCTTGTTGGTAAGCGCTCTGAGTTCATGGACTGGCCTGGCAATTCGGTCCGGTTCCCTAAATTTTCGGGCCGCTTGTTTCCGTGCCAGGTTTCTCAATTCCAGTCCGGTCTCAACTGCAGCAAGATCGCCAAGGTACCAGCTCTCAAGTTCATGGATGGCAATCCGCACCAGTGTGCCTGGTTTGCCGGCCCGGGCACATTTTTCTACCAGCCTTTGCCGAATTCGTGCGCAGTCACCGCTGTCCTTGTCACGCAAAACCACAAACTTGCAATCCGGCGATCGCCAGGCCCGAAGTTTTCGGAATAGCTGTTTTTCCAAATCCTGCTTGCCTTCAAAAACAATATACCGCACCAACCATCCATCCGGGAGCAAGCGGGGCAAAAGCCCCTCCAGCATAGCCCTGGCAGAATACTCTTCGAGAAAGAAAACCAGCGATTTCATTGCGGGTCCACTCCTTCAAAAAAACCCTGTTTCCAGAGATAACCCATCTGATCGCCGTCCTCCATAAAGGCTTTAAGCTGCTCATCATCCCGCGCCCTGTTGATTTGCGTATACCCCTTTTTCTTTACCAGGCAGAAGACTTCATCCAATTCTACTGCGTTGAGAAAATCAGGCGAATGGGTGGATACAAATACCTGCCCGCCACGATCAGCATAAGCCCTGAACTCTTCAGCCTGCTCATAAAGCAGTTTCGGATAAAGCTGGTTTTCCGGCTCCTCAACACACAAAAGTGGGTGAGGATTCGGGTCATAGAGCAGCAACAGATAAGCGAACATTTTAATTGTACCATCGGACACATAACGGGCCAGGAACGGATCTTCAAAAGCGCCATCCTGAAAACGCAACAAAACCCGCCCTTCCTCTGTGGTTTTGGCCTTTACATTGGAGATACCCGGCACCCTCGCGGATAATTTTTCAAGAATTTTATCGAAGAGGCTCCGGTGGCGGTTGTGTAAGAATTCAGTAACCAGAGAAAGATTCTCGCCCTCGCTGGAAAGATGTTCAGCATAACCCGCCTCTTGCTCCGGACGGGCTTTATTGATGTGAAAATCAGAAACATGCCAGTTTTCTATGAGATTCCCCAAGGCCACCACCGCAGGGAACCGTTCAAATTGAGCAAGACCTTTTATTGCCAGAATATCAGGGGCCTTTAGCTTTTGATCTTCCCGCTGCAGGTCGCGTACATCGGTTACCGCATCAAGCTCATTGGTGACGGCGGTTCCTTCGCCTTTCGAAAAATTAAGGAAATGCCAGGGTCGGCCGCTGCTACCGCGCCGGTACTTTAGGATTTCCCGTTCGACAAACGGCGATCCATTTTCTTCGCTGATTGAAAGAAAATAAGTAATTAGCGGCCCATCGCTCTTTGCACGGAATTTCACTTCAATTTCAATATTTCCTTTACTGTTTCGGCTGCGAACTTCTCGAAACCCCAGGCTCCCGCCAAGCTTGATAAGCGCAGTATGCACGTTGCTGGCTATTGCTTCTTTCAGAAAAGCAAAAACTTGAAACAAGGTTGACTTGCCTGAACCGTTAGCGCCGACCAAAACGCAGAAACGGGGAATATCCAGCATCTCCACATCCTGAAATGCTTTAAAATTCTTCAATCTGATGGCTTCAATTTTCATAACCGTGACCTCATGTTTCATCCTATGCTTACTTACCAACGTTGGGAGAAGTATCCGTTCAACTTTATACCAATAATTGAGTCTTCCGGGAACATATTATATGATACTACTTACCCGTTTTGTGGTTTTCCTGCCTCAATCAGTTTGATGACGTCTCTTTTTTCATTTCAATTTGCCCTAATCATGGAGTTTCAGCAATCTTTGGCCGGGTTCAAAACATTTCTGCACGGTGTTACATTGGTGAAAACCCCCAATTCATGTCCGGTTCGGTCGTTGATGAATCGGGCGGCAAACCCCATCCCCACCCGGTGGGTCATCCTGAGGGGCCAGGGATTATCCATGTCGATGGTCACATAGATCTCTTGCCCTTCTGATCTTTCAATCAACCCCTGAATCACCTTTCCGCCGATTCCCATGCCCTGGAATTCCGGATCCACTGCCGTATATCCTCGTTCCAGGTAATTGGAAAGATCGAGTCCGGTCTCAGCTTCAATCTTTTTCCGGTAATGCTCTTTGGGATATTTATGGGTTGAGGTGCCAACCACCCGGTCTTCGCAAAGGGCGTAACCGATCAGGAAGGCTTTTTGAAGGTTCTCTTTTATCCAGGAAGTGCCCACGCCGCCACTGGATGCCACAAGATCGCTGATCTGGTCCAGAACGGCTTCAGATGTTTCATCCGGTGGGGTGAAGCAATAACGGATTTCCATACGGGGTTCCCGGCATTTTGAAATCCGCAAGCCAACTCCGCCAAAGTGGCTACGACGGCCGGATCCGCACTGAAAAATCAGGCACAGTCTATCATACCCATGATCTGCGAGGTTTCAAAGCCTTTGAGATGCAGTGCTCCGGAACGACAAGATGCCACACAAAGACCGCACCCTTTGCACAGGGTGGATTCGATCACGGCCTTGCCGGTTTTTTCATCCATCCTGGGAGCCGAGTAGGGGCAGATGGAGACGCAAACCCCGCAACTGCTGCAGCTGAACGGATTCACTTCTGCAACGGTCCCGCTCACGGGCAGGCTTTTGGCCGATAAAAGCGTAACAGCCCGTGCAGCGGCTGCCTGGGCCTGGGCAATGCTTTCGTCAATGGGTTTGGGGGAGTGGGCCAGACCACAGACAAACACGCCGTCGGTGGCGAAATCCACGGGTCGAAGCTTCACATGGGCTTCCATAAAAAAGCCATCTTCGTTCTGGGCTATCTTGTAAAACCGCGACAGGGGATTTTCTTTTTCGGGAACAATTGCCGAAGCCAGCACCAAAAGATCGGAGTGAATGATCATCTCTTTTCTGAAAACCGTATCCGTAAACCCGATCTCCACTTCCTGATCGTTCGGTTCTATCTTAAGCCCTTTTTCAAAGTTGTAACGCACAAAAGAGATGCCCTTGGTTCTCGCTTCCCGGTACAGATCTTCCCTGAGCCCGTAAGGCCTCATGTCCCGGTAAACCACATAGATGTGCATATGAGGGTTTCGCTCTTTAAGATCCAGGGCGCTCTTGATGGACTGGGTACAGCATACTTTGGAACAGAAGGGTCGCTCGGGAATACGGGATCCGTGGCACTGAAGAAAAACGGCGGTACCGAGGCCGTTGAGCTGGCTGTCCCCTCTGACGAAGCCTTGCTGTAATTGAAGACCGGTCATTACCCGCGAAGATTCAATGAGGGCAGGATCTTCAGGAGCATGTTCCGTTGCTCCGGTTGCCATGATGGTGACGCCGTGTTCCAGGGTTCGGCTTTCCTGTTCTTGCATAATGGTGGTTTTGAAGTTACCCACAAAGCCTTCCACTTCGGTAATCTCGACGCCCGAACACACCTCAATGTCTTCCGCCGCTTCCATCTCCTGGATCAGGCCGTTAAGGTAACCTTGAATATCCTCTCCCCGCCATGTTTCGTGAAGGGATTGAGCATTGCCACCCAGTTTCCCTTCACGCTCCACCAGATAGGTGAAATATCCCTGTCCAGCCAGGTTTTTGGCGGCCTCCATACCGGCTACGCCGCCCCCGATCACCAGAGCATTCTGGTTGATGTTGAGTATGGGTTCCGGCAGGGGTTCCAGCAATCCCGCCTTGGCCACCGCCATCCGCACAAGGTCCTTGGCTTTTACCGTGGCAGCCTCGGTATCATCTTTGTGCACCCAGGAACACTGGTTCCGAATGTTGACCATCTCAAAGAGATATTTGTTGATCCCGACGCTGGCAAGGGTCTCCTGAAAGAGCGGTTCATGGGTTTTGGGCGTACAGGCCGCTACCACCACCCGGTTAAGCCCTTCCTCCTGGATCACCTGACCCATCTTGACCTGGGTATCCTGGGAACAACTGAACAGGTTTTGCTCGGAAAAGACCACGCCGGGCAGACCCTTTGCAAACTCCACCACCGCCGGAACATCCACAACACCGGCAATATTGGTGCCGCAGCAGCATACGAAAACACCGATACGCGTGGCATCCCCTCTGATATTACGTTCCTCCGGAATCTGGGCTTTCTGGGTCAAAGACCAACGGGCCTCGGAAAGGAGGCTGCCGGCCACCCCTGCCGCGGCACTGGAATCCACCACCGACGAGGGGATATCCTTGGGTGCCTGACAGGCGCCGCAGGCAAAAATACCGGGAGTAGCGGTCTCCACCGGCTTAAAACTGCCGGTAGTCACATAATTATAATGGTCCAGCGCAAGGCCCAGTTTTTCGGCCAGAGCCCGTCCCTCGGCCGTGGCGCCAAGCCCCACGGACAGCACCACAATGTCAAAGGCCTCTTCCACTTTTTGGCCTATTTCATCCATATAGCGGATCATGTTCATGCCGGACTCTTTATCCGGAACGATATGGGTCACCCGCGACTTCACAAAACGAACGCCCGCCTCATCTTTGGCGCGGTTGTAGTATCGCTCAAAGTCTTTTCCGTTGGTGCGGATATCCATGTAAAAGATGGCTGTGTCCAGGTCGCCGCCGGCGTGTTCTTTGGCCAGCATGGCCTCTTTGACGGCGTAAGTACAGCAAACCCCCGAACAATATCCCCGGCCTCCCAGGTGTTCATCACGACTTCCGATGCACTGCAGCCAGGCAATTTTTTTGGGTTCCTTTTTGTCCGAGGGACGTACCAAGTGCCCGCCATAGGGCCCGGAAGCGGACAGGATGCGCTCAAACTCAAGACTGGTGACCACGTTCTTGTTTTTGCCGTATCCGTAGGTGTCGTGATCCGCGGGATTGTAAGCCTCACCACCGTCGGAAACGATTACCGCACCCACGTTCAGATCAATATGCCGTTCTTTGTCCTCATAGTTAATGGCGTCGGCGGGACAGACTTCTTCACATTTTCCGCATTTTCCCTTGGTTAGTTTAAGGCAGTACTTCGGATCAATGGCGTATTTCAGGGGGACGGCCTGGGCGTATTTCACATAGACGGCCTTCCCTTTGGCCAAACCCGCATCATATTCATTGGATACTTTCCTGGGACATTTTTCGGTGCAGGCCCCGCAGGCGATGCATTTGTCCATATCCACGTATCGGGGGTGTTGCAGGATGCTCACCTCAAAATTGCCTGCCTCCCCTTTAAGGGCGGTAACTTCTGAAAGTGTGAGCAACTCGATGTTGATGTGCCGGCCGACCTCGACCAGTTTCGGTGAGATAATTCACATGGCACAGTCATTTGTGGGAAAGGTCTTGTCCAATTGACTCATCATGCCGCCAATGGAACTGGTTTTTTCCACAAGGTAGACGTAGTATCCGGAATTGGCCATATCCAGTGCGGCCTGCATGCCGGTAATGCCACCGCCCACAACCAGGACGGAACCTAGGTTTTTCGTCGACATAAACTACTCCTGCGTTATAAAAGAGGTGAGGCCGTCAATGGCCACCTGGTTTTTTTCAAGACCCAATTTCTTTTCGTCAACGCCCATGCACAACCCCAGCAACTGGGGGTAGAGCATGGAGGGCAGGGTGTCGTCAGTCCCACCGTTTTGCGCCATCATGCTCTGAACCTGGTCAAACTGAATCTGGCAGTAGGGGCAGGCGGTGCACAGAAAATCCGCTCCCGATTCGCGTCCGCTGTCCAGTTTCTTCCGGGTCAAATCCATGGAAATGTTGTCATTTACGCCCATCAAAGGTGCACCGCAGCAATTGAGCTTTTCGCTCCATTCCACGCTTTTTGCCCCCGTTGCCTTCACCAGTTCATCAAAGAGGGTCGGCGCCACCGGGTCATCAAACTGGGTCACCTTACTGGGACGTAAGGCATGGCACCCATAATGGGTGGCGATTTTGAGATCTTTCATTTTTCTGGAGATCTTCTTTTTCAGATTGTCCAAGCCCACATCGTGGTACAGAACCGAAAGCAGATGCTTGACCTCTACCTGGCCCTGATAAAACAGGTCTCTCGGTTTTAACATGTCATTGATTTCCCGGCGCAGCGTCTCATTGTCCCCAAGAATGTATTGGGCCTCCTTCAGTGTGCCGAAACAACATTTACACAGGGCCATGATGTTGACACCGTCACGTTCAGCCAGGGCGAGGTTCCCGGCTGCGGAGAGAAGATAGGCTTTCCGGTCCACATTCCGCAACGGGTAACCGCAACAGGTGAAATCGCGATAATCGATCAGACCCACACCCAGCCGGGACATCACCGCACGGGAAGCGGTTTCATATTGTTCAAGTCGGGCAGGAATATTGCAGCCCAGAAAAAAAGCGTATCTCATCGGTTTTCCTCAATTTCGAGACCTTTGCAAAGCGCCCCATTTTGCCCAATCTCTGCGTCAGACTCAAATTTCAATCTTCGGAATATTCAACATATGCCTGCGGTTGAAATTTTCGCCTTCCTTGATCTTGAACAAAATTGAACACTTTTCAAAGGCCTCGCTTTTTTTAAGCGCAGTACGCAGCGCGCATGGTCTTTGGTCTTATGCGGCGCCCCCCCGCCGGGGACCCTTGATCGCTATATTCTTCAACTGATAAAGGATATCCGTTACCTCCACCAGCTGGGGGCAGTGCTCCTGGCACTGGTAACAGGTTACACAATCCCAGATCATGCTGGCGCCACAGGCCATATCTGTGAGGCCAAGCCCCAGGCTGCACATGATCTGGTGGGGCAGCAGTCCCAATGTTTCTTCAGGTTTGTCAGAGACAGCCACCACGGGACAAACGGTGGTGCAATTCTGACAGGTATAACAGGCCCTGAAGGTTTCAGCGTCATATGGCAGTTTTGCGCGTGACTTCTTATCTCCGTTAAAGCTCAGTGATTCGATCTCAGCCGCACTGGGCCAATCTTTTGAAACCTCGCGTTTGGCCATGTCAAGGGGGTCTGCGTAATCCTCAGGCGTCAAACCGGGTTTATTCAACCCTCTCACAAAAGAAAAGCCGGAAAGCATCAGGGGTTCACCCATTGCGTCGCTCTGGATGAGACCCTCTCTCACATTGAGCCAGAGGTCTCTCAGGTTGATACCCGAGGGGCACACCTCGGTGCATCGATCACAATTGGTGCAGATATAGACGCCTTCTCGAAGGGCCTGGCGCTCGGACAGAGAAAGGGTTTTCCGTGCGGCCAGTTTTCGAATGGTTTGCAGTTTTTCCGACGGCAGAATGCAGTCGTTTCCAATGGCATCGAATGCGGGGGATGAAGAACATCTGAGGCTGCACGTGCCGCAATGGGTACAGGCATCCAGTTCCAGCATCTGGCGTGTCAGGATATTGGCGGGGTGGGACCGCTTTTTATCCATGACCGCATTGGCCATGAGGCTTAAGGGCGTTGTGATGATATGGAACATTTTGCTGAAGGGCAGGTAGGCCAACCCGATAAAACAGGCCAGGATATGGATGACCCAGAGAAAATAGGTGGCTTCGGCATCATCAAGATACTGCGCCATGGGTCGCATCCCTTTGGAAAGGTTGAAACTGATAAATGCCCATTCCGGCACTGCGTGGCAACTCTGGCAACTCATTTCATGAAGTTCCCGCCCCTGGGTCAAGAGTTCCATTTCAAAGGGGCCGGCCACCTTCGGGGAAACCACGCCGAATTCTTCAACCCAGAAGGCTTCCAGCGCTTTCAACTCTTCGGCATCGTCCGTATCCGCATACTCTTCCACCATGCGCTGAAACTCGTTGTGGCTGATGATCTTGGCCCCTTCCAGCAAAAAGCCGGTGAGCATGATGACCGCCACAATCCAGACGGCATAGACGTCCATGGCGTTGGTGCGCAACCGCGGAACTTTGAGAACGCGCCGACGGTATATGGCAATGGCCACGCCCGCAAAAACCATCAAACCGAACAGGTTTCTGAGAAAAAGATAGGGATGCGCCGTGGACGCGTAATCCTCGAAAAGATTACTGCTGGTCCAGCTTTCAAAGGCATGAACAAAAAGCAACAGCATAAACCCCACAAAAATGAGCATATGCATGACCCAACGCAGGGTATCTTCCTTGAGAATTCGCCGTTGCAGGATGACATCCAGTATCAGGACCTTAATAAGATCCACAATCCGGGCGCTGAAAATGACGCCCAATATGCCTTTTATGGCCTGGGAAATTCTTTGTCCCGTCGAATAGGGAAGCTCCGGTCCGATAATCTGTCTCGAAACCCAAGTGTAAAATTTGTAGCCGAATCCGACAATAAAGATTAACAGAGACCCGTACAGAAGCGAATCAAAAAACATGAATCTATTCCTCACTTACTCCACGCAAAGCCGACTCCGCCAAAGTAGCTGCGACGGCTTGATAAGAGCGGCAGATCCGAATACCTTTTCGATCTGCCTTGTTGGTGTGCCAAAAGAGTCTGACGCCATTTCCCAAAAACCTTACCATGTAAGGGCTCGATCTATTATGGGACCCGGGGTTTTGTCAAGATAAAATTTTCACAACAGCTCATCAGGTTCACCCACCAGGATTGCTGAAAGTCGCTCTAGCCGCCGCTTTTCAAGAAAAAAATCGGAAAGGGTGTTCGACTATATATGTAAATACGGATAATTGCCAATATCAAATTTTCACCTCGTTCCCAAGCTCCAGATTGGGGACATATTGCCTGAAAGCTTCTGCCTCCATAGATGTTTCCAAAGCTCGATGGCTTTTGCTCATACCATGGATTTACCATGTTTCGACGGACACGTTGGCTGAACTCGATCCGGGCTTTCCTTCCGTTCACGTGCCCCTCCTCTCAATCTGACTAAGATGAACAATGAGTTCTTCAAGAAAAGATCTGCTCCCAATCAAGACGATTAGGTTGGATCTTTTTTTTTGACCAGTGTTCCCCAATCGTTTGAACAAACTCGGGCCGCACCAGCTTTGCTCTGTGAACAAGCCAGTTGGCACTGTCAACTCGCAAGTAAATTCCTTCGGAAGACTTTGTTCCCAGGCTGGATTTTGTCAGAAATCCTTTCAGCTTTTCCAGGGAAAAACAGCCACTCCCGAGAACCGGAATGGGAACAATGTCGAGTTGGCAAAACAAATCATCTCGTCGTGGGCATGAAAAAAAACGCCTTTGCTTCTTGTCGTAAATATCAAATCCTAACAACCAATCCGGCAACCGCTCATATGAGATAGAATGCTTTGCATAACACCATTCACCGAACAAGATGTACCGATCCTCCATAACATCGAAGAAAGAATCAATCTTTGGAGATAACCAATGGAATAACTTCTGCCATTGCCCCAAAAAGGGTTTATGCAATAGGGTCCCCCGATTTTGCACCATAATATTCGCTGAATGATCGAAGGATATGCCCAGATTCGCTCCATCGACCTTTTCTTCGACAACAAGTTCATTTTCCAGAAAGGCATTGCGGTCTTCATCAGACATCACTTTATCCTCACGGATGTCCATATCGCCGAGTACCGCCAAATGCGGTGTCGAGGGAAACTTGTAAAAGGTCTTGCTCACGTCCCCATTTTCTCCTGGTACTTTGCTTTGACATAATCAGAGCAAAGGAACTGGACTGTTATCCCTACTTCTTTAAGAGAATCTTTCCAGCCCCACCACTTGCTGTCGGTAGCTTGAATAATCGGCGGTTTGGTGGGGTGCGCATTGGCGACAGCAACAAACTTTCTGTCAGAAATGTCAAAATCGGAAAGCCCTTCATGATTGGGAAATTCATTGTACGAATCGCCATGTCCGGTGATGGTAACGCGATCCTCTTGAGGGAATTTCCAACGATTGTCGTGAACCCATTTCATAAAGCGATCGCCGACGCCAGGTTGACCACTCATTGAGAGGTTATTGCGGTATTCATCAAATATCTCCTGACCGCCATCAACAACCAAGCCACCTTTTTTGATGATATATCCCACGGCTTCCACGCAAGCCAGTACGCACATGGTCAGATCATCTGGAATCTCTCCTGGATCGATAGCTAAATTTGCGTTTTTCGGGACATTGGTATCAACCACGCATTTCCTGGGGGGGTTACTCATCTGAAGCATCCTCCCTGCTCGGATTCTGACTGATTCGTTTTTCCATTGCGGCTTTGGCCTGCGCTGTTATGTCTCCCATTTCATCGCCAAAAAAGTTTTCGGGCCAATTCCGGATGTTACCGAAAATATCAATTTGGAGGGGCTCCAAGGTGGCAGGTGTTTTCGAGATGTTGGCGAAATACGCGGATACTTTTTCTTTCTTTACTGTATTTTCAGCAATTCGCCTTTGTAATCGCCGCAAAAAGTGTTCTGAGTGAGTCTCTATAATTAGTTGAATATTTCTGTCTTTGCCGTTTTCTCTGGAATTGATAACATCAATCATCACGTCGGCTAGTGCCGACTGAGCACTTGGGTGCAGATGGATTTCGGGCTGTTCCATAAGGATGATTGATTCTGGTGGAGCATAAAAACACTGAACCAGAACAGGGAGCACTTGAGAGATGCCAAAGCCAACATCAGGGAGATCCACCCAATCCTTTGAGCCCTTAGTGCGTATATTGACTTCATACTCCTGTCGCTGCTCCGAAATAGGATTGACCTTGAATTCTTCGATCAATCCCATGCGTTTGAGGCTTTCTGCCACGATCCTCTCTAAAGGCTTCGAGAATTTTTTATAACCGAAGCTGATTTTTCTTCCCCGTGATGCCAATATGGCAGCTATAGTATTCTCACCGGAGTATCCTACACTTTCAGGTGTAATGTCAGACCATGCATAGAGTCGATCTGTTTTTGTTCGTAGCGGACCGAGGTAAAATAGGGACTTAAACAATGTTTCATGCTGCAAGTTAAGATTTTGCACAAATTCAGCATTTTTGTGATACGCTACCACTTCGTCGGGGAACCCATAAAAACGTACCGGAGCCCCGGGATGCCAAACGCGTCCAGGGTTGCGTTTTAGTGGATATTGCTCAGCTTCAACACGATACTGATGCTTTTTGCCTACAGTTCGCTCCATGCCAATCGAGAGGTAATTATCACTCTTCAACGAAAGTATGTACTTCAATTGCTCGACACATACTTTCCGAGACTGAACATCTTCCAAACCAACTGTTGAACTGAATTCAATTTGATCTGCTGTATAGTTTTTTCCCGACAACACATCCTTGAATTTGAGTTGAGAAGAAAGATCCCACTTATATTCAAATATGATCCGGTTCTCTAAATCCCGCTGATACACCATCTCCTGGTAGGATCCCAGTTGAACAGCAGAGTTAATGCTGCCTGGGAAAAAAACAGCTTTTCGGTCGGAAGACTCCATCGTCTGCTTCAGCATCATCAGGAACTGCTCGATGCTGGACTTTCCGGAGCTATTCGCTCCAAAGAACAGGGTAATAGGAGCCATGTTAATCGTTCCAGTATCTTTCCATCCTTTAAAATTCTGAATTTGCAATCGCCTTAACATCTCATTCACCTCCTATTTTTGTCTCCGCCTGTTCGTAGCACATGTGGAGCTTAAGGTCCTCCTAGAGAAATCTTCTCCGTAATCTTGTGGTCACAGCGATGATGGTGTTTTACTTTCCAGCCTTTGGTTTCTGTTTCTATCTCATAAACAAGGCGTTCATTATGTTAATCGGATTCCTCAAGAGCCGCCGCCATAACATTTAAAATGCCACTTTGGATGTGGCGAATCTCAGGAATACGGTTCGAATAGACCGAATAAGGGTACGGAAACAGAACAAATTTGTAGTGAAAAAACTGCGGTTCTACTTAAGGCTAAACTTTTCAGAAAGCGCTTCCATAACATGTTTGCCGTGTTCAGCCTGTTCACATCCGCTCTGAATTTCCAATATTTAATACATACAAAACTATTTATACTAAAAAATGTCAATGGAAATATAAAGGGTGCTTGTAAGACTGATAGATGCAATGCACCGCTTTATGCGACATAGGCAGGCAATGTTCAGTACGCACCGAACGAGGCTACGGCATATGGGCGAAATATTCTACGTATTTTGCAAAAAGCTCACATGAAAAATAATTACGCCCCGGCAGCCAGGAACGCAAACATGGGAGTTGAAAAAAAGATCGTCAATTGGTAAAAAGGCCTGATCATCAAAAATGAACCCATAAAGGAGTTTTTAATTTGGGCTGCAAAATTAAACTAAAGAATGCATTCAAGGGTTACACCTTTGACCAGGATAAGATTGTTTCACCGGAAGAGACGGTGGCGCGTTTTAAAAACAGGCTCAAAGAAGTGAATCTGGATATTCTGGAAGAAACCGTGCGAATCGACAACGGCAGACTGAACATCCCCATTTATTTCAGTGTCTGCGGGCGTGATGCGTTAGAAACCATCGGTACCAAGAAGCAGATGGGAAAAGGCGGGACTCCCAGCCAGTCAGAGGCCAGTGCGGTCATGGAGCTGGCGGAACGGTTCAGTTTTTTCAGCTTCTGGAAGAACCCCCGGAATTTTCGTCTGGAACCTTACAAAAACGTGAAGAATGAGGCCCTTTCCTTCGAAGCCATCGCCAAATCAGTGCATGATGATTCCGGTGAACTGGACAGGGCCCGGGAAATATTTGAAGACCTGCCCCTCAAATGGACCCTTGGCTGTAATATGACAAAGGACCGGGAAATTCTGATCCCCTTTGACTGGTTTTTTGCCATCAACGAGTTCAACGGACCGTCAGCGGGAAACTGCGTGGAGGAAGCCGTGAGCCAGGGGATTTGTGAACTGGTGGAAAGGCATGTGTCCTCCATTATCAGTAGGGAGAAAACGAACGTACCGGCCATTGATCTGAATACGGTGACCGATGCCCTCACATGCGAACTGATAGAGAAATATAAAAAGTCGGGGATTCAACTGTTCGTATCGGATTTTTCCCTGAATACGGGCATTCCGTCCGTGGGTGTCCTGGCCTATGATCCCACCACATTCCCTAACAAGAGCGAAATTGTCTGGACCGCCGGCACCACGCCCGATCCCCAGAAATCTCTGAGCCGGGCCCTGACCGAGGTGGCCCAATTGGCCGGTGATTTTAATTCCGGCTCCAACTATGTGGCCAGTGGTCTTCCCAAATTCCAGGATCTCGCTGAAGCCGATTTCATTTTGAAGCCGGATCGCATTGTTCCCATTTCAAGCCTGCCGAACTTGGGCAACGACAACATCAAGGTGGAAGTGGAAAACTGCATTGGGGCTCTCGACGTCATGGACATGGAACTGTTTGCCATTGATGTGATGCACCCCCATCTTCAAATCCCGGCCTTTTATTCCATTATTCCCGGCGCCCATTTCCGGGAGAGGGCTGTGGGAACCAGTGTGGGCATGTTTTGCGCCAAACTGATCTCCGGGTCTGATAACATCCCGTGGTGCATCAAGCAATTGACCCGAATGGATCAGTTGCTGCCCGATAAATACTACATTAAATTTTTCTTAGGATTGGCCCATATTTCCCTGCAGAACCCCCGGAAGGCCATGGAATTTTTTGAAGAGGCCCTGAAGCTGGATCCCAAAGGGGAGGATGTGCCCAGCATTTATTCCTACATGGGGATTTGCCTGAGGGATATGGAACAGTACCGGAAAGCCATTATAGTGCTCGAAAAAGGGGCTGAGATCGACAGCGAACGAACGGACATCCACAATCTCATGGGATTTTGCTATTTCAAACTGAAAGAGCATAAAAAGGCCATTGAGGCATTCCATAAGGTGCTGGAGCTGAATCCCGCATCCGCCATCGATTACGCCAATATTGCATCCAATTACAGGGATATGGGAAACAAAGACATGGCTGTCCGGTTTTATAAATTTGCTTTGGAGCTGGATGAGTCCATTGATTTTGCCAGAGATAATTTAAGGAAGCTGGAAGGGAAAAAGGAAGGAAATACATGATTGAGGTAAAGCATCTCACCAAATTTTATGGAGAAAAGCTGGCGGTGGACGACATTTCGTTTTCCGTGGGCCGGGGAGAAGTGCTGGGATTTCTGGGGCCCAACGCCGCGGGAAAGTCAACCACCATGCGGATGATTACCGGTTTTTTCCCCCCAACTTCGGGGACCGTCGCCATCGGGGGAAGCGACATTGTTACAAACTCGCTCAAGGCACGGAAAAAAATCGGATACCTTCCTGAGAACGCACCGGCGTACCCGGATATGACCGTTATGGGCTTTCTGGAATTTATCGCCGGTATCCGGGGCTTTTCCGGGGCGCCCAAAAAAACACGTATTGAAGAAACCATTGAACGCTGTTTCCTGGCGGAAGTCCGGTATCAACCCATCAGCACCTTGAGCAAAGGATTTAAACAACGGGTCTGTTTTGCACAGAGCATCATTCATGATCCTGAATATCTGATTATGGACGAACCCACCGACGGTCTGGATCCCAACCAGAAGCACGAGGTGCGTGTGATGATCCGGCAAATGGCCCGGGATAAAACCATTATCCTGTCAACCCACATCCTGGAAGAAGTGGAAGCTTTGTGCTCACGGGCCATCATCATCGCACGGGGCAAAATTGTGGCCGATGATACCCCTTCCGGCCTGAAGGCCGAATCGTTGGTTCATGGGGCTGTCAGTTTTACCATCACCAACGCCGACAGAAATGATCCCCTTGCCCATCTGAAGGATATCCCCGAAGTTGAAAGGACGGTTGTGGTTTCTGAAAATGAATCCCGAATGACCTTTCGTGCCTTTCCAAAGGATCCTGTTCACCCCCCTGCCAATGAAATCATGGCCCGCCTGGTTCAAAATGGTTTGACCATCGATGGATTTGAAGTGGAAAGCGGCCGTCTGGATGAAGTATTTCGAACGGTCACCAGCACCCATGCCACGGAGGTGGAAAAATGAACGATTTTCTGAGAAATACGTCAGGCATTTTGAAACGGGAGTTCGCCGGGTATTTCGGAAGCCCGGTGGCATACGTGTTTATTGTTATTTTTCTCCTGCTGAACGGGTTCTTCACCTTTTCCCTCAGCAATTTTTATGAAATGGGTCAAGCCGATCTTCGTGCCTTTTTTGAATGGCACCCCTGGATTTTTCTTTTCTTGATCCCCGCAGTGGCCATGCGGCTCTGGAGTGAGGAGCGGCGGACCGGCACCATTGAACTGATCCTGACCCTGCCGGTCACCCTGCCCCAGGTGATCCTGGGGAAATTCCTGGCATCCTGGCTGTTCATCGGTGTTGCGCTTACTCTGACATTCCCCATGGTGTTGACCGTGAGCTATCTGGGAGACCCTGATCTGGGCGCCATTTTCTGCGCTTACTGCGGCAGTTTTTTCATGGCGGGCGCCTACCTGAGCGTGGGCAACATGACCTCCGCCCTCACACGCAACCAGGTTATCAGTTTCATCCTGTCTGTTGTCATCTGCCTGTTTCTGGTGCTGGCAGGTTGGCCCCCCATTACCAATATTTTGTCGGGGTGGGCTCCCATATGGCTGGTGGATGTGGTATCCGGCTTCAGCTTTATGCCGCACTTTGCTTCCATGGAGCGGGGGGTTATCGATCTGCGCGATCTGTGCTATTATTTTTCGGTTATCTTTTTCATGCTCTTTGCCAACGGTGTGGTGCTTCAAAGCCGCAGGGCATCTTAGAAAAACAAGGAGAATTTCCTTTGAAAAATAAACAAAATACAGTGTTTAAGAAGACCCTTCTTTCCGTAACGGGGCTTATTCTATTATTTCTGATTCTGGTCCTGGTGAACATCATGGCCTCCTACGCCAATGTGCGCTGGGATGCCACCGAAGACAAGAGTTACTCCCTTTCCCAAGGGACCCGTTCCATCCTCGGTTCCATGACCCAACCGGTAGTCGTGAAATTTTTCTATTCCCGGAGCAATCCCGATATTCCGGCCAATATCAAGCTCTACGCGCGACGCGTGAAAGATTTCCTGACGGAGTATGAACGTGAAAGCAATGGGTTGATCAAACTGGAGATGATCGACCCCCGGCCGGATTCCGATGAAGAAGAATGGGCCCAGAAATATGGTCTTCAACCGGTTCAGGCGCCCGGGGGCGATCCCATCACCTGCGGGCTGGTTTTTACGGCCGCGGATCAGGAGGAAACCCTTGAATGGCTGGATCCCTCCAAGGAACAGCTTCTGGAATATGATTTTACCAGCATCATACAAGGGTTACAGAACCCCGAGAAAAAGACCGTGGGGATCATCACATCCTTGCCGGTTTTCGGATCGGGGGCCAGAGCCCCTCGTCCCGGTCAGCCTCCCAGTCCCGAATGGATTTTTGTGACGGAGATGAAAAAAATCTACAATGTTCAACAAATCAAAGCTTCCGTCCGTTTGATTGATCCGTCTCTGGACCTGCTCATGGTGGTATTTCCCAAAGACATGAACCCCCATTTGGAGTACGCCATTGATCAGTACGTGCTTTCGGGCGGCAATGCTCTGATTTTTGTAGATCCCCTGTGCGTATCTTACCGATCCGGGGGACAGCAGGATTTCATGCGGTCGTCCGGAAGCGCCTTGGATCGGGTTTTCAAAGCTTGGGGTGTGCGAATGGATTCCGCAAAAGCCATTGCGGATTACGGTCAGCCCACCCAGGTTCGCACATCCAATACCGCCACCGAAGAGAATCCCCTGATGATTTCAGCCAGGGGCGAGGCGTTTAACCGGGAGGATGTTATCACGGCGGGACTTGAAAGCATGTTGTTCCCCGTGGCCGGCGCCATCGTGCGGGCGGAGGAAACAGATAAGGGTACGTCCATTAAAGATTATTCTTTTGAGACGTTGGTGGATTCCAGTGAAGACGCGGCTGTGGTGGATGCCTTTAAGGCGTTTTTGGGCGCGGATGCGGTAAAAAAAGACTTTGTTCCGGCAAAAAAGAGATTCAATGTGATTGTTCGGGTACGGGGGACGTTTAAAACCGCATTTCCCGATGGCCCCCCGAAACCGGAGGGTCCGGATATCCCGCCCGTGGATGAAACCAAATACCCGCAATTGAAAGAGGGGAAGAAATCCGCCACCCTGGTGATTGTCTCCGATGCGGATATGCTGGCGGATAACTTTTATGTTCAGCGTCGCAATTTTTTCGGAATGGCTGTTTCGGAGATGTATAATGACAATCTGAATTTTCTTTCCAATAGTTCCGAGATCCTCACCGGAAGCGATGAACTCATAGGTCTCAGGTCACGGGGGAAAATTGAACGGCCCTTTACGGTGGTACTCGATCTTAAAAAACGTGCCAAAGCCCAGTGGATGGACAAGGAAAAGGAACTGGTGCGGCAGATCGAGGAGACCAACCGAAAGTTACAGCAATTGGAGAGTGAAAAAGATGCATCCCAGAAAATGATTATCAGCCCTCGACAGGAAGCCGAGGTTATTAAGTTCAAAGAACAGAAACAGCAGATCAGCCGGGAGCTGAAACAGGTTAGAAAAAACCTGCGTGCGGAGATTGAAACCCTGGGGGCCACCCTCAAAGGATTCAACATATTCCTGATGCCCTTGCTGGTCAGCATTGTGGGCATCTGCTTTGCTTTTTATCGACAAAGGAAATTGAGGAGAAGATGAACAAGAAGACTCTACTTATTTTACTGGTTGTACTGGCGGTTCTGGCGGGTGTGGGAAGATCAATCCTTACGGATCGGCCCGATGATTCGGTGCAAAATGATGCCATGGGGACGGTGATCTTCAAGAGACTTCCGGCCAATGAGATTGCATCCATTATTATGGACCGGCCCGATGATTCGGTCATGCTGGCGAAAGAAAAAGGCGTCTGGGTCGTGCAAAACCGTTTTGGCTACCCGGCGGATTTTTCTAAAATCACCGATCTCATTCGAAAGCTGAAACAGACCAAGGTGGGCCGAAATTTTCCTGCCTCCGAGTCGGTTTCAAAACGCCTTTCACTCATATCCCCCACGGATAAAGGCGCCGCCCGGGAGGAAAAAGCCACTCGAATTCAAATGAAAGACAAAGGCGAAACCCTTATGGTCGATATCCTTCTGGGCAACACACGGAAAAGAGAAGAGAAGGGCGTGCCCGATTCCCAGTTTGTCATGCTGGCCGGCGGCACGGATATTTATCTGGTGGACCAGATTTTTTCGGCCTTTGACACCGACGCTTCCTCATGGCTCCAAAAGAATCCCATCAACGTAACCCAAGAAGATATTCAAAAAATTGCCTGCGTGGGACCTGACGGCACCTTGCGCTACAGTTTTGAGCGCGCCCAGGGGAAAGATTTTGCGCTGGTAAGTCCACCCACAAAGCAGGTGATTAAACGATCGGCGTTAAACCAGCTCGCCGGTGCGTTGACCGGACTTGAGATCGAAGATGTGGCAGATCCGTCGAGTACCTCTGAATCCCTTTCCAAAGGGATTTCGCCCCGACTTGATTACACCCTTTTTGACGGCATTACCTACCATGTTTATCCCGGGCTTACCTGTTCACCCGGTATTCCCTGCTATCTGCGGATTGAGGTGGATTACAAAAAAGGCGACGGGGCCTTGATCGCAAAAGCCGGGGAAATGAACGACCGCCTGAGTCACTGGTTTTTTGTTGTTCCAGAGCGGCAGCATCAGGCTTTCTTTACCACCCTTGGTGGAATGCTGGAAGATGAAAAGAAATAAAAGTGGAGATTTTATATGACCGAGATTCCCCCCACCCGCCATAAAGATTTTATTCGTCAGATCATTGCCGACGATGTGGCCGAAAATAAGAACCAGGGCCGCGTCGTGACCCGTTTTCCACCCGAGCCCAACGGTTATCTGCATATCGGCCATGCCAAGAGTATATGCCTGAATTTCGGTATTGCCGATGAAAATGAGGGGGGTGTCTGCCATTTGAGGTTTGATGATACCAATCCCACCAAGGAAGAACTGGAATACGTGGATTCCATCCAGCGCGATGTCAGATGGCTGGGCTTTGACTGGGGGGAGAATCTCTACTATGCCTCCGATTATTTTGATCAACTGTACCGATATGCGGTTGTGCTGATCAAGGAGGACAAAGCCTATGTTTGCAGTCTGCCGCCGGACAAAATCCGGGAGTATCGGGGCACGCTGACCGAACCCGGGAAAAACAGCCCACACCGGGACAGGCCTGTGGCGGAAAATCTGGACCTTTTTGAACGGATGAAAGCAGGCGAATTTGAAGACGGCGCCCATGTTCTTCGCGCGAAAATTGATATGGCGTCTCCCAATATCAGCCTGCGGGATCCGGTCATTTATCGCATCCTGAAACGGTCTCACCATCGGACGGGAGACCGGTGGTGCATCTATCCCATGTACGATTTCACCCATTGTCTCTCCGATTCCATTGAGGGGATTACCCATTCTCTGTGCACGCTGGAGTTTCAGGACAATCGCGCTGTTTATGACTGGGTTCTGGATCAGTTACCGGTGGAACGCCATCCCCAACAGATCGAATTTGCCCGACTTAATCTCAGCAATACGCTCTTGAGCAAGCGAATGCTGCTCAAACTGGTGCAGGAAGGGGTTGTGGAGGGATGGGACGATCCCCGCATGCCCACCCTTTCGGGGCTTCGCCGGCGTGGTTATACGCCGCGTGCCATTCGAGATTTCTGCGACCGGATCGGGTTGGCCAAAAAGAACAGCCAGGTGGATATGGCCTTGCTGGAGCACTGTGTTCGGGAGGACCTCAATGAAAGCGCCCAACGGGTCATGGGGGTATTGCGCCCTCTGAAAGTCATCATTGACAATTATCCGGAAGGCCAAACCGAAGATCTTGAGTTTCAGAACCATCCGGGAGATGCCGCCATGGGAACCCGAATGGTCCCTTTTTCCCGTGAGTTATACATCGAACAGGATGATTTTCGGGAAGAGGCGCCGAAAAAATTCTTCCGCCTGGCGCCGGGCCGGGAAGTGCGCCTCCGGTATGCCTACTACATCACTTGTGTGGGGATGGAAAAAGATGAGAAGACGGGTGAAATTACGGCACTCCACTGTACTTACGATCCGGAAACAAAGGGGGGGAGTTCTCCGGACGGGCGCAAGGTCAAAGGCACCATTCACTGGGTTTCGGCGACCCACGCCCTTGAGGTTCAGGTGCGTCTTTACGATCACCTCATGGTGACACCCGATGAAGATCAAAAGGAGGAACCCGAGTTCACCGACCTGTTGAACAAGGATTCGCTGGAAGTGCTGAATTCATGTCGCGTGGAACCGGGCCTGAAAGATATTGCTCCCGGAAGCCGTGTCCAGTTCGAGAGGCTGGGATATTTCTGTGTGGATCCGGTGGATTCTTCTCCTGGAAAGCCGGTCTTCAACAGAACCGTTTCACTCAGGGACACCTGGGCCAAGATCGAGAAGGCTCAGAAATCAAAAAAGGCCAAATAGTGCCTTCAGCCCATTCAAGGGCTTCAGATTCCCTGCTTTGGTCAGCAGCCATATCTTTATAGGCAGCATACATATCTTTTTTTAGAATATGTGGACGGACTAACTCTTCAATAAACCGGCTGATTTTTCGTGGCCCAATGACTGTTCTCAAGCCTTCATAAACTTCTTCGTTTATGGTCACTGTGAGTTTCTTTTGCATTATTATCACCTCCCTGAACAATACACGTGTAATAACACGTGTATTGTGCAGTGTCAAAGGGATGAAATCACTTTTGCGTGGTACGCTCAGAAGCAGCTGAACAAAAAGCCAGCCGAGGTATTTCTAATCCTCGTTCCCACGCTCTGCGTGGGAATGCACTCTCGGGCGCTCCGCGGCCTTTGCCCCGCTAAGGGTCCGCTCAAAAATTAATTCTTGCCCCAAGACTCACTCAAAAGGGCCTACCATGGGGTCACTTTGGACGCAAACGAAGATTCTCCTAAAGACGAAACCATCGTCCCGGTTGTGGCTGAAAAATATGAAAATAGCAATTCTTCTTGACATTTGGTTGGATTCTCCCTAACACATAACTGTTTTATCCATACAAACCCTCAATGATTCGCCGGAGGTTTTCATATGGAGCATCCCCTCAAATGCTGCCTCTTTCACCACCCCGGGTTTATCTATTCCGGGGAATACCCATAAGAACCCTTTGCACATGTATCAACCGGAATGGGGCTCACAAACGCAATACAGAGGGTTCCGAAAGGATGCCATCCGATCCGAATATTTTTGAATTTTCCATACGATCAACATCATTTTCCGTTTATTAGCTTTAATATTGCAATAAGTGGAAATTTTCCACCTATTGCAACTGTTAGCACATATACCCAATCTTGGTGATTTATGAAAGCACTCGATAAACATTATCTATCACTTCAGTTTAAGCTCAAAATACATTCAAAGAGTGCAACTGAGTTTCAGAGCTTTTTTGAAAATATTATGGAAGAAGCTTTTGATGGTTTTAGGAAAATACCGTCAGGAGGTGGTGATGGTGGCAATGATGGATGGATCAGGAGCATAGGCAGATACTATCAAGTTTATGCTCCTGATGTGCCCGCTACTAAGGATTCAGAAGCTGCTAAAAAGCTAAAAGAGGATTTTGTTAAATTAAAAAAGAACTGGGATCATATCGCAGAAATAAAGGAATATTATTTTGTTTACAATGATAAATATGCAGGAGCAAAAAAACCTGAAGAGGTACTATCCGAACTGAGAAAAGAAAATCCAAACATTAAATTTGATTTGTTTTTAGCTAAAGACTTAGAAGATGTTTTTTTCCAATTAGACGAAGCGAACATGCTGGGTTTAGGCTTCAATATTGACCAAAGAATAGCTATTTCAAACGGCCTTGAATATTTAAAGAAGGTGGAAATAGAGCTTGATAGGGAGCATGCAAAGTATGCATTGAGAAGATTAGAAGATGTTGAAAAAATAATTTTAACTTTAAGTGATACTGAGCTTCTTTTAGAACATAAAATTTTAGAATGTCGGTGTCTGCAAAAATTAGAAAGGGTAGATGAGGCAATAGATAAATATAATAATGTAGCAAAGATGTACCCAGGTGATCCACGCGCACTGTTATATTTGTCAGAAATTTATCTAACCCAATATGATCCTGATAAGAACAAAGAACTATTGGAAAAGGCCAGAGAAGTTAATAGTGATTTCTGGCTGATAACGTTAGAAGATTTAGTTAGGAAAAATAATTTAGACGAAGAAATTAATGTTTCAAACATTGATGAGAAAGCATTTCCAGACAGTCCTCGTGAAAAATCAAGTTATTACCGTGTATTTTCGTCTATTGTGGAAAAATCAGGAGACCTGGCCCGAGCAGAGAGATTTATAGAAAAAGCCATTCATTTTAACCCAGAAAGATTAATTAATTACACCTCTAAGTTCTCGCTGGCTATAAATGTAATTTTTTCTAATCAAGACACCTCGCAACGATCAGAAGATTTACAAAATTTACTGCAGGAAATAGATGAAGTAGATGCTAAGTTTAGTGAGCATGGAGATATAGGGCCGAGAAATAAAGCAGTTTTGAATGCACTGAGATTGCATGCTTTTCATTTTCTTGAAAATACTCAAAAATATGAAAAGGTCGCGCAAGAGACACTCGAGTTGTCGTTGAATTGTCACTTAGACAAACAAATTCAACAAATACTTGCCTCATTCTTACAGGTTGTTGCGATTCCAGCAACCGACTTAGATCGACTCCTTAACTTTTTAAAGTGTTCCCGATGCGAGTTATCCGAAGATTTATCAACGGTACTTATCTTCCAATTCAATATTCATAACAACTTATTTACTGTTGGAAAGAAATTTTTTGAAGATAAAGGTATCCAAAAATATCTCAAACTCGTTGTCGATATAGAGGATGGAAAAGATGACGAAGTCTTAAGCTTTTTTAAAAATAATATCAATATAGCTTTTATTATGGCAAGTACTCTAAAATCTTTTCCTAAATTAAGAAAAAGCATAATTGAAAATTTGCCAGATGATGGCAACATCCAAAAGAAAAAATTGCTACTACTTCTAAATTTTGACGAAAAAGATTTTGATGAAGCATTTGAGATTCTAAAAACGCTCGATTTGTCCACTTTGAACTATTTTGAATGCCAGCCTATTTTTCAAATAGTTAGACAAAAAAAAGCGTGGGACTTTGAGATTATTATTATAAATAAACTTCTAGAAAAAGAATCTGATCCAAAACAAATAATCAATCTAAAACTGGAACTATTCAATGCCTTAATGCATTTGCAAAAGCATCGAGAGCTAATTGATTTAGGAGAAAATATACTCCAAGAATATTTTAACGAAGGGATGTTGGGGCCAAATAATGAATATGTACTTAGCAACACAATTATTGCCTGTTTTCAAAGAGGAAAAGTCGCTAATAGAGCATTCGAAAGAGCTAGAGAAATACTTCTAAAATATCAATTATCCAAACCAACATTTGAGTTTAAAGTCGGCATTGAGGCTGAATCTCACCTGCATGGTAATCAACCGGAAAAAGCCCTTGAATCTCTAATTGATGGGATAAAAATTAAAAAGGTTCTCTCTTCAACTGAATATGCAAACTTGTACTTTTTATTATGCATTAGGATATGTGGCAAAATTAAGTTGGAACTTGAATCTCTGCCGGCAGTTACTGCCAATTCATTTGTCAAATTACAGGACAAGGATGACTGGTTTTTTATTGGCGAGAGTGATGAGCTGGATGCAATACTCATAAATATCGCTAACAATAAATATCAGCTTTTTGTAGGTAAGAAAGTTGGGGAGCAAATTGCTCTCGAAGATAGATATAACTTTGGAGATGAAGAACTGACTGAAGTTATTGAAAAAATATTTCCTATAGAAATATACATTTTATGGAAAACAATTCATAAATTCAACAAATTGTCTCAAGACGGCGACTTAGCTGGTGTTCAGATGGTAAAAATGCCCAAGCAAGAGGAGGCCATTGATCCGCAATATTTACTAAAATTTTTAGATGATTTACATTCCAGAACAGAGCCGTTTTTTAAACTGTATTGTAAGGATAACAATATCCCGTTAGCCATGCTATCTGTAAATGAAGGAGGACTTGCAAGTGCTATTGGGAAAATCCAGAGGGAACAAAAAGGATATATTAATTTTAGCAACGGTAGCGCAGAGAATTTTGAAAACCAGAAAAAAGCTGCCACCAAAGTTATCGAAAGCCAAGCATCATTTCACATTGATGCAACTTCCGCTCTGTTTTTGTGCGAGATAGGTTTACTGCCCAAAATTATTTTCTATTTGCCAGGGTTAAAAGTCCCCCAATCCGTAATAAATTCGCTGGCCGATATTTCTGAGAAATTCAGATATGCCGAAGGACAAGCGGGCACCATGGGTTATGTTCAAGGCAAAATATCTATTGCATCGCTCGAAAAAGATAAAAGTGATTTAATTCGATCTAATTTTCTCAATGGCATCGAGGCCCTTGAGTCAAACCCGGATAATGTTTGCGTGATCTCCGAGGCAAACAAAATTGAATGCTTTCCTGAAATAAAAATTCCCGCTGAATTATGCGACGCTTGTTCATTAGCGCAAAGAGACAATACACCTGTACTAACGGACGATCCTCTTTATTTAAAAATGATCGAGCTTCAAACAAAACAAGCAGCCCCGGAGTATTTCAGTTCTTTAGCTTTAGTAAGGGCTCTTTATGAAAAAAACAACCTCAGCTTCGATGAATATCTATCGTTTTTTGGTTATTTGTCTTCATATCGATGCCGGTTTTTGACACTAAATTCTAATGATATTGAAAAAGCTGTTTTTGGTGATAAACAACTAAATGTTATTAATGTAAAAAATATTCTTAAGTTTAACTTTTCTTTAACTTTATCAGTAGACTATGGCGTCCCTTTCCATATAGCTTTTAGAGTTGTATTAGAATTTTTTATTAAAGTATTATTAGACGATACCATTACTTTTGATGTTAAGGAGAAAATCCTTTTTGAAATAATTGATTCATTCCCTACAGATTTGAACAAAGAAGATTTTGGACATATGATATTAGATTCTTGTCTTAAGGCAATTGATCATATGGATAAGAGCCTTATTGTGTCTATTAGTACAAAGAAATTACGTCGTGAAGTCAACAATCTTTTACAGTCAATTGAAATTTATCAATCAGAAATGAAGTTATGGAAACCCGGGGAGCAATAGACGCTCAAACGATAATAATTAAAAATGCTAACAAGGCTTTTGCAGCGGAGCGCAAAAAGCGCGCGCCCGCTGAAAAGCGTCGTTGGGCCCTAAAATATGTAGTCGCTCTATTCAGGAGATTAATTGAGATATTTTGAAGATTTTGTCGTCGGTGAGTCCGAGAGGGTCGGCGAATATCGCCTTACCGAAGAGGAAATTATTTCATACGGTGAAAAATGGGATCCTCAATTTTTCCATGTTGACGCTAAGGCCGCAAAGAGTGCTGTTTTTTCAGGTCTTGTCGCACCCGGCACGCAACTGATAAGCATTTCAGTTTTAAAACTGGTGACGCATCAACCAAAGGTTTCAATCCTTGCAGCATTAGGCTGGGATGAGGTTCGTTTTCATGGCCCTGCCCGTCCTAATGATATATTAACCGTCTTTCGGGAATGCCTTGAGGCTAGACCATCCAATTCCAAATTGGATCGTGGCATTGTGAAAAATCGCATTACGCTATACAAAAATAAGAACCAGTTGCTACTCAGCTATGTAGATTCAATATTGGTCTCAAAACGACCTTCAGTCTAAAATACTGAATGCAGATTTTAGGTAATAAGTAATAATGACCCCGATCCAAAAGAGGTGAATATAGTGGGCAATTCGTTTAAGGAACAATTTCTGAAAAAAGGCTTGGTGACCAAGAAGCAGGCCAACAAGGCAATCAATGAGAAGCGTGTTTCCCGCTCGAAAAAAAGAAATAAAAAAACGCGGGAAGATGAAGAGACCCAAAGAAGAATCCAACTGGCTCGCGATGAGCAGTCGGCCCGTAACAGAGAACTGAATCGTCAACGTAATGAGGTCGCTAAGGAAAAGGAAGTTCAAGGCCAGATAAGGCAGATAATCAAGCAAAATTTGATTGAAGTCGAGGGAGATAATTCCTTTCATTTTGTTGACAACAAAAAGATTAAAAAACTCTATGTCAGCAAACAAATTGTTGAAGGTCTGAGTAATGGTAAAATGGCCATTGTCAAGCAGGATGAGCAATATTTAGTCGTCCCTGCAAAAGCAGCCAGACAGATTCAGGATCGCAAAGCGGAATCTCTTATCCTCCTTAATTCATCGGTAATAAAAGAACTTGATCCTGATGATCCCTATGCTGAGTTTCCAATACCTGATGATCTTGAATGGTAGAGATACGGGGTAAGATTCCAGCCAAAGTCATCCACGCAGAAAAGATTGATTCGGATCAGAAATCAGCTACAACGGTTGTCCATTTTCGGAATTTCCTCGGATGAAAGCCCGAAGATCTTCCCATGGCAATGGTGGCTAACCTATGTGGTCAGTTTCCGATAAATTTCCGGAATTTTCACCGGCAGTTTCGCAATATCATCAATGAACACATAATTGGCGGGTCCGTACATGTGGGACAGATAATGGTGTTCCGCCTTGTCAATGGTGATGCAGAAGGGGTGAATGCCGGCCTTCCGTGTTTCCAACAGGGCTTGCCGGGTATCCTCGATACCGTACCGGCCTTTATAGATATCGTAATCATCGGGTTTGCCGTCGCTCAGGGTGATCATCAGTCGTGTTTGCGCCTCCACCTGTTTGAGGATGCCGGTGAGATGGCGGATGGGGGGTCCCATGCGGGTATAATCCAGCGGGACAAGTCCTGAAATGCGTTCTTTGATGGTTTCTCCGTAAGCCTCCTCAAATCCCTTGATGCGAAACAGTTCGCAGCGTTTTCGCGTCCTGCCGGAAAAACCATAAATGGCAAATCGATCTTTCAATACTTGAAGGGCTTCACTGAGGATGAGTAACGCCGTCCGTTCCATGTCATTGATCCAGCCTTTGGTGGAACCGCTCAAATCAATCAGAAAAGCGGTGGCAATGTCCCGCTTATCCCGACGCATATGGGCAAACACGCGCTCGGAGGGTATCAGGCCCGCACGCTGGTCCGCAAAGCCCTCGATGGCGGCATCCAGATCAATGCGGTCGCCGTCTTTCTGCCTTTTAAGGAGGACCTGGGCCAGTTGGATGCGTTCAAACTGCCGTTTGATGGACTGAATCATTCCCCGATGCCGGTCAAGGACCTCGTTTGAAAAATCTGAGTCGTCCGTTGCGGCATCCGATTCTCTTAAAAGAACCCATCTTTTGCGATACCCTTTCCTTCTGTAATCCCATTCGTCATAGACATGTACGCCCGCGGTGTGCTCGGAAAGGATATTGCTGGTCCCCGTGGGCGTCTGGCAGAGAGACTGAAACGCATGGCCGCTCATGTCATCCGCCGTTGCCACATAAGTGCCGGGAATGGCCCCAAGATCTTCATATATCTCCATTATGATTTTCCGCATGGCTCCAGGGATGGGAACCGGGTTGCCGTCCATGAGAAGTTCATGGGGAACCGGTTGTTGGGGCACGGATTTTTTTTCAGCACCCTGCTCGTCATCGGTTCCGGGAATCTCAATTTCCATCTGATCGCACTGGGGTAAGTCCTGTATCATTTTTGCCAATTCCTCACGAAACCTGATGCGTGTGGCCTCGCGCCTTTTTTGACGCCCCCTCCGGGCTTCTTCGGGTTTCAGCAGGCCCATGAAGGGGACCGGTGTCACCCGTTCGTAGAATCCGGGAATAGCATCAAGTTTGGCATAAGCGCCGAGTACGGCTGCGGCAGTATCTTCAACGGTTTGGGAGGGTAACCTGAGGGAATCCAGGAATTGATCAATATCCTCGGCTGCTTTCGCCCAAACGGATTTCTTCAGGGGGAGAATATCTCCCGTGAGCCAACGGCTGAAGAGATTATCGATGATCAGGCTTTTGGGAGGAAGCTTGGCATTTACTTTTCTCTTCCGGAACAACCGGGTTTTCAGCCGGTTCATTTCCCGAAAGAGTCCCGGGAGGTTTTCCCTTATCCACGCTTCAATTCTGATGGTCTCAAAAAAATTGAAGAGATCTTCCGCCAGAAGGGGTTCGGAAAATTGGTTCCAGAAACTGGAAAGGGTTGGCGTGCCGGCTTTATGGGAATGTTCGTCAGCCTGAAAAACGGCGGTATGTTCCATCTGTTGGTGTTTTTTAAGATCCAGTCCATAAGTTCCCAGTTTTGCTTGCAGGAACTTGTGGGTGATCATAATCTTGTAAAGGAGCGCGTTATCTTCTTTTCGGGAAAACGTTGAGATCCGTTCCGGAACATAAATGGTTTGTGTGTCGGTGTAATGTGCGTGTGCCGGTTCCAGTTGAAAGTCCCGATTCCCCAGAGCATGAACATAATTTTGTAATATGCCTTGTACCTCAAAAAAGGAAACGCCCTCTCCCCAATGTCGAATGAAAAGGGGGTGGTTGTTTAAGGCCAGAATGAATTCTTTCGCTGGATTAAGCCCTTCCACATCAGATATGTCCAGGACCAGGGCTACCCATTTATCCAATGCTTCCGGTTCTATCAATTCCAGCAGATCCCCGGCTTTGAGCAGGAAATGGAACCCCAACTCCGGTTTGATGCTCGCAAGGGTTTGGGCATGAAGTAGCAGGGTTTTGCGAATCTCAATGGAAAAACCGTCCAGAAGATTCAAAAATCCCAGTTCCTCCAGATCTTCCGCGTAATAGATTTTGGAGCCGGTTTCAAGGGGGAGTTCAAAAACCGACAGGATGTCGTTTTCGGAGTCTTGCTGTTCGGTCAGAAAGGCCATGAATCGCTTCCCGGTTAAAAGAGGGAGGAGATCATTTCATTCATGGATTGCTGCATCTCCCGGTCGTCGCTGAGCGTATGGGTGATGGCGGCCTGACAAGCGTCATGGGTCGAGATGCCTGATTGTATCAGTTTGCCGGCATTAATAAGCAATCGGGTGCTGCCCCCTTCATCGAGGCCCTTTTCTTTGAGGTTTCGGGTCATGTGCCCCAGACGAACCAGATGCTTGGCGGTTTCTTGGTCCACACCCGCTTCTTGGACGACTATAGCGATTTCACCAGGCTCTGCGGGATAATCAAATTCCAGGGAAACAAAGCGTTGTCTTGTGCTCGGTTTGAGATCCTTCATGATGCTTTGATAGCCGGGATTGAAGGATAAAATGAGCATGAATTCAGCTGCTGCGGTCATCACTTCGCCTTTTTTTTCCATGGGCAGAATACGACGATTGTCACTCAGGGGATGGATGACCACGGTGGTGTCTTTCCGGGCCTCAACAATTTCATCCAGGTAACAGAATCCGCCTGTTTTTACTGCCAGGGCCAAAGGCCCGTCCATCCAGACCGTTTCGCTCCCCTGAATAAGATAGCGGCCCACCAGGTCGCCGCTGGTTAAATCGTCGTGGCAGGCCACAGTGAGAAGGGGCCGTTTGAGACGCCATGCCATGTACTCCATAAATCGCGTTTTACCGCATCCCGTAGGCCCTTTCAGCAAAACCGGGAGATGGTTTCGGTAAGCCTCTGTGAAGATGTCCACTTCGTTATGTGAAGGCAGATAGTAGGGTTCATCTTCAATATAATAAGCTTCGATCGGTTTAATCTGGTTCTGCATGAAAGGGCCCTCGAGTGATGTTATTTTTTGGGATGCCTCGGATTTTCAACGCCTAAAGCTAATTCTGGGAAAATATCCTTTGTAAGTCATACTGTTCATGGCGTCACCCCCAAGCCTGTCAACCATTCACGAATTCTCTCAACCATATATTTCTTTGCTTCTTTCCCAGGATGCGCCTTGTATAAAATCAATCATAAGTGGGGTTGCACGTGACCAGTGATCTTTTCGCATCCGGTCCGGCCGACTTTGAAGATGTCTTCCACCCTTAATCCCCCTATCTTCTTAGAGAACGAGGTGGTTTGAAGAAGTGCGACCACCATGTTTTCCTTGAGGACGGTGGCGCTGTTTTTTTCGATAATGGGAAAGAATTCGGACTGCCTCAGACCGACGCCGTAGCCAATGTCATGGGGCAGGAATTTTCCGAGATTGTTTTCCTCGAATACCTCATAAACTGCATTGAAAACACTGGCGGATATGGCGCCCTCCCGGAGAACGCCGGCCGCGGCGTCCTGTGCCCGGACCACCAGACGCAGGTATTCCACCTGCTCTTCTGTGGGTTCGTCGGCAAAGGTGGTGCGGCAGATATCGGAAGCGTACCCATCCCAGGTTGCCCCCAGATCAATCACAACCGGCTCCCCCCGCTCGATCCTGCGTCGGGAGGCGATGGGGTGGGCCAACAGGGTTCGGCTTCCGGAAGCGACAAATGTGGAAAAAGCCGGTTTTTCAGAACCCAGTTTGCGCATAACATATTCGGCTTCCGCAGCGACTTCTATTTCCGTTACCCCCGGTTGAACCGCCTGTATGGCTGCCGCCATTGCCTTGTCGGCAATTTCGGCGGACTTTCGGATTTTTTGGATTTCCTCGTCTGATTTAATGGCACGCAAATGATCTATCAGAGGGGTTATATGTACAAATTCGGCATGGGGGAACGCTTCAAGGAGCTTCTCATAGTCCCGTAATAACATGAAATCCTTTTCCACGCCGATCCGTTTGGGCAAAACGCCCGCTTTGTTTATGATCCGAATCATTTTTCCCGTGAGGCTTTCCTGCGGATACCGGTATCCCCTAACTTCAGGAATAGTACAAAGCTTCTTGGCCTCCGGGGCGTCAAGCCACAGGGTACAAAAGACGGGCGCCCCATGGGGTGAAGCAACCACTCCTGAACAGACAGAGGCATATCCGGCAAGATATAAAACATTATGGGGTTTCAGGATGAATGCCACATCGACCTGAAGCGAATCCAATTCTTTTTGAAAATTTGAGTTTCCGGCAAACATATTTTATCCCCCCTATAAACGAATTTGGTAAAGTCCCAGACTTTCCTGGGAGCAAACATGGCACAACAAAAGGCTTATGTAAAGTTTTGAACTGGAAACACAGTCGTTTAAATATTGAAGTTCAGGTTCAATCCCCGTTGCCGCTTGAATGGCGCCTATCCGGAAAATCCTTTTGAATTCCCTTTTTGTGGGATTAGTTCCTTGAAACGGTGATATTTCGTTTTTTTTCTTGACAACACGGAAACAACCGGAGAAAATAAAATAAGGGTTTCACAATATGAAAAAACAAAGCAAATATCGAATCAAAGTTCTGGAGAAAGCGCTGAACATCCTAGAGTTCTTTGACGAAGAAGGAAAAGAACTCACCGTCACGGAGATCAGTGCCGGTCTTGATCTGAACAAACCTTCTACCTTTCGCATTCTTTCCAATCTGGAAGATTTCGGTTACCTGGATAAAGATCCGAAGACATCGCGATATTGCCTCGGATCGAAGCTATATCATCTCGGAATGTTAGCCGAACCCCACGTCAGAATCAAGAAAGTCGCCCGTCCTTTCCTGAAAAGAATGAATGAGCAGTGTCATGAAACGGTCCATCTTGCTGTCCTTCATCAGGGAGAGGCCCTCTACGTGGACAAGATCGAAGGCAAAAGGACAATCCGGGTCATCACACGGGTCGGGGCGAAACTTCCCGCCCACTGCTCAGGGGTCGGCAAGGTGTTGTTGTCCGCCCTTCCGGAAGAAGCATTGGTGAAAGCGCTTTTGAAAAAAGGCCTAACCCGTTTTACGGGGAATACCATCACGGATCTGGATATTCTGAAACAGGAACTGGCCAAGTGCGCAAAACGGGGCTACGCCATCGATAACGAGGAGATCGAGGAAGGCTTAAAGTGTGTTGCAGCGCCGGTATGTGAGAACGGAAAAATCGTGGCGGCCGTCAGCATATCAGCCCATGGTGAACGGTTCAACCGGGAGAGCACCAGATATATATCGATTGTGATGGAAACCGCAGGGAACATCTCCGAAGCCCTTTCTGGTTGAACCCCGATATATCCATTTTTTGTTTGCGGGCTGAGTCCGCGTTCGAGACAATCCAGCCCCCAATGGATTTTTTTCTCAATAAAAAAAGCTTGCAATCTGAAAAAGCATGTAATAAGAAAATAAAATCTTCGTTTCGCATCGTGAAATATTTCTTTCTGAGGGCCAATATGAAGGCCCGCTGTTCTCAAGGGATGGAACTTTGGACGATCGGAGCAAGGAAGGATTAAGAAGGGGTAGATTTACCCGGAACACCTTAATTCCCGGTTGATGGCCTTTACAATGGGGCGGTACTAATGGATTTTTCCACTCTGTTTACAACCATACTGCACGGATTAACCCTCGGCATGGTATTAATGCTGGTGGCCGGCGGGTTGACCATCATTTTCGGAATGCTCGAGGTGCTCAATTTTGCGCACGGTTCCCTGTACATGCTGGGGGCTTATTTCGGCTACACAACGGTCTATTTAACAGGCAGCTTCTGGTTAGCCCTATTGATCGCTCCCCTGGTAGTGGGAGTGGTCGGCTTTATCATTGAATTTTTTTCACTGCGGCCCTTGTACGGGCGGCCGCCCTTGCACCACTTGTTGCTCACCTTCGGCATCAGCCTCATTGTTCAGAACGGTATTAAGTTCATTTGGGGCAACGACATCTATTCCATAGAGATGCCTGAATTCCTGGCCGGTGCCACCAACCTTTTTGGCATCTATTACCCCACTTACCGTCTTTTCGTACTCCTTTTCAGCGTCGCTTTGGCCATCGGCATCTGGCTTCTAATCTCCAAAACCCGCTGGGGAGTGGTTGTACGGGCAGGCACCGAGGACATTGAAACCTTGGAGGCCCATGGCATCGATACCCGAAAGGTTTTTACGCTTGTCTTTGTGGGTTGTGCCTCTTTCGCCGCTTTGGGTGGAGCGGTGGTAGCCCCCATGCGAACCGTATATCCCCAAATGGGTGTTGACATCATCATCGACGCCTTTATCGTGGTCATCGTTGGAGGGCTGGGCAGCATACGGGGAGCGGTTATCGGCGCCCTGATCATCGGTCAAGCGATTCAATTGGGAGCCGTTTTCCTTACCGGCTTTGCTGACGCGGCCATCTATATCGTCATGGCCGCCATTCTGCTGTTCAGGCCCAGCGGACTGGTTCCGGAAACACAGTAATGCGTCTATCGATTAATTTACGGATTCTTTTGAGGCAATCAGTATGATTTTCCGCGCTAAAAATATGTATCCGCTGATGGTGTTGGCGCTATTGCTTCTTTTGCCCCTTGGTTCTCCTGTCCTCTACTCGGACTACTATTTGGATCTGTTCACCAAGGTGTTGATCTTTGGGATCATGCTGCTCGGCTACGATATCCTGGCCGGTTACACCGGGCTCGTCAGCTTAGGGCATGCCCTGTTTTTCGGCCTGGGCGGCTATACAGCGGCCTATACCATTAATCATCTGACTTCCAACCTGTTTCCGGTTCTGGTAATAGCCCTTCTGGCCACGGTTGTTGTGGGCCTCTTTGTGGGATTCTTTTCCACACAGACGAAAGATATTTTCTTTGTATTTCTCACTTTGGCCTTTGCTCAGCTATTCTATCTGGTCGCCTTTAACCTGACCACTGTTACGGGCGGTGACAACGGCATCAGCATCGCCAAAGCCACCATTGGCATCCCCGGTGTTTGGGAGGCGGAGATCGCAAGACCGTTCGGGTTCTATTATCTGGTGCTCTTCTTCTTCGTGCTGGTCTACCTCATCTGCAGGCGGGTCATTAACAGCCCTTTCGGGAAGGTTTTAGTGGCAATCAGAGAAAATGAGGAACGGGTGAGTTATCTGGGCTACAACATCCGTAAACTGAAGATCAAGAGCTACATGATTTCCGCCTGCATGGCTACCGTAGCAGGGGTTCTGTTTGGGACCTACCAGGACTTTGTTTCACCGGGTATGCTCAGCTGGACGTTGTCCGGGGATTTAATACTGATGTCGGTGCTTGGGGGTATCGGAACCTTGGTAGGGCCGGTATTGGGAGGTGCTATCATCATTTTGTTGGGGGATGAACTGAGTTCAATCACTGAAAACTGGATGATTTTCATCGGGGGCTTTTTTGTTCTGACGATCATTTTCGCGCCCGGCGGGGTTATGGGGCTTCTCTCTAAAATCAGATGGCGTAATAAACAATGATTCTGAGCGTACGGAATTTAAACAAGAGTTTTGGACGGCTTCGCATACTCAATAACCTTTCTTTTGATGTTCAAAAGGGCGAGCTGAAGGCCATCATCGGTCCCAACGGTGCGGGAAAAACGACCCTGTTCAATGTCATTACCGGGCGTTTTACCCCGGATGACGGCACGGTTATGTTCCAGAATAGAGATGTGACCGGGGCCAAACCCCATGTCCTTTCCCGTTTGGGCATGGCCCGTTCATTCCAAATTAATAATTTTTTTGTGCAGCTCTCGGTGAGAAATAACATCGAACTGGCAGTACAGTCGCGTTTAAATCGACGTACGTCCATTTGGCGTGATCTGGGGGGTCATGGAACACTAAAACGATCCACGGATGAAGTGCTGGAGTGGATCGGGCTGGAAGAGGAACGGGATCTGGAGGCCCAGAAGCTATCCTACGGCGACCAGCGCAAACTGGAGATTGGACTGGCCTTGGCAACCGACCCAACCCTTTTAATGTTGGATGAGCCGACCTCCGGGATGAGTCGTTTTGAAAGCATCTCCATGATCGATTTGATCCAAAAACTCTCCGAGCGGGTAACCATCATTCTCATCGAACACGACATCGAATTCGTTATGAAGGTATCCGACAGCATTACGGTTATCCATTACGGCGAAAAGATCGCTGAGGGCACGCCCGAGGAGATCGAACAAAATGATCAAGTCCAACAAGTATATTTGGGGGGGCTGTAACCCATGCTTCACCTCAAGGACGTCCATACTTATTATGGGATGAGCCATGTGCTTCATGGCGTGAACATGTCGCTGGCTACGGGCGAGGCGGTTTCACTGATCGGGCGAAACGGCGCGGGCAAAACCACATTGATGCGAACCGTGATGCAATTGACACCCCCTCGAAGCGGTTCCATCCTCATTGACGGTGATGTGGATCTGACCCAACTCAAACCGCACCAGGTCTTTCGCCACGGCGTGAGACTCTGTCCCCAGGGGCGGGCTGTTTTCCCCAAACTCACGGTAGAAGAGAATTTGGAACTGGCCCTTGTGGCCCAGCATGTGGATGATCCATCACAAGAGATCGAAAACACCTTTGAGCGCTTTGAGATTTTGGGTGTCAAACGTAACCAAAAGGTGCGGGAACTGAGCGGCGGACAGCGTCAGATTCTTGCCGTGGCCAGGGCCTTGTTGGGCCATACCGCTACCCTCCTGATGGATGAACCCAGCGAGGGTTTGGCGCCCATCATGGTAAGGGAACTACGGGATCTTATCCTGGACATCAAAAAAACCGATATCACTATTTTATTGGCGGAGCAGAACGTGAAAATGGCGCTTTCCGCCTGTGACCGGCATTACATTTTGGAAAAAGGGGAAATCCGCTTCAGCGGTACCACAAAGGAGCTGTCCTCCAACGAGGATATCCTGATTCAAACTCTGGGTGTTTCGTCCTCGGGCGTCCAATCCGACTCGCCAAGCTGATAGATTTCCCGGACGGGTTTTAACGCCCTTGTAGACCCTTTCCGATTGGCGGCAGGGTTCTGGAAGGAATTTAACCTTTAACTTGTAAGGAGGGAATTATGAAAGAAAAGAAGGATGTTAGCAGACGAGTATTTCTAAAAGAGTCGGCTACCATAGCCGGGGCCGCCGCCCTCACCGGGGTGGCCGGAAAATTCCTATCCGGATCTCCGGCCTTTGCCGCCGAGAGTTCCGCTCCCATCAAGATCGGCGTTGTACTGCCTTTCTCACGAGCCTACAAGGTGATCGGTGACCGGGTGTGCGCTGGTATGGAGCTGGCTTTGGCCCAGTCAGGAGGCTATAAAGGCCGCAAATTCGAGGTAATCAAGGAAGACTCCGAGATGAAGCCCAGCGTGGGTCTGACCAAGACCCGCAAGCTGGTGAACAAAGACAAGGTGGATTTCCTGGTTGGGCCGGTAAGCAGCGCGGTCTGCGTGGCCATGCGCAATTATGCCAACGAGAAAAAAGTGCCCATGATCATCCCCACCGCGGGAAATGTGGAACTGGCTGGCAACCTCTACAGTCCCTATGTGTTCCGATCCTCCATCAGTCATTGGATTTTCGCTCATCCAACGGGAATCTGGGTGAAGGAGAATTTGGGTGATGAGTGTTTTGTGGGAGGTGCTAACTATGCTGCCGGGCAACACCAGGTCTGGGCTTTCACCATGGCCTTTCGGGGAAGAGGAGGGAAAATCGTAGGTTCGGCCTATCCGCCGCTCAACGAGAAGGACTATGCTCCGTACCTGACCAAGCTCTCCAACTCTGGAGCGCCTATTTACTTCGGTTGGTTCGCGGGCAACGATGCGGTGAATTACTGTCGTCAAGCGGCCCAATTCGGTCTCAACAAAAAAGTCAAGATGACAACGACAGGCTGGTTCTTTGAGCGAAACCTGCTCCTGGCACAGAAAAACTCGGCTCTTGGGTGGCACTGCGGGTTTAACTGGGCCATCACTTTGGACAATCCGAAAAACAAGGAGTTTGTCAAGGACTATGCCAAGTTCACAAAGAACGATGCAAACGTTTCCGTCTCCATGAGCTCAGTGCACGGATACGACGCAGGTCAGATGATTGTCAAATCCATCAACAAAACGGGCGGCGATACGGACTCCGGCAAAATCATTAAGGCTTTGGATTACATGAAGCTTGACAGCCCGCGCGGGCCGGTGGAGCTGGACGCCAACCATGAAATGGTGCAGCCCATGTATATCGGAAAGATCGTCAAGCAGGGATCCGGTGTGGAAGCCAAGATCATCGCGGACTTGGGCCGGTGGACCACTCCCTACCTGGGCGCCAGAGGCATCAACAGTGTCGGCCAGCCTTTTTTGGTAAAATAATAACTCCCAAAATAATAACTCCAAGAATTAACCTGCCCGCCCACGAGGCGGGCCAGGTTTGTGAATCTGCTCCGCATAAGGTTTTTGTAATTTAGAACAATATATAGCATTTTAACTGATTAGTGAAAGTATGGAGAAAAGAGATGCCGACGATCGATGAATATAAACCGGGAGCCAATCATTTCCTGATGGGAAATGAAGCCATCTCCCGGGGTGCCCTGGAAGCGGGTGTCCATTTCGCTTCCGCCTATCCCGGGACCCCGTCCAGCGAGATCATTCAGCGGCTGTCCGGTGCGGCCGGGGCCATGAACCTTCATGTGGAATGGTCCACAAACGAAAAAGTGGCGGCGGAAGGTGCGGCAGCCGCCGCATTTGCAGGGCTTCGAAGTCTGGTGGCCATGAAAAACGCCGGGTTGAGCGTGGCCCTCGACTATCTGACCCATCTGGCTTACACGGGCCTGGGTGAGGGAAAAGGCGCCATGGTCACGGCCGTGTGCGATGACCCGGATGCCCATTCAAGCGGGGACGAAACCGACTCCCGGTGGCTCGCCAAGTTCGCCTGCACCCCTCTCGTGGAACCGGCCACCGTGCAGGAGGCCAAAGAGTTGGTGAAGTGGGCTTTCGATCTGTCGGAAGAATTCAAATGCAACGTGATGTTTCGGGGTTACACCAGGCTCTGCCATGCCAGCAGCACGGTGGAGATGGGGACGCCGGAACGGATTGAAAAAAAGGCCTTTAGCGACAACAACCGGTCCGTGACGCCCTATCTGGCGAAACCGAAGCATGCGGCCGTCCTTCTAAAACTGGAGGAGATCCGGGAACGGTTTGAAGCATCACCTTTTAATGTTTACCAAGGGCCGGAAAAACCGGAGCTCTTGATCCTGTGCGGCGGGAGCGGCTGGCTCTGCGCCATGGAAGCGCTGGAGGCCCTGGATCTTACGGAGCGGGTGGGAATTCTTCGCCTGGGGACGCTATGGCCTTTTCCCAACCGGGTGGTTCGGGAGCGGATGGCAGGGGTGAAGCAAGCCCTGGTGGTGGAAGAGGTGGATCCTTTCATGGAAATGCATCTCAAAGAACTTCTGGCCGATGCCCATATGGAGGAGAAGGTTATCTACGGAAAGGGATCGAAACATATCCCCGCCTACGGAGAAATAACGCCCGATCGCGTGATTCAGGCCCTTAGCGCCATTTTCGAACTGGAACCCCAGGGCCGGGGCAACGACTACCAAAAAGCCGTTTCAAACCTATCGGATGAGCTGGTGGTCAGCAGGGGGCTCACCTGGTGCGCCGGCTGTCCCCACCGGGCCAGCTTCTGGGCCCTGGGCCGGGCCGTAAAGGCGGACGGCCGAAATGCCTATGTTACGGGGGATATCGGGTGCTACACCCTGGACGTCTTCCCCGAGGGAAAGGAACAGATGAACCTGCTGCACGCAATGGGATCGGGATGCGGGTTGGCAGCGGGATTTGGTCAGTTGGGAAAGTTTGACTATGATCAGCCGGTTATTGCCATTTGCGGGGACTCCACCTTCTTTCATAGCACCATACCGGCTTTGGTAAATGCCGTTTACAATCGAAGCAATATGATCCAGATCGTGCTGGATAATTCCGCCACGGCCATGACGGGCTTCCAGGCCCATCCCGGGACCGGGTTCAATGCCGTGGGGGATCCGACCACCAAAATCGATCTGGAAGCCCTCTGCCGATCCCTCGGTTGTGAAGTGGCGGTGAGCGATCCCTTCGACATCAAGGGGACCGTAAAAACCATGCGCGACCTGCTGAAGCGGGATGGAGGGGTTCGCGTCCTGGTCCTTAGAAGAGCCTGCGAGATTGTCCGTATGAAGGCGGAGAAGAACAAGCCTTTTGCCATGGCGATACTTGAAGACAAGTGCAAAGGGGAAGAGTGTGGGGTCTGCTCAAGTGCATTTCGGTGTCCCGCTCTCTACCAGGATTCGGAAACGGGAAAGACCCGGCTTAAAGAAGAAATGTGTTCAGGTTGCGGCGTGTGCACGGACATCTGTCCCTTTCAGGCCATTACCAGGGAGGAAACAGCATCATGACATGGACCAACGATCCGCAAAACCTCATCGTATGCGGGATCGGAGGGCAAGGCAACATTCTGCTCTCCAGGATGATCGGAAGAATTCTGACGGGAAAGGGATATCGGGTAAACATCGGCGAGACCTTTGGCGCAGCGCAACGGGGAGGCTCTGTCTACAGCAGCATGCGGGTCTCCCGAAACCGGGACTTCGGGCCTTTGGTGCCTCTGGGCAGTGGCCATCTCATTTTGAGTCTTGAGCCGCTTGAAACTTTGAGAATGCTGCAATTCTACGGAAATCCGGATATCCTCACCGTCACCAATATTCAGCCCATCTACCCGGTGGGGGTCCTGTCAAAACGGGTGGAATACCCGAATCTGGATCGCCTGCTTCAGGCCGTAAAGGAACTGAGTGCCGGCACATGGGTGTTGAACGCCACACAGATCGCCATGGACTTTTCGGCTCCCATTGTGGCCAACATCGTCCTTTTGGGGGCTCTTGCCGCCAGTGAAGCGCTCCCCATCAGCATGGAAGAGGTGGAAGCGGAAATTCGGGCGAGTTTTCCGGGCGCCAAGGTGGAACTCAACCTGAAAGCCCTTCGGGCGGGTTTCCAGGAGGCTTCACGGAATTGAAGGGTTGGGGAAAATCGCCGGCTCAATGCCACTGCAGGCAGCATGTCCATAGGAATGGCATGAAACGGCAAAAGGGTTTCAGCAAGGGAGGGGGAATCCGAACCCAAAGGAACAACCCCCGGAAAGGATCGCAGCATGAAAACTGTCAGTGTTCAACCAAAGGTGAATATGGAACTGTGCCAGGGGTGCAAGACCTGCCAGATGGTTTGCCCTGTTTATGCCGTTGAGGTTAAAAGAATCGACAAACAGGTTACGGTCCATATCGATGATCAAAAGTGCGTTGGTTGCTGGAACTGCGAGCAACGTTGTCCGGACCATGCCATTGAAATGGTCCCTTGTGAGCCTTTTGAGTTAGGAGCAGATATCTCCAGGTTCGATTATACCGAAATCGAAACCCTCTGCCGCAAGGCCCATTTCCACCCCAAGCAGGTGGTCTGTTACTGCACCGCCAGCCGGGCCGAGGAGCTGGCGGCCGCTGTGCTGGACGGAGCGAAAAGTCCGGATGCGGTTGTTCGGGCTACGGGAATAGGCGCCGGATGCGGCATTGAGTGCAATCAGACCATTATGCGCTTTCTGGGAGCGGCGGGCATTCAATATGAAAGGCCAAAACAGAGTTGGCAATGGTATGGCACAACAGCGACGGCGTGGGATGTCCCCCCTGAAATCAAAGAAAAAAATCCCGTCTTCCGTTTCGATGAGGACCGCCAACTACTGGATCGGATTGTCGATGCCGTTGTAGAACCTTAAACCCTATGCGGGAGGTGATGACCATGTACCCAGACACGATTGCTCCCATGGAGCCGAGAGAATCCCAATACGGGGTTAAACCCGAATATGTGAGAAAGCGGGCTGCCCAATTGAAGGGTATGACGAGTATCGCTCTAAGAGATCTGATTCCGGACTTCCCAACCGTCATTTATCCCAATGACCGGGGGGGGGAGGATATCGTTCGGAAGAACACAGAGGCGGCTTTGTCCGGAGTCGACCTTTCCAAGATCAAGCCCGGCCATACGGTCAACATTCTTGCCTCCCACCATGGTTTTACGTTGCTGGGTGGCAAACCTTACGCCGAAATGCTTCGCACCATCAAAGATGTTGTGGAACGGGAAACCGAAGCCAAAGAGGTGCGTCTCCGGGCCGGCCTGGGGATGCGATTCCGGGAAACCGAGGAATACATAAAGGCCCACGGCCTTGATGAGTACTTCAAGGGCAAAGCCCTAGGGATTGCGCCCATTGACGCCGGCATTCCCATTGAGACCAAGCTGGGTACCCTGTACGGCCTTCGTAAGGCTTATGACGCGGATATTATTATTCATGCCCATAACAGTGATGTTCGGGAGGTCCATTTTCATCGCCATGTGGACCGGGCTGTAAAGCCATTCGGCATGAGTTACGCGCGATGCGAAACCCGATCCACCTATCATATGAATCTGGGACCCAGAGCGGCCAATTTTGTGGCGAGATCTATTTTTGATTCCGATTTTGTACAAAGTAAATTCGGTTTTTCCGCCTTTCTGATTATGTCTCCCGTCGGCGTGGTAAGCGTCGATGCGGACAATGACCTGTATGCCCTGAGTGAACGTGTTGCGGTGGGTGGGCTGAAGTATTACGGCAAAATCATCAATCTCCTCGGTGGAATCGATGAGGGCATCGTAGTCCTTGATTTCCCCTGCCCGGTCCCCTATGTGTTCGCCGCGGGCGTCATTTACGCAAACATGACTTGTGCCAATGTGGATACCTTTGATCTTGACAACCCGTTGCCACCTTATACCTGGTACACGGAAACATTTTATGATGATCACGGAAAGCCGTTGATCCCGGAGATTCCACCGATCAATCCGGCCATCAGAATGGTGGTTCACAACTATGCCTGGACAGGGTATCCGGCCACATTCTTTGCGGAACAGACCCCCACCATCATGGTGGGCCGTGAGCAGGCCGAACACTTCAACCGGGATCCCATGAACCTCAATTACATGAAACATGCCCTCTTGGCCGAAGACCTGGACGGGGCCATGGAATTTGCGTACAACACCACAAAAACGGACAAGGTCATCATTTTCGATGGGGCCACCGGCGGGGTTAACGTCAGCCGTTCCTTAGCTGACCATCTGAAAAAGGTAGCCCCCGCGTTAAATGAGCAAGTGGACACCGCCCTTATGCCCAAATGGCTGGAGCAAAGGAATCTGAATGCGGAACTGCTTGAAAAGGTGGTTTAACTGATGATGGAAAAGACGTCCGATATCCGTTATGAAATCTTCAGGGGATCTCTAAAAAAGAGCGTAACGGCTGTTCTTATTGCAGAGGCGGGGGGCGTCCTGAGTGGGCTGAAGCGGGCTTCCGGGTCCATGGAATCTCTGGGCCTGAGCTTTTCATCGGAGTTTTATGACGGCGCGCCTGTCAACGAAGGCCGGGAGATAGCCAGAATTGTCGGAAATCCCGTTCAGATTGCCATGGCGGAGGAGCATATCATTGGTACACTCTCCAAATCTTCCGGCATTGCCACTGTGGCGTTTCGCGCGCGCGAAAAATCGCCCCCCCACTGCCGTGTTGTTTCAGGTGGATGGAAGAAAATGCCCGTGGAGATAAAGGGTCTTATTCGACAGGCGGCATCAGATGGGGGAATCGATATAAGAATCTCGAATAAACCATTTATCTATCTGGATAAGAATTACGTGCGGATTCTCGGCGGGATAAAAAAAGCCATTCAAGCCGTTTTACCCCTCAAAAAATCCGTAGCCATACAGGTCCGCGGAGAAACAGACACCATTGCAAACGAAGCCGTCGAGGCTGCAGAGACCGGGGCTGAGGTGATTATGGTGGACACGGGAATTCAGAGAGATGCAGAGGATGTCATTCGGGTGCTGAAAGAGAAGGATCTCAGAGGTCGCGTGCTGGTGGCTTTTGCAGGGAACATTGTATTGGAAGAATTGGGGAGTATCCGTCAACTGGGATTGGATATCTTGGACATCGGATATGCGATCCTTGATGCACCGTGCCTGCCCATGAGATTTGATGTTGTTGATGTGGCAGGTTGAATGAGGAGAGTCATTGGAATACCGTTTACTTGAAAAAACAGAACTCTGGGTCAAGCCCGTGGTCCTTTCCGGGGCAGACCTGGATGCTTGTGCCAGGGTTGCAGCAGAGGCCCTTGGCCTGAAGGGCAACGAGGTGATGGTCACCGACGCCATGGGCGATACCCTCACCCTGGATATCCTGGTCCCGACGATCCGGGCGGAGCAGATCGTCGCGCGAAAAGAGATGCTGCTAAACTTGCTCAAGGGCGTGTCGGGAGTGCAGATCCTTGAAGAAACCGAGGTGCATTCCGATGGAGTCCTGGGTCTCATCAGCCTGGAGGAGCAGACCGGGAAAGAGATGCTTGAGCGGTCCCGGGCCATGGGCACTGAGATTGCTGAACGTATCCGGAAGCGCTCTATGGTTTGCTCCACGGGCCGGGAAGTGCTTGCGGGCCAGATATTAGACACGAACACGCCGTTTCTGATGGATGCGCTTGAGCTTGAAGGGTACCAGGTTACAAGGGGGAAAACGTTAAACGACCATGCCGGCACTATTTCCAGGGCCTTCAGGCAGGCGGCTGAAGACGCTTACGGCCTTTTGATAACCACGGGCGGAATAGGCGCTGAAGGAAAAGATCAGACATTAGAAGCCCTGGGGTCGGTGGATCCCCAGGCGATGATGCCCTATATCTTGAAATTCAAGAAAGGAGAGGGTCGACATCACAGGGATGGTGTTCGGATCGGTGTGGGTGTTCTGGAGCCGACCCTGATCGTTTGTCTCCCCGGTCCCCATGATGAAGTCCAGCTCTCATGGCCTATTTTAAGGAATGGCCTGAATGAGGGTTGGAATAAGAAGAATCTTGCCGGGGCTCTGGCAGATGTTTTGAGGCGAAAATTTCTTGATCGCAGTGGGAGAAATCAAGCCCATAGCGGTAACATAACACATGGAGGATAGACATGAGCTTAAATGAAACGGAAATTTCGGGGACAGCAGAAAAATTGATTGCTGCACATAAGGATCTCGAACCGATTGCACCTCTCACGGAAATGTATCCGGAGATAACGGTCGAAGAAGCCTATCGAATCCAACTCCTGACCGTCGATGCCTGGAAGGCGGAAGGCAAAAAAGTGGTGGGCAAGAAGATTGGAATTACCAGCATGCCCATACAGGAGATGCTGGGGGTCGATGAACCCGACTATGGTCATCTCATGGACACCATGTTGGCCTACGAAGATATGGGGATATCCGCATCGACATTTATCGCCCCCAGGATCGAGGGGGAGATCGCCTTTGTTCTAAAAAGTGATCTGAAAGGACCCGGGGTTACGCCTGCCGACGTGGTTCAAGCCACGGCAGGTGTGATGCCCGCTTTGGAAATCATCGACAGCCGGGTAAAAGACTGGAAGATCAAAATTCAGGACACTGTGGCGGACAATGCATCCAGCGCCGCCTTCGTCGTTGGCGCCAAGATGGTTCCCATTAAAAAGCTTGACCTCAGAAATGTGGGGTTTGTATTTCTCAAAAATGGAAAAATTGTCGCTACGGGAGCAGGGGCTGCCGTCCTCGGGGGTCCGGTCCAGTCCGTGGCGTGGCTTGCCAATAAATTGGGGGATTACGGTATAGGGCTGAAGGCAGGCGAAATTATTCTTTCCGGTTCCGCCGTGGCGGCCGTGCCCATCGAAAAGGGAGATTCAATCAACCTGACCGTCGACCGGATCGGGGCGGTCTCTTGTTTTTTCAGCTGATGGGAACCGTGCTGTCAGAGGCGATCCATTCTGCCTGGAACGGAATTCATTCATAAACCAAATATCTGTCTCATGGTTATATGACGGAAAAAGAGAAAGGGGGTGATATTCCCGACAGATTGGAATGGAGATTTATATGTGAGAGAAAGGGATTCTCGGTTGTCAAAAATTAGTGCAGTTGGTATATTCTAAGGGGGTATTGCATGACAAAAAAAATTACAGAAAAAATACTGGTATTTCTGATATCCTGCAGTTTTCTACTGGTGGCTGGTGTCGCGAGTGCCGAAATCAAAATCGGCATGGGCGGTATCATGTCCGGACCGTTTGCCGCATGGGGCCTGGACGGAAAGTCCGGCATGGAGATGGCCATCGAAGAGATTAATGCAAACGGCGGTATCAAAGGAGAAAAGGTAGTCCTGCTGGCGCGCGACGACCAACTGGATACCACGAAGGCCGCACTTCAGGCGGAGGAGCTGATTTACAAGGAAAAAGTCATTGTCTATTTTGCTTCGACCATCACGGGTTCGGCCAAAGCGACCGTTCCCGTTGCCATCAAAGCCAAAATACCGGTTATTTTGGCCGGGCAACAATCGGATATTACCTGTGCCTGGCAATGTGTGGATTCGAAAGATAAAAATTGCTGCAATCCATGGGTTTTTCGCTTTTCAGGGACGGTCAGCCAACAGGCCGATGCCATGGTTATAATGGCCCGTGATCAGTTGAAAGGGAAACGAATCGCATTGATGCATGACAATATCGGTTACGGATTGGAATGGAAAGCCGACCTGACCAAAGCCGCCGCGGCCAATAACATGGAATTTGTGGCCTCGGAAATGTTTCCGCTCATGGAAATCGACTATACGGCATCCTTGTCCCGGGTTAAAAAAGCCAATCCCGACGTCATCGTCGTCGGTACACTTGGCGCCCCCGCCGGACGGATTTACAACACCATGAAAAAACTGGGCATGAATCAACCGCTCCTGCTTTGCGAGGCGGCCATGGAGCTGGCATTTCGTACCACGGCCCAGGACATGGGGGATGGCGCGTATGTCGCCATGACACAAAACTCGCCATACGACAAGAGCAATCCTGAATTTCAGGCCTTTGCAAAAAAATGGTCTCAAAAATACGGCGACATCGGCTACACCGACACGCTGTTGACCCAACCCTTCGGATTTCAGTTCTATGATGCCATGATGTGCCTGGCCAAGGTTATCGAAGCGGTTGGTAAGGACCCGGAAAAGATTCGCGAAGGCCTGGAAAACATGGGACCATGTAAGGGCATCAGCGGCGTTACGTATGTTTTTAATAAGGATAAACATTGCGCAATGAGTCATTTGGTACCGCAAATGTACCAGTTTAAAAACGGAACGGTAATTAAACCGAACTAACCATTTTGTTGCGGTCCCTTTGTCCCAGTGGCAAAGGGACCGTCGGGATCAAACCGGAAGAGCAGACATGATCGAATCAATTTTCGCGGGCCTGTTGACTGGCGCCATATATGCCCTTTTGGCATTGGCTTACAGCATCGTTTTCACCACCACGCGGGTGATCAATTTCGCTCTGGGTGAAACCATCATGGTAGCGGCAATGGTGACCTATTCCGCAAATGAAAGCTGGGGACTGCCCATAATCACCGCGGTGATTGTCGGCTGTGCGGCTGCCGTATTGCTCAACCTGGTTATCCGGGCAGCGGCCCTAAGCCGTCTTCAGGAGCTTGATCCGATCACGGCCCTGCTGGTGACATTGTCTTTAGGGCTTCTCATCGTCACGGTGGCGCAGGGGATCTGGGGCACCAGCACCGCGGTTTTCCCCAATGTTTTCGGAAACATCAAACTGTTCAATGTGGGCGATCTGGCGGTAACCAGCCAGGACATGGCCCTTCTCATCATTGTGGCCTTAGTTCTTGTTGGCGTGGATCTGATCCAAAGAAAAACAATTTTAGGAAAATCAATGCAGGCGGCCGCCGAAGATACGGATGCGTGCGGTGTTGTGGGCCTGAATGTTGGAAAAATAAATGCCATTGCCTTTAGCCTGGCAGCTGTTTTATGCACCATTGCGGCGGTTTTGCTCGCGCCCATTGCCGGTGCCAATGTGCAGTTGGGCACCATGGTGGGGTTAAAGGGGTTTGCGGCGGCGATCCTGGGGGGGCTTACGCGGGGCCGATCGGCTATTTTTGGCGGATTGCTTTTCGGCATCGGCGAGTCGCTGTCCGGCTATTTATTCGGCGGCCAAAGCAAAGAGATCATCATTTTCGTTGCGCTGATGATCATTCTGGGGATTAGGCCCACGGGATTGTGGGGCGAAACCGATTGGAAGAGGGCCGCATGATGACACCAGGAGTCGAACGACAAACATCCCGCGGGCTCTGGCATGCCATCAGCCAGCGCTCGGGTGTTTCATGGCGAACCATCTGGAGTGCGATCCTTTTTATTTTTCTCATGTGTGTGCCGGCCATTTTTAACAATCCCTATTATCTGCGATTCATCCAGATCGCGGCCATTTTCGGTATTGCCGCACTGGCCTTGTCACTGGTTTTCGGGAAAGGGGGCATCGTCTCCATAGGGCACATGGGCCTTTTTGGCCTGGGAGCCTATACATCGGCGGTACTGGCATTGAAATTCGGCTGGCCGGTTTGGATTGCCATGATCACGGCGGTCATCGTTTCCGGTTTTGGCGGATGGCTCTTGGCACTCTCTTCAGCCCGGCTTGATGGGCGTTTACCTGGCCATGACGACGGTGGCATTCAATATCGTGATTGTGCGACTGATTATTCAGTTTCCGGACCTGACCGATGCTGCCGCCGGCATGATCGACATTCCGCCGCTCAACCTTTTCGGGCACGTGTTTGAATTGGAAACCTACTATTTTCTAATCCTTCTATGCTGGCTCTTTGCCCTTTACATGATTCGAAATTTCAATCGTTCCAGCCTGAATTTTGTGACCAGCTGCATGCGTGAGGCCGAAGTGGCCTGCCTGTTCATGGGCAATTCGGTGCCGCGCCTGCGAGTGTTGCTCTTTGTGGTTTCTGCGGTGATTATCGGCATTGCCGGCGCTTTTTATGCCCACATGCTGGGACGTCTGAATTATAATACATTTACATGGGACCAATCCATTGTCTTGCTGGCCATGGTCATCCTCGGCGGTCGGCGGGAACTCCTTGGGCCGTATGTGGGGGCCGCCATCCTGATCTTCATTCCGCTGTTTTTCGGCTCTCTGGTCCAATATATGAGTATTATCTATGCGCTGGCGCTGCTGTTTTTTTTGCTGGTGACGCCGGAGGGTATCACCGGCTGGATTCGAAAAAAATGGCATGGCCGACGCGCCAATCGTGCCATCGAAATACAGGACTGGAAGCTGGCGGAACCCAAGTACGCAGTCGACTATGCCCGAACCGCCGGCGACCGGCCGGTCATAGAAGTTTCGGGTGTCAACAAATCTTTTGGCGGTTTGAATGCACTTAACGACGTTTCTTTGCGCATTAAACCGGGAGAGACCCACGCCCTGATCGGCCCCAACGGCGCCGGCAAAACAACCCTGGTCAACGTGATTACCGGCCTGTATCCGCCCGATGGCGGTGATGTGCGCATTCTGGGAAATTCCGTAATAGGCAAGAGCGCCGATGAAATCACGATTCTGGGTGTCGGCCGAACGTTTCAGCAGCCTACCCTGGTCAATGAAATGACAACCGCGGAGAACATGCAGGTGGCATCCCATCATCGGCTGAAAGCCAACATTTTTTCCATCATGCTCGGTCTGCCGGGCCATCATAAAAGTGTGTCGTCGGTTCGCGCCGAAGCACTGGATCTTTTACATGCCGTTGGCCTGGCGGATGTTGCGGATATACCGGTCAAGAGATTGCCACACGGGTACCGGCGGCTGATCGAGATTGCACGCGCACTGGGCGTGCATCCGCACCTGATGATACTGGACGAGCCGGCAGCCGGACTTGCGCCTGAAGAGATGCGGCACCTCCTCCGATTACTGAAAGTGATTAAGGCCAACGGAATTGCCATACTCGTTATCGAGCATAACATGGAGTTTGTGATGTCCATTGCGGACCGCATCAGCGTCCTTGATTTCGGCATAAAAATTGCCGAGGGAACGCCTGAAGAAATCCAGACAAATCAGGCGGTATTGGCGGCGTATCTGGGGTAGAAGGGTTAAAAAAATGCTCGAAATCAATGGATTGTCTATTCGGTATGGCGCCGTTGAAGTGGTACACGGCGCCAGCCTTCGGGTTGAAGAAGGAGAGATCGTGGCCTTGATCGGTCCGAACGGGGCCGGCAAGTCGTCCATACTCAAGGCCGTTTCGGGGATTAAACAAACTTCAGGCGGTAACATTACATTCATGGGCGCCGACATCGTCGGTGCGCCGCCACATAAAATTGTTGAGGCCGGTATTGCCCATGTAATGGAAGGACGTCACCTTTTCGGCGGTCTGAATGTAGAGGACAATCTCTTATTGGCCGCTTCCAGCGTGGAAGGCGGCAACGGCGGCAGTCTCGAAGACGCCTATCGACGGTGGCCGATTCTGAAAGTACGCGCCCGACAGTTGGCCGGCAATCTTTCCGGTGGGGAACAGCAGATGCTGGCCATTGCCAGGGCGCTGATGACGCGGCCGCGTCTGATCATTTTAGATGAGCCGTCCTGGGGCCTGGCGCCGCGCGTTGTCCGGGAACTGATGCATACCATCACCAATCTTCGGTCGGAAGAAGGCACGACGATTTTGCTTTGCGAGCAGATGGCGAACCTGGCTTTAAAGATTTGCGACGTCGGGTATGTCATGTCCAACGGCCGGGTGGTTTTAAACGGCAGCGCGGAAGAACTGCTCTCCAATCCGGATCTGCGGGCGACCTATCTGGGAGGCGACGTGGGTAAGAAATCGGCTGTGGTGAACAATGCCGGGGAGCGTCGTGGAAAGGAAGCGCCGCCCAACGAAGACACGGCACCTATGCCGAAGGGATCTTTGGCGACAAAAAAGGCGTCACGGATCCGCTCCCGGGATCATGAAAAGACCACCGGCGTTTCTTCAGCACGTTTTGCCGATCTTCAGTCTGAATTGTCAGGAATCAGAAGCGATATGGATCGCATCAAGCAGGCCATCGCAGGGGAAACAATCGATACGGTATCCACATCTCCGGCCTATGACGACCTGTTTGACCCGATGATGTCAAAGGCGGCGCCGCAACCGCCGGAAACTCATGAAAAGGATACTGATGTATCAGGCGTGGAGAAGGAACCCCGCCATGAAAACGACGCATCCGGTTCTCGTGATGCAAACCGCAAACCGGAACCGGCACGGGGTTTCAGCTCACGAGAAAAAGCCAGACAACAAAAACAGGCCGCATGGCAGGCCCAAAACAAACTTTAACCCAACCTTTTTACCTGATGGAGCAGATATGATAACGACCTATATTATTGTCGGAATTGCCTTGATTGTCTTGGGGACCTGGGAAAAGAGCCCGTTCAGGGTTTATTGGAAGACGGAACCCCGCATCGCATTTGTTCGGACCGGCTTTGGCGGCAGCAAGGCGGTTGTGGGCCGGGGCGCCTTCGTGATCCCGTTGCTGCATAAAATACAATGGGTGGACTTGAGTGAGACCAAACTTCAGGTCCAAAGAAAAGATGAAAATTCGATTATCACAAAGAACCGGTTGAGAGCGGATATGGAAATGGAAGTATACGTTCGCGTCAAAGCCGATAAGAAAGACGTTGAGCAGGCCGCTATCGCTTTGGGTCAACGGGCGGGCAACACGGATGCCTTGGGCCGGTTTTTAGCGCCCGCTTTACTCAATGCCGTTCAAGCGGTGGCATCGGATATGGCCCTTGAAGAGATCCACCAGAATCGAAACGCTTATGCCACAGGGGTTAAGACGCTGCTGGTGGATGAATTAAATCAAAAAGGCCTGGAATTGACCTCGATCTCCCTTTGCTCATTTGAACAAACAAAAATTGAATTTTATGATCCCGACAATGTCTTCGACTCGGAAGGGATCCTGGCCATCAAAGGGATTACCGAAAAACGCAAAAAAGAACGGAATGATATTGAGCAGGACAATAATATTCTGATTCAGGAAAAAAATGTAGAGGCGCGCAAACAATCTCTGGACCTGGAAAAAGAGCGCGCCTTTGCCGAACAGGACGTTAAAAACGAGATTGAATCCCAGAAAGAGGAAAGAGAAAGAGAATTGACGCAGCACATTATGAATCAACGGCTGTTGGCGGAAGATGCCAAATTGAAACATGACCGGGGACTAAAGGAGCTGCAGCTTTCAAAGGAAAAAACGGACGAAGAGCAGCGGATTGAAAAGGAACGCGCCGTTGAAACCGCCCAGATCAACAAACAGAAGGAGATTGAAGAGCATAAAATCGAAATCGAAAAGTCGGTTCAGGCGACCGCCATGAAAAATGAAATTGAGTTGGTCGAAGAAAAACGCAAAAAAGAAGAAGCCAACATTGAACTGAGTCGGAAAATTCAGTCCATGAAAATCGCCGAGGAGAAAGATATTACCGAACAGCGTATGGCCAAAGACCTGGAAATTAAAATGGCTGAGGTTGATACCTCCAAAACCCTTGAAGCCGCAAGGCTTTCGATTCAGGAAGCCCGATCCATGCAGGAGGAAGCAAATGCGTTGGCAATGATTGGCGAACTTCAGGCCAAGGCCAAAATGGAAGACGCTACGCACGAAATGCTTTCCGTGAAGGTGAAATCACAGGCGGAAAGGGAGAAAACGGCGTCCACGATCCGGGCTGAAATGGCGGCGGCCATTGAGAAGATCCAAGAAGACCTGAAGGTGGAAATGGAATCCCAGCGCATCCGGCAACTTGCAAAGGCAAAATCCGATGCGACCAACAATGAGGCTCAAGCCATAGAACGGCTTTCCGATGCCAACCAGAAAGACGCTTTGGTAAAGGCCGAAGCCGAACGTGCCATGATTGAAGCCAGAAACGTGATATCCGAACCGGTCTTAAAAGATGCACGCATGGGTCAGCTCATCGGCGAGATTTCCGATATCGTCGGCGCGTTGATGAAGCCCGCCGAAAAGATCGACAGCATCAAAATCGTGAATGTTGATGGCATGGGCGGTGTTGCGCCGCATCCGCGTGTGGAGGGTGAGGGCGATCAGAGCCTGGTACCGTTCGGGGGGACGTCGTCGGCTATCGGGACGATCATCCACGGTATGTTGCAGGTCGGCGCCTTCAAGCCGGTTTTCAGGCAACTGTTCGGTTCGGAAGAGATGGGCGATCTGGATCTGGACCGCGCTATTAAATTGTTCAAAGATATGGTGCCCGGGCTGATCGAGGATGGTGCAAAGTCTTATGTAAGGGAAACGGTGAAACGGGAAAGCCGGAAAATGGAAAAAGAAGAATCGAAAAAGGAGGAATCATAATGCCGGTCGATCCTGACAAACCCACCTACCTGATTAAAGTATTGGACGTTGCGGACCTGGGCGGAGTGGATTCCAGCTTCCTTGTGAACAAATACCGGCCGGGTGAGGTTCCTCCGGTCACGCGCTGTTTTTCGTATCTGATTCTAGGACCAAATATTCCGCCCATCATGGTCGACACGGGGGTGAAAGAAGACCAATTGGACATCATGCACCGGCTCGGCATGACCGCCTCCCAGAGACCCGATCAAAAAATATCTTATCAATTGGCCAAATATGGGTTGGATGTCGGCGACATCGAGGTCATTTTGCACACCCATCTGCACATTGACCACGCGGGAAACGATGACATGTTTCCAAATGCCCGGATTATTTTCCCGCGCAAAGAGATCATGTTCGCCGTTGCCGGTTTAATGGATGCGCAGTATCCGCCGGAATATATCACCTACCTTGTGGAACAGATTCATGTACCGGGAAAGGTAAGGCTCATCGATGATGGAATGGAGTTGGCCCCGGGCATCTTTTTGGAGCCGACCGAAGGGCATACGTGGGGCAGTATGAACATCAAGGTCAACACGAAACAGGGCTTGGCCATTATTTGTGGTGACGTTATCTATGATGAGAAATTGCAGACCCAGCAAAACGATATTTTTACCGACGTTACGGAGCAGGCAAAACATGCGGTACTGCCCTTCGGTGACCGGTCCACCGGAAATTTTTGGAATCTCTGGGCCGCCAAGGCTGGGGTGCAAAAGATTATGGCGGAGGCGGACATGGTTTTGCCCATACACGATGCGCTGGTGATCGAAAAATACGGGTATGAGATCGGATAAACATTCGTCTGAAGGAGGTCCAAACAATGGCGAGCATTCAAGTACCATATGATACCGCAGAGGAGATGGGGGTTTTTCTGGACCTCGAGATTGCGGATCGAAACCTGGTGGCATCGTTTGTGCCGGAGGAACCGCCGGCCTTAAAGGACGTGGCGGGGGCCGCTGCCTATGCCCTTGAACACCCTATGGGCAACAAGCCTTTGTCCGAGCTGATGCGGAAAGGTGACAAGGTCGTCATCATTACCGAAAATCAGTTCCGTGCCGCACCCGCGGCCGCCATTCTACCGGTGTTTTTTGAGCGGATTAAATCGGCCGGGGGAGAGGTAAGCTCTATTGCCATCGGCACGGGCAAAGTCCCCCCCCTGAACCCCGAGGAGATCGCGGAAAAATTAGGCAAGGAAATCGTCGACACCGGTGTCGCCGTGGTCTGCAATGACGTCAGCCAGCCGGAAAACTATGTTTTGCGGGGGATTACCAGCCGGGGCGTACCGGTGTTTGTGCTCAAAGAAGTTGCTGAGGCGGATGTCGTGATCAGCATTGCCACCACCCAAGCCACATTGTGGGGTTACGGCGGTTCCGGCATGATCATTCCGGCGGTTTGCGGCAACGAAACCATTGAGATGAACCATATGTTCTCCCTGCCCGCCGACTGCCGCCCCGGTAACAACGATTGCCACATGCAGGCCGATAAATATGAGGCCGCCCGGATGGTCGGTATTGATATGGGCATTCAGATGATTGTCAATAACAGCTTCGAGGTTTCCTATTTGCTGGCCGGTGATTATGTGGAATCCCACAAAGCGACGGTCAAAGCTTACGATCAGATTTATCGCTTTGACGCCACCCAGTTTGCTGGCGCTCCGGCCGACATTGTGATTACCGGGACCAGTGCACCGACCAACCACCTCTATTTCCACACCAGTTGGGCGGCGGTCAACGTCGATCCCATCGTCAAGGACGGTGGCACCATCATCCACGCCAGCCCATGTCCGGGGTATGGAGATTGGCCGGGTTTCGCCCTGATGGATCTGATGTCGTCCTATCTGCCCCCTTCACCGGATCATATGGCCCAGGCCATGCGCGCCTTTTACGCCAAAGACCGGGAATTGTGGGCCGGCTGTATCTGGTGGAAGCTTTACGAGGTGATGACCCGAAAAGATGTCGTGGTTGTAACCCAAACCGATAATCTGGAAGCGGCCAAAGGCGTTGGTCTGGGGGCCAGTGACTCCCTGGACAAAGCCTTTAGGGCGGCCCTGGAGAAACACGGTCCCAACGCCAGCGTGGCCTTTGTCCCCTATGGCCGCTACAGTGTCTTGGATGTCTAAACCTTGCTTGAATGGCAATAACTTGTGGGCCATCCCCTGCGGTCTTTTGTGGTCTTAGGGCCTCGGCGAGAAAATCAAAGAAAGAGACAGGGAGAAGGTTTTCGAGCGTTTTCAGAGAAACCGGAGGTCAAGGATATCCGGATCCGATATGGGACTGGGCGTTGCAATAGAAATGGCGGAGAGAGAGGGATTCGAACCCTCGGTGGAAGTTTCCCCCCACACTCGCTTAGCAGGCGAAAACATCGGTTTGCAAAGGGTTAATATCGTACGTAAATACTTGATATTATTATCTCTGGCAATCTGTCCAAATCAGTAAAAACCGTAAAAATAATAGGAAGTCGTCAATAGGGGCCGTCAATAGAAATGGACAGAATAGGGGCAATGTGGAAGCAGGGGAGGCAAGACAACCAAAGACAATAATTTACGAAGCATTACAGGAGGAATGGGAAAGAAGTTGCCCGAGAAGAGCAACCTGATGTCGTGGGACACCAATTCTCTGTATTGATGCTCCTATCATAGGGAATCCATTCTGGAGCCCCACGTAGAAACCGAAGCCGAGAGCAACGGGGTGGATGGGGACCCCATGTAAGATGTTGTTCCCCAACCGAAGGACGTGGTGGGGTATCCGATTTTGTGGGAAAGGATTCATGCCCCTCATGGTATGGGATGGCGCGAGAGACGATGACATTGAACCAAATGACCAAATTATCCATCGCTTCGGGAACGCACCCCAAATGCCCGAGTGTGGCGGGAGCTATCACGGGCGCCCCAGCCCCGGTCGCCGTTTGATTACATTGGATGAAGGTGTTGATGGTTGGGTACCCTATAAGCAAGGGTTTCTATATTGGACTAATAATACTCAAAATATACTGTTTCGATTAAATTATTGTTTGCAAAAAATTGCACTTTCCAAGTACCTATATTATTATTCCACCATGTCTCATACCCATCTATTTGAACATTAAGATATGCAACTCCGGAACCTGACGAACATTCTGGGAAATCTTCTTCAGAGATAAACACTTTGCCTTCCCACTGTAGCTTTCCACTAGGTGTATAATATCTATACATTGTTGACGTTGACTTACGCAAACCTCCATATTGAAAATAAACATAAATAAAATCGTCTTTTGAAGAAAAAGTGCTTTTTATATTTTTAGGTTTTCCTTTATACAAAGAATTGCATGTGGAAAAATCTGAAAAATATACACCATTATAGTCTTCATGATTTCCATAGGTTTTCCATTTACCATTATGCAATTTAACTACAAATTCTCTTGTTAAGGATTCTTCCCAGTTCGTATTTTTAGGTATATATAAATAATCCATATGTACTTCAACTTCAAGTTTTAGCATGTTATTACCATCCTGAGATATATCTTTAACACTCTTTATGTCATAGATGGCTGAATTGAAAACAAAGTATTTTAAACTATATTCATAAATGCTGTATTGACAGTTTGGATCCTTACCGTCATGAAAATATTCATCTGAAAGTCTATCAGACAACAGACTAATGTTACCACTGACATAAGCAGTCTCCAAATCTGTTGCCCAATCATATACCGTGTCTGATGTGACTGAAACCGGAAACGTCCCCCAATCGCCGGCATTGTCAAAGAACGATATATTTGCCGACCCTTCAGAAACACCTGTCACGGAAATTGTGCCACCATTCAAAGCTACGGTAGCCACAGCTGTGTTGTCTGACCTGGCGCCATAAGGAGCTACACCACCATTGAGGTTGCACGTATTGGCTTGACCAGCTAAAACGCTGAGGTTTTCGGGGTTGACCGTTAGATCATATGGGATGAAAAAATACTCAATGTTGGAAAGTCCGCTGCCACCGTAAGTGTTGTACGCTTCTACTGCAACATAATAGGCGGCACCACCGAAAAGGTCAAAAGAAGCCGTTGTCTGATCTCCAATATCTAACGTTCCGATTGTTTGAGGGCCTTGATAAGGATAAGGGGCATAAAAAAAAGTATAGCCATCTGCATCTGAAGAATGAGACCAGTCCAATGAAAGCGTAGTACCGGCGGTCTTCACAGAAAGTCGGGAAGCTGAAGGCGGGTTGGCTTTTCTTTCATAATTCTGAAGGTCATAAATGGTGCCATTTCTCTCAACCCTAACCCAACCAACACCGTCAGCCAACCAGAAAGCAGAATAGGATATTCCACTATTTCCCCAACTGTCAAACCAGGTGTCACGGATTTCAAATTTGTAAACGGTAAAAGTGCCAGCAGGCACTTCAATGGCTTCAGATCTGTTGACAGTAACTTTAATTGAACTACTGCCCATACCGTGGTATTGATTATAATAGTCATACTCATAGCGTTGTAAGCTCACCTTGTAGGTTTTTCCAATTTCTATTTCAGCTGGCAATAGCACCGCTCCCTGCGGGTCAACGACATTAAAATAACCGCCATCAGACATCGTAGCGCCATACATGAGCAACCTTCCAGAAGAATCATATCGTTGCCTCCAAATGCCTGTGCCTAAGAAATTCACATTGAAAAAAGTCTTTCCGGTCGAGAACCCCTGGGTAATCGTAAGCATTTTACCCAAAGAAAACGAACTACTATAACCATCTTCCAGCAACCAGTAATCCACAGGATTCATAGTTTCACAAAATGCTGCTGAATTACCACCACCCAAAAAGACCACCAAAAGAACAAGTAAAAGAATTTTATGGTTCTTCATTTAATACTCCTTAATAGTTCTATGCATTGCCCCTTGAAGGCTACAAACCACCGCCGCCACCGCCACCGCCGCCGCCACCGCCACCATTATCCTCTTCACCGGTTTCAGACATGTTTTTAAAGAGGGTTACATCCAGATCGATTGCTTCACCAGGGCGAACATCAATGACCTTCACCTCTTCCATGTATTCATCTTTGTACACCCTTATCTCGTGTTTGCCAGGGGCAATATTCTGCGTTCTGAAAGGTGCCGTGCCCCGGTAAATCCAGGCCTCTTTGGGATCGGCCCAAAAGGATATCTCTTTTTTACCGATATATACTTTAGCGTCTTTTACGTTGCTGGTGACAATCAAAAGGGCGGAATCTTTTGCAGGTTTTACTTCAGGCGCATGGAGGGATGCTGTTTTCAGCGGTTCTGATGGTTCAGTTGATTTGACAGCTGGTTTTGAGGTCTTGTCATCGCGGACCGTTTTTGGCTGCGGTTTTTGCTTCGGCATTTTCCTTACCGCCACCTGAACAGGTTTTTGACGCGCCCTTGCTTCCCTTTCCCGCTTCAATCTTTCAAGTTCCTGCTCAAGGGCTTTTCGTTGGTCAGCCTCCTGCCGCACCGATTCCAGTTCCACTTCAAGGGCCTTTCTCTTTTCGGCTTCCTGGGAGATACGACCCTTTGAATTGCCGAGTCTGGCCTCGTATTCCTTTACACGGGTATCGGCCAGTTGCTCAATAGCCTCCCGTTCTTTCCCAAGGCGCGCAATCTGGTTTTCCAGGGCTTTCTTTTCGTTCAGAGTCTGTTTCCCCTGTTGTTTGGCCTGTTGCTGCTGCTGAAGCAATTGTTTCATTTCCTTGAGCAACTGGTGGGTTTCTTCACGTTCGGCACGCAGTTCCCGGATGTCTTTTTCCAGGTCTTCCCTTTCGGAGACGAGCTCTTCCCTCAGTTTCTGCTTTTTCAGCATTTTCAGCGGCACAAAGATGAAATCGCCCTGGTCCAGGTCCGGATTGTTGATCTTGCCGTACTGGGGGTGCTGCCCTCTGCGGGTGTAGTTGACCACATTGTCCGCCAGGTACATGCCCATCTCGCTTCCAGTGATGTAACCGTCACCGGTCATGTCGGCGGCACCCTTCAGGCCGATCAGGAAACATCGTTTGAACATGCTTTTGTCCGGCACTTGCTCATCTTCGCGTCCAGCGGTGATATACTGTCGCACGGGAAGGGTGCTTTTCTCCGTAATGTCATCGGGCGCCGCCCGCACCAGTGAAAAAAGTGCACCCGAAAAGCAAGAGTCAAAAAGCATCAGCACATGCTTGGCTCGCATCCTGAGGGAGGCCGATTCAATATCCCGCATGCTTACGGCCTTTGATGCAAACCCCATGGGGTTTTTCATAAGCAGGGGGCAGTCTTTTGGAATGATGTATCCCATTTTGGTGCCGTCTGCCATGGATTCCGTTTCACCATGGCCCGCATAATAAAAAAGAACTGCCCTTTCTCTTTCACGGCCCATGCGGTAAGTCATTTCGTTGATGGCATTATTGAGCTCGTACGAGTTCGGGTTGATCACGAGTTTGACGTTGAACCCCATCTTCTTTAGCCGTTTGGCTACTTCCTCAGCATCACCAACCGCATAGGGAAGGTCGGGCCAGCTCTGATAGTCGCTGATTCCCACCACCAGCGCATTGTAACTGTCGTACAATTGCAGGGGTTGTCCTTGTTTGGAAACCACGCTGATGCCACGGGTAACGGCAAACAGAACTGTTGGATTGATGAGGAATATTACGAATAGGGGAAAAATGATCAAGGGAGCGATCTTTTTCGTATGGTGTCTCTTAGGAGGTGCTATTTGAACCATGAAAAATCTCGACAGACCACAGAACGCAGCTCAGGCCGCTTCTCATGTAGAATGGATGTTGCTTATTTATAGTATGGTAGGTGAGGACTGTCAACAGTTTCGTTTCCTCAATTAATAGTTATTCCGTAAAAAATGTAGGATAACTTAGCTATTTTTTATATTCATTACCAGCTACAGTCCGGTAGTCTCTGTGAAGCGCCTAGTGCACACCCGTTTGCTGGGTGCTGGTGGGACTGTGGTAGAAAGCCCCCGGTTATCCGCATGTCGTGGATGGAAGGCTCCACACGAATGGTCTTCCTTGTCAATACTTTGCCTGTATCTTGATCGACTTCAACAAAAACATTCTTTCTTCTCAGATGCGAAATCATGGCAGTTGCAAACAGCCCCAGTGCCTCTGGATAGAACTGCCGAATCGCATCTGTTGCTTGGACTTCTGCGACCACAACGTTGTCAAACCTATGGGTCAACGGTACGGCATTTTTGACCGATTCTATCGTGATAGAAAATTAAATCATGAAATGATAAAGGACAAAAAAAATCAAACAACAGTGAAACCTTGATGTTACGAATGGTCAAGGGTCAAGAATAGACTCTCTACTGACCCCCTCTTTATACATGCTGGGGGGGAAATATGGAAATGAACAGTTAATGAGAATGAACGATCTCATGCAGCGTATCAGCCACCCATTTGTTAAGGCTTTTCCCGGTATGAGCTGCGGCAGCGGCTACTTCGGCATGTGTATCAGGGGAAATGCGCAAGGTTAGCTTTCCGGAATAAGGTTTAGCAGGTGTACGGCCCTGCTTTTTGCAGTCAACAAGATAATGGTCAATGGCGTTGTGAAAATCCTGGGTGAGCTGTGCAACAGTTTCACCCTCAAAGGAAATGCTGTCTTTTATTCCAATCACTTTTCCCCAAAAAATATTATCCCGCTCATCAAAGCTAATTCTGGAAAAATATCCTTTATAGGCCATACTGTTCATGGCGTTACCCCCAAGCCTGTCAACCATTCACGAATTCTCTCAACCATATATTTCTTTGCTTCTTTTCCCGGATGCGGCCTGTGGGCGTATTCTCTTGTCCCCAAAAGCGCCAAAACTACCCGTGAACCATCGCCCTCTCGAACTTCACCGCCAAGTGTCTTGATCAGAGATTCAATGTCGCTGAATTTAATATTCGCCTTGGTAGGTTTGGCAAAAATGGCCGCTATTGTCTTCCGGTGCTTTGCTGTCATGGAAAAATGGTAGCATGTTGTGACACCATAATCAAGGGTGTTTTAAGAGAAGTCGAGAAGGGCAGACTTGACAATCAACCACAGAAACCTACCTCCATTTCATGGGCCAGGCGGTACGGGATGCAGCAGGGATTTTGGACGAAAAAGTGTCTCGAATTTACAAAGAGGTATGCCAGAGGTACGCCAAGTTGATTTAAAAAAGAGCTTTTCGGGAATTGTCAATGATGGTTAACTACTTGAAATATGGCGGAGAGAGAGGGATTCGAACCCTCGGTGGAAGTTTCCCCCCACACTCGCTTAGCAGGCGAGCGCCTTCAGCCAACTCGGCCATCTCTCCGGGGGTAATCTGACCCGTAAATACCAAATGTATATCTTTGGTTCGCTGATAAAAGTTGCTCTATTTACCAGCCCTCTATACACAATAGAAGAAAATTTTGCAAGCTGTTGGCGGAGGGAGTAGGATTCGAACCCACGGAACTTTCGTTCAACGGTTTTCAAGACCGCCGCCTTCGACCACTCGGCCATCCCTCCGGGAAATACTGAGACCTCTGCAAAACGCCCCCTTTTGCCCAATCTCGGCGTCAGTCTAAAATTTCAATCCTCGAAATATCCAATATATTCCTGTGGTTGAAATTTTGGCCTTCCTTGAAATTGGACAAAATTGAACATTTTTCAAAGGTCTCATGCTTGTTCTTTAGTTTTGAGCTCAGGAGGCGTTTTTCAAAAAAATCTCCACCTTGGCTTCCTTTCGCAGGTTATCAATATATTTTTTTACTTCTTTTTGAACTTCTTCCTGCTTCAGAAATTGCTCAATGCGGGGTTTCACGGTCTCAAAGGGAATTGTGGTTTCAGGCTTTTTGTCCATAACCTTGATCAGGTGGTATCCAAACGGGGTTCTTACCACGTCGCTGACTTTTCCAGGTTCAAGAGAAAAAGCGGTATCTTCAAAAGGTCCAACCATCTGTCCCTTTCCAAAATAGCCCAGGTCTCCGCCTTTGGCAGCGCTGGGTCCTTCTGAAGATGCTTTGGCGACTTCAGCGAAGTCATCCCCTTTCTTGAGTTTTTCCTTGACCGCCTTGATTTTTTTCATGGCCTCGGCCTTTTCTGCTTCTGATGCATCCGGTTTGACCTTGATTAAAATATGACTGGCTTTTACCTTTGCCGGCTGTTTGAAAAACTGAGGATTGCTGTCATAATAGGCTTTCACTTTTTCTTCCGGCACCGTTGTTTTGTCCACAAAGTTCTTGATCACAAACGCCTCAGTGACCATCCCTTTCTTGAGCTCGGCCTTCATATCCGCCTCTGTCACATGCCACTCCCCCATGGCCTTTTTGAACGCCTCCTCATTGGGAAATCGTTTTCTGAATTGGGCAAACTTTTCATTCACCTGTTTTTCATCTACTTTGTTTCCCGCTTTTTTACTGGCCTGATACAGGAGCTGAATGCCGATCAATTTATCCAGGGCATCTTTTTCCAGCGCTGCCAGTTGCTTGGCATTCAGAGGCTGTCCCTTCTGCATGGCCTGCCGTTTGCCGAAATCCACGGCCCGGCCCAAATCACCTTGTGTAATTACGTCGCCATTTACCACTGCCACTTTATCCGCACTGGACTTTTTTTCCTCCGCCAGGACCGGCCAACTCACAAGTATCAATGAAAGCACCACGGCCGCTATCCACAGTCGAACTCCAATAATGTGTCGCATCAGCATTTCTCCTTAAATTTCACGGTATTTAAAAAATCCCCTTTCCCATAGGGTGGGGCCAATATTCCCTGAAAATTATCAAGTGGCCTACATAACACCTTTTTACACACTAAGCAAGCCAAATTCAAAACCATTGGCTTGTGTTCTAAACTCTCGCTTCACATTTTATTTCGTAGCTGTTATCATAAATTAAAAAGTGATGGGGTTAAGGGCCTCGGCAAAAAATAAATACACAATCTAACTTGTCCTTTGGTCCGTCTACTGCGTTGCATCCACCGGCACATATCCACTAATATGCACTGGTGGATGCGCCTTGCCTGATCTTATATAAAACGGGCGAACCAAAATACGGCGCAATCTGGCGCATTTATTTTTTTCCGAGGCCCTAAGAGGAATGGGTGTTGAGCTGCCTCCCCCGCTATTAGCTGTTAATACTTATTCCGGGGCGATGAAACGATGATTCTGGGACTTGATGTAGGCGGAACGCAGACAGACACGGTGCTCATCGACGGGGATCGGATTCTGGCGGCAACAAAAATCCCCACCGGGGAGGACCTCCTGTTAACCCTTCGAACCGCCCTTGAAAGCACTTTGAATGGCGTTGAACCGGGACAGATTGAGCGGATGGCCTTTTCAACAACCCTGGCAACCAACGCCATCGTCGAAGATCGCCTGGGGCGAACGGGCATGATAATATCTGCGGGTCCGGGTATTGATCCTGCCTGTTTCGCCGTCGGCCCTTCATTTCACGTGGTTGAAGGATGTCTGGACCACCAGGGATTTGAGGCTGTCCCCCTGAGCAAGTCATCTGTCATGGAAGCGGCCGAAAAAATTCAGAAAGAGGGCATCCGCACAATTGGAGTCGCCGGAAAATTTTCAGTTCGAAATGCGGCTCACGAGCTTCAGATTGTTGACTGGGTCAAAGACCTGTTCTCACATGTGGCCATGGGGCACACGGTTTCCGGCGGCCTCAATTTTCCCCGTCGCATTTTTACCACCTATCTGAATGCATCGCTCCACGAACTCCACACTGCCTTTTCCGACGCGCTTACGCACATTCTGGATGAAAAGAATTTGCATGGGCCACGTTACCTTTTGAAACCGGATGGCGGGACCATTGATCTCATGAGAAGTGCCGGTTCACCGGCACGAACCGCACAATCGGGACCTGCCGCCAGCGTTATGGGGGCCTTGGCCCTGGATGGATGCAGGGGGGCGACTCTGGTGCTGGACGTGGGCGGAACCACCACGGACATGGCGGTCGTGCTAGACGGCATGCCCCTGCTCAATCCCCACGGCGTTAAACTGGGCCCTTATAAAACATTGATCCGGTCCATCATTACCCATTCCCTGGGAACGGGCGGAGACAGCGTGATTCAGGTGCAAACCGACGGCAATATCACCGTGGGGCCTTTGCGAAACGGTCCCCCGGTTGCATCCGGGGGCGCCGTGGCAACACCGACGGACGCGTTGGTGACGCTCGGGCTTTTAGAACTGGGAAACAAAGGCGCGGCAAGAGCCGCTATGGAAGACCTGGGCGCAGCTCTGGGCTGCAACGCCGAAGCCGCTGCGGATGGCGTTCTGCAACAGATGGCTGAAACCATTGCCCAATCAGCCAGGGCCTTTGTACATGATATCAACGCCCAGCCGGTTTACACCATTCACCAGGTGTTAAACGAGGAAAAAATTGAGCCCACATCCGTACTCATCATGGGCGGGCCCGCCCCCCATATAGCCCCCTATGTGGAAAAGGCGCTGGGGTTGCCCTGCCGTGTACCGCCCCATTATGATGTGGCCAACGCCGTGGGGGCCGCTGTTGCCAGGGTCACGGCACAAGTGACCCTTCAGGCGGATACGGAACGGGGTACGGTGATCATTCCCGAGGCCGGGGAGGAACACAAAACCGATCGCCGTTTTGATATGGACCAGGCCATTGCCATGGCCCGGGAATCCCTTTGCCGACGGGCCATGATGATCGGGGCGCAGGACAATTCACTGGAAACTTCCATCACGGAAAAACAGGTCTTTAATATGATTCGCGGCTACAGGACGGTGGGTCGGAACATCCGCCTCAAAATGAGCATTACGCCGGGACTTATTCCCCAATGGAAAAGGAGCCTTTGACGCATGATAAGTGCACAACGAAAAACCGGATTGGTCTTTTTTCCCGCGTTTGACTGGGCCATCAGTCCCGAACATCCTGAACGTGAGGAACGGCTTCTCTATACGCAGGATCAGGTCATGGAGGAAGGCTTGCTGGATATTCCGGGGATCGTGGAATACCGTGTACGCTCCGCAGCTTATGAAGATATTCAACGGGCCCATTTCTGTGTTCCCGACGAAGCTGCCGTCACCACGGAGAGCCATCTGGTATCCGCCGGGGGCTGCCTTGTGGCTGCGGATGCGGTTTTAAAAGGGGAAGTGGAAAGCGCTTTCGCTCTGGTTCGGCCGCCGGGACACCACGCCATGCGCGTGGTTCATGGCAATCGGGGTTTTTGCAATATCAATATTGAAGCGGTCATGGTGGAATATATCCGAACCCATTACGGCATTCGAAAAGTAGCCATTGTGGATACCGACTGCCATCATGGCGACGGTACCCAGGATATCTACTGGCACGATCCCAACACGCTTTTCATCTCCATTCACCAGGACGGCCGCACCCTCTACCCGGGAAGCGGTTTCCCCAATGAGTCCGGCGGACCCAATGCCCAGGGGAAAACCGTCAATATTCCGCTGCCCCCTCAGACGGGTGAAAAGGGTTTCCTTTATGCTCTGGATGAACTGGTCATGCCGCTTCTGGAAGAATTTGGCCCCGAAATCGTGATCAATTCAGCCGGCCAGGATAATCATTTCAATGATCCCATTACCAATATGAATTTTTCAGCCCGTGGGTATGCCATCCTGAATGAACGCTTAAAGCCGGACATCGCCGTGCTGGAAGGCGGATACGCCATTGAAAATGCCCTGCCCTATGTGAATGTGGGTATTATCATGGCCATGGCCGGTATGGACACCTCTTTTGTCAAGGAACCCAATTATGAAAAAGACTATCGCCCGCAATCCCGGGATGTGACGCTGAATATTGAAGAGCTGGTTGAAGCGCTCAAGGATCTGTTTTTGCGGGGGGGGCTCAAGAAAAAGTCATATGACGAAGGGCAAATACTGGAGCGAAAACGAGATATCTTCTATGATACGGATGGGATTCAGGAAAGGCAGAATGAAAAAATAAGGTGCTGTTCCCATTGCGCCGGCGCCTTTGCCATTTCGTCCACCGCCAGTACCGGTCAGCATATCATGGGTGTTCACATACCCATGGAGGCCTGTCCCGCATGCCGTAAAACCGGCCTGGGCTGGTTTGTTGCGGGCAGGAAAGGCGCTTTCAGGCAGGTATACCTGCAGGACCGGGACCGGGGATTATATGATGTGGCTTGATCCGTGAAATGTCCCGGTGGTGACTGGATTTATTGAGGAGCGAAATGCAAATGATGCAAGAGAGCATGTTTTCCAAACGAGAAGATTTCAAAAATCTCTCGGCGGTGCTTGGCAAATGGACCCATGATAAAATGAATGTGAAGGGCGCCTTTCTTCAGCTGGCAAACCGGTTTTCGAGAAAAGAACAAGTGGTTCTCTCTTTTGTGCTGAGACCGGACATCAGCTACTCACTTCGTGCCGGAATCAAGTGGGAAGATGAAACAGTGAAGCTGGTTACATTGATCGACATCGTAGATGATGATCCGGACAACAAATGGCTGTCCGTATGCTTTTACGACGACTGCGTGACGGACCCTGCCGAGGAGGGGAATATGGTGCCGAAGGGGGTGCTGGGAATAGATGGCTACTGTTTCGATCTTTTTGAAAATGACGAAAGGTTCATCTCGTACCTGGAACAGCGAATTGATGAAGCTTATGAGAATACGTTGAAAAATCAGAGGTAATCGTTGTCAGGGGACAGGGTGCAGGGTGCAGAAAAACCAGCTTCGAATTTCATCCTGCCCCCTGACAACTGTCCTCTGCACCCTGTGGATGGTTACAATCAGAGTTGATCCCTTTCCTCCCCATCAGGGGGATCCTCACGCTGATACGCCTTTTTCATGAGATCATTGATAAACGATTCCATATGGGTGAGGGCTTCACGGTTTATGATGAAATCTTCCTTGCCGACGCGGTCTTTCACCAGCCTTAGCCCGTATTCCAGTCGTTTGGCCAGTTGAAATGTGAGGTTTCTCACCTTCTGGCCGGAGTCAATGGCCTGGTGGATAATTTCATCTACGGCGCTGTCATCAAACAAAATTTTTACATCGAGGTTTTCCCTCAAAGCGTCCGTCTCGGTCTGGACCTGTTCGTACATGGCGCCCAAGTTTTCAATGGCCACATCCACATCCGTGACATGATGCAAATAGAGCTTCGCAATCAGTTCCAGTCTTCGATCATAGAGATCAAGGCCCGATTTATTGCTGAAATGTTCTGCCCGTTCCGCTATGTATTGTTTGATCTCCTCCATTTCAAGACTTCGGGCCTTTTCAAAACGGTCAATCCACTCCTGCTCATTATACTTTTCAAAAAGACGGGACAACTCTCCTTCGGGATCATCAACCACCTCTTGAGTGACCAGAAACCGTTTGATGTCCGTTGAGGGCAACCGGGTCTCAAAAGGGATCAGGGCTTTTTCAATGGCACTCACCAACCCTCTGGCCCCCGTCTTTTCCGTTTCCGCCAATTCTGCAATGCGCTTCAGGGCGTCGTCTTCAAATTTAACATCGATCCCGTAGGCCCTGAAATCCATCCGTTTACTGATAATAATGGGATTGTTGGGGTTTTTGAGGATCTCAAACAGGTCGTCCCGGTTCAGCTCGTCAAATACCACCACCACCGGAAGTCTCCCCACAAACTCCGACTCAAACCCGAACTCAACCAGGTCCTGCGAACGTACATTCTTGAGTATCTCCCATGGAATTTCAGTGGGCCTCACGTCCGCCTCAAAGCCGATCCCCTGCCGCTGCAGCCTTTTCTTTATGATCTCGGTCAAATCGCCGAAAGCACCGCTCATGATAAACAGGATATTCTTGGTGTTGACCACCTTCTTTTCTTTTTTTCCCGTTCGCCTGTAATGCTCAATGGCCTGAATCTGACTGATGGGATCATGGGGGACCTTCAGGTCCACATCGGTTTCTTCCATGGGCTTCAGCAAAGCCCTCTGAACCCCGGTTCTGGATATATCGTGCCCGATCAGGTTCCGGGAGGATGATATTTTGTCAATTTCATCAATATAGACAATACCGTTCTCAGCCAGGTCAATGTTTTCATCCGCTTCATAGACCAGATCCCGGATGAGATCTTCAACATCCCCGCCAACATACCCGGTTTCACTGAATTTTGTGGCATCGCCTTTTACAAATGGAACACCCAGCTTCTGAGCAATGAGTTTGATGATGTAGGTCTTTCCCACGCCGGTGGGACCAATCATCAATACATTGTTTTTGATCATTCCGACGCCTGATTTTTTGTTGGCGTCTCTGAAGTTTTCATTTTCCCTTTGATGGTTGAATCTGATCCGGTTGAAATGCGTACACATTTTTGTTCCCAGAACAGCCTTGACCTGATCCTGTTTCACCACAAAACCGTCCAGATAGGATTCCATTTCCTCGGGCATCATATAAAAATCATCCATGTCCGGGCCTTTGGATCCCGACTTTTTGCCGTCCTGGTCTGCTGCGTCTTTATTGGGCACAACAAATGGAGAAATGATTTTAACCCGATCACCGTATTTTTTTGAAAGGTATTCTCCCAATTCTTTTTCCAGCTCCTGTTGATTGGGAACCTTTCCAGCATTCTCTTTTTCGATCTTTTCCGTTTTTTCTTTTTCCATTATCGTGTTACTCCTTAGTATTATCGCTATGGATACAAGAGAAAGGTACGCATTGAAACGCCCAATTGCAAGTTCAGGGAAACAATTGTATGTTCAGGGCCATCTTTCAATTGCGGTTGACGAAAGCCTTGGTTTCAAGATACAAAGCAGAAGGTAGGGTCCTCAAAAATTTTGATAAGAACGGGTATGTATAATGACATTCAGACTGGAAATCAGGTTGAAAGACAAGCTGCCGGATGCATCCGGCGTCGGCATTAAAACAAAATCAAAGGCGTACTTCGGTTTTGACGTGGATGATGTTCGGGTGATCCGGGTTCTGACCATTGACGCCCATTTTGATGCCAATCAGCTGTCACGAATTCAAAACGATATATTTACCAATCCCATCACCGAGCAAAGTGCGTATACCCCAATTGAAAGGGATTTTGACTGGCTCATCTGGGTCGGTTTTCGGCCCGGTGTGCGAGATACGGCGGGAAGTACGGCGCGAGAAGCCATTGAAGATCTTCTGGGGGTCACGTTTAAATCCGAAGAAGCCGTTTATACCTCAAAATGCTATGAAATCAGGGGAAACCTTACAGAAGATCAGGCCCATCGCATCGCGACGGAGCTTCTGGCGAACAGAGCGATTCAGCAATGGAAGATTTTCTCCAGGGAAGACTGGAATTCGGAAGAAGGCCTTGGATTCCTGATACCAAAGGTCATCTTGAGCCATGAACCGGAAGTGAAAACCTTGTCCATTGAAAGCAATGAAGCACTGAAATGTATTTCCAAAGAGCGGAATCTGGCGCTTCAGGATCGGGATATCCCGGTGATCCGCGCCTATTTTCTACGGAAAGACATTTTAGAGGAACGGAAAAAGGTGGGGCTTGATCTTCCCACTGACGTGGAGCTGGAGTACATTTCCCAGGCCCGAAGCGATCACTGCAACCACAATACGTTCCGGGGAAAATTTCATTACCACGACCTTCAAAGCGACGAACAGCAAACCATTGACAGCCTCTTTAAAACCTGTATTGAAGCACCGACCCTGAAAATCCAGGCGGAAAAGGATTGGGTGGTTTCGGTTTTGTGGGATAACGCGGGCGTGGCCCGCTTTGATCCTGACCATTACTACTGTATCACGGGTGAAACCCATAACAGCCCGTCCAACATGGAAGCCTATGGTGGCTCCATTACCGGAATCGTGGGTATTTACAGGGATCCCATGGGGACGGGAAAGGGATCAAAGCTCATTTTGGGCATGTATGGGTATTGTGTGGGTCAACGGGATTACCAGGGGGATCTTGAACCTCATCTGCACCCGAGACGCCTGTTGGACGGTATCATTGAAGGGGTCCGGGATGGCGGTAACAAAAGCGGTATTCCCACGCCCTACGGGCTGCTGCTCTTTGACGAAAGCTACACGGGGAAATGCCTGGTGTTTGTGACGGCGTTGGGCATTATGCCGTCCAGGGTGGAAAATAAGCCATCGCACAAAAAAACCACTTCTCCCGGCGATCTGATCATCATGAGCGGTGGAAGAGTGGGAAAAGACGGTATTCACGGGGTAACAGCGGCTTCCGAAACCTATTCCGAAAACACGCCGGCCGGCCACGTGCAGATCGGCGATCCCTATACCCAGAAAAAAATGCACGATTTTCTCCTGGAAGTTCGGGATGAAGGGTTGATTCACTTTATTACCGACAACGGGGGCGGGGGGCTCTCTTCTTCCGTGGGAGAATCCGCCCGCTTCAGCAACGGCTGTGTGGTACACCTGGACAGGGTGCCGCTGAAATATGAAGGCTTGAACCAGTGGGAAATATGGATATCCGAGTCCCAGGAACGGATGACCATCGCCGTAAAACCGGAACATCTGGATCGCTTCATGGCCTTATCCCACAAGCATGCGGTGTTAAGCACCGTCATCGGGGAATACACGGACTCCGGTTTTCTGCACCTGAAATACCAACAAAAAACTTGCGCGTATATTCGAATGGACCTGCTGGAGTCCGATTTTCCCCAATGGGAATTTGATGCGGAGTGGACCCCTCCGAAAATGCGTGGTTTGACGGAGCCGGTCATCACGGAGCCCGCACGTCATGGCGCGCTCCTTCACGCCATGCTTCAAAGACCCAATATCTGTTCCCGCAACTGGATCGCCAGGCAATATGACCATGAAGTCCAGGGAACCAGCGTCATCAAACCCCTGGTGGGTAAAGAGCGGGATACGCCATCGGACGCCGCAGTGATTCGACCGGTGCTGAAATCCTTGAAAGGGCTTGCCGTATCTCAAGCCGTCAATCCGGCCTATTCAACAATTGATACCTACCACATGACAACGGCGACCATGGATGAAGCGGTTAGAAAAGTTCTGGCGGTGGGGGGTGATCCGGACCATCTGGCCGGTGTGGACAATTTCTGCTGGCCCACCATTGAATATGATCCCGTTCAAAACCCGGACGGAAAATATAAAGCCGCCCAGCTGGTTCGGTCCAACCAGGCCCTGCGGGACACATGCCTTCAATATCATATTCCCCTCCTTTCGGGAAAAGACAGCATGTATATTGACGGGAATCTCAAAGGCCCTTTTGGGGAAAGACGCAAGGTATCGGGATTGCCCACGTTGCTCTTCACGGTTTCAAGCGTCATGCCGGATATTACAAAATCCGTCAGCATGGACGTCAAATTTCCGGGAGACCTGGTCTATGTGCTGGGGGAAACGCGAAATGAATTGGGCGGGGGCGAATATTACCAGATGATGGAGCGGGTGGGGCTCAATGTCCCCAGGATTTATCCGGAGGAATTTCTGCCCCAATACATGGCCCTCCACCAGGCCATCAACAGTGAACTGGTTTCATCCTGCCACGCGGTCGCGAGAGGCGGTCTGGCCGTGCATCTGGCGCTTACCGCAATGGGCGGAGCATTGGGGATAACGCTTCAATTACCCTTAATTCCTTCTGTGCCGGATCTTTCAAACGCCCAGGCACTTTACTCCGAATCGTGCGGCAGATTCATCATAACGGTTGCACCGGAACGACAGGTACCCTTCGAAAAATGCTTCTTCGGAATGAAGTTTAAGGAGGTCGGCGTTGTGACCGAGGCGCCCGATTTTGTCATTACAGGAGAAAACGGTGACACGGTGCTCAAGGAAAACATCCACCGTCTGAAGGATTCATGGAAAAAGCCTTTTGGAGATCTCATATGAAAGAGGTAAAAGCAATGGTCCTCACCGGCTATGGGCTCAATTGCGATAACGAAACCGATTTTTCGTTGCACTTGGCCGGCGCCGATCCCCACAGGATGCACATCAATCAATTGATCCGTAACACATCAAGCGGTTCCACCAAGGCCCTTGAAGACTATCGGATTCTGGTCTTTGGGGGTGGTTTCAGCTGGGCCGACGATCATGGCGCAGGCGTTCTCATGGCCTCAAAAATGAAGCGGCATCTGGGCCGTCAGCTCAAAGCCTTTGTGGAGGCGGGAAATCTGATCCTGGGAATATGCAACGGGTTTCAGGCGCTGGTCAATCTGGGCCTGTTGCCGGGTTTTGACGGCCGGTACCAGGATCGGGAAGTGGCGTTGACCCATAATGACTCGGGGAACTTTATGGATGCGTGGGTAAACCTTACGGTCAACCCGAAATCACCGAATGTTTTCACCAGGGGGCTTAACCATGCGGAATTCCCCATACGGCATGGGGAAGGGAAATTTTACGCAACCGAGGATACCGTTCAAAGACTTTTTCAAAACAACCAGGTGGTGCTGCAATACGCCGATCATAATGGAACCCCGGCGGATGGTCTCTGGCCTGTAAATCCCAATGGGTCCCTGTCCGATATTGCCGGTATATGCGACCCCACCGGTCGCATCTTCGGGCTCATGCCCCATCCGGAGGCGTTCAACCATTTCACCAATCATCCGGACTGGACCCGGCGAAAGCTTGCCCTTGCCCAGCGGGGGGAGCGTATTGAACAGGAAGAAGGGGGCGGGATCGCCATCTTTCGGAATGCGGTGGATTATTTCAGGTAAGAAGCCGAAATTTCCTGCTGGTGTTCCTCGATTTTGGTCAGCATGAAATCAAAAATTTCATTGCCGATCTTTTTGCGGTATTTATTCCATACCGGGACCATTGCCTTCTGAAATGAATCCCGTTCTTCCGGGGTCAGGTCGACCACTTCAATCCCGCTCTTTTTATAATATTCAGTGATGCTGATCCCGCTCTTGGGCAGTTTGTTGTGCAGTTCGGCATTGACCCTCCGATTGGTGTCAACGGCCACCCTGGCGGCGTCCCTGAAAGTCTGCTGATCCTCGGGAGAAAGTGTCTCCCAGTAATCCGGGGTCACAACGATGATACACTCGGTCAAAGAGTGGTGGGTGAGGGTCACATTTTTGGTTATTTCCGTAAACTTCATTAAGACCGATGTGAGAATGGGACTCTCTTGCGCATCAATCAGGCCGGTTTGAAGTGCGTGATAGATTTCCGGAAAAGGAATAACCTCCGGAGATGCACCTAAGTGTCTGAATGTATCGAGATAAACGGGGGAGTTCATGACCCGGACCTTGAGACCCTTGATATCCGAAGGCTTCCGAACCGGCCGTTTGTTGTTGGTGAAATCCCTGAATTCGTTTTCAGTCCAACCAATGGCCATAAATCCTTTTTTGGGGAAATAGGAGAAGATTTTTTTCTGTACTTCCGGATCATCCAGGGTTGCGTATGCCGTTTCTCGATCCGGAAAAATAAAAGGCATATCCAGGATGGCTGCCTGAGGTACGAAGTTTTGAAGTACGGCCGAAGAGATGGCGGCAATCTGCAGGGTTCCCATCTGGACCTGTTCCGCCATGGAACGTTCTCCGCCCAGCTGGCCCATGGGAAACGTCACAATATCGATTCTGCCGTCGGTTTTTTCTTTAATATAGGCCGCAAAGGCATCCACACCCTTGCTCTGCCCATGAAAGGGCGGTGCCACGTGACCCAATTTTATTGTAGCCGAAGGCTCGGCAACAGCCGCTATGGGCAGCCCCACCATAAAGGCCATCAAACTCAATACCACCAGAACGCAAACTCCGATTTTCATGGTATCCACTTTACCCCGGCTTCCTCAAAACCCTTTTTCCTCAAAAGACAGCTGTCACAGAGAGTACAGGCCTCTCCATCCGGTGCCGGGTCATAACAACTGTGTGTCAATTTGTAATCAACACCCAGCGCAAGTCCCGTTTGGATGATTTCCGCTTTGCTCATATTGATGATGGGGGTCTTGATTTGAATTCGACATCGGCCCGTAACCGCTGCTTTTGTGGCCAGGCTCGCCATCCGTTCAAATGCCGCAATGAATTCCGGCCGACAGTCGGGATAGCCGCTGTAGTCCACGGCGTTGACACCGATAAAGATATCCCGGGCGTTCAGTACTTCCGCCCATGCCAGGGCATATGAAAGAAATATGGTATTGCGTGCGGGAACATAGGTCACGGGGATTCCACTTTCCATTGATCCCTCACTGCGGCCTTTGGGAACATCAATCCGGTCCGTGAGCGCGGAACCCCCGATCCTCCGGAGATCAATGTCCATGATCAGGTGCTCTGTCACATCCAGACTGTCCGCCACCCGCCGAGCCGCTAAAAGCTCCACAGCGTGACGCTGTCCATATCGAAAGCTGAGAGCGAAAACATCATACCCTTTGGAGACGGCAATGGCCGCAACGGTGGTCGAATCCAGCCCTCCGCTTAACAATACAACCGCTTTTTTCTTGGAACCCGTCATCTGTTTTTAAACCCCTCTTGCGTCGGGTCCCCAGATATATTTATGGAGTTGGAGATGCAACCGGCACGCCAGGTGATCCGCCAGTATCCATTCCGCCAGGATTTCCGGCTCCAGTTGGTCAAACACGGGGGAAAAATTAACGGAGCTGATTAAGAGCGAACGGGACTTCATGTGGCCCACGATCTCTCTGGCATATTCATAATCTTCACGGGTTCCCATAACAAATTTGATTTCATCGCGAAGTGAAAGCCGATCCAGGTTTTCCATATCCGTATGATCGCTCATGCCGCTGGAAGGGCATTTGAAATCCACGATTTTCACACACCGATCATCCAGCCGGCTGATATCATGGGTGCCGTTGGTTTCAAGCAAGACCTCATAGCCGTCTTCAAGCAGGCTTTCCACCAGAATGGGGGTTTTTTCCTGGATAAGAGGCTCTCCACCGGTGATCTCCACCAGTCGGCATTGCATGGGGGAGATCTGCTCGAAAATATGGTTGATCTCCATGACACCCCCTTCTTCATAGGCATACCGGGTGTCGCAGTAGGAACATCTCAGATTGCATCCGGTCAACCGGACAAATACACAAGGGAGTCCCGCATAGGAGGATTCCCCCTGTATGCTGTAAAATATTTCATTGACACGAAGCGTCATGGGTGTTCCTCCCAATAGAAAGCGCCGGCGCCGGGGGTTTCCGAAACCTTGATTCTGGAGACGGTGATACTGTCGGAGTTGAGGTGTCTGCTCAGTTCCCGGTATAAGAATCTGGCGATATTTTCGGAGGTGGGGTTTACGTCTTGAAACACCGGAAGTTCATTCAAATTGAAATGGTCCAGGTCTTTAAGAACGCGCTTGACACTCTCTTTAATCTCCCTGAAATCAAGACCGATGCCGATCTCGTTGAGTTTGTTGCACCGGACAAAAACATCGATGATCCAGTTGTGTCCATGAACGCGGGCGCAATCCCCGGGGTATCCCCTTAAAGCATGTGCTGCTGAAAAGTGCGTTTGCACGTATATTTCAAACACCTGCGTCATCATTTCTCCATATTTTTCGGTATCGCCAAAGGCGTTAAAAGGGGGTTAGGTTCTTACGCTTCTTTTCGCTGGCCGCTACAACGAGGGTAGCCGCTTTTTCATTGGATTCTTTAAGGCGCATGATCAGCGCTTTGATCAACAACCTGATTCTTGGCGTAAGGGATTCATAATCATCAATTAATTGACGGGTGTCCAGAACGCCTACACGCGCTTGGCCGTCTGCGGCAACTACTGAGGCACTCCTGGCCTCAAGAGCCTTTCCGAAAAGTGCCATTTCGCCGAAAATGGCACCACGCTTCAAAAGATCAATGGTTAACATGCCTGCAGAGGTTCTCTTGGTAACCTTGACTTGCCCTTCCAACACGATATAGACCCAGTCGCCTTTGGTCCCTTCTTCAATGATAATCTCTCCGGACTCATATGTTTCTTCATTGGCCAGATAGGCGATAATCAATGTCTCGAATTCCACGTTTATCTCCCTTAACCGTTACGGCATCAAAAAAAAGCCCAGGGACTTTTTTGCTTTGGGGGAAATTTCGGAGATAGACATGCCCAACACCAGCTCTCCAGCTATTTCCCCTTTTTGAACAGACACCACTTCCGCTTCCAGTTCCAACGATTGTTTGTTAGGCAAAACAATGGTTACCACAAAACAGTCCCCTAGAACATGTGAAACGCCGGAGGCGTCTCTGCGCATAACCTCCATTCCCAAACCCGCCAAACTGATGTCTTTGATTCTGCCGGACAGATGAAATCGGTCGGAAGCACCAAATGGTCGGTATTGGCATACCATATCTACTTTTTTCCTGTGAAATCGCCTTTGAGAAGTCAACGGGTCCATTCTTTTTTCCGCTAGTTTTGCTTTCTGTTCCTGGGTAACCAGCTTGACGATGAGGTTATTCATTCGGATGGACCGGGTCAGGATTTGGTCTGTGATATATTTGACAATGGGTGGCATCTCATTATATTCCTGTGATAATCTTGCGGTGTGCCAAACCTCCACAGTCATATTTTCAAGGGCGCGAACCGATGCCGAACGGGTTTCGGAGGCCCTGTTGAGAAATGTCCGTTCGCCGAATATATCACCCATTGCCAAGGTGACCAGTGGAATCTCTCTGCCTTCACTTTCCTTTAAAACCATCGCTTTGCCTTCCAGGATTTTATAGATCGATATCCCGTAGTCCCCTTCTTTGACAATAAGATCTCCTTTACGGTACGACAAGCGTACGATGGGAGGAATTGTTGAAGGATTGTCTGTCATTTGTCTCATCTCCCTGCAATCCTGAATTTTACGACCATTTTTTGTTGGACCCATTAATCGGGGACGTTCCGACGTAACTCATCGAGCCATACGGTGGCTTCCGAATCACTGGGAGCGCGCCAGTCTCCACGGGGGGAAAGGGATCCCCCGGAACCCACCTTGGGGCCGTTGGGAAGGGCGGATCTCTTGAATTGACTGGTTTTGAAAAAACGGTAGAGAAATACCGCCAACCACTGTTTAATGGCGGCCAAATCATATTGATGCCGCTGGTCCGGCGGCAGGATTCCCGGCCAGACACCGCGGGTTCTGTCGTTCCAGGCGCAATAGCTCAAAAAAGCCACTTTGCTCGGCCGAAAACCGAAACGGGTGATGTAATAGAGGTTGAGGTCCTGGAGTTCATAGGGTCCGATGGTGGACTCGGTTTTCTGGAACGGTTTTGCCCCATCACCATGCTCGTCGGGCACCAGTTCCGGGGAGATCTCCGTTCCCGCGATGGCCTCAAGGACAGCGCCGGTTTCTTCACTGAACTGTCCGGTTTTTACCACCCAGCGGATGAGGTGGTGAATAAGGGTCTTGGGAACCGACCCGTTGACATTGTAGTGGGACATCTGATCCCCAACGCCATAAGTGCTCCACCCCAGAGCCAATTCACTTAAATCCCCGGTACCCAGCACAATGGCGTTGTGAAAGTTGGCCAGCCTGAAGAGATGGGCGGACCGCTGGCCCGCCTGCACATTTTCAAAGGTTACATCGTAGCGCTTCTCACCTTGGGCAAAAGGATGACCGATATCCTTGAACACCTGCAAGCACGCCGGTCGAATATCGATTTCCAGGGCCGTGATGCCCAACGCGTTCATCAACCTGCACGCATTGCTGCGGGTGGCCTCGCTGGTGGCAAACCCGGGCATGGTATACCCCAGGATGTGGGTGCGCGGAAGACCCAGGCGGTCCATGGTTTTGGCGGCAACAATCAAAGCCTGTGTAGAGTCAAGACCCCCTGACACACCGATAACGAGTTTTTTGACGCCGGCGGCCGACATGCGTTTCATTAGACCGTGAACCTGAATATTGTAAACCTCATAACAGCGATCATCCCGCGCGGCAGATTCTCCGGGCACATAGGGAAACCGGGATACATCCCGCATCAGCGGGATGACACCCTCCGGAACCTTGAATTCAAAAGGAACCCGGCGCATTGCCGTAAGCCGCTTGCGATGTTCGACCACCGAGTCCTGAAAACTGGTGGTGCGCATCCGATCCTGCAACAGTCGCTCCAGATCAATATCCGCGAAAATAATCTGTTCTTCCGTCTGAAAGCGATCCGTTTCAGCCAACAGGACATTTTTTTCATAAATCATGGCATGCCCGTCCCAGGCCAGGTCCGTGGTGGATTCCCCGTAACCGGCAGCGGAATACAGATAAGCTGAAATGCATTTGGCCGACTGGGAGGCACAAAGGAGGCGCCGGTAATCCGTCTTGCCCACCGTGATGTTGCTGGCGGACAGGTTTGCCAATACCGTGGCGCCGGCAAGGGCCCCGTAGGTGCTGGGGGAAATCGGCACCCACATGTCCTCACAGATTTCCACATGCAGTGCGAATCCCGGCGTATTTGCGGCTTCAAAAATCAGGTCGTTGCCGAACGGAACGGATTCTTCCTGAAACCGGACCTCGGGTTCCAGAGCATACCGGGCGGAAACAAACTGACGTTTTTCATAATATTCCCGATAATTGGGAAGGTATGTTTTCGGAACGATCCCCAGCACCTTTCCCCTGTAGATAACCAAGGCGCAGTTGAACAGCTTTCCCTGAAAGCGAAGCGGCGCCCCCACCAGCAAGAGGGGGGAGAGATCTTTGCTTTCCGTGATGAGTTCGGCCAGAGCCTCTCGAACCGCCTCCAGCAACGCATCCTGGTGAAACAGATCCTCATTGGAAAAAGCGGACAACCCCAGCTCCGGAAAGAGCACGAATGCGGCATGATGATCAGAAGCGCGGCGGGCGAGACCGAGGGTACGTTCCACATTGTAGGCGGGATCGGCCACGCTCAGAGATGGCACGCAAACGGCCGAGCGGATAAACCCATGGGAATAGATGGAATGAAACGGTCGGGTCATGAGGCGCTCCAGTGAAAATTGAGACTGATCGGTTTTTGTACCAATTATATCAAAGTTTCTTATATCACGGTGTATTCCTAAAATGCAAGATCAAGCTCTTGTCGAAAATATCGGTTGATAAGCGCTATCCAAAGGATTATCATTATTCGTCGGGCGTGAGATGAGGCGTAACGCTGAGTCCTTCCCAGCTCCCACCTTCATTTTTGGTCAGCCAGTCGCGCCCGCAACATCCTGTAGTCGGATTTTGATTGACCCACTAGCCCCACGTACCTATAGTTTGCTGTCAAAAAAGGGGCTTCTTATCGCACACAGAGACTGGACTTGAAATCATCATCCGGAAGTCGCGTCATATCAAAGATTCTGATCCCCCTCATATGTTTGCTTTTTCTCCAGGGGTGTCTGGGGAAAACGGACCGGCCCCTTGCCCTGAAGGGTTGCCTTGATCTGAAATCCCGGGATTTTGCCGCGTCCCCCGTCAATCTGGACGGCCAATGGGCCTTCTACTGGCAGACCCCTTCTTCATCGCCCCATATCCCGGAGGCCCCTCTCCCTCCGGACACGTGCTTTATAAAGGACACCGCTTTCATAAAGGTGCCGGGGTTCTGGCACCGGACGGAAGGGATAAAATATCCGGTCCACGGCTTTGCCACCTACTGCCTGATCCTCCTTCTGCCGAAAGATGCTTCGGGTCTTGCCCTGAAACTGGGGACCATCTCATCCGCCTACACCCTCACCATCAACGGACAAACCGTTGGGACCAGCGGTAGGGTCGGCGTGGATAGGAAATCGACCCTTCCCTGGCACAAGGTGGACATGGTCGACCTGGATCGATTCGGCAGCCGCCTGGACATACGGATTACAGCCGCCAATTTCCATAACTGGAGCGGCGGGATCCTGGATCATCTGCTGCTGGGCCCCCGTGCGGCACTTGAAAGGGGGGTCAAAAAGCAGTTCGTCCTGAATTTGATTCTTTTCGGCAGCCTCCTGATCATGGGGATCTATCATCTGGCCCTCTTTGTTCTGCGGCCCAAGGATGCCTCAACCCTCTATTTCGGCATCTTCTGCCTATGCGTGGCCCTGTGGCACGCAACCGTGGATCCCCACGGCCGGTTCATCGATCTGCTTTTTCCGGGTATTACATGGGAATGGATCACCCGGACCGAAGTGCTTTCCTTTTATCTGAGCATCCCCGCATTCGCCCTCTTTCTCAGATCCATTTTCCCGGTGGAATCCTCCGCTCTCATCACCCGGATTTACCAATGGGCCGGCTTGGTCTTCTCCCTGGTGGTGGCACTGACGCCCCCCCATATCTTTACCCGGACCCTGTTGCCCTATGAGATACTGACCGCCACCACCTTTGTTTACGTCATCCGGGTCCTCATCCTGGCGGTCAGGCACGGGCGCCAGGGCGCAATCTACATGCTGGTGGGATTTCCCATCTTCTGGCTCACCGGCATAAACGATATGCTCTACGCCCACCGCCTGATAGAAACCGGTGTTCTTATCCCCTACGGCCTCTTCATTTTCATCATCAGCCACTCATTCGTCATCTCTTTGAGGTTTTCAAGGGCATTTTCCGCGGTGGAGCGTCTGTCTGTAGATTTGAACCGGAAAAACGAGGCATTATACAAGGCCAACCGGATCAAGGACGAATTTCTGGCCAATACGTCCCACGAACTGCGCACCCCCTTAAACGGTATCATCGGTATTGCGGAATCCCTGAGAGAGGGGGCCGCAGGAGATCTCAACCCGCCTGCCCGAAACAACCTCTCCATGATCGTCTCCAGCGCCCGTCGCTTGACCGCCCTCATCAACGACATTCTTGATTTCTCAAAGCTCAGGCACCGGGATATTCAAATCCGGAAACAAGCCGTGGATATAAAGGGACTGGCAAGAACGGTCCTTTCCGTGTGCGAGCCCATGACCCGGGGGCGGCCGTTGGTCCTGGAAAACAAAATACCCGATCATCTTCCCGCCGTCATGGGAGATGAGGACCGGCTCCAGCAGATATTGTTCAACCTGGTGGGGAACGCCGTTAAATTCACGCCAAAGGGAAAGGTGAGTATCCTGGCGGAAGAAAAGGGGGATGTTATCTCCATATCTGTTCAGGACACCGGCATCGGCATCCCGGAAAACAAGCTGGAAGCGATTTTCCATTCCTTTGAACAGGCGGATGCCTCCGCATCCCGGCGGTTCGGCGGCACGGGCCTGGGGCTCGCCGTTACCCGGAAGCTGGTGGAACTCCATGGCGGAACCGTTACGGTTGCCTCCAAAGAGGGAAAAGGCGCAACTTTTACCTTTACCGTCCCCAAAGCTGGAGAGGCCCAAGCAAGGGGATCCGGCGAGCAGGAAACCGCCTCCACCGGGGACCGGCCCGCGCTGCCCGAACCGTTTCCCGGAATCATGGTCCCCGAACCCTTCACGGAAACCGCGTCCGGCCCCATTGTCCTGGCCGTGGACGACGAGCCCGTGAATCTCCAGGTAATCGCCAACCACCTGGGACTTGCGGGAATCCCGGTCCGGACCGCAACCGGGGGAGGGGAGGCCCTCACATGGATCGACACCCACGGCCTGCCCCATCTGGTGCTCCTGGATATCATGATGCCCGGAATGACCGGTTACGAGGTTTGCCAAAGCCTGCGCAAGCGCCATTCCCCCTCCGAACTCCCCATCATCATGGTCACGGCCCGAAACCGGGTCACCGACCTGGTCAGGGGATTTGACCATGGGGCCAATGATTATCTCACCAAGCCCTTTACCAGGGATGAACTCCTGGCCCGGATCCGGACCCAGCTCAAACTGAAAGAGGCCTACACCACCCTTAAAGAAAATGTCCGGCTGCGCCGGGAACTGAACCTTCGCCGGATCACGGAACAGCGTCTCAAAGAGACCCAGAAACGGCTGGATAAAATGCTGGATACGGTGGCGCAGCCGCTGGCCGCCGTCAATGAAAGCCTGGAAGTCTGTTTTTCAAACAAGGCCCTGGAAACGCTTCTGGGAAGACCGGCGGAGGCTTTTTTAGGGCGGTCCGCCGCTGATTTTTTTGAAATGGATTTTGCGGATATCCAAAAAACCCATATGGGAAAAAGCGGATCCGGCATATATCCCGATACCCTTATCCGGGGCGGGGGGGAAGAAAAACGGCTCGACATCACCCTCACCTCCCTTGAATTCGGCCTGGAGGATGAAGAGGGAGACGAGCAGGAGCAATTGCTGCTGCTCATCCTCTCTCCATCGGCCCGGGAATCGGACCGGATTCTGACCCTGGTCAATATCCTGAACCAACACCGGGAGCGATTTCAGACCCTTGAGGCCTCCCTCAGGGACCTGATCCCCGGGATGCCGGGCCAGCGGCCGGATCTGGCCCGGGCCCTGACCTCCATTGACGACGGGCTTGTCCAGTTGGACCAAATGCTCCGGATAACGGAAGGGGAAACCGACCGCCGTCTGGCCGCCGTAACCGTGATGCAGACGGCCCTCAAATGCTGGCAAGAGGCGACCGGTGCGTCAAAAGCTGAGTTGGCCAAGCAGTCCAACCTCTGGTCCGTGTACGTGGACAGGGACGGATGGGGGCGTACCCAGACTCTGGACAAATACCTTTCGCTTTCCCGCCTGCCCAAACACCCCCGGTACGAAAAGGTGATCCGGACCGGGGAATTCGTTCTGAATGGTTGTGATCTGTCCCATGAATCCCGTGAAGAACTGGAAGCCGCGCTGACGCGCCTTGCCTGAAGCGTTGCGCCCACGCGCCTGGAAACAATAGGGGACTGACCCCGTTTTTTCGGGAAAAGCTGGACGACCGAGCAAGAAAAGCAAACGAGATCTTCCCCAAATAAGCAAATTCAAAATAAGAGCTAGCTGCTTAATGGTTATCGATGCATCGGCAGCGCTTCAAACGTTACTTCGCCGCGCGCCGTTTCCGAGCCGTGCCGGGCCAATACCACGATTTGCTGCGGTCCCAAGGCAAGGGGCCGGTAACGGATCCGCACGTGATTCACTTCATTCCGGCGAAGATGCGCGATGTTTTCAACATCAAACAGCACGCCCGCTTCATCCGGGTCGCCATTGTAAAATTCCACGGTCACGCCATTGGCGGCGTCCCCGTCATATGAAACCACCTCCGCCGCCACAAGGAATTCAACCGGGGTATTATTGGAAAACCCGATGGGCGTAGCGGTAACCGCCTCCACGAACATGTCCCCATTGTTGGGGTTGGGCTCATTGGTTTTTTTCTCAATATAGAACGCCTGCTTCAGCACACCCACGTTATTGCTGAAAGAGGTTTTCTCCCCCTCAAAAGTGACTTTTTCTAGAGGGACATCGGTTATCCACTTCCAGTCCTCCTTGTCCGCCACCGTGGCCAGACCGTGCGCCGGAACCTCCGTCGCCAGTTTCCCTTCGCCGTCTTCGGCCCACACCACCACCCAGAAGAGCCATTGGGTATCACCGAGCCCTGTGGTGTCAAAATGTGTGAAAGCTTCGGTCCAGTTGTTTGAGAGCGTATTAAAGCCCGGCAGGGGGCGGGAGATCACCTGTTCGCTGATCAGGACGCTGTCGCCCTTGGGGGTGTTGTCGGGATTCCATTCCTGGCGGTAGAAACGCACATGAATTTCCGTCCCGGGATCCATGTCTTTTAAGCTGAGGTTGTAGATCCGGGCCCGCAGGAACACATGCTGCCCCTCTTCCGCCCTGGCACGCTGGGGCCCACTGTGACCGCCTACCGTCACCAGCAAGCCCCGCATGTGATAGAATCCGCTGGTCCAAACTTCATCCGGATCGGGGGCGTTGAACGAGACGCACTCATTGCCGCCGAGACAGGCAAGGTCTGAACCGTTAGGGCCTGGCTCCCAGCGAACGGGGTGGTTCAGGGCCAGGTCCATATGTTGGTTGTACCACGCCTCGTGGGAGCTCCACCAAGATCCGGTCGCACCATCCGTGGGGTCCGCCGCGTACAGCGCCTGAAGTGCCCCATGGGTCTGCACCTCCGTGGGCGTGCTTATGTTCTGGAGCCCCCCTTCCGGCAGGGCCTGGCCGAAGATAGCCGGAGTCACCATGTATTGGTAGAGGCTCGGCGCCAGAAACCCGTTGGGTTTATTAACGGCAATCCCCGTTGAAGCCGCCAGGGTTGTGCTGTTGGTAAAAAGCGTGGCGGTTGCATCACTTTGGTTATAATCAAAGGAGCCGGTCACGCTGGCCCCTATTTTGACCTTTCCCAGAAATGCCCCGCCATAGGTAATCGATGAATCGGTGTCAAAGGAGTGGGTGGAACTTGAACCGGAGCTTACGTCCGAACCCGAACCCTTGCTCCAGCTGACCTTCACGGTGCGGGTGGAACTGTCCGTGAAGAAACTCTTTTCTTGTTGCGTCAGCTGCTGGGAGTCCGAAATCCGGTCTTGAAGTTGCTCAAGCGTGGCCGGATAGGAAAAAATGTTCCCGGGCATGTGAATGGGGTTGTACCATTCCAGTGTCCGGCCGTCGATGGTATTGGAATGGATTTCATCGGGTCCCGAAACCACCAGGTAATACGGTTTTTTCTCCTCATCCTCGCAGTGGGGTTTGCCCGCCGGGCAGACACGCTCGCCCAGGACGGGATAAAAATAGACGTTCAAACGGCTGGACGTGTACCAGATATGGTCCCCGAACCCGGTGGCCGTGGAAGCAGTTAACCCCACGCTCTCGTAAGTGTCGTAGGTCTTCTTAAGGGAGTTTTCGTAAAGTTGCTTCCAGGTTTCTTTGTTTTTCGTTTCCGGGCCGCCGATGAAGGGGAGCTTAAATTGAAATGTTGATTCCACCGACTCAGAGTAAGCATGCGTGTAACTGGTGGTGTTTCGTCTTTGGGATTTCTTGGCGGAGCTGGTATGGATGTCATACTTCGTATGGAACGATTTCCAAAGGGCGCTGAAGTTGATCACATCGGCCTTTTTCGCGGTTTGTGGGTCCGGTTTGACATAGTCCACATGCATGGGCGGTGACCCCACGATGACCTGAGGTTGCGCGTGGGAGCTGATGCGGGCCACCAGGGGCTCGCCCACCCGCACGGAACGTCCCCTCAGGTCACCCGAGCGAAGCCGGCTCCCGGAGCGGTTTCCCGCCAAAGGAGATTGTTCGTCATAGGCCCCGGCACAATAAAAACTGAAATCCTTCAAGTTGGGATCACCGTCGTACGGATGGTAGTCATCCGGCGCATTGCCTAAACTCATGAATTTCACATGATTTCCAATACAACCTTCACACCCCGCGTTGTCCGGCCCGAACATGAGCGCGATGTCCAGATCATAATCGGATTTTTCGGCAACGCCTGTGGGCAGATCTTTGAACCGGCCCACTGCCAGGCCGCTCAAGTGAGCCTGACCTGCGTTATAAAATCCAGCTGAACCCCAAAGCTGCATGGTAGAGGCAGATCTCTCGTTAAAAGTGACCACTGCCATGGAAACAGGTTTAACTGGTAGCTCGACTCCGTCCGGATAGACACAGCTCCATGCGACCACCGCCTGATCGCTCCGGTTGAACCCCTTAAGGGGCCCGGACACGGCATAAACATTGTTGGGCCGCACAACGTTGTTTTTCAGGAATACGGTTTCGTCCAGCCGAGTGGGTTTCATCCGGTCATCGAATTGGTAGAGTTCGCCGACCAGCGGTTGACCATACTTCTCCTTTTGTTGATTGTCGATTTTGGCGTAGGTCACCAGAAGTTCATCGCCAGGGACGGACAAGTAATCACCGGCCGCCAACGCATTGCAGGGTATCTGAGCTATTTCACCAGAATAAACGAGTTTGGTGGAGAGGGGGATGGACCCCGAGGAAAGCGGATACAAGATAATCTCTAACGGCCTGGCTTCCTCACAGATGGTCCCCGGAACCCTGCCAGGACAAACCGTCGCGAAAAACACCGACAGCCGGGGACCTTTTTCATCTAGAGGATTCGCTCCGATCCAGGCCACGTCCAAAAGCCCGTCGGCATTGAAGTCGCCCACCGCAGGCTCTCCGACCGGTGTCACAGCGTGGGGGTAATAAATCCATGGGCCGGACACGAGGCCATCGCCGGGTGACTTGACATCTTTGGCGGTGGAGACGGCTGCCTGTTCCCAGTTCATCACCAGGATATCGTCGTAGCCGTCCTTGTCAAAATCCGCCACCGCCGCCGTCAGAAATATACCGCCTGAGAACCAATCTACAGGGGCAGAGAACGAGTTTTCCTCGTGCAGTCTGTCTTCCACGTGCCAGGCATAACCGGAAGTCTGTTTGTCGACATTAAATGCGATCATGACAAGGACATCGTTTTTTTGTTCGAAGAGCCGGGCGATTCGTGTCTGTTGAGGATACGGAAAAGATGGCTGGTGTTGGTAAGGGTAGGACGTATCCACATATTCCTTTGTCCATGATGTATTCCAGCCATCGGCACCCAACGTGGCAATAAGGTTTTTCTGGATTGTTTTTGTAGGTGTTTGGTAAATGGGCATGGGAACCGGCCTGGCGACCACCAGATCATCGGCCCGGCCGATGTTGCGTTGACCATGGAGCATATCGTCAACTTTGCTGAAATCCGGGTCTTCTGCCCGGGAAATGTCGCCGAAAAACGCCGTCAACAGCATCAAAATTATGGTGGAGAGAAAAATCCTTGCGATTTTTTGGGTCATAAATTCCATTGTTCTTCTCCTCTTTGCAACTTGGTTGATGAAGGAAAAACAGCCGGCTTCCGCTAAGCCAGGGACGTCAAATCAGCAAAAGACTCCTATATGCACCCCTGATCAAGAATTGGCTGAAAGGGCGCCCTGACGAAGTGTTGAATCATATAGCAGGCCGGGCCTTCCAAGCAAGGAATTTCCCCTGTTAATTCCCGTTAAAAAACCATATAAATATCTAATATTAATGCCTATTATAAAATATTCGAATCACGCTCATCACCTGCTTCGGATGGGTACGACCCCGATTAGGTCGATCATGCGGAGGCTGTTGACCGGTTAAGGCTCGAGCCGTCCGACACGCTGGAATTGCCAATTCAAGGGAGCGAAGTGGCAAAACGGCTGAATGTGGCTCGTTCTTTGGCTTAGGGGACGTGGCTTAGGGGACGGCTTAGGGGACGTTGTTGACAAAATACACGAACTACCCTCTGCGCAATATTTGCGAAATTCCGGAGGTCGACACGCCCAGTTGTCTTGCGGTTTCAGCCAACGACACACCGTATCCATTGACGAGTTTTTTCGTCAAGATTCTTCTTAATTTTGGCAGGGGCGACCTGCGGCTGCCTGATTGAAGCAACGAAACCGTCACCCCTTCCCGTTTGCAGCATCGCGTTATTTCCTCTTTCATCAGATTATCGACATCCGTTGATGTGACCACCTGATGTTTGATCTTTTCTTCCGCCTGGTTGATGATTTCGGACACAAACACGCCACTGCCCAGTATACGCTCACCCCCCTTTTCCCTTTCACCCGCTCTTCTCATTGCCTTCACCACAGACCAACCGCCCATTGAACGTATCAGACCGCCACCGGTCAGATCCGGGCGATCGCCCATGGCTATCCCCTTTTCAACAAATGCACGGTACAATCTCCGCGCTTCTCCTTCCTTGTCGCCAAACCATTTTAAAACATATTCCCGGTCCTGCCAATTGTTCTTCCGGTGATTCATCACCACGGAATGTCCACTCCATTCGTACCGGTCCAGTTTCACCAGAGTGTCTACGACCCCAGCCCTCAAGGGATTCAGATGAATATAACGAACCAGTTCCCTGAAATAAGCATTTTCCTCGCAGATAATTGACTTATATCTGTTTTGAAATAAATGCCCGTGACGTTTGTGCCGCCGGTTATAGGATGCCGCATACCCCCCGAGCAGACGGCGCATGAATGCCGCCAAACCGGCCGCTCCGCTTTTAATCAGAATATGAGCGTGGTTGTCCATAAGCGTCCATGCAAAAATAGAGGTTCCCGTATCAAGGCCCACTTCTCCAATTCGACGGACAAAATTTTCCCGATCGTCATCATCGTCAACGATATTGCGTTTTTCAATACCCCGAACCATTTCCGAAAGTCGTCGGGATTTCTGCAAAGAGGCGATCCAGCGATCTTCAGTGGCGGTAACGGTAGGTATTACGGGTTATCTTGCCTACAGGAAACCTGGTATCAGGAGTTTCTTCGGAGCAAACGACGCCTATGCGGCATCCACCCCGGCGGCGGGCAAGTTTTCGCTGAAGGGAGACAGCAATTAGGGTGTTCGTCCCCTTTGCTATGGTGTGCCCGGAATTTGTGGAGGATGGAACGAAGTCAAAGAAGGAGAGGCGGCAGGGACTGGGATATTCGGCAACATGGTTCAGTTCACAGGAGGCCCTTTAATACATGTATCACTGTTTTTTTCTTGTTCAGTAGAACGGCTTTCACGATCTGATCTTTGAACCCAAGGACATTCCCCATCAATAGGGAATCCACATCCAGCCTGCAAATCAAAACCCGCGCGCCCTGTCTTTTCTGAAGGAACGCTATTTCGCCATAAAAGCGCTGGGACCCGTCATTTGTTACCAGCAGCAACCTTGACACACGGTCGCCCAGGCTGTCGATTTTCTGCAATCCGCGCAATTCATTTGCCAAAGCCTTAGCTATGGCCTCATACCCGACAATTAGTTCTCCAACGGATTTCGCATGGAAAATATTCGTGCGCAATTGAGGTGTTAATTTCAAAACGGGAATATATATTGCCGAAGCACAATAAAGCTCGACGCTCTCCGCTTGTAATGCCGCTCGAACATCCGACGCAACACCTTCCGCTTCCAACTGTTTCGGTAAATTCATTCCAGGCCTATACCTTAGTGGAGACGAGGGATATCCATAAAATCATAAAATTGACAATTTCTGTCTCTTTTTGGTGTAATTGAGGCGTAATTGGGGAGAGACCCCGTTTATTTGTGCTATTATTGATGATTGATCTGACGAACATTATTTCCCCTTGTTCTTTTTAGGCTGCACGCAAATCCTTGATCTCCCAGCCTGGGAATACGAGGGCGCCAGGATGGCATTTCAGTGCCTGCGAAAGGACTTCACATCAAGGCAGCAATGAAAGCCAGTGATCTGCGCTGATGATCAATATTGTCATGTTGTTATTAGAGACAAGTTTACAAATGCCGGGCCTGTTGACAAGCTGAACGCCCGGAACATTAAGCGTCTTCTGGAATTTTCGGAGGCTCTTGGCGGGATCAGCATCGGCCAGTTTGGTTTCAATTAGGAGCATCGGTTTGTGATTCCCGGCAATCAGGAAGTCAACTTCCTCTTTCTCCTTATTCCTCAAATAGTGCAATGAGAAATGACCGAGGCCCAAATCATTCCAGTTGGAAACAGCCCGAAAAAGCTCCAGAGCGACCATGTTTTCGAATTTGCCCGCCCGGGAATCAATTCCGGCATAGTCAAAGAGATAAAGCTTTTTTTCTTTGGTTATGGCCCTGGATATCTTTCGGGCCCACGGGGCGATTCTGAAGACCATGAAAAAGGTTTCGAACAGGTCGATCCAGTTTCGGACGCTGTCAAACGACACGCCGATGTCCCTCGAAAGGGCAGCCATGGAAAGCGGACTGCCGACCCTGGACGGCAGTAGGGAAAAAAGGATTTCCATGTCTTCGATGCTGCGAACGGATGTGAGGTCCCGAATGTCTTCTCTTAACAATTGCTTCCGATAAGCGTTTGACCAGATTCGGTAGAATTCAACGGTTCCATCAAGGTAGGGATCCGGAAACCCGGAGCACTGATCTAATCTCTGCCATAGGGTCCGGGTGTCATTGGGCGCGGGACGAACTTCAATGGGATTGGACTGGAATTGCTCAAATGCGATCCGGTTCCCCGCAAGCTCCGCCAGGGTTAATGGCGAGAGGTAAAACATTAGATACCTTCCAGCCAATGAATCCCCCCCTTTTTGATACATGTCCAGCCGTCCGCTGCCGGATACGATAAATTTGTAGTTGCCTTTATCGCGGTCGTACACGCTTTTGAGGTAGTTTTTCCAGTCTGAATATTTATGCAGTTCGTCAAATATGATCAGCGGTTGCGAGCTGTCTTTTCGATGCACTTCCTCATAAAAGGAGGGGTTTTCGATCAGCTTGCGCTTTTCGTCAATAATATCCCAGTTGAAGTAGAGGGAATTGGTGAAATATTCGGCTAGGCGCTGCGTGAAAACGGTTTTCCCCGCCTGTCTTGGACCTGCGATGAAGACCATTTGTTTGTGAGGGGAAAGCCTTTCCCAAATATGCTCATATGGAATCCGTTTTATCTGCATGCCTGACTTTATAAGGCGCTGGCCGATTATTGTCAAGACTATATTCGATTGCATTCGAATATAGTCAAAAATTTACATGCGGCTTTCGGTCATCCGCCAAACTGGATTGCGGTTCGAGGCATGGAATGAAATAGAAAATGGGAAAAAAGAGGATCAGCATCCATTTTGCGGAAAACACGTGACGGATTTTGGGAAACATGAATCGCATTCTGTTTGCTCCATCAACCCGTCCATGAACAGACGGGTGTAATTATTTCTGTTAGGTCTTCATCAATATCGCATTGCCACGGCTTAAAATTTCAGGGAGCTATGCCATGGATAGGGAGGCCCACCTAACACTTTTAATTGCACCCTGAACAGACTAAAAAGCTGATTTTTTGATCACGATCTGATACCATGCGATCTTTTTAATTCTGAGCATTGATGAGAAAAGGATTGAAGTATGAAATTGTGGGCGATCGGTATCTCGGCGTTTTTCTTGTTCTGGGCCAGCATGTTTCTTTCGGATTTTGTATTAAAAAAAATTAGAAGGCCTAAAATCATAGGGCTTTTGTTTGTTTTGTTGGCAGTTTTGATCGGGTTTGAGTTTTATGATAAAAACCAGATCATAGCGGGCTTATCCGTTTTTGTCGGGTTTGCTGGTGCCAGGATATTGATGAAATAGCATAGAAAAAATCGGAGGAAAGAATCTAGTGTCTCAAAACAAGCTCCAAAAACACGATCTCACTCCCTTTTTTGAGCCTGAAGGTGTGGCCGTTATCGGCTCTTTTAAGGAAGGTGTTTTCGGTGGATATGTGGTTGTCAAATCCCTTTTGGAAGCCGGTTATAAGGGGGATATCTACCCTGTCAACCCCGGCGGTTATAAGGAAGTTCTGGGCCTTACGGTCTGTCCAACGCCTCAAGACATCCCCGGGAAAGCCGATTTGGCGCTGGTGATGATCAACGCCCGTCATGTTCCGGGCGTTCTCAGGGCCTGTGCGGAAGCCGGCATAAAGTCCATCGTCCTCGTGGCGGATGGTTTTGCGGAAAGAGACGCTGAAGGGGCCAAGCTTCAGAATGAAGTGGTTCAGCTTGCAAGTTCATTGGGTGTTCGCATCATCGGACCCAACACCGCTGGCGTTGCCAATGCCATGAACGGCTTCAATCCCTGCCCCTATGATGCGGGATACTACCGGTTCGAAAAAGGAACGGTCGCCATCTGCTCGCAAACCGGAATGATCAACCCGCAGGCCTATGCTTACCGGGACCTGGGTTACGGCATCAGCAAAATATGTGATTTCGGCAACAAATGCGACCTGGATGAGTGCGATTTTCTGGAGTACCTGGAGAATGATGCAGATACGCAGGTGATCAGTGTCTATGTGGAGAGCGTAAAAGATGGAAAGCGGTTCCTGGAAGTCTGCAAGCGGGTGGCTTCAAAGAAACCCCTTCTGGTTCTCAAGCTGGGCGCTACGGAAGAAGGGGCCCGCGCCTCGGCCTCTCACACGGGAAGCCTGGCCATTGATGACGAAATCTTTGACGCGGTCTGCCGCCAGACAGGGGTATTGCGACTGGATCAATTCAGTGAAATGTTCGAAATGCCCCGTTTTTTTGCTTGGCAGCCGCTGCCCCGCGGGAACCGCTTCGGCATGGTGAGTTATACGGGGGCGGTGGGAGTTGCAGCACTGGACGAGGGTGCCAGGCACGGACTGGTTCGGGCCCGGTTGTCAGATGGCACATCCCGAATGCTTGAGGACATGTTTCCCGGCCTGGGTCACGTCCCGGTGGACATCGGCCCCATGATTCCTTCCGTTAAGGATTTTTCAAGCGTGTACACCAAGATACTGACTGCGGTCATGGACGACGAAAATGTGGACTCGCTTTTCAACGTCGTTTGGGCGGATGCCAAAGGCAACAATACCAAGGCCTATGTGGAAGGGTATAAGGCGCTGAAGGAAAATGCCCGTAAGCCCGTGGTTACCTGGGTTTACGGCCCCAACATCAATATGACGCGTCATGTGACAAAACGATTGGAATCACTGGGTTTCCCGGTTTTTGTCGAGCCTGAACGGTGCATCAAGGCGCTGGGTCTGGCGTACAGGTTCGCAAGCGGAAACCGGGATGGGACAGCATCTTGGAAATGAAGGAGAAAAGTAATGGAAAAACCGATCCTGAACTACTGGCAACTTCGTCTTGAAAATCTGAAAGAGGCCTTGGTGTCAAACAATTTTGAAGTTTTTATCGCGCAAAATGCCCGTGAGGCCGGCCGCATGGTGATGGACAAAATTCTGCCCAAACTCGCTCCCAAGACCATTTCATGGGGGGGCTCCATGACCTTTGTGGCAACCGATCTCTATGATATACTTAAATCCTATTCAAATGCAGAGATCCTGGATACCTTTGATAAATCCCTCTCCCCTGAAGAAAGCCTGGAACGGAGAAGAGAGTCCCTTCTGGTGGATCTGTTTATCACCGGGACCAATGCCGTGACCCGTTCCGGAGAACTGGTGAACCTGGATATGATTGGAAACCGTGCGTCAGGCATTACTTTTGGCCCCAGAAACGTGGTGGTGATGGTGGGCCGAAACAAGATTGTGGAGGATCTGGAGGCCGCCATTGAGCGCATCAAAGACTATGCGGCCCCCGTTAACGCCATGCGGCTGAACAAAAAAACGCCCTGTGCCAAAACGGGGGTGTGTGAGGAATGCAAAAGCCCGGAGCGCATTTGTAACAGTTGGACCATTACACAAAAGTCCTTTCCGAAAGGCCGGATCAAGGTGGTCCTGATCAACGAAAACCTCGGATTGTAGCGATTATTAAAATGAACGATAAAACCGTTAAGCACCACAGGGATGAAGCCGTTCCGGAACTCATGAATGATATGGTTGATGACCTGGAATACATTCCGAGGAATGGAAGGCTGGGACGTGCCGGCCGCTTGAAACGCAAACACAAGGCGAAATGGCTGCTGGCAGTGGCTTCAGGGGTTCTTGTCCTGGTTGTGGTACTGGCCATTGCCTTTGATAATAAAGAAAAATCGGCCCGGGGAGCAGCAGACTCCCTGGAAGCCACTCTTGTTCAGATTGAAGAGCGGCTGGGGGCTCTTGAGACCAAAATCGCCCATATTGAAAAAAGCATAGACCCCCGTTTGCATGAAAAGAAAGCCTCTTCGATCAAGTCAAAATCCCAAGGGGAATATCACACCGTTCGTCCCGGGGATAGCCTGTCTGCGATTGCGACAAAATACGGCCTTACGGTGGATGTGCTTTGCAAATTGAATCAGTTGACAGTGGACAAACCCATCAAGCCGGACCAGAAACTGCTGGTTTCCCCGAACTGAAAAAACCTATTTATACCCTCACGGCCTCATGGTAAGAATCCTGAAGCGCTTCCACCAGACAGTTGAGCGTAAAATTGATGGGTGTTGGGATGCCCAGCCTTCGACCTTCTGAAACAATGGCCCCATTGATAAACCGGATTTCCGTAGCCCGTTGTGCCAGTACATCCTGCAGCATGGACGCAATATTGTCGGCTGTACCGCGGCATACTTCCAGGACCCTTTCAATGGGATCGGGAAATGGCAGTTTTATACCCCTGACATCCGCAACCCTCACCGCTTCAAGAACTGCCTCTTTCATCACCTGACGCGTGCCATCAATGTCCGGCAGTCGGCCGTTCTTGAGTTTTGTAATGGCCGCCAGGGCGTTGATGCCCACGTTTACGATCAGTTTTCCCCAGATCAGATCCTCCACCTCACCCACGGCACGGATGTCAAAACCGGCATCCGCAAAGGCGGAAACAATGTTTTCCGCAGGTCCATCGTCTGATCCTGCCGGGCCGATAATCGTAGGCCCCCGACCGGCATGCCGCACGTGGCCGGGGCTGAGAAGCGTCGCCCCTTCCGCAGTGACACCTCCCAGGACCCGCTTGTCACCCAGCACCTTTTTTAGGATCTCAAGGTTGCCAAGACCATTTTGAAGGGTGAGAACCATAACGTCGGGATCAAGCCACGAAGAAAGTGTTCGGGCGACTTCATCCGTTTGATAGGCTTTAACGCAGATCAGGGCCACATGGATTTTCCGGGAGGGTTTTTCCGTAACAGCGGTCACCTGGACGTTGAAGTTTCCCCCTACGCCTTCCAGGGAAATGCCGTTCCCGTTGATATGCCTGGCCCGTTCCTCCTTGTAATCCAGAATAACCACCCGGTGTCCGGCTTTTTTAAGGCGCCCGGCGAAAAGGCAGCCCATTGCCCCCGGTCCGACGATTAAAAAATTCATGGCAAGACTCCCTGTGTGGTGAAATTCAAATCTTTTCCGCCTCTTCCTCTTTCATAGCGAAACTGTGTTCCGGGCCCGGAAATGTCCCGTCCTCAACCTCCTGTTTGTATTGAATCAGCGCCTCGCGGATCTGGGGTGCCAGATTCACATACTGTTTAACCATTTTGGGCGTAAACCGCTCAAAAAGCCCCACCAGGTCGTGGTACACCAATACCTGGCCATCACAATCCCTGCCCGCGCCGATGCCGATGGTGGGAATCGTTAACGCTTCTGTTATCCTTTGTGCCACCGGATCGGGAATGCATTCCAGGACGATCATAAAAGCACCCGCCGCTTCCAGGTCCCTGGCCGACTGGACCAGCTTTCTGGCGCCCTCGGCATCTTTTCCCTGAACCTTGAAGCCGCTCAATTTCGTTGCGGTTTGCGGGGTTAGACCAATGTGGGCGCAAACAGGAATTCCTGCAGCGCAAATGGCTTCTACCACCGGGACCATTTCCGTTCCCCCTTCCAGTTTCACGCACTCACATCCGGCTTCTTTGATAAAGCGACCCGCATTTTCAAGCGCTTTTTCAATGCTCACCTGATAGGACATAAACGGCATATCACCGATTACAAAAGCCCTGCTTGTGCCCCTGCAGACCGCTTTGCAATGGTGAATCATTTCATCCATGGTTACGGGTACTGTGGAATCGTAGCCCAACACCACCATGCCCAGTGAGTCTCCAACCAGAATCGTGTCGATTTCAGCCTGATCCACCAGGCTCGCGGTCGGGTAATCATAGGCGGTCATCATGGTGATTTTTTGACCTGACTGCATTTTTTTCTGTAAGTCACCAATCGTTACTTTCGCGGTCGTCATCTTTACGCCTCCTTACTATCTATTGGCTTTTGTTTAGGGCGGGCGACAATCACCATAAGCTTCCGGCATCGCAACAAAAAAGGCCTTTTGGAAAAAACCAAAAGACCCGGACGGCTTCATATCATAGCGTCTTGTTTCAAGCCGTTTGAAGCAGATAATGTCACCGTCCCGGTCAAAGAGTTGTGCCGATCCAGGCGGTTTCATGATAAGGAATTTTGTTTTCCTGATTTCATCTCTTGAAAAAGAACGGCCTTTAGAAATAGACGTCCCCATTTGTGGGGATCATCTTTTCGGAACGGCTGTTGTGAAAAAATTATCAAAGGACTGACGGCTTGTCAATATAATTTCGGCCTTGATCATCGTTTGGTCCAGGATTGTAGGGGCGCCCCTTGTGGGCACCCTGATCAGGGCGGGCACAAGGCCTGCCCCTACAAGAGGCCACAATCATACAGGTGGTGCAGGGTGGCCGAAACGATGATCAAGGCCACAATTTCTTTTCATGCTCAACAACCCACAAACGCCGGGACAGGAATGTGCCGACTCCGCCAAAGTAGCGAAGCTACGACGGCTGGATCGGGAAACTGAGTGGAATGAGGCTCTTTAAGGTTGACAGAGCGGCCCCCTATGTATAATGATTTTCCCGGCTTGTTCAATGGTTCATAAGGAATTCAGGGGCGGGAGGATGTTATGGCGCAGATTGATGCATTTTTCAGGTTGATGAACGACCAAGGGGCATCAGACCTTCACCTGATGTCGGGCCAACAACCGGTTCTGCGAATACAAGGTGAGCTTGAACGGGTAAAATACAAACCCCTTGACAATGATACCCTTAAAGGGATGCTTTATGAAATTGCGCCGGAAGAAAAGGTAAAAGTTTTTGAGGAAACCGGTGACGTGGATTTTGCGTATGAAATTCCGGAACTGGCCCGTTACCGGGCCAATTTTTTTCAACAGAAATACGGGGTCGCCGCGGTTTTCAGGGAAATCCCTTCTGAGATTCTTACCTGTGAACAGCTGGGTTTACCGCCCATTGTCAAGCGGCTGGCTTCTCTGCCCAGAGGTCTTGTGCTGGTGACGGGGCCCACCGGGAGCGGAAAATCAACCACGCTGGCAGCCATTGTGGACGAGGCCAACAAGACCCGCAAAGACCACATCCTGACCATTGAAGACCCAATAGAATTTGTCCATAAAAGCCAGAAAGCCATCATCAATCACCGCGAAGTGGGGCTTCACACCCAATCTTTTACGGCAGCCCTGAGAGGTGCTTTGCGGGAAGATCCGGACATTATCCTGGTGGGTGAAATGAGGGATCTGGAAACCATAGCGCTGGCCATTGAAGCGTCCGCCACCGGGCATCTTGTTTTCGGTACCCTTCATACCACCAGTGCGGCAAAAACCGTAGACCGCATCATCGAGGTGTTTCCCACTAATCAGCAGGAACAGATCCGCAATACCCTTTCCGACGGTCTCAGGGCTGTCGTGGCACAGAATCTCTTTAAACGGATCGACAAAAAAGGCCGTGTGGCCGCGCTGGAAATCATGATCGCCAATCCGGCGGTCAGGAATCTGATTCGTGAAGGAAAAACGTTTCAAATTCCATCCATGCTGCAGACCGGGAAAAAATATGGCATGCAGACCCTGGATGATGCTATTATGGAACATCTTACAAAGGGGAGAATAAGTCCTGACGATGCATACGGCAAGAGCAATGATAAGGCCAAATTCCTTCCTTATCTCAAGAATCCTCCCCAGGATTTCACGGAAGTCTAAATAGTGCCCGAATGAAAACTGTCTTTTTCGCCAATCTCTGCGTCAGATAAAAATTTAAATCCTCGAAATACTAAATGTATTCCTGTGGTTAAAATTTTGATCTTCCTTGATCTTGACAAAAAATCCTAGTTTTCGTACAGACACTAAACAGAAAAAAGCCATCGGGGACCCGTATGAAACAGGAGGCTTTGCCATGAAACAGCAGGAACTTGATTATATATTGACATCGATGCTGAAGGCCTACGACAATGTGTCGGACCTCAACTTCACGGTGGATAAACCCTGCCAGGTTGAAGCCTCAGGGCAACTGAAACCTGTGCTTACGAAACCGCTTCCGAAAAAACTGACGGCATTTCAAACCGAGGCCATCGCCCTCAATCTGGTCAAGGGAGATCGTCGCTTGATCAAAAATCTACTGGCGGAAGGGTCATGCGATATCTCCTATCAGCTGGCGGGAAAGGCCCGTTTCAGGGTGAATATTTTTTCTCAGCGGGGTTGTTATTCCATTGTGATGCGACAGCTGTCCACGCGGGTGCCGACGGTAAAGGAAATGGGGTTACCGTCCGCTTTCCTGAAAATGGCCAAGGAAAGAAACGGGATTGTTCTGGTGACCGGGGCCACCGGTTCCGGCAAAAGCACCTCACTGGCGGCCGTCCTGGATCAAATCAATGAGGATGATTCGGTCCATGTGGTAACCTTGGAAGACCCGGTGGAGTTTGTGCATTCCCAGAAAAAATCAACCTTTAACCAGCGAGAACTGGGCATTGATTTCAATGCCTTTGCCACCGGTCTGCGGGCCGCGCTCAGGCAAGCGCCCAAGGTCATTTTAGTGGGAGAAATGAGAGACAGGGAAACAGTGGATATCGGGTTGAGTGCCGCTGAAACAGGCCACCTCGTTTTCAGCACCCTGCACACGGTGGATGCGGGACAGACCATCAACCGGTTTGTGGGTCTTTTTGATAAGGAAGAAGAGGGGCAGATTCGCGTGCGGCTGGCGGACACCCTCCGTTGGATAGCCTGCCAGCGCCTGCTCCCCAAAGTGGGCGGCGGACGTGTTGCCGCTTTTGAAATCATGGCCGCAAACCTGAGAGTCAGGGACACCATTTTGCATGGCGAGTCAGAGGGGAAAACCTTTTATGAGATCATCCAAGGGGGCAATACCTACGGCATGATAACCTTTGACCAATCCATTGTGGGGCTCTATAAGGAAGGCCTTATTACGGAAGAAACCGCCATGAGCTATGCGTCCAAAAAGGCCATCGTGAGCCGGGCCGTTGATGCCATAAAATCGGCCAGGGGTGAAAAGACGACCACCATTGAAAACTTGTCGGTGGATACAGGATATGGAAAAAAAGAGCGGGATTAGACGGAGGATAGAAAGATACAAATGGAAGTTGTCTGTTCAAATTGCCAGGCCAGGCTCAAAATCCCGGATGAGAAGGTCCCCGAAACGGGTCGTGTAACGGCCAATTGCCCAAAATGTAAAAATAAAATTTCTTTTGAAAAATCCCGACCCGATTCTGAACCGCCACAGGTTCAGAAACTGCCTCGGGTTCAGGAAGCGCCTGAAATGAATTCGGCGGTCCCCGAACAGGATTCGGCCCTCCCCGAGCAGGATTCGGATTATCGTGATGAGGACCCTTTTTCCCTGGACTTTTATGAAGAGGGGGCAAAGCTGGCCTTATTGATGCTTAGCGAAGCCGAAGCAGACAACGGGATTCGAGAAGCCGCGGAAGGATTGCTTCACAAAACGGCTCTGGTAAAAGATGCGGGAGAAGGCATTAGCAAAATGCGCTTTCATCTTTTTGATCTGCTGGTTCTCTCAGAGCATTTTGAAGGTGTTCCGTGGGCTCAGAGCCCCGTTCTTCATTACCTGAATCGACTCCCCATGCACACCCGTAGAAAAAGCTTTCTCGTTCTGCTGGGCTCGGAGTTTTCCACCATGGATCGCATGACGGCTTTCGGGTTGAGTGCCGATCTGGTGGTGAACCCGAAAGATATGAATGAAGTTGCAGGAATTTTGAAAGCAGCCCTTTGGAACCAGGAGAATTTTTACGGGGCCTTTACAGAAACCCTTAACGAACTCGGCAAAGGATGATGCACTTGTAACCGGATGCCGGGGAACAAGAATCCCACATGGAAAAAAGGAAACACATGAACATCACAGATCAATATCGGCTCAGGGTGCAGCACTGCGTCGGCACCATCATTGACGTACACAGCGCCATCAGCGAAGCCTTTAAAGATGAAGTATTTTTAACTCAGTTTGAAGATTTTGAAGAAGAAATCGGTAGCCTGGATATGGACCTGGTGTCTGAACTGGATATCCTCATGGTGGAACAGGCCACAAATACGCTTCTGGCCGAACTGAAAGGCCTGTTTGAAACAGGAACATACGGGATGGTGTACCGGCAGACCGTCAATTGAAGATGATCAGGGTCCATTCTGAGGGTCTGCCTTGCACATTTACAATACCTTGCATTTCGGTGTATTTCTTGAACCGCATTCGATATTCGTTTTAGAATTTTCCCGGCGGATCCCTTCAGCATCAACCCCGGCATCAAGTATTTTAGCATCTTTTATGGGTGTCAGCAGTTTCTGCCATTTCTGCCTCAGTTCATCGATGTTCGCCCTTTTCCCCAAAGCCCATACAGATCCGCCGGCGCCGGCGCCGGCGAACCGGCCCCCGCAGCCGACGCTCTCAGCCACTGTTACCATCTTTTCCGTCACATGGTCGAGGGCTTCGGGGGTTATTTCTCTCCTTAAGGCCATTTCTTCCCTCAGGAAAAAAGCCGCCCGGTCCCAATCGCCCGCCTGGATGGCTTGAGAAAAAGAATGGACTGCCCCATTGGCTTTAATCCATCCGGACCGTGTTTTGCCCGAGAGAAAATCGTTGACCCATTGATGATTGGTATGAGCGGCCACGTGGCTTTTGCCGCTGTAAGCCACGAGGATGTGGTTTGAAAGCACCTCCTGGCCTTCTTTCTCCAGCAAGAGAATTCTGGTCAGCGGTTCAGCCGGGTGGCCAAAATGCCATTTCCACAGGTGGATCCCGCCATAGACGGCCGCGGCCTGATCCTGAATACCGCAGTTTCCACCGCTGATGCCGTCTTCCAGGTGGTAGGCCAGGTGAAGGATTTCCTTTCTGGAAAGGACCCGATTATCTCGTACTAGCCCAACTTCCCCCCCCACTTCCCCCAGTGCACCCAAGAGCGCAACAAGGGCCGTGCTTGATCCCCCCAGGGCGGATTTGACCGGGGACTGCGAGTCAATCTCCACTTCCAGGCCGTGAAATCCGAAGTAGGACACCGCCGCGAAGAAAAGCCCGAATGGCGAATCAAAGGGCAATCGATCCGCGGAAGCCGTTTCCGAGTGGGAAAAACCCCGTGAAAATATTTTCACCCGGCCCTCTTTGTAGGGGTGAAGGGTTACCGTAGTCCTGAGGGTCAGGGCCATGTTGACGGTGGCAGGCGTCTGCCACTCCAAAGGAAGGGCCAGTGCTTTGATATCCCATGTGCCACCGGTATCCACGCGACAGGGTGCCGATACCGTCACCGGCGAACGGGTCAGCAGCTCTCGAACCGAACCCATTACAAAATGATTTCCAGATGGCGGTTGGCATGGCACAGGATGGTGTCCCGGCACATGGGGATCCGTTCTTTCCCGGCAATGGCCGCATCTTTAACTGCGGCGGTGATGGTCTTGGTGGATATCTGACGCATAAGGACCCCCCTTTATCAATACGGTTCCGCCAGGTTCTTAAAAATGGCATTATTGTGAGAAATAAGGTAAAGTAGAAATATACAGAAATTGGTTTATGGAAGCAACAGGAACTGGATCTCAAACATGAAAATACTGTTAACCAATGATGACGGCATTCACGCACCCGGGCTTTTCGCCCTGTATGATGCCCTCAAAAGTCACCATGATCTTCATATTGTGGCGCCCGAGGCGGAAATGAGCGCCGTGGGACACGCCATTACCCTTGTTGATCCCATACGCGTGAAAACGGTAGAAAAAAACGGCGGTTTTTTCGGTTACGCCGTCAGCGGCACACCGGCGGATTGTGTCAAAATTGCGGTCCAGGAAATCCTTGATCCGCCGCCGGATATCATCCTTTCAGGCATCAACTGGGGCAACAATGTGGGGGTTAACATCCTCTACTCGGGTACGGTCTCCGCCGCCACGGAAGGGGCGTTTCTGGGGATCCCTTCCGCCGCCATCTCCCTGGGCATTCAGAAAAAACCCGGATTTGCCTTTGCGGCACGTTTCAGCCGAAACATAGTCCGGTTTCTTGTGGAAGGAGGTCTTAAAGACGGTATTGCGCTGAATGTGAATATTCCCCCTGTATCCCCCGAAGAGATTTCGGGGGTGTGTCTGGCAAGGCAGGGCACCAGCCGGTTTGAGGAGCGTTTTGAACGACGACGCGATCCCAGGGGAAACGTTTACTACTGGTTGAGCGGTGAAACCTTCATTGAAAACGGAAATCCCGACAACGATTCAGCGGCCCTCAAACAAAACAAAATCACCATCACCCCCATCCATTACGACCTGACCGCTGAAGGGGAGCTTACACGACTAAAAGCCGCCGGCATGCGCCATAAGCTGGGAGAACTTCTGCCCTCGCCCGGGTAGAAGCGGTCAGACAGAGGCGCCAATGATCGAGTATTTCCAAAAGAACAAAACGGAATCTTACACCAGCGATTTTATAGGGGGGATGGAGGAATGACCGCAAACAAAGAGGACATTCGAAATGAAGGGACTCAAGATAACCAATATCTGACACGTCGCCAATTCATCAAATCAACCGCCGCCGGAGCAGCAGCCATCTATTTGGCGCCGTCCATGGCCTTGGGCCTTGACACTTCGAACAATACCATGAAAAGCCGGGTGGTTCGTGTCCGCCACGAAAATCTGATCAACCCGGATGAGCGGGTCAATATCCAGCATGCCAGGCGGAGTGTGGATCAGGCGCTCTTAATGCTCACCCAAAAGGAGGGGATGAAAGACGCCTGGGCTCAGATCTTTCCCAACTTAAAATCAGAGGATACCATCGGTCTGAAAGTTAACTGCCTCAGCGGAAAATGCCCATCCCACCCCGAAATCGCCTATTCCCTGGCCCAAAGTATGATTGACGCCTTGGGCATCAACCCGAACAATATTATCATCTGGGACCGTACCACATCAGAACTGAAAAAGACCGGATACACCATCAACCAATCGAAAAAAGGCATCCGGTGTATGGGAACCGTTGAAAGTTTCAGCGTTATCCGCTGGATTCTAAACGCGGATCAGGACGAATCCGGTGCCATCGGGTATGACAAGAACCTATCCATTGATGTGGGCGAGGGTATTTCAACCCACCTAAGCAACATCTTGACCCGGATGTGCACCTACCTGATCAATGTGCCGGTACTCAAAGACCACGAACTGGCTGGAATCACCTTGAGCCTCAAAAACCATTTCGGCACCATAGTCAACCCCAGGGACTGTCACCCGAATTATTGCGACCCCTTTATCGCCAGACTTAATGCGACGCCACAGATCAGAGACAAGACCAAACTGGTTCTCTGTGATGCGGCCTTCGGTGTCTATGAAGGCGGACCCAGAGGGGCACCCCAATGGCAGCCAAAATCGGTCCTGGCTGCCACCGATCCGGTGGCCCTGGACTATACCGGTATGCAGATGATCAATAGTGAACGGGAGAAGAACGATCTGAACCCGGTTACCGCCATGGCCGTTCATCTGAAAACCGCCCAGGCATTGAATCTGGGGACCTGCAACCCAAAGAAAATAGCGCTGAAAGAATTTGTTTTGAGTTGAGGGATGATTGAAGATGAAATGGACGAATATTGTATGTATGGTCGTTTTAGGGGTTTTTTGTGCCCAGCCGCTTTTCGCCGATCCATCCTCATTGAAAAGGGCGATCCCCGGGGAGTTGGAGAGCCAGGGATGGAAGGTCGAGGATGAACCGCTGATTGTATCAGACGAGGCTACCCTCTCCATGATCATTAACGGGGCCGCCCCTCGTTACATGGAACTTGGCACCCGAAACGCCGCATTTGTAACTTATGAAAAAGACGGAATTTTTCTGATGCTTGAAATCTATGAGACGGATTCAGAAAAGAAGTCAGAAAAGATATTTGCTGAATTCGCATCGGATGCTTCCCAGCCTCTTGAAAATCTGGGAGCCAGGGCCAGATTTACGACGGAAATGGGTGGGACCTGTATGGTGGAATACTTCCAGGACCATTTCTATGTCAGGGTGAGCATCATGCAGAAATCAGAAAAGGCAAAAAAAGCGACCCTCTCATGCGCCGAGGCTGTTTCAGGCCGAATTGCCAAAATTGCCGGGAATCAAAGACGTTAGGGAAAGAGAGGAAGCAACGGAAAGATGAACTCGGGTGAAGCGGGGAAGCAGCCATGGAGAGAAAACTAAGTCGCAGGGATTTCTTTAAACTTCAAGCCGAAAACGGCCTGTTTCTGATAACCGTACTCAGTGGCTTTTTTTGGCCGAAATTGGGTTTCACATCCGGATTACCGGATATCGGTGTTGCGAGAGGCCGGGCCGAGGCTGCCACAAGGGCGGCCGTGGATTTGATCGGCGGTATGAAGCGCTTTGTCAAGAGAGGTCAGCGGGTGCTGATCAAGCCCAATATGAGTTTTGCCAGATCGCCTGCGCAGGCTTCCAACACCCATCCGGAGGTGGTGAAGACCGTGGCCGCCATGTGCATGGAGGCCGGCGCCGCCAACGTCCTGATTCTGGATCATACATTGGCGCCGGGAAAAGTATGCGTTCAAACTTCGGGCATTGGTCCGGCATGCGAGACCATCGATAGGAACATGGTGCATACTCTGAATAACCCCTCTTTCTACAAGGAGGTAGAAATTTCAAAGGCAAAGAGCCTGACCAAAACCGATGTGGCCACTGAAGCCCTCAAGGCGGACGTGCTGATTGCCGTGCCTGTTGCAAAGTCCCATTCCGCCACCGGGGTCAGCCTGTCCATGAAAGGAATGATGGGATTGATCTATGACCGGACCATCATGCACCGCATGGACCTTCATGAAACCATTGTGGACCTGGCAACCCTGCTGAAAGCGGATCTAACGGTCATAGACGGTACGAGGGTGCTCAGCACGGGCGGTCCAGGGGGTCCCGGCAGGGTGATCAAGGCTGATACGATCATCGCTTCCAGCGATATGGTGGCGGCGGATGCCTATGCGGTGCAGGCCTTTGAGTGGTACGGGAAAAAATTTAAACCCACCCAGGTCCGGCACATACGGTTGGCCCATGAACGGCGCCTGGGCCGAGCAGACCTTGAGAATCTTTCCATAAAAACGGCGACCCCATGATCCGGTTTCGTTTCTGAAAGAAGAAGGCCATCTGGTGCCGGTTCCTTCAGACGGCCATCCCGGAATGGAACGGGGCCCTGCCCCCCGGGTTTGACACGGAATAATCCAGAGAATCTATCTTTTAGGAGTCAAGCATGAAGAAAATTGACCGAAGACAATTTATTAAAACTGGCATAAGAGCTGGTGTTGCCATAGGAAGTCTGGCAGTATTGCCGCAACTTTTTGCCAGTGAATTATCTTCTGACGCAGGTGTTTCGAACATCTCCGTCGTAAGCGGAACTGACTATTTCAACAACACGCTTAAAGCTATCCGGCAGCTTGGCGGCATTGAGAAATTTATATCCAAAGGCGACAAAGTGGGATTACTGGCAAACTCAGATTATAAAAAACCAGGAACCTATACACGACCTGATATTGTGCTGGCAGTGGCCCATCTTTGTCTGGAAGCCGGCGCCAGCCAGATATATTGTCTGAAAAACGAATCGGAAAAGTACTGGCGCCGCAGCTCCCTGTTTGACACCCATCAGAAATTGATTTCCCATTTAAGGGAGGATGACACGGATCATCGGATGGTGGATATACCGAATGGAAAAGTCCTTAAAGAGGCAAATGTACTGGGTGGTTTTTTAGATTACGATAAGGTTATCAATATTCCCATTGTTAAGAACCATGGGGAACTTCGGATGACTTGCACTCTGAAAAACACCATGGGCGTCTCTGCATTTTCCACCAATATACAATTCCATACCGGTCCCAACGTTATTACCGGTGCAGTGAAAATGCTCACTGATAGCTATTATCACGACAGGGAATATCTGGCCCAGTGCATTGCTGATTTGAACAGGGTCAGAAAATTTAACCTCTATGTGGTAGACGCGACCGAGTTTATAACAACGAATGGTCCTTCCGGGCCGGGAAATTTGAGTAAATTAAACAACGTGGTGGCCGGCACCGACCCAGTGGCTGTTGATGCATTCTGCTGCCGATATCTAAATCTTGCTCCAGAAAAGGAGCTAGTGATCAAAAAAGCTTACGAGAACAATCTCGGCGAGATAAATCTAAACAAACTAAACATCGGTGAAATATGAAATCTGCTTCATTGGAGTATCCAAAGTTAATCTATCTACGGCGACCGTTCCCTTCAACGTGTTTCTTGTTGTTATTTGTCTTCATTTTTTCTTCTGCAATTGGCGATTCAATGGCCAACGATTTGCGTAAAATCCTTCCCGTTGATTCAGCCCTAGGTGATGTCAAACTTGCCGGTGGGCCACAAGAAGCTGAAGGAAAAAAACTATTTGAATTGATAAATGGCGGGGCCGTTATTTTCTTTCAGCACAATTTTGAAAGAGCACTGTTTCAAGAATATACTATGGGGGGAAGCAAATCGATCAATCTGGAGATTTATGAGATGGGTTCTCCTCAAGATGCCAAAGGTATCTATGCGATAAAAAAAGAGAAGGATGGCGCAACACTACGTTTTGGACAGGAGGGATTCCTTTTTGATTATTATTGTATGTTGTACCAGGGGCCCTATTTTATATCTATCACGGGAGCAAACTCAACTGATGGGGTTCGCAAAGCATTGACCTTGATAGCGCAGCAGGTCGTCGAAAATATTAAGATTATGCCGTGAAATGGCTGATGCTCCAAACCGCCCTTTATAATTTTCACAGGGCCTCGCTCAGCTTCAAACTTTCGACTCTTTTCCCTTCATGCTGTCGATTGCCACTTTGATGACGGCGAGACCATTGACCCGTTTTTCATCATATGTCGCCACCGCCCCTCCGTAGTGTTTCACGATCACATCCAGGGCTTTCCTTTTTTCCACCGGTTCTTCAAGAATAACGGCACGGCCGAAACCCACAACACTTTTGTAGCACATGTTCCACTTACAGGGGTTGTCTGCCGGAACGATTTCCAGATCCACTTCCATCTCAAAGCACACCCGATTATTCTCTTTAAGGATCGCCATCTTTCGACCCTTTTTACCGGTATGGAAATAAAGAGCGTTCTCATGGTATCCAAAACTCAGGGGAATTACGTAGGGCTGGTTTCCGTCCACCATCCCCAGGCGACACACTTTGGCTTTAAGAATAACGCTTTCGATTTTTTCCGGATCTACAATTTCCATTTTTCTGCTCCTGAAACGTCTAATAAAAAAGGCCTCTATGGTAAAGAGGCCCTTTTAAGCATCATCTTTATGGGTTAACAACCTTCAATCTTTGACCTTTCGGCGGTTGAGTCACGCCTATTCAGCCGCCATTTTCTTGTAAAATTCGTACCGTTCTTTCACATCCTCTTCCGCTTTGGCAAAGAGGATTTCGGCATTTTCGGGGAAAGTCCGGGTGAGGCTTGAGTAGCGGACTTCTCCCATGAGAAACTCTCTGAAATCGCCTTTGGGTTCCTTGGAATCGAGAACCAGCGGGTTTTTCCCCTCTTCCTTCCGCCTCGGGTCGTACCGGTAAAGGAGCCAGTAGCCGGCATCCACGGCCTTCTTCTCCTCAAGCTGACTCAACCCCATGTTAATGCCGTGGTTGATGCAGGGGGAGTACGCGATGACCAGTGAGGGTCCATCATAGGTTTCGGCTTCCCATAACGCCTTGAGAAGCTGATTCTTGTTGGCGCCCATGGCCACCGAGGCCACGTAAACATATCCGTAGCTCATGGCCATAAGGCCCAGGTCCTTCTTACGGACCGGTTTGCCGCTGGCGGCAAACTTGGCAACGGCGCCTGTGGGGGTGGCTTTGGAAGCCTGGCCCCCGGTATTGGAATAGACTTCCGTGTCCATCACCAGGATGTTGACATCGTGCCTTGACGCAATCACGTGATCCAGGCCGCCATAGCCGATGTCATAGGCCCAACCGTCCCCGCCGAAGACCCAGATGGACTTTTTGGTGAGATAGTCGCTCCGGTCCAGGATATCCATAAATATGGGATTCGCTTCCTTTTCCCCGGATAAGAGTTCAACTTCCAGCAAATCACGGACTTTGCGTCCCGCTTCTTTGGACCCAGGACCGTCATTCATGTTTTCCAGCCATCCCGTCAGGGCCTCTTTCAGGGATTGCGGAATGTCGTCTTGCAGCGCTTCCCGAATCAGATCTTCCAGTTTTGACCGGCGATGGGTCACCGCCAGCTCCATGCCCAGGCCATACTCGGCATTGTCCTCAAAGAGCGAATTGGCCCAGGTGGGACCATGGCCGTCTTCATTCACCGTATAGGGGCAGACCGGGGCAGAGCCACCGTAAATGGAGGAACATCCCGTGGCGTTTGCGATCATCATGCGGTCCCCGAACAGTTGGGTGACCAGTTTGACATAAGGCGTCTCACCACACCCGGGGCACGCCCCTGAAAACTCAAACAGGGGCAGTTTGAACTGGCTCCCCTTGACGCTGGTCCCCGCCATCAAGTCATCCAGAAGCGGTAGTTCCGTTGAAAACAGATGGTTCTGAACCTGCGCCTCTTTCTGGCTTCCCAAAGGCTCCATGATCAGCGCCTTCTTCTTGGCCGGGCAGGTATTGGCGCAACAGCCGCAACCGGTGCAGTCCAGGGGGCTGATCTGGATGCGATACCGCAAACCCTTAAGCTCTTTGCCCTTGGCTTCCTCCGTGACAAAATTCTTAGGCGCGTTTTCAAGGTCTTCTTCCGTGGCCAGCACCGGCCGAATTACCCCGTGGGGGCAGACAAAAGCACACTGGTTGCACTGGATGCAGTGTTCCGGCTGCCACTCAGGAACATTGATGGCGATGCCCCGCTTTTCATATCGGGTGGTGGCGGTGGGAAAAACACCGTCAGGCGGCATGGCACTCACCGGAAGCTGGTCTCCCTGCTGGCTTAGCATGGGCCGCATGACATCGGTTACAAACTCGGGTTCGTCCTTTTCCAGGTATGCCTCATGGCCCGCCGTGGCCCAGGATTTGGGGATTTTAATCTTTTCCAGCGCCCCCACGGCCCGATCCACCGCATCGATGTTCATCTGAACCACCTTGTCGCCTTTTTTGCCATAGGTTTTCTTGATGGCCCCTTTCACGTAGTCAAAGGCTTTTTCCGGTGGAATGACTTTGGCAATCTGAAAAAATGCCGCCTGCATGATCATGTTGATCCGTGCGCCCAGGCCCAGCTCGGCGCCGATTTTGACCGCGTCGATATTGTAGAACGCCAGCTTTTTCACCGCGATGGTACGCTTCATACGATCGGGGATGCGCGTTTTCATCTCCTTCACGGTCCAGGGGGAGTTGAGCAGAAAAGCGCCCCCTTCCCGAATACCGTCCAGGATGTCGTATTGTTCCACAAACGACGGGTTATGACAGGCGATAAAGTCCGAATGGGTCAACAGGTACGGTGCTTGAATTTTGTGAGGGGAAAACCGCAGATGGCTCACGGTGCTTCCGCCGGATTTTTTGGCGTCATAGGCAAAATACGCCTGGGCAAACATGTCGGTATTTTCACCGATGATTTTGATGGAATTCTTGTTGGCCCCCACGGTTCCATCTGCGCCCAGACCCCAGAACTTGCACCGCACGGTGCCCTCGGGGGATGGATCGATCTGTTCACCCAGGGGCAGAGATGTATGGCTCACATCATCCACGATGCCCACGGTAAAATGATTCTTGGGTCCCCTGGCGCGCAGGTTGTCAAACACCGCTTTGACCATATTGGGAGTGAAATCCTTACTGCCAAGACCGTAGCGCCCCCCCACGATCGTGGGACATTCCTTTTGTTCCTGGAAAAGGGTGCAAACATCCTGGTACAGGGGCTCACCGAGAGCACCCGGCGATTTGGTTCGATCCAGCACGCCGATACTTTCAGCCGTTGCCGGCAACGCCCGCATAAAATGTTCCGCTGAAAAGGGCGTATAAAGACGAACTTTAATTAGGCCCACCCGTTCCCCAAGGCCGTTTAGGTAATTGACCGTTTCCTCAATGACATCGCAGCTGGAGGCCATGGACACCACAACCCGATCCGCCTCCGGGTCGCCCACATAGTCAAAGAGGTTATAGTTGCGACCTGTCAGCGTTCCCACCTTATCCATTTCTTCCTGAACAATGTTCGCCACCGGAGCGAAAAAGGGATTGGAAGCTTCCCGGTTCTGAAAAAAGATATCGGGATTCTGGGCCGTACCGCGCAGTTGGGGGTATTCCGGGTTCATGGCCCGGCTTCTGAAATCTTCAATGGCCTCCCAGTCCACCAGAGACGCCATGTCGTCGTAATCGATGAGCTCAATTTTCTGAATCTCCATGCTGGTTCGGAACCCATCAAAAAAATGTACAAAGGGAAGGCCCGTCCGAATGCTGGCCAGATGCGCAACCAGGGCCAGATCCATGACCTCCTGCACGGAAGCGGAAGCCAGCAGGGAAAAGCCGGTTTGGCGCACCGCGTTGATGTCCGAGTGATCACCGAATATGGATAAGGCATGGGTGGCAATGGAGCGTGCCGAAACATGAAAAACCACCGGCATCAGCTCGCCGGCTATTTTGTACATATTGGGGACCATCAGCAACAGTCCCTGGGAGGCCGTAAAGGTCGTGGAAAGGGCCCCTGCGGAAAGACATCCGTGAACCGCCCCGGCGGCGCCGGCTTCGGACTGCATCTCCGTCACATTCAACACCTGGCCGAAGATGTTTTTACGTCCGTAAGCCGCCCACTCATCACAATATTCGCCCATGGTGCTTGAAGGCGTAATGGGATAGATGGCCGCCACGTCACTCATGGCGTAGGCCACATGGGCAGCCGCTTCATTTCCTTCAATGGTTTTGGTTGTTGCGCTCATAATAGTGGTTCCTTTCATTACCAGCTTTTAGCCGTCAGCTTTCATCGGTTAGCTTTCAGCGGTTAGTTTTTGAATAAAATTCCTCAACCTTCTCTTTACCTCACTGGGCTGTCGGTTATTCGTATTTTCGAAAGGTTTTCAGTATATTTACGGTTAAATCGCCTGTCAATACTTTAGTCTACAATGTGGAGAAAGCGTTTCCAGTGTGGCCACGACCAGTAAATAATAAAGGCTTTTCCCTTCACCGATGTCAGGGGTACAAACCCCCAGAAACGACTGTCATAACTGTGGTTCCGGTTGTCACCCATGACAAAAAGATGGCCTTCAGGCACCGTAACCGGCCCGAAATGGCTTTTTTCTCCAATCTGGGTGGCGGTACGCCCCATCTTTGAATAGAATCCGTGTTCGTCATTGTACGGCTTGCCGTTGATGAAAATATTTTCCCCCGAAATCTCCACTTTGTCCCCGGGAATCCCGATGACGCGCTTGATGAAATCCTTATCCGGATCCACCGGATAAATAAAGACAACGATGTCACCCCGCTCGGGTTCGCTGATGGGGATCAGAGTTTTATTGGTAAACGGGATCTTGACACCGTACAGAAATTTGTTGACCAGGATATGATCACCCACCAGAAGCGTGGGTTTCATGGAGCCCGAAGGGATTTTAAAAGCCTGTACCACAAAGGTTCGAATAAAAAGCGCCAGAAGAACGGCAATGATCGCCGCTTCTGCATATTCGCGAAATACGCCCTTTTTTTTCAACCCGCTTTTGGATTTTTGTTTTTTCAATGATGCTTCTTTTTGCACCTGACTGCCCTGTTCCATGGAAATGCGCTTACCTCCAAAATGAGAATGCTCGTGAATTTGTTTGGGAAATGTAATCTTTAAAGGCACCCTTGTAAAGGGCTTTTTGGATCGCTGTTCACTCTTGTGCAAAATCCCGGTAAATGGTAAAATAAAACATGGTTGTATTTTCAAAAAATATTATACTGTTGTTGGTAAAACAACTGGCGCGTATCTTAAAATGTGATGTTCTTCCGGAAAGGGCCTATCTGGCCGGAGGCACGGCGGTCTATTTTTTCCTGCGGCATCGTGTATCCGTGGATCTTGATTTTTTCACTCGGGACGAATTCAGCGCCGAAACCTTTCTATACAGGATGAAGGAATGCTTTGATGAAGTTGCTGTTGAACTAATGGGCAAAGATACCGTCATCCTCTACCTCGGGCCTGAAAAATTGAAATTTTCCTTATTCTATCTTCCCTACGGGCTTTTATCTCGGGTGCATAAAATGCCCATTAATGAGAGAATTACATGCCCTTTGGCACCTTTGAACGATATTGTCGCCATGAAAGCGGTAGCCATCAACCAGAGAGGTTCCATAAAAGATTTTGTAGATCTTTTTTTCATACTGGACAAAACGGGGATGGATTTCAATGACGTCGCAGGCCTGGTAACGCGGAAGTATAATCTGGATCAGGGTTATGATTATCAACTCAAAACATCCTTTGTGTATTTTGACGATGCTGAAGAGGAAATTGATCAGATCATTATGCTGAAAAATGATAAAGAACCAAAAAGATTAACCCGAAAGGAATGGGGAAACATAAAAAGCTTCTATCTGGATTATGTAAAATGAGAAAAGAACTGTTCTGGGACAGAAACATAGATCAAACCTCGTCTCAAATCATTATCGAACGGGCCATTAATTTCGGCGGGTTTGACTTTATCAAGGAAGTGCAGGAAAAATACGGTATGGAGAAATTCGTCCATACCTTAAAACACAATCGAAACCTGGGGAAAAAGGTCGTCAATTACTGGTGCCTGAAGCTTTCCATTGATCGAACCAGCACCAAAACCTTTCAAAACGAAAGGGTCTGGGAGCCTTTTTGAAGGGGTAATAGAGTGCTCAAATATGGATTTGAATAAGGCGCCAGTCTATGGACCAATGGTGGCTGCGTAAATGAAAATTATTTTGATGGAAGGCCTTATGAAAAGAATCATAATGGGAATACTCTGTGGGAAAAGCGGGACATGATTTTATGCGTTTCTCCGCTCTCATTGTCTGTCATGGGAATGCATACGGTACGGGTTCCCACGCTATAGCATGGGAACCAGGTGAAAGAATAACCTCTTACAAGATAAGGGCATTGAGGGCAGGTCGAACAAAAGCGCTGACATGTGCTGCGCCTTTTGGCGTCAAATCAAGCGCCGGATTCCGCCATTGCATTTTCATTGTGAAGCCCATCTTGATTTAAGCTTCTTTTGTGAATGGGCGCAGTCTTGTAAATACAAGTTGATGAGATTTTGATATGGCACTCCAGTTTCATCCGCTAAATTCTTAAAATAGTCTATGACATCAACGCCAAGCCGGAGTGTCACCTGCTTTTTAAGGTGCTTGGCATAAGGATTCTTTACGGATTTGGAAAAATCGTATTCATTTCTCATGATAAAAGCTCCCGTATTGTTTTTGTTCTTGTTTGGTTGTCTTTCGAGCTGAAATAATTCGAATAAGCATATTGATTGTAGAATGAAGATATAATTATAGATGCATTATGATGCAAGTTGATTTTTGGGCAGAACATCCAGAATGAAAATTTAAGACCTGACCCCTAAACTCTACAAGAAACGTAAAAAATTATTACAGTGATAAAAATTCTTACAATTTGTTGGGACAAAAATTTTAATTTGGATTAAAGATATATGATTTTGAATAATACTACCACCTCAAACATATATCTACATGTGGCATAAAATTTGCTTAATTCAGCTCAGCGTAAACGCCGGTGGGGATGTGCCGGTGTCGCGCATGTCACAAGACCTGATAATAGGGTACGGAAGCACGATGAATCAGATGCCGAAAATGAGCGCATTATCAAAAATGAAGCCCATGGATGACGGGTTTTCTCTGGTGGAGTTAGTGATAACCGTCGCGATATTTGGAATTATTGCCGCCATCGCGGTTCCCGGGTTTCTCAGGTGGCTTCCCGATTATTATTTGAAGAGCGCCGCAAGAAATCTCATGGGAAATTTTCAGTTGGCCAAAGTAACGGCCATCAAAAGCGGCCGTAACTGCGCCATAACTTTCAATCAGACGGTTGATGGGGATACCTACGATTACGTGGTTTTTGAGGATGGAGATAATAATCTGGAATTGGGTGGAGCGGAAACCATTGTAAGAAAAGTCAAATGGGCGGATTACCATCCTAGTATTTCCACGGATGCGAACACTTTTACCAACAACGATGATGGGTTGCCGGCGGTCGCTTTTCGTTCAAACGGCCTTCCGAGAAATAACGGCGGGGGTTTTGGCGCGGGCACGGTTTCTATTAAGAACACCAAAAGCAGTGAGGCTGATATCATCTTGTCCATGGCAGGCAATATTAGAACTGATATAACCATTAATTAGCCATATTTAAAATTGACAAGACAAAAACAGGATACTTTAAATGATCGCAATGAGTTTTGACTGATGATCACATTAAAACGAAATTTGGGTTTTACGCTTATTGAACTCCTCGTGGCCATGGCCATATCGGCCGTTGTCATGACGGCTGTTTATTCCACCTATCAATCTCAGCAGAAATCCTACGCTGTTCAGGAGGAAGTGGCGGCTATGCAGCAGGATCTCAGGGCGGCCATGTTTTATATGTCAAACCAGATTCGAGAGGCGGGCTGCAACCCGACGCAGACAGATATCAACAGACCCGGAATTGTGACCGCCGATGTGGATGAGATCAATTTTACGGCGGATATCACGGGGGGGAGCAATGGAAACGCGGATGGGGATACAAGCGATTCTTATGAAAATGTCACCTATTCCCTTTACACCTCCGATGGCATTCAGAAACTGGGTGTAAAAAGCACGGCCACCGCCACGAACCAACCGGTGATTGAGAATGTGGACACGCTCAATTTTGTTTATCTGGACGGGAACGGGATCGTCACAACCACCCTCCCAAATATCCGATCCGTTGAAGTGGCCATCGTCGTGCGCGCGTCGCGCGAAGACCGCGATTATACAAACGGCAACGAGTATAGAAACCAGCAGGGAGACGTTATTCTGGGAGCGCAAAACGATCATTTTCGCCGCAAAATATTGAATATGCGGATTGCATGTCGAAATCTGGGACTGATAGTAGGGACATTATGACATTATTGCCATGGAAAAGGAATCATTGCCGGGAGAAAAACCATAGCGGTTTCACCCTTCTTGAAGTGCTTATGTCCATCTCTATCCTGGCGATCGGCATATTGGCCGTGGGAAGCATGCAGGTGATGTCCATTAGGGGGAATGCCCGTGCGAGCCAGGTGACGGAGGCAAGCGTATTGGCCCGGGACCGGGTGGAAACGCTCATGGCGATGGCCTACACGGTAACCAACACGGATGCGGGTTTGGCTGAAGGCACCTACGAGGACGACAGTCCCCCCGCAGGTTATACCATAGACTGGGAAATAACAGACGGGTGCGCCGGGTGCGATGCACCCCAGGATACAAAGCTCATTGAGGTTACGGTGGCGCATGGCAACCTCGGAAAAGATATTGTGCTCATGGGTATCAAGCCACTGAAATAGCATCGAGGAAATCATGAAACGGATCGAATTCTCGGCAAATGAAAATGGTTCCATCATGGTCGTGACCCTGATCATTCTTGCTTTGGCCACCATGATCGGCGTTGCGGCCAGCATCACCACATCCATTGAGCTGCAGGTTTCCGGCAACGACAAGATATATGCCGAGCTTTTTTACAGGGCCGAAGCCGCCGCGATGGTGGGGGCGCAGGCCATAGAAACGACCCCAAAGGCCACTTTGGATGGAGGCCAGTACCAGAGCGAAGATCAAAACATCACACTGCCCAAGCTGGATAAATACGGCCACTCGGATGACTTGTACGGCGATGACATTGCAATCGAGTATAATTGGGAAGGCCAGATATCCGCAGAGGTGCCCCTTCCGGAGGATGTTTACACGACGCGGTTTCTTCCGGTGGAGAAGCCGGCGATGGGCACTTCGCTGGATCTGGCGAATACCGCCGGGTCGGTAATGCATGATTACAACATCTATGGGCGGTCCATCCTGCAAGCGGGTAGTTCCGGCAGGAAGATGGGCGAAGTGATTATCGAAGTGGGATACAAAAGGCGGTATTGACAGCACATCTTAAGGAGTTATGCCATGCCATCCATACACGCAGGTTTTTCCGGTTTTTTTCGTATTTCGGGTCGTTTAATGGGTCAAAAAAGGCTGTCGTTGATTGCCTTTTGGATTGCCGCACTTACCCCCTCCCTTGCCCTGGCGCTATGCGTTGACATCTCGGATGTTCCCATGGATACACAGCTTCAAGCGGCGCCGGCCAGCATCATGTTTGTGATTGACGATTCCGGAAGCATGGACTGGGAATTCATGACCTCTGAAGACAGCGGCATTTTCCACGGTGAGTATTATAATTTCGATTTGGGCGCCGGAACCGACAACGCCTATTCGGACAGCTACATCGTGGAGGGAAACGAAAAAAGACTCTGGAAGGGGCGATGGTCCGGTTACAACAAGATGTACTATAACCCCGCCGCCAACTACACCCCCTGGCCGGGCCGGTCCGACGCCGACACCACGGCGCCCCGTTCCAATCCCATAAACGCCACCCCCACCTTGACCCTTTCTGATGAGTACGATTCCATCGAAACGGGTGTTATCGTGGATAATGCGGATGCGGGATTCACCACCTCCGCCGCCGGCTGGGCCGCCACCACCGACTCTACGGACTACGGCGACGATTACCTCTACACCAGCGGCAACGCGGATGGAAGCGCCTGGGCCAGATGGACGGTAGATATTCCGGCGGCCGGAGACTACGAAGTTTCCGGTTGGTGGCGGAACCATACAAGTCGAGAGACCGCTGTGACCTACGACATTTTCCACAACGGAGTCCTCACCGAAGATGTACCTTTCGTAGGTGTAAACCACAATGTGGGAAACCGGTGGACGTCCCTGGGCACATACTATTTTTCAGGGGGCGGCAACGAGTACATACGGCTTGATGCAACCGTGGCGGGCAGCAGCAAATATTCCGCCGACGCCATGAGATTCGCGCCCGGCGGGTCGAGTACGGTCAGCATCAAAAACGCCCACTACTACACCTATTCCGAAAGTGAAGACACCCCTTACCTGGTCGTTCTGGACGGCAGCATCAAATATTACCGCTTTACGGAGAATCAGGACGACGTTTCCGGATCGGGCCTTGTTTTGAATACAACGCCGCCCGATGACGTAAGACCTAAGGACGACGAGGGAAACGAACGAAGCTACACCCAGGAACTCCAGAACTTCGCCAACTGGTTCTCCTTTTACCGGCGCCGGGAACTGACGGCCAAGGCGGCCATCGCCAATGTCATCGACGGCCTGTCGGGGGTTAAGGTGGGGTTTTACTCCATTCATGATAGGCTCAATCAGGCAGTGCTTCCGGTCAAAGTGACGGAGGGGGGGGTAACTCAAGACGACACCAACACCCTCCTCACCCTTTTGTACGGCCTTGATTCCGCCAGCAGTACACCCCTTCGCACCGCCCTCAAAAATGTCGGGTATTACTTCGGACAGGACGACGGTTACACCGGTGGAATCGGAGTTTCTCCCTATGAAAACGAAGCGGACGGAGGGGCCTGCCAGCAGGCCTTTGCCATTGTGGTGACCGACGGATTCTGGAACGGCTCCCTCTCCACCAGCACCGGAAATGAAGACGGTGATCAAGGCGCACCCTACGCGGACGCCTGGACGCGAACCCTGGCGGATGTGGCCATGAGATTCTACAAAAACGATCAGTGCTCCGGTCTGGACGACCTGGTCCCTACCAATTTCCCGGACATGGCCACCTGGCAACACATGGTCACCTACGGCGTCTCCTTCGGCCTCATCGGAACCCTGGACCCCGACGATTTCGATCTGTACAACATCCTTCCGGCCCAGCGGGTTTACCCGACCTGGCCCGATCCCACCGACACGGAAAACCTGGAAAGAATTGACGATCTCTGGCACGCTTCCGTGAACGGGAGAGGAATGTTCTTGAGCGCTTCGAACCCCGAAGAATTGATCGAATCCCTGCAAGCCATCATGCAGAACGTCATGGCGCGCATCGGGTCCGGCGCTTCCATCTCCGTCAACGGCGAGGAGCTCCATGCGGGAAGCATTATTTTTCAGGCCAGCTACTCGACCGACAACTGGACCGGCGATGTGAAGGCATACGGCTTGGACACGACCACCGGCGCGGTCATACGGGACAACCATCTCTGGTCCGCCGACGAGCAACTGGAAAACGTCCCCTATGACAGCCGCATCATCGCCACGTACAACACTGCCACATCAGCCGGAATTCCGTTCCAATACGGCCAGCTCAGTCCGGCCCAGCAGGCTTTGCTGGACAGCGATGCCGCCATCGCGGAGAACATCCTGAACTATTTGCGGGGCGACAGCACCAATGAGGAACAAAACGGCGGCTCTTTCAGAACTCGCAGCAGCAACCTGGGTGATATTGTCCACTCATCCCCCACCTTTTTTCACGACGTTATCTACGCGGGCGCCAACGACGGCATGTTGCACGCCTTTGACGCCGATAACGGGCGGGAGTTGTTCGCATACATACCGGGGCTTGTGTTTGACAACCTGGCCAATCTATCCAGTCCCACCTACTCCCACCGCTACTATGTGGATATGACCCCCTATGTGGAAGTCACGGACTCCGGAACCCTGCTCGTGGGGGGGCTCGGGAAAGGGGGAAAAGGTTACTATTGCCTGAATGTGACCAATGCCAAGACCATGACGTCTGAAAGCGAACTGGCAGCGAATGTGAAATGGGAGTTTCCTTCGGGAGGAAGTTCGGATCCTGATATGGGCTACAGCTTCAGTGAAGCGTATATTGTCCAGTCCAATAGCGGCGAATGGGTGGTGATTTTCGGAAATGGTTATGCCAGCACCAATGAAAATGCGGTCCTATTCGTACTAAGAGCCTCCGACGGCGCATTGCTCAAAAAAATAGACACCGGTATGGGATCCTGCAACGGCCTGTCCACGCCCATTCCCGTGGATGTGGACCAGGATGGTAAGATGGACTATGTTTATGCGGGAGACCTGAAAGGGAACCTGTGGAAATTCGACTGCACAGATTCAAGCGCTACCAACTGGGCGGTGGCCTACGGCGCCGAACCCCTGTTCCAGGCAAAGGACAGCGCGGGAAACTCCCAGCCCATCACCACCAAACCCGAGGTTATGTTTCATTGTATGCCCGACATGCCCGGGTATATGGTTATCACAGGAACCGGAAAGCACCTGGGGATTGCTGATTTTTCCGACACCCAGGTGCAGACCATCTACGGGCTGTGGGATTACGGCGACGATGCGGACAACGAGGAATATCTGGGCGTGTTCAATCACGCAACCGGGGGGCTTTCCAATCAACCCGCAACGGTCACGCTCCTGGAACAGACGGAAGTCTATTATGGAAGCCCGAGCAATAGCAACAATACCCTCAGACTCTTGAGTATGAACAAACCCGTATGGCTCACCATGGACGATGGGGAGCAGGAAGCGAATCCTTCCAGCAGCGAGGCCAACCATGCCGGATGGTATTTTGACTTCCCCCTCGAAAAAGAACGGGTGATACGCAATTTCATGATTCGAGACGGCAAGGTGATTTTTATTTCATCCATTCCCAAAGATTCGCCGTGCGCGGCCGGTGGAGACTCCATCCTGCACGAAATGAACGCTTGTTCCGGCGGCGGCAGCGTGCCCATGCCAACATCCGATACCGACGGTGATGGCGATATTGACTTAGACGACTTCGGTGAAGACGATCTGGTGTTGGTTGCTGATCCCGATGACGACACAAAAATGGTATTGATGGCGCCGGGGACGCCCCGGCCCCAATTTGACATCAACGGCGACGGCCTAATCGATCTGAACGATATGATCCGCATTACCGTTGCCAATCCTGATGGCACCGGAGGGGATATCGATATTCTGGTGTCGCCCACGGGCATCATGTATCCGGAGATGATCTATCCGCCGAAAATTATGCGCCATCCGGACGATACGGAAACCAAATATTTCAGTACGGCCGCCGGAAATATCGAAAGGCTTCGAGAGCAAGGGGAAACGCGGGGAATTTATTACTGGCGGCAGCGGATGGGGCAGTAGGTTGGAGGTTGGGTATTGGGGATTGGGAACGTACTCTAAATTCCCCTTGTTCCCACGCTCTGCGTGGGAACGTGCTCGAAATTTTGAAAGGAAAAAAGAATGGTCCAGTGGCGGTATGTCTTTTTAATTCCCGTTTTAATTCTATTTGCAACACCTGCGCCCGCACAGATTTACAAGTACCGGGACCAAAACGGGATGATGCACTACACGGACAGCCTGTCGGATATCCCCCCGGATAAACTTCCCGAAGTTCAGATTGAAACGCCTGCAAACCCGTCCCCGCCACCGGAAAAAGAAACGCCCGACACTGAGACGGATAAGCAGAAGCCTGAAAAGAAGCCCGAAGATGCGAAAGAAATCCCAATCGTCGAAGACATCAACAAAGAAAAAGCCGCTCTGGATAAAACCCATTCACGGATTATGAAGCGAAAAAAGGCCCTTAAAAAGGAAAGAGAAACCTTGAAAACACCGGACCAGGTGCGGGAATACCGGAAAAAAGTGACCCGTTTGAACAAAGACATCGACGCCTATGAGAAACGAAACCGAGCATTCCAGAAAAAAGCGGATGCCTACAATGAGGCCATCAGAGAAAAAGGAGAGGAATAATGTATCGAAACCGGAACATCACCTTTGCGAGGGCGGTCGCCTTGAGCCTGGTTATGCTGGCCTCTTTATGGATTACCGTGATACCTCGGCATGCCGAGGCGGGTCAGAACCGGGGGGAAGGCTACATCACCGGCCGTTCTCTTTCGGATTTCAGCGGTATGGGGCATATTGACATCATGGAGAAGGAGAAACTGGTGATCGATGATTGTTCCAAGGAATTGTCGTCCCGCGTGCAATATTATAAGCCGGGGCCGAAAAAGATATCGAAATCAGCCTTTTCCGTGGGCAGCAGGGTCGGATACGTGGAGGATCGAAACGGCGAGATTATTTCACTCTGGCTGTTGCCTCGTGCGAAAACGCGAAAATGACCCATTGTCCGGGATCTGGTGAAGGAAAAGCGGGACGTCCATGTTTTCATGCGTTTTTCCCGCTCCCATTGTCTGACATGGGAATGCATACGGTACGTACGGGTTCCCACGCTGGAGCGTGGGAACCCGGTGAAAGCCTAACCCCTTCCAAGACCAAAGCCAAGGTTCCGAAATTACAGGTGCATTTTGATTTCTTTTTGACAGGAACCGGGCATTAATACGGTGTTATCCTTTCACACACTTCAACCCCTATGGGGGTTCCTGTCATCCAGCCGTGAACGGCTCCAATCGGAGTTGACGCAAGAGAGGCGTTGAAATGATTTTACCGGAACAAGATGTATTGTCAACGTTTGCTCAGGTCCTCGTGCTATTCCAGCCTTAGAACGTCAAAAAATTTTACAATCGTATGAAAATTTTACAGTTCAGAAGGGGGTATCCATATTTATCCGTTTCTTTTGCTCCCATTGTCTGACATGGGAATGCATACGGTACGTACGGGTTCCCACGCTGGAGCGTGGGAACCCGGTGGAAAAAATGAAGATGGAGTTCTTTGAAAACAGGGTTCTTGTTCTATTCTTGGCATCTTTTTTGCTGCAATAAGCGGGTTTACGGTAAAAGCAAAAACCCATCCCGTTAAGAACACAACATGTGGTAATATACCGTTTTGGCTTTCGCCATATGCGAGGGCGATGTGGAAATTTAAATCAATATGTAACAAAAGCTTGACAAAGTCCGGTTTTTATTGGACAATTTCATAAATATTTTATTGGATCAGTAACAGGATCAAGAAAACAGCCATGGGCTTCGGGAAAAAAAATCAACTGGTGGGCGTGGATATCGGGTCGTTCGCCATTAAAGTCGTTGAAATCGATCAGACTAAAACGGGCCGGTTCCTCAAGAATTTCGGTATGATCGGATTGCCCCGGAACGCCATCCGGGAAGGGGACATTGTTGAACAGGAAGTGGTGGCCGAGGCGCTTAGGAAACTCTTCAAAAATCTGAAAATCAGAAACCAGAATGTTGCCGTGGCCCTTTCCGGTTATCCGGTCATGGCCAAACGGGTGACACTTCCCCATTCCGAAAAAGAGAAAATCGAAGCCACCATTCACGATCAGGCCGAGCAATACATCCCCTTTGATATTAACGATGTAAATCTTGATTTCGATATCCTGGAAAATGAAGAAAACCTCTCCGAAGGTGAAAATGCGAATGAAGATAAATCCCTGGAGGTCATGCTGGTTGCCGCCAAAAAGGACGTTATTGATGCCTATGTAGACCTGCTGGCTGCTGCGGATCTGAATCCCGGGGTATTGGACGTGGACGTCTTTGCTCTGCAAAATGCGGCTGAATTGAACATCACCGGTGAGGAGGAAGGGTATGCCGTTGTCAATGTGGGCGCCGAAGAACTGGGCATTAACACCGTGGTCGATGGGACATCTCTCTTCTCCCGGGATTCCTCGTTCGGAGGCGCACAGATCACGGACCTTATCATGAGCCATTTCGACGTGGATTTTGAAAAGGCCGAAGAAATCAAGCTGGGTGCGGTACAGGATAAACCATGGGACCAGGAGCTCGAAACCAGGGTGTCCGGGGTGGTTTCGGACTGGGTACAGGAGATCAAGCGCGCCCTCGATTTTGTGGAGACCACCTACCCGGACAAAACCATTGGAAAGATCTTTATATGCGGCGGCTCCTGCCGGATCAAAGGGTTTCAGAAATACCTGGAGGCCCATGTGGGCCTGCCGGTGGTGGAGTTGAATCCTTTCAGAACCCTGATTTCGAACCAGGACCTTTTTGATGAAGCATACCTGAACCAGATGGCGCCCCAGGCCTGCGTGGCCATGGGTCTGGCCCTGAGGAGCATTGGGGACAAATGATCAAAATCAATCTCCTGCCGTTTCGGGCGGCGCGAAAACGGGAAAACGTCAGGCGCCAGGTCAGCGTATATTTGTTGTGTATGCTGTTCCTATTTTGTTTGATGGGCTACCTTCATGTGTCCATGGGCGGTCAGCTGGCCCGGTTAAAAGCCAGTGAAGAAAGCCTGCGGAAGGAACTGAAAACCTATGCGGCCATCACCAGAGAAATTGCCAAACTCAAAAGGAACACAAAGGATCTCAATACAAAGCTGGGCGTCATCGAAAGCCTTGAAAAACAACGGGTCGGCCCGGTTCTGCTCCTGGCGGAAATCGCACGCGCCGTTCCCCTGGATCGATTGTGGTTGAACAGCGTCATGGAAACCAGCGGCCGGTTGACCCTCCAGGGAACCGCCATGGACAACCATACGGTGGCGCTTTTCATGACCCAACTTGAAAAGGCGCCCCACATCAGCGCGGTCGACCTGGATCGCACCACCCTGGAGTTCTTTCCGGAATACAAGCGCAGGGCTTCCAATTTTGTCCTCACCTGCAAAACCGCCTATGCAGAGGCTGAGCCCGAAGTGACGCCGAAAAAAGGGAAAGGGAGGCGATAAGGCCATATGCCAAAGTTGCCATCCATAAACTGGCGCTCCCTAGGGGAGGGTCTTTTTGAAAAAGCCGGAAAAATCAAGCGGACCCACCGCATTTTGATTTTTATCGGTACCGTCGTTCTCTTTGGCGGCGCTTTTTATGCACTGGATTACATGCCCAAGGCCGAAGAAATCGCACATGCGAAAGATAACGTGGATCGGCTGGAACAACAGTTGAGAACCGTTAAGATCCGCGCCAGAAGCCTGCAGAAATTCAAGGATGAATACGCAAAGGTACAGGAACAATTTAATGAGGCCGCCAAACTCCTGCCCGACAAGCGTGAGATTCCAAATCTGCTCAAAAGCATTTCCCAGCAGGGCTTGGATGCCAAACTGGAATTCCGGCTATTCAGCCCACAGCCGGAAAAACCCAAGGATTTTTACATGGAAATTCCCGTTTCCATGGAGGTTCAGGGCGAATACAATAACGTCCTGGATTTTTTTGACCGGGTGGGGCGCATGGATCGTATTGTCAATATTCTGAACATCCGCATGAAGCCGGACAAGCCGCTCTCCACAAAACTCTTGACCCGGTGCACGGCCATTACTTATCGTTTTAAAAGTGAAGAAGATGTCAAAAAAGAGCAGCAGCAGAAAAAGAAAAAATAGATCAACCGGGCCAATGCGCTTTCTGTCCATTGTTCTGTGGATCGTTGCTTTCTCCCTGCTCGGGCCTGACGGGGTTCATGGGGCATCCGATGTGGTATACAAACCCTTGCGGCCACCGAAGGATTTAAAGGCCGGAAATGATACCCTTCCGTCGTCCGTTGACCTGAAAAACCTGCCCGATCCTTTTCTGTCTTATCTGGTGAGGAAAGTTCGTGATGAATCCGCTCTGCGAGAACAGGAAAAGCGGAAACAAATAGAAGCGGAAAGGAAACTGGCAAAAGAGAAGGCGGCCGCCGCCGAGAAACTGCGTAAACTGCGGGAACCCAGAACCGAACTTCAGAAATTAGATCTGGCCCAACTGACCCTTACGGCCATTGTTCAGGACGGCAACAAGAGCTGGGCCATGGTAAGAGACGAAAGCGGTATGGGGTATATCCTGAAAAAAGGGACCCCAATCGGCACCATGGGGGGTCGGGTCGGGAAGATATCGGGGGTTCAGAAGAAAGTCATCGTCAATGTACCCTATCTGGAAAAAGAATTGCACATCAAATACAAGCCGAAGGTGATTGAGTTGCCGGACGAGGTGTTTGAATAATGGCGGGGAGAACCAGATGAAAAAAATCGTCCAATGGATAATGTTTCTGTTTTTCGCGGGATGCGTGTCCACACCGGCGCCGGTATCCGAGGAAAACAACCTGCCCGCTCTCAATGCCGGCATCGACCAGCTGGCATTTCAACTGACCAGCCAAATTGCCAGCCGATATTTTGACGCGGATAAACGGCCCGTGATCCGGGTGGCGGTTTTTGACTTTACGGACTCCGAAGGCAATATCACGGCAGGCTCCCGGTATGTTTCAACGCGAATCCGCCTGGCCTTTGCCCAAGGCTTGCAGTTTGAACTCCTGACGACCGGGGATTTTGAAAAACAAGGGTTGGTGGTCACCGCCAAAGCGTTTTTGGAAAGCAGAGATCTGAAAGAACAGATCCTGGACCAGTTCAAGGCGGATGCATACATATTTGGAAGCGTTACCGTTGAGGGTAGTTCAAACGCGGTCTGTGACATCAATATCTGGGGCGTTAAGCCCCCTTACGATCAGTGGCTCCGGATCGAACCCATCAAATTCGAAAACCCATCACCCTGGAAGCTCGGTTTTTCCCCATCCGGAATTCAGTTTTTTGCCCATGTTCTGTTGGAGAGCACAGAAGGATTGATAAAGGAAATCAAACGGGATAACCTGGGGAAAGTCATCTTCCTCTCCCAGCCCATCTGCGACGACCTGAGCCTCTCCTGGCAAATCCGGGCGGACGGCATGGTTTACGACATGCGCAAAGAGAGCAAGGTGGGATCACTGCGCAACCGCACCGGACAGGTGCTTCAAAGCCGCGTCAAAAGCGGCGAAACTTTGAAGGAGCTCAGTTACATCATCAAAGATGCCACCTTTGTTATCAAAGAACAGGGCGGTATGGCCTATAAATTCGAGCCTTACGTCCTTCCCGAGAAGAGTGATTACTACTTTATTCCTTTCAGCGATGATGAGACCGGCTTAAGATTTCAATATCTTTGGGGTAAACCGGGTCTCAGCAAAAGGGTCTCCACCATTGAAACCGGAAAAGGCTGGAAACTTCACCTGGCCCTGGAGGATTACGAAAACATCATGCCCGTGGGCAACCATATTGCCACCGCCACCCTTTCCCCCATGGCGGAGAGCCAGTACGGATCCAAACGGCCCCGAGCGGATTATGTGACCCGCTTTAAATTTTCTGTTACACCGGGGTTGAACATTTATGTCATCAACTATGTATACCGGCGGGACAGACCGGAAATCTTCGTTCGCCGTCTCGATATCGAGGGGACCCGGGACGTGCCCATCAGATCCATCAAGAAAATCACCGAGGTCTACAGGGTTTATGGAAGCGATTGATGAACTGTGTGAAAAAATTAACCGTTTAAAACCCGCCATTAGCCGGGTTGCTGTTTCACCAAATGAAGACAATAAGGTGGGAGGAGGAGAGATTGATGCATTCACATAAGGACGGGACTTTCCGAAGCCGGTTCGGTCTGTGGATTTTTCTTCTGGGGCTCCTGGCGTTCGGCTGCTCAACCCCTTCCACCACCCGTGTGGAAGACGATAAAGGGGTCCTTGAAAGCATTGAGACGGTCGTAACTCCTGAGAAAACCACCCTTGTCATCAATGCGCCCGGTGCCCGGACCGACCGGAAAACCTACACCCTCTCGGACCCGCCCCGCATCTGTGTGGACCTTGCGGCAACGCCGGCCGATGATTTGCCCGAAACCGTTGAACTGCCCGAAGGCCCCGTGGAAAAATATCTCATCCAGGACCGGGGCCCCGGTCACACGGGGGTGGTGGTGTATGTGAGACCGGAAGAATACAAGTATCACCTCACCCGGGAAGGCGACAAAGTGCTCCTCAAAGTGACACCGGTGGGAGACGAAAAATTCGAGGCCTCCAAAGTCACCCAAACCCAGGCCAAGGACGCGGCAGGGTCGGGAATAAGCGAATTGGCCATTCTGGAACGTCCCGATGGCGGTACCAGGCTCCGCATTAAAACGGATCAGCCGGTGGAAAGTGAAATGGCCTTTGAAGGAAGTGTGTTGTCCATCGATCTCAAGGATGTGACTGCAACGCCCCGGGGGCTCAAAGCCATGGAAGCAACACCCCCCGGGGGCGTCATTCAGGGAATCCGGGCTTTTTACGCCCCTCGGGACCGCAGTGTGCTCCTGAAGGTGTCCCTGCGGGCTCTGTCACCGTACCATGTGGGCCGCGAGGGAAGCCTGCTGCTGGTTGATTTTGACCCGGTGCCCGGCGGGTTTTCGCAAGCTGATCCCCAGCCCGCCGCACAGGCGCAAGGCAGGCAGCCCCAAACCTCAACATCGGTCAAACCGGTTCAAATGCGGCCCGAGACCTCCTCCAGTCCCCGCGATGCGGCGAAAGCGTCCAAACAGGAGGAAACCCGGGCTGAACTCTTTGAAAGCAGCAGCCAAAGTTATGCGGGCCAGAAAATGAGCTTTGACTTTGTGGACACGGATATTCGCAATATCCTGAAACTTCTGGCGGAGGTGGCCAACCTCAATATTGTCTGGGGGAGCGACGTGGAAGGTAAAATCTCCATGCGGCTGGACAATGTGGCCTGGGATCAGGCCCTGGAGATGGTCCTCAAACCCAACGGATTGACCTACCAGATTGAAGACGAAGTGCTGTGGGTGGTGCCGCGGAGCAAGCTGGTGGACATGGAAATCGCCGAAAAAAAACGAAAAGGGGCACTCATGGCCGCCAAACGGCTTCAGGGGGTTTTTGAAGCCAAGGTGGTGGAGTTCATCATTGTCCGTCACCGGCCCGTGGCGGATATTTTTAAGATGCTCGTGGGTGATGCCACCACAACGCCTCCGACTCCCGGCATCCTGGATATTGAGGGGGCCAAGAGCAAAGAGAAGGAAGAGGGGGAGGAAGAAAAGGGAAAGGAGATCGAAATTGCCACCCTGGATCTGTATCTGTCATACGACTCCGGCACCAACATGGTCATCGCCAACGGTGTTCGGGCCAAGGTGGACAAGGTGAAAGAGCTGGTCCGGAAACTGGATGTGCCGGAAAAACAGGTGCTGATCGAAGCCAGGATCGTGGAAGCCACCGTCGGGTTTACCCGTGATCTGGGCATCCAATGGCAATCCCTGGACGGAACAAAGCCGGGTGTGGAGCGAAAATGGTTCAACTCCGACGGCACCACGCGGTTTGACGGCAGTTTCTCCACCAACAGCCCCGCAAACTGGGTCGCCAATATCGGTCTGGCATTCGGCTTTTTAACCGACGGAGGTTTAGGCTCCCTGGCCCTGGATGCCTCCCTGGCCCTGGCCGAGGAAGATCAAAAAATCAACATCGTCTCGGCGCCCAAGGTGATGACCATAAACGGTGAGGAGGCATTTATTTCACGGGGCGAAATTGACTACTATTCGGTCAGGACTTTGGATACCATCAGTTTCGAACAGATCCCCGCCTTACTCTCCCTGACCGTTACTCCCACGGTGAGTGCGGACAACGCCCACGTGACCATGAAGGTAAAGGTGACGGACGACAAAACCAAAACGGCCAAACAAACGGAAACCGAGGAAGGGCAAACCGAGTCCCCACCGGGCAGAACTACAAAGGAAATTACAAGCACCCTGATTGTCAAGACCGGGGATACGGTGGTCATCGGCGGCATCTACCAGAAACAGGAGCGAACCTCGGATTCGGGAATCCCCTTTCTCAAGGACATCCCCCTTCTGGGATGGCTCTTCAAAGCCGAGCGTAAAGAAGAGGCGCAAGTAGAGCTGTTGATCTTCCTGACCCCCACCGTGATCAATAGTGTCATGGAAGACAACTCTTGATCCAATTTTTCACAGGGGGCAGGGTGCAGTTGTCAGGGTGTAGGATGTGAAAAACATGTTGATGCGTTTCAGGGAAAAACCATTTTTCTGTCTGTTCATATTGTTTTCGGCAATGGTGTTGCTTCCGCTACTCTCCGGATGCGGTGCCGACCGTGCGGCTCAGAAGAAAAAAGCCGCCACCCTGGCGGACCTGGGGAATGCCATGGCCGCCGAGGGGAACACCCGGGGAGGACTTAAGAAACTTCTGGAAGCGGCCGAACTGGACCCGGATAATGAGAGAATTTATCAGCAGATCGCCCTGGTATTTCGAAGTCTGGGGGATTATCAGCTTTCGCTTAAATATTTCCGCAAGGCCCTGGAACTGAAACCCCAATTCCCCGAGGCCACCAACAACATGGGCACGGTTTACCTGCTCATGGGGGACTGGAACAAGGCCATCAGTTGTTTCCAAAAAGCGGCGGAGGACATCAAATACGAGACGCCCCAATACGCCTACAACAACATGGGGCTCGCCTATTTCAAGATGGGGGACACTAAAAAGGCCCTTCAGAATTACGAAACGGCCCTTCGATTGTCGCGCTCCTATGCGGTGGTTTATCTGAATCTGGCGCGTCTTTACGAGAAAAAAGGGGACTTTAAGGAAGCGGAGGCCAACTACCGGGAGGCCATCCTGTACCGGCCCAGGGACCCGGCGGGTCACATGGGGCTGGCCAAACTGTTCATTAAACAGGGCAAACCCGGGGAAGCCAAAGCGTCCCTCATAACGATCATCAAGGAAGACCCGAGAGGCCTGGAAGGGCGGGAGGCCAGGAAACTGCTGGCGACCCTTCAGAAATGAAATAAAAAATGTGACCTTTTGGGTTTTTGCGGTGTTTAGATAAAGAACGTTTACGGTTTACAGTTCACGGTTACGGTACGCATTTTCACACTGGCGCATGGTAAGGGGAAAATGCATTTCGAGGTCATTGGGAGAATAGAAGATGTAGAAGTTATTGCGGTTGGGGGTAATATCCGCGATATTATGCGTCTTAGAAAACAATATGGTTTCGGTAGGTGGCGAAAGCTTAAAGGTATTACTAACGTCAAACTGAACAATGGCAATGTAAGAAAAGCGGAAGTGCACTGGTACGAAGCACATGGTATCGGCAGGAAAAAAATGAAGATCAAAATGCTGTTGGATGAATAGTCATGGAAATTTTAGAACAGAATTTTCGGTTTGTGATCTGCATCGAAGACAGGGATAGTGAAGATCTGGAAAAGGGGAAAGTATATCGGCTTCTGCCTGACGAGGCTGCAGGCCGGGAGGGATATCTGCGCATTATCGATGAATCCACGGAAGACTATCTCTATCCGGAGTCCTATTTCGTTCTTCTGGATCTGCCTGAAAAGGCACAGGAAGCACTTATGCTGAGGGCGTCATAGCTTTTCCCTGGTTCCCATGCTGGTGAATGAGAAAAACCTTAGCGCCTTTGCTTGCCCTGTGAAACGTTTGTTGCTTTGTTTCACCGGGGCGTGAGGCTTGAAAATATCGATATAAATTGTGCGAGATTGCATTTCCATTCCGCAATCCGAAATCCGAATTCCGCAATTAAAAAAATAGGCGGGGGAGAAAAATGAAACTTAAGAATTGTGCCAGGTTGTTGATCAATGCGGTTGTTGTCATCTCTCTTTGCGGGTTTGTACTTTCGTGCGGCGGCGGAGGGGGGGACGATTCCGGAGGAAGTTCTTCGGGGCAGAGCGGGTCGATTACCCTCACTGCGGACACTACCACTTTGCCTGCCGACGGCAGCAGTTCCGCCGCCATTACAGCCACCATAAAAGACAGCGCCGGAAATCCGGTCAGGCATTACACGGAAGTGGTCTTTACTACCAACCTGGGCCATTTTCGAGACGGGGGGTCGCGCTACACCATGAGCACCCAGCCGCCCCTCGGGAAGGACGGTTTCCCTAACCCTGATGCAGCCCCCACCGGCATTGCCGAGGCCGCCTTGATTGCGGCGACCCAGGCCGGAACCGCCCGCGTTATCGTTACATCCAACGGCGTAACCCAGGCCATCAACATCGAACTGACCGGAGGGCTGGTTTCCGGTATCTCCCTTTCTCTTTCCCAAGGCTCCGTCAGTACGGATAATACCGACAGTACCACCATTACCGCGACGGTTCTGGATGCGAACAATGCTGCCTTGAAAGATACGACCATCAGCTTTAAGGCCACCTCCGGCACCTTAAACACCCCAAGCGTCGTGACCGATGACAATGGGCAAGCCACGGCAATTTTTTCATGTGGCAACCTGGACAACAGCAACAGGACCAGCACCATCACCGCCACCGCCGGGTCGGCATCCAGTCAAATTTCCATCCTGATCACCGGCACCACCCTGGAACTGACCACGGATTTCCAGAACCTTGAAGTTACCTCCTCTGCCATCACTTTCCAGATAGACAGCGAAAAGGCCATTTTGACCATCGCCGCCAAGGACGCGGGAGACAACCGTATTTCCAACGCCCTGATCACCGCCAGTGTGGATGCTTCTTCCACCGGTAATGTGACCCTTTCGCCGTCAAGCGGTTACACGGACAGTACCGGTGAACTGAAAATTGAAGTCTTCGGTAAATCGAAAGGAACCGCCATTGTTCGGGTGAAAGGGCTGGGGGCCAGTGCCACACAGACATACTCTGTCGGGCTCGCCGGAGAAGTCTTCAGCATCATCAGCCCGACCGAAGATCCCTACAGCCTGGCGAAGGGCGCCAACCTCACCATTGTGGTGCAGGCGCCCACCCAGAACCAGGTGATTTTCGCGACCACCTGCGGCGCCTGGGACGGGGGAACTTCCACCGTGGTCACAAAGTCTGTTGCCAACCAGCAGGCTTCGGCGGTGCTCAGCTCCACCGAAGCATGTAATGCCACGGTCCAGGTGTACGATGCGGCCGATGTCAACACCTCTGATTCCATGAAAGTCAACATTTATCCCCCGGCGGATTCGGCGGCCCGGATCGATTTACAGGCCAGCGCCTATGTGGTGGCCCGGTCAACCGGCGGCATTTTGAATTCCGTTATGGTGGAGGCCACCGTCCGGGACGATACCTTCCAAATCGTGCCCAATGTAGCGGTCTCCTTCAGTATTTCCGATTCCACGGGGGGCGGTGAATACGTGTCGCCGCCGCTCGCCTACACCCTGTCGGAATCCGGCAAGGCGGAGGCCACCTTTACCTCCGGTTCGGTGAGCTCGGGGGCACGCGGTGTGACGGTGACCGCCACGGTGGTGGGTAAGACCACTGTGACGGACAGTATCAGCATCGTCATCGGCGGCACCGCCGGTTCCGTGGTAATCGGGCAGAGTACCACCGTTGAATCCATCAACAACGATACCACCTATAAACTGCCCATGACGGCACAAGTAGTGGATTCGAACGGCAACCCGGTTGCCGGCGCGAGAATCTCTCTGCAGCTGTGGCCTTCCAAATATAGAACAGGCATCTGGATACCTACGGCGGCGGGACCTTCGGACTGCGTTCCCGAAATTTCAAATACCTATCCCAATGAGGATGACACGTTTCCCGGTACCTATTTTTACAGGAATCTCATCCTGGATCCCGGTGAGGATGCAAACGGTGACGGTCAGCTTACCCCTGCCAGTTCAGCGGCGGGAAGCGTTCCTGCGGAGGTAGTGGCGGACGAGACGGGTGTGGCCAGCTTCGATTTGATCTACCCCAAATCAAACGCCGTGTGGATCGTTGCCGAGCTTACCGGCAGCACCCTGGTTCTCGGGTCCGAGACCCGTTCCACAACGGAGTTCGGGCTGCCTTTTCTAAAGACAGATGCTCAGGCTTGCTCCCTGCCTGATTCGCCTTTTAACAATTCCCAGCCCACATTGGAAATTGCATTGACTGCTACGCCGGATGAGGTCTATCCGGACGGGGGGATCAGCACAAGCTCCATCAGGGCTCAGGTGACGCAACTGGGAACCCCCGTCGTTGACGGGACGCTTGTCAGCTTTGCTATTGTATCCGGTATCGGTGGATTGGGTTCCGCGACCTCGTCTGAATCTTCTGCTTCCACCACCGCCGGTCAGGCGAGTGTTATTTACTTCTCCGGTGATAGACCGGGAGATGTGACCATCAGGGCTGTTTTGGCTGATGGAACCAGCGCTACCGTAGACCTCAAGTTGACCCGAGGAGCCGGTGAGCCATTTACCATAGACCTGTCTTTTTTGCCGGAAGAGCTCTCCGCGGACGGAGGGAACAGCCAGAGTTATGTCAGGGCGGATGTCAAAGACAGCGATGATTTTCCGGTGTTTGATGGTACGCTTATCACTTTTGCCATTCTTTCGGGTTCCGGGACATTCAACAACCCTTTTCCCTCTGGATCTAACGAAACAACGGATACGACCATCGCCGGCATTGCCAGTGCGGTTTACTATTCGGGAAGCATAACAACCGCAACGGAGAAGGTGATGATCAGGGCCCAGGCGGATAACGGCAGCTTTACTGAGAAGGAGCTGACACTGGTTGAGGTGATCGGGTCCATGACCCTTTCGGCCAGCCCCGATACGATCCCGGCGGATGGTACAAGCTCTTCCGCCATTACGGCCACTATCCTGGATAATACCGGTCAGCCGGTTGCGAAAGGGACAGCGGTTTCTTTTGTGACGAGTCTCGGCACCATTCTCACACCGTCCGTCACCACGCCGGATGATACGGGTGTGGTAACGGTCTCGCTGATCGCCGGTACCACCGCAGGGGTCGCCATCGTAACGGCGACCGCAACCTCTGGTACAAGTGCTCTTACCCAGTCTGTCATGATCACCATCGGTGGGAAAGCGGGCGCTATCGTGCTGACCGCGAACCCGGGCACCATCCCGCCGGATGGAACAAGTTCTTCCGCTATTACCGCCGCTGTTACGGATAATGCAGGAAACCCGGTGGAAGAAGGGACAGATGTCACCTTCACAACTGATCTGACGGGCACAACATTTAGAAACGGGACTCAGACGATTACGGTGCCCATCGAAAATGCGTCCGGGACGGTAACGGTTTCACTGATTGCGGGGACCACAATAGGTACGTCAAAAATCACCGCTACGGTTACCATCGGAACGGAAACCGTTACGCAGACCATTTATGTGAGAGTTGATGTTACCTATACAATAATATTGTGGGCGAATACTACTTCAGTCGTCTGCGGGACCAGTACTGCAACAATCACCGCCACACTTGAAGACCAGACTGGCACGGCGGTTTCGGGCGTAAATATCAATTTTTCGACCGACAATGGTGGGGTGGCGCCTGCTTCAGCTGGGCCGACGGACGCAAACGGTCAAACAACCACGGTTTTTACACCCCCTGGTGCTCCTTGTACGAATGGAACGGCAATTGTGACGGGTGCTTACCAGGATGCCAGCAGTACGATTTCAATTACTTACACAACTCCGTAAAATCTCGGGTTCCTGGTTCCCACGCTCCCGCGTGGGAACCCATGGATCCGGGTGACACTGGTAAAACAACGGAGCCGGGGTCGGAAAGCCGGGGACATCCTATAATGCTCCTGTCAAGAAAAATTTCCAAAAAATGTAAACATCGCTGTGTAGGATGGGGTCGGGCCAAGTTAACACGCGGATATTTAAGCCTTAATGCCCCTAGAGCAGACGTTTTTGAGCCCTATATCGCTCTTTTTGATCCCAAAATGGGCGTTGTAAGAACCTCCCGCCTCCATTACTTCTGCGACTGGTTCAGGCATGGATCGAGATTCATCGTGAAGACCTTCTTGCGAACTGGGATCTGGCCGTTAGCGGCACTACCCCTTTTCGGATTGAACCCTTAAAATAGGAGGCCTTTAACATTATGGAATCTATTGTAAGTGTAAATCCCCGGGACGATTTCCATCTCGAGCTGAAATTCAACACAGGAGAAATCGGTGTGTTTGATGCTCGCCCATATATGGAAAAGGGTGCCTTTCATAGGCTGAAAGACCTAAGTCTATTCAAAGAGGCGTACGTCGCCTTTGATACGGTATGCTGGCCGGGCGATCTTGATATTGCTCCTGAAACTCTCTACGATCGATCCTTGAAGCATAGCGTAGCGGGAGATAATTGTTAATTCCGGGGACACAATACTAGATTTCTCACTGATAAACTTGAGGTGATATTGGCAGACAAATAATTTGATATTGTCCCCGGAATTTTGTACAGAGATGAGCAGGATAGTTATATCTGCCTTTAAAACTTTGGCCTCAGTCCGGCTTGCTTGCAGATTTCGTTGACGGTAATTCTGTCGAGATTTCGATGCCTCTTAACAAGAATGGTTTTCAGATTGTTTGTATATATGGAATGATTGGATCCTTCGCGCAGAAGTGAAAAACCGTTTTGCACGAGGTACCGAATCAGGTCACGCCGCTTGACCGACATTCTCAATCTCGACTGGAAGTTGTTCAATCAGGGCGCCGCCCAGGGGAATTTCTTTCTCCTGTTGTGCATAAGCCAGAAGCATTTCGTTAAGGGCGTCTCTCAACATCATGCGGCATTCTTCAATATCCTTGCCTTCCGTTATGACTTCCGGCCACTCTACCAACTGGCCGAGATAGCCGGAAGCTATTTTTGTATATTTTGCCGTGTAATTTTGCAAAATGTCTCTTTCTCCTGTAAAAATGAGGTCTCGGTAACGTGTACATTGATACTCTTTTTCATAGAAGATCGATGATTTTCCAAATCTTCACACTTGTCAAGGGCTTTTTTCTGCTCATAAAGGAAATTCCGGGGACACAATACAAAATTTTAGTCGGCTCGGAACCGGAAAACCAAATGGCAGCACCGCTCATTGAATTAGAGTAGGGAAAATAGAGAGGTTGTTCTTGAATAGTTCTAAACGGTTAGCTTGGCCGGACCCTAGGCAACAGTTGGAGGATTCGCTTTGCAAAGGCAGTTTATATTATTTCTAGCCAAATAGATCGCTATGAGATCCAATATCGATAAGCTGAAGTTTCTTATATGATCTCTTGAACTTTCTTGTTCTGGCCAGGCTAAATTTCATGATTTCAAATCGTCCATCATCTCTTCAATGGCGTCATATCGAACTAAATCATTATGTTCTGCCTCTACCATAGCTTGTTTCAATCTTTCAGAGGGTACCTTGAGCGGAAAAGGTAGCCCGCGCTCAAGTCGTACCTGGTTCAGAAAAATATTGATGGCATCCGCCACGGTTAAGTTATACTCCTTAAAAATGACTTTTGCCGCATCCCAGGCCTTTGGGTCAACCCTAATGGATGTTTGCCGTCTCGTGTCCAAAACCTCACCTCTGAAATAGATTAAAAAAGCATACTTCAAAAGAAGTTTCTTGTCAGCGTGAATTCCGTGAAATCCCGGGGACGCAATATAAAATTATTGACAACGGGTGTCAGTCACCACGGCGGGGGTTTTGGCATTGCAACCTTTTGGACTCTCACGAAAAATTCTCTTCTACAGTTGCTTCACACCCATGAATATGAGATAATTTAGTAGATCTGAAGAATATGAAGGGATAACGCCCTCAAATTTTCGCCTTGCAGTGAACCGGGAGCATGGAAATCTTGAAAACATCCGGCCTCAAAAAAATTCTGATAATACCGGGAATACTCCTTTTTTCCCTGTTCGCGGGTCTTTCAACCGCTCCGGCTGAAGAGAGAACCCCGCCCTACACGGGATGGAAGCCCGCGGGCCCGTTTCAACCGTTTGAAAACACGCCACCGGAGCCGGAAAAGACGCCGGTAAA
>Ga0233431_1000132_pt1 | contig 171818 bp, 156 predicted proteins | sample SI_118_April2016_FD_179867 | JGI IMG/M metagenome (GOLD analysis project Ga0233431, IMG submission 179867) | Seawater microbial communities from Saanich Inlet, British Columbia, Canada - SI_118_April2016_200_MG | ecosystem: Environmental > Aquatic > Marine > Inlet | place: Canada: British... | reverse complement strand
AGCACTATGTTCGGACAGATGGGGAGAGAGATCCTGCTATCCGGTTCACGGGTATTGCCAACAGTTCTTCTGGAATCCGGATACCAGTTTCGGTTTCAAAAACCGGAAGCACTGCTCGCCCACATATTAGGTAAGGAGATGACTTAGCATGACTGTGAAAGTCCGGCTGTTTTTTGCTGTTTTGATGTTATTGGCACTGACCTTTGGCTATCTCCACCTTTTTGTGGGAGGTGGCGCCTACAATTTTGAAAGACTCCATATCTTTCTTTTCAACCTGTGCAGCGGGGGGACGATACTGTTGTATTTCACGGAAGATCTGCAGCGATTCACTGGAAAGCTGGTCCTTTTTCTGGCCCTGGCAATTGGTTTTGCTGTGTTATCATTTTACCAAATCTATGGACCTGCTATTGTCACGGCCTGGGGATTGTCTATCATTGTGGAAATGGTCAGAATCAAACGTTTCTCTTTTATTCCGCTGCAACTCTTTAAAAAAGATGAGCCGGTCTATCTCAGGTTTCATCAGGCCTCTCTGCTGTGCCTCTCCGTCGGTTTGATCGTCTCCAGCCTGGTTATTCTGAACAATGAGTTTCTGCATCTGATCTACCTGCCAAAATTGAAACTGGACACATTTTTTCTGGGCTTTTCCTTTCCGGTTTCCCTGATAACCATGTCTATCATCTTTTCCTCAATTGAAAACAAACCGGGTACACAGGTAAAAATAATGAAAGAGATCGGCTTCTGGGCCATCAATCTGGGAGTGATCTTCTTCTTTTGCCTGATTATTTTCGAAATCATTATTCCACAGATTATCGTGACCGCCATTCTGTTTTTCGCCGTGCTGATGATCTTCTATATCTATTATCGCTATAGTCGAAGAATGCAACAGAAGAATTTTCTGATTTCCGGGCTGGGTTTTCTGTTTTTTTCAGCGGTTACCGGAGTACTGTATGTCTGGTTTGAATTTATACTGGACTATCACCCCGGCCAACTGAAAGAACTTCTGCGGTTGCACGCATTCGCTTCTCTCTATGGCTGGAACCTCTGCGGTCTGGCAGTCATCTGCCGCTATCGTGATTTTCCCATCCAGCTCCACTCTACAACCATCATCATCCTACACTGGGTCACAGTCATCATTGCAGCAACGCTGGCCAACTACTATCCCGTCCTGGCGACGATATCGGTACTGGGTTACGCTGCTATTCTCTATCTGCTGTTCTTCAGTAAGGGAGAAGCGTTCGGGCAGAAAAAATTCTTATAGGGATAAGGACCCCGACGTTTTTTTCCTGCCATACTATTCTCCTTAATTTTTGGGTGATTAATCTGTTGAACACTCTATTCCATGTGTTTATAATTGGCAACTGACAGATATAATAAACTACTATAATTTACCCAGAACAGGTCCCATAACCGAGAAACTCCTATGAATAAATCTTACATCATTGCCCATGATTTAGGTACCAGCGGAACCAAAGCAGTTTTGACAGACATGGAAGGCTCCGTCATCGCAGCTGCTGAAAGCCGCTACCAGGTTCATTATTTTGCCAACGGTGGCGCTGAACAGGACCCGGAAGACTGGTGGCAGGCCATAACGGAAACAACCCGTCAGATAATGGAAAAGACCGGTATTAAAGCCGAAGAGGTTGCCGGATTGAGTATGAGTGCACAAATGGCCGGAACATTACCGGTTGATGTGAATGGCCAACCCCTGCGGCGGGCTATGATCTGGCTGGATGCCCGCGCTGAAACCGAAGGTGAGATCCTGAGAAAAAGTACGGGATTCGATTTTATCTCCGGGAAAGCTTCGAGTGCCAAAGTATTCTGGATCAAGCGCAACGAACCGGAAGTTTACAAACAGACTCACAAGTTTCTTGATTGCAAAGATTTCCTGCAATACCGGATGACAGGCGAATTCGCCACAGATCACAGTCTCGCGATCGCCACCACCTACTTTAATCCCTGGGATCGTGTCTGGTGGCCGGAGGTTTTGGAAGCCATGGGTGTCCCGGAAGATAAACTGCCAAAACTCATGTCATCTACAGATATTGTGGGAAAACTGACCTCAGCGGCAGCCGATCAACTGGGACTCCTGGAAGGTATCCCCGTGGTCAGCGGTGGTGGTGATGTCCCCTGTGCGGTGATTGGCTCGGGTGCTATTTCGCTGGGACGTGGTCATCTTTATCTTGGGACTTCCGCCTGGATAATGGCAAGCTCCGCTGAGTTTATCCTGGGTGCAGAGGGGGTCTATCCGTCAATCGGCTGTGATAAAGATACCTTTACTTTAGGGGGTGAGATGGATAATGCGGGCGGGTGCCTCAAATGGTTCAGAGAGAATCTGTTGGGAATGGAGGATGAAAAAGCGGCCGCAAGAGAAGACAAACCCATTTTTCAATACATGGATGATCTGGCTCTGCAGACACCCAATGGGGCTGACGGTCTTCTGTTTTTACCCTGGTTATGGGGGGAAAGGTCGCCCCTGAACGATGATCAAATTCGGGGTGGTTTTGTAAATCTTGGCTTGAATCACACAAAGGCTCACATGATACGAGCCATGCTGGAAGGTATCGGCCACCATCTGCGGTGGATATTCAGTGCTATTGAAAACGCCGGTGTTGATCTAAAAGAGGTCAATGTCATCGGCGGAGGTGCCATGTCATCCTTCTGGTTACAGATACTGGCGGATACAACCGGTGTTAAATTGCGACAAGTGGCGGGCCCCCTCGATGCCTGCGCCAGAGGAGCGGCCATGACGGGTGCGGTTGGTTTGGGGTTTTACGAAGATTTTGTGGCAGTTGAAAAAGTGATCAAACTGTCTGGGGTTGAATTTGTTCCAAATCCTGAGCACCGCAATCTGTACGAGAAGGCTTTCAATGATTTTCGATCTCTCTACCCCCCTCTCAGTAAAATCGCGAAAGGGACAGATTCAATTGAATGAGTCCCACGCTCATGAACAACGGGTCAAACCTTGTAACTACCGGCCAGTTCCTTTTTTACGAGGAGAAGGGTATTAACCGTCACGGAAAGGCTGCTGAAAAGCATGGCTGTGACGGCTATAATGGGGTTGAGCATGCCGCTGGCGGCAATCGGAATGCCGATCAAATTATACACAAAGGCAAATATCAGATTTTGATTCACTTTTCTGTTCACACTTTTTGCGAGCAGAATAAAATCCAGCAATTGACGGGGATCCTCCCGCATCAGAGTGATGGCCGCCGTACCCTCTCCGGGATTAAGTCCTGAATGGACTGCAACCGCCATGTCAGCCGCTGCCATGGCAGGCGCATCATTGACCCCATCTCCAACCATGGCAGTCTTTTTTCTGGATTTTCGAAGCTGTTTAATGAATTCGGCCTTTTCATGGGGAAGCATCCTGCCATGGCAGTCTGCGGTTTCGATCCCAGCTGACAGGGCTGCGCTCAGTGTTGAATTTGAGGAGTCTCCTGAGATCAGGCAGACTGACAGATGCATCTTCCTCAGCTCCGCAATCAAGTCACTGACGCCCTGGCGCATTGAATCACCAAAGGTCATCGCTGCCACGAGGGTGTCATCTATCGTCAAAAATATTTCCGAGACCACTTGGGCTCCATTTGTGTGAGCGTCCGAGAAGCCAGAGGAAGATGGGCCCTCTTTTCCGACAAATTCTCTGCTGCCAAGCAGAAGTTTTTGACCTTTATAAACCGCTTCAATACCGTTTGCATGGTTGTGAATATCTTTAACAGTCAGTGGTTTGAGCCTCCGTTCCTGGCTGTATATTTTGATCGTGCCGGCTATAAAATGGTTGGACTCAGCTTCCATGGCAGAGGCAAGTGCCAGGATTTCTTCTTTTGAGCTGTTTTGGAAAGTCTGAACGTCCAACAACTGCATCTGGCCTGTTGTCAGCGTCCCGGTTTTATCAAAAACAATACAGTCCAACCCCTCAATTTTTTCAAAGGCTTCAAAATCTCGGACCAGAATCCCGGTTTTCCCGGCAATTGAGACTCCCGCCACCAGGGCCAGAGGAATCGCTATCCCCAAGGCACAGGGGCAGGAGATGACCATCACGGAGAGCCCCCGATTCAAGGCTTCATATGAGGACAATCCATTGAACAGGCTAACGAAAAAGGTCAAAACAGACAGCCCCATAATAGAAGGCACAAAATATTTCAGCCACCCTTCAAATCTGGCAGTTTGTCTGGTTTTACCGGACAAACTGCTTTCCATAATCGACATCATTTTGCCAAGTACGGACGCATCGCCTACTTGCAAGGCCTGCACCTGGATCAGGCCTGACAAAACCCGCGTGCCGCTCCTAACCTTGTCATGAACCGCTGCATTCAGCGGTTTAGCCTCCCCGGTGATAGACGACTCGTCAATTACCGCTGTCCCTTTGATAACGACACCGTCCGCTGCCAGTATTTCCCCCTGTTCCGCTTGAAAAATATCCTTCTCTGAGAGTTGTCTGACCGAGACATACCGACCGTTTGGAAATTGCCCGGTGCATATTTTTACTTTTTCCGGGACCAGAGAAAAGAAATCCGCCAGCCCGGCCTGAATTTTGTTTTTGGCGGATTGTTCCAGCATTTTTCCGATCAGGATGAGTAAAATCAGCATGGCGGAGGCATCAAAATATAGATGGATGCTGCCTTCAAAAATGTGAAACACACTGTACACATAGGCGGAAATTGAACCAGTTGAAATCAGGGTTTCCATGCCGGGCAGACCGGACCTGATACCGGTCAGGGCTCTTTTATGAATCGGATAGCCCCCGTACAGCAACACGATGGTTGCCATGAAAAATAACGGCCAGGACAGCATTTGGACAGAGATCGCAGAAAGCTCTATAAAAAACCCAGTATAGATCGCCCAACTGATCATCATGATGTTCATCGTACACAGCAATGTGATGAACAGGCGGACGAACTCCCGTGTCGCTCTTTTTTGGTTTTGTTCGAGAGACACAGCGCCATAACCCAGTGCTGCAATGATTTTGACAACCGCTGCGGGAGAAATTTTAACAGGGTCGTAGAGAACCTTACCTCGATCATTGGAAAAGTTACAGGATGCGTTGATAACCCCAGCTGACCGGCTGAGAGCATTTTCTACAATCCAGGCGCAGGCGGGGCACCACATGTCTGTGACTGAAAAAGACCAGGAGAGATAATGATCCAGGTTATCTGGCGATTTGGCGGATAATACGACGGTTGCAGGCTGATTACCATTTTCAGTTGTGCCGGGGATAACTCCGGCAACGACACATTTCTGATAGAGCTCCGTCTGTTTGAAATCTGCTGCATCTTTATATTGATCTGACTCCATCAGCATCGAGTAGACCATGCGACATCCGGTACAGCAGAATTCTGCTCCATTTTGAGCGGGGCTCAGGTGGTCACTTTCCTGAATCGGCAAACCACAAAGCTTGCAGGAGAGGGGGAGTTTAGACCTCACCTATCTGTTCTCCTCCTGTTTCCTGCGGACGTAGCTGATGACAGCCCATCTGCTTTCTGGAGTCATGCTGGTTGCCAGGGCGGGGGATCGTTTTGAACCGTCGCTGATGAGTGCAAACATCTGACTGTCACTCATTTGGACGACCTGCGAACTGTTGAGATTCGCAGGCAGGGGATTAAAACTCTGTCCCACTGTCCCCATACCGTCAAGATTGTTTCCATGACATGGGGAACAGAAGACTCGATATTCCTCTTTACCTTTGTCTTTTATGGTTTGAGTTGAGAATCCTGACGATGCCAGGGAACCACTTTTCAATCCGGCCCTGAGCACCCTTTCGCCTCCATTGACAGGTACAAGCCCGCTTTCCATGATCAGCAGCGGTTCTTCATGGGGACGCACAACCGGGGTCTGATGCATCCTGCCCCACTTCATCTGTGCATCGTAAAAGTTGATACCGTAATAAAGGCCCAATACGGCTATCGTTGCAAAGGCTCCAAGAAATAAGACCTGTTTCATCTACTCTCCTCCCTTGCCTTTTATATGTTGGGGAAATGGAACTTTTTGATAGTCTGCGTAAGGTGATTCGGATGGAAGACTTTTCACCGGTCGGTAGTCCCAGGTTGATACCCCTTTATCAGAAACCACGAAAAACGTAAAAATACCGACACCCAGGACAATACAGACGAGTATGGTAATCCAGATCCAAGTCATGACGACCGTATCTTTTATTTTCAGACCAACCATTTTATATATTTACCTCCGAAAAACCATAATACAAAATGTAAAACAGTCCCCACGAAAAAGTTCCTGCGATAATCAAGGCGATGATCAGAGGAAAGGGGCCCTCACCCTCCTCGATGCCATCATTGAAAGTGTGGGTTTCCTTTGCCTTACCTGCTTTGATTTTTGGATTGATAAGGGGCATGAATGAAAATCCCACACCAAAGAGGACCATAAAAATCAGCGCAACAAGAATTGAACCGAACATGTGCTGATAGTTTAAAAGTTCAAAAAACCTCATCTCAAATCCCCATTTTTGATTGTATCATCTGCATACAGAGCACTACTTATTTTCAATTGGATAAAAGAGCATAGGCAACCAGGGCGAAACTGCTGGCAATTCCGGCAACGACTAGAAAAAATATTAAAACCAGCTCGTATTTTCCTTTGCTCTGACTATCAACAACCGCAGCTTCTTCATCCTCAATAGCCAGAAAACGGGCTCTTTGCTGATCAGAGAACTGACCGTTTTTGAGCGCCCAGATAAAAACAACCAGAGCGATGATGACACCGGTGAGTATATAAGTCAGGAAAAATGGATAGTACATACGTTAACTCCTAGTTTTCAAATGCGGCATCAATTCCTTTGGGTTCCTGATTGGCATCGATATCATTGATAAAGTATTTGGCAATATAGTTGCCCACATCCCAGATTTTTTCCGATTCCAGTTCCTTTTTAAAATAGGGCATAGCCGTCCCGGTGATACCGTTCATAATCTGGTAATAGATAATCCCGCCGCTGATCCCCCGACCTTTGAGGATGGTGAAATTCAATGGCGGCGGATAAAGATTCGGCTGAGCAGGCCCCATACCATCTCCGACAGGACCATGGCACCCCAGGCAGAAATCCTGATATATTTTTTCTCCCCTGGCAAGGCTGGCCTCTGTGGCTGCATACGGCGTCGGAACATCTCTCCATCCCCGTGGTACATTCTGATGCAGCCAGTCTACATTCTCTTCAACACCGGCTTCATAAGCCTTGATAGCTTCCTTTTTCCAGTGATTCTGCCTTGCCACTCTCTTGTCAGCATGTTTCAAACCCAGGCTTTGGACGTAGCTTATCATTGCTTGAATCTCTTTGGGATTCAAAAACGCAAATGGCGGCATGATGGACAGGGGCCGGGTCACTCTGGGATTTATAAAATGAGCCAAATGCCAGTCATCGGGATGCTCTCCTCCTTCCTGTGAAAGGTCCGGACCGGTTCTCTGGGAACCAAGCAATATGGGAAGATCCTGCTGGTAATCGCCAGCCTGGGCGATCCTTTCGGCCCCCAATCCCCAGTCTATGGATCTGATGGACTGGGTATGACAATAGACACAGCCATTGCTGACATATAGATCCCGACCCTGGTCTTCCAAAGCAGTTCGTGTTCTGAACAGATCCGAAGGGATGGTTTTGCTGGTGTTGGCGTAGGGCAGGATGACCACAACCAGGACCACGGCTGTCAGAATCAGAAGGCTTCCGGCGATTATTGCCACAGGCGTCATTTTCATGGTTTTTCTCCATGATGAAAGTAGAGTGATCTCGTAATATTATAAAACCCTGCTACGGAGGCAACGAAGATCAGTACGCCCAGAGACGCTCTGACAATATTATAAATATGAATCTGGGGCAGCACTCGGTAAACAGTCTCTCCATTCAGCCAGGCGTGACCTTGAATCAAACCGGAGATGGTCAGCACAACCGCAAACCCGATCACGCCGATGGCGACCATCCAGTATTGAAAATTAGCCAGGAACAGGCTGAAAAGAGGCTTCCCGGTAATTCTGGGAATAACAAAATAGAGTCCACCCAACGCTATCATGCCTGCAAATCCAAGGACCCCAACATGGGCATGGCCCACTACCCAGTGACTGAAATGGGTGACTCGCTGCACATCGGGCAGAGACATCATGGAGCCTCGGATACTGACCAGGAAGTACATGATGGTCCCGATTAGAACGAACTTTCCGCCAATATCCGCCTGAATCCGCCCCAGGTTACCGCGCACGGTGTACCAGATGTTTATCAGAAAAGCCATCACCGGGATAACCATGGCAACACTGTCAACTATGGCAATCACTTTCAGCCAGGTCGGAACAGGAACCTGCAGCAGATGGTGGGTCCCGATATGGGTGTAGATGATCAGCAAAGACCAGAAACCCAGCAGAGAAAGGGTATGATTGTAAAGGGGTGCCCGCGCGACCTGAGGGATAATGTAATATGCAACTGCCACCGAGAGGGGTGTCAGCAGGAGGCCGAACACATTGTGCCCATAAAACCAGAGCATGATGGCGTCGGGAATTCCCATCAGGGACCCGGTGTGCGGACGCCAGATCACATTACCCATGCTGTATGTTGCAGCGGTTAGAACGACAGCGGCCAGGACATACCAGATTGAGACATAGAGAATTTTTTCCTGTCTGCTTCTGACCGTCATGATTAAATTCACAAAAATGAGCAAAAAGGCAGCTACAACAGCCACATCAATGGGCCAGATCATTTCGGCATATTCCCGACCCTGGGTTATTCCCATGCCCAACGTAATCACTACGGCCACCAGGACGATATTCCAGGCCACCACGGTCAATACTCCCAGTTTCTCACTGTACAGCTGAGTTCTTAGCAGCCTTGGAAACAGATAAAATACGGAACCCAGCAGCCCCGGAGTCACAAAACCGAAGAGCACCAGGTTGACATGCATGGGCCGAAGCCTGGAAAAGAGCAGCCAGGCAATATTACCCGCTAAATCAGGGGCAACCAGTTCAATGGCCGCTGTCAGTCCAACGAGTGTCGCCATCATCATCCAGACCGCTGACGTCATACAAAATCCTTTAGCCGTCAAATTGGTGGCGTTATCATTTTGGGTCAGATTTTCGGACAAGGTGTCTACTCCATATTTAATTGTGACAGGAGAGCCAACAATCTAAATTGGCTTCTTTACTTCGATGACATTCAACACAAAATCCCATTTCAAATTCATGGGTCTTAAGTCTGTCTGTGGCTTTGACGTCGCCATGGCAGCTTTCACATTGTATCTCTTTCTTGATATGGCGATCGTGCCTGAACACAACATGTTCAGGCAAGATAAAGACTTTTTTCCAGGGTGTCGGCGTGCTGGAATTGAAATATGCGTGTTCTTTCTGGATTTCCGGATGATTGGCGATTATATGGTTGTGACAGAACAGACATTTTTCAACCGGAGGAATCCCCGGATGAATTGACCGGTCCACATAGGAGTGGCAAAACCGACAATCAATGTTCTTATCACCTGCATGCAGGCGATGGCTGAAGGAAATAGGCTGCACAGGACCCGCCCCCAAATCTGGCATAATAAAAAAGATATACATCACCCAAACCACCAGAACAATCAGCGAACCGATGATAACAAGCTGGAGTCTGTTTTCCTTGACTCCAGAGACAAACGCTCCGAACTGCGAGATGACAGTCGCTGGTTTGCCTTTTGTTCCGATCAGTATGACCAGCACAGTGATGGTCAGTAGGATGGATGTACCAAGCAGTATTTCCATTATGCTACCTCCCCGGCTTCACTGTTCAGGAGCTCTGGAAATTGTCTGAAGTACGCAATGATCGAGACCACAAAAAGGCCCAGAAAGCCGATGGTGATGATCACCTCATTCAATCCAATGGGAAACCTGTCCACTGAATGCAGATAATTTGGCGCCAGCAAGAGGAAATGTTCCAACCAGAACCCCCCTATGACCAATGAGCAGATGACAATCATAAATTTAGGAAACTCCTTCAGTTTGCCACTTAGCAACAGTATAAAAGGCATAATGAAACAGGTAATAAATATGATCCAGGCAAACAGGCTCCAGGGTTGTACCATGGTACGCTCAATGATGTAGGTCGTCTCTTCAGGGATGTTCCCATACCAGATGACTAAAAACTGGCAATAGAAGAAATCTCCCCAGACCAGACTGAATCCGAAAAACAGGGCTCCTGCATCGCGGAACTGTTTGGCTGAAAGCCTGAAAGACTGAGCGGAAGACAAATGTAGAAATCCTGCCAGTATGATCAGAGCACCGAACCCTGAATAGACAGCTTTAATGAATGTATACGCGCCAAAAAGGGTTGAATACCAGTGAGGGTCCATACTCATCACCAGGTCAAAACCAACCAGGGCCAGAACGCAACAAAAAGCAAACATGAACCAGCCAGCCAGAAAGGTCATCCGTCTCTTCATCTTTTCCGGATCTGTTGGCCCTGTTTTCCACCGCTTCACGAGAAACTGTTTTAAAAACGTGTCACTGCCCCCGCGATCTAACCGGAACCAGAGGCTGTGATACAGATAGCCGATTCCCAGTCCATACAAAACCAGAAATCCCACCAGGTTGCGGGTAAAGAGAAAGGGAACGTTCAGCCACACCTCTTTGCCATACAGATCCTCTCCCAGCCACGTGAAAAGATGCTCCTGCCCGATAAAAAGCAAGATAAAAAGCACAAAAGAGACCGGAAAAAAGAACGAAAACGACTCTGCAACGCCGGAGAGGCTATGGCTCCATTTCGCACCGGTAAAATGCATAATGGTTGAAAAGAGTACAGCCCCCAGAGCCAGCCCTGTGAAGAGCAGATAATTAACCAGAAAGACAAGCCACGCTTTTTCCGGATGGGAACCTGCCGCCAGGAAAATAAAATATAAAAACCCTGCGCCTGCGAGCAACGCAAAAATGGGGAAAAGAGGTACTCTACCGGTAGCCGGACTTTCTGTTATTGCCGAATTCATAATAGGTTCCAACGTTTTAGGTAGTTTGACGGATGCTTGAAGAGAGAGCCCCCCGGGTTTGCAAAAAATCCTTCAGTTTTTCTGACTCTTCCGGCTTTGATCCTGCCAGAACCCCATACACGGACCCTGAGCAGGCAGGATCGTACGTGTCTTCCTGTTTTGTCGGAAGTCCAACCTGGGTTAACAGCCCGATCACATTTCCAAACACAGCAAATAGGATGGTTAACTCAAAGGCGATGATGAAGAACGGAAACCAGGAAACAATCGGCTTTCCACTGACGATCAGGTTCCATCTGGTGGATGAAAAGATCGCCACTGAAAACCCCGTGATAAATCCCGTCAGTCCGCCTGTCAGCGTAAACCAGCCTATTTTGCTCTTTTTTCTATTCAATGCGGCAGAAATCTTGTCGCTGGGGATGGGACTGTGAACCTCCTGCACCTGCCACCCTTGCTCTTTTATATCGTTGATGGCAGCCAGAGCCTCCTCTTCCGATTCAAAAAGCCCCATAATGGATGTTGTCTCAGCACTCATGAATGACTCCGATGATGGACATGCTCTTTCATCTCTGTCATTGAAACAGACGGAAGATGCTTGGCAAAGAGTAGGAATAGAAAAAAGAAGAGACAAAAGGCCCCAAACATAATGGCAAATTCAAACATGGTGGGGGCGAAAAACCCCCAGGCGTTGGGCAGGAAATCATGGGCCACGCTGCCGATGATGATCACAAATCGTTCCATCCACATCCCGATGTTCACAAAGATAGAGATGACAAAAAGAGCCACAATATGGGTCCGGATCTTCTTAATCAGGAACAACAGGGGTATGACCGTATTACAGATGACCATTATCCAGTACTCCGGTGCATAGGTACCGAACGCTCTCCACCAGAACGATTCCTGTTCGATGCTATTGCCGCTGTACCAGGCAATAAAAAGCTCCGTTCCGTAGGCAAACCCCACAATCAAACCGGTAAATACAATTGTCTTGGCCACACTTTCCAGGACACCTATCGTGATGATCCTTTCATATCCAAATATTTTTCTCAAGGGGATCATCAGCGTGATCACCATGGCCAGACCTGAATGAATCGCTCCCGCCACAAAATAGGGTGCAAAGATAGTAGTGTGCCATCCCGGTGTGACACCCAGTGCAAAATCCCAGGAAACAACGCTATGCACAGAAATAACGAGGGGGGTGGCCAGAGAGGCAAACAGGAGATAGGCCCTTGAGTAGTTCAGCCACTGTCCTGACTTACCGGTCCAGCCCAGGGCCAGAGCGCTGAAAATCTTCTTCCGGACTCCTTCAGAACGGTCACGGATGATCGCAAAATCGGGAATCATCCCAGTGAACCAGAACAGACTACTGACAGTAAAATAGGTACTGATGGCAACGATATCAAATATCAGCGGTGACTGGAAATTTGGCCAGAGAAACCGCTGATTGGGCAGGGGCAGCATGTAAAAAATCACCCAGATCCGACCGACGTGAATCATCGGATAAATGCCGGCAATCATGACAGCAAAAACGGTCATCGTCTCTGCTGCCCTGGCAATGGGGTTTCTCCATCCCACACGAAACAGAAACAGGATCGCGGAAATCAAAGTCCCTGAATGGGCTATTCCCACCCAGAAAACGAAATTGATCAAATAGGTCCCCCAGTGAACCGGCGTGTTCATGCCGGCCACACCAAGCCCGTTTACAATCTGGTATCCCCAGGTTCCAAATAAAACCAGCGCCCCCGTAAAGAGCAGGGCCATGATGCGCCAATATCCAGGGGTGGGACGTTCTAAAGTCTTTAAGACCGTGGTATTGATCTCTTCAAAAGTCAATTGGGACATTTGATTACTCATTAAATTGGTATGATTTCCAAAAAATTCAGATCAAAAACAAACTATCAACTAAACATTCTGCACGACCTTCTTTAGATAAATAACCGCCGGTTTGGTGTTCAAGTAGCCTAACACCTGATAGGCCCTTGGGTCCTTCGCCTGCGTATAAAGAGCACTTTTTTTGTCAAGGAAATTGCCGAATACCAGGGCATTGGTCGGACAGGTCTGAACACAAGCCGGCTGCACTTCACCGTCTCTGATCTCTCTTTTTTCGTCTTTGGCATCACTATGTGCCTGTTTTATACGTTGCACACAGAAGGAGCATTTCTCCATCACCCCCTTACTCCTGACGGTCACATTGGGATTCAGCTGCAGGTTGGTTGGTTTTGGATACTCCCACTCGTACCAGTTGAATCTTCTGACCTTATAGGGGCAGTTCTGCGCACAAAACCGGGTCCCGATGCAGCGGTTGTATATCTGGTTGTTCAGACCTTCCTTCGAATGGTAGGGGGCATAAACCGGGCATACCGCCTCACAGGGGGCATTGTCACAATGTTGGCAAAGCATGGGCAGAAAGATCAACCGCTCACTGTCCGCTTGATCCTCATATCGTTCTATTCTTAACCAGGACATCTCCCGGCCTTTGACCACCTGCTCTTTACCGACCACACCAATATTGTTTTCAGCATAACATGAGGCCACACAGGCACTGCATCCGATACATCGATCCAGATCCACCACCATCCCCCAGCGATAGTCTTCATGTGGATGGGCTGGATAGACATCCCTCTTTTTATCATATCCCTCCGCAATAGGAAGCGTCAGCGGGAAGGTATCCATGGTCAGGCCCTCTTTTTGATGATGACCATCCGCTTCATGGCCTGCCATCAGAGAAAGCGCGATCTTTCTCTTGTACTGCGATCGACTCCCGTCGGTTTTAGGGAGACGGTCTGTGGTGCCTGTTTTTTTCACTGCGGACAGAGGTATCAGATAAGAGACAAAGCCCACTTCACTCTCGGCTTGACTCTCCAGAAGATCAAGCGGATTGCTGCCGATTCCTTTTGCATACCTTCCGTACTGTTTATGTCCCAGCCCCATCTGCATGACTATCAGGTCGCGATGAACACCGTTGTACGAATAAGCGGGGGCCTGAATCGTATTTTTCCCGGCTTCAATTTTCAGAATATCCCCCTGTTTGAGACCCTTTTTTTCAAGGGTTTCAGGATGGATAAAGAGCATAGATTCCCAGGCAATATTGGTAATGGGATCCGGTATCTCATTAAGCCAGGATTTATTGGCCCCTCGTCCATCATACAAGCGTAATGAGGAGACCGCCATGAACATCGGCTCAGCATTTTCAGGAGGGTGTTTGACAGCCAATGCCGTTTTCAAAGTTTCGATCGCTCCCGGATTCAGGGAGAATCCTTTTTCGTTGCCAGGCTTGCCAGATTCAAAGTTTCCCCCCAACTGAATCATTTTCAGCCAGGTTTCAGTAGCTTGTTGCTCCATTTCTGGATAGAGAGTGTCCATCAGATAGTGCTGATAATTATCGAACTTCTGGTACTGTTTGGACAACGTTATAAAAACATCCCCAACCGGTGGTGATTGGGTTAACCGACCCATAACCGGTTGCAGGGTTGAAACCATCCCGGACTTGCTCTGATAGGCATCCCAGGTTTCCAAAGAAAGACGCACCGGAAAAATCAGATCTGCTCTGGCCGAGGTCTCATCCATAAAGCTGGAAAAGCTCACTTTAAAAATATCTTTTTTATCCAGTATTTTTCCCAGATTCTGATTGGAGGGTAGCGCAAACAGGGGGTTGGTGTTGTAAAATATAAAGAGATCCGTTGGATTTTCTGCAGCATCTTTCAAATAGGTAACAATCTCTTTGAGTGTGGAGGCCTTTTCGATAAAATGTCGGCTGTCAAAGGCATAGAGCGATAAATCCCTGTCCAGGATCAGATTAATGAGAGTCACCGACATGTCCAAAGCAAGAGAGGTCTCTGTCGGCGAAGCACTGCCAAGTACCAGAGGATGCCTTGAGGATGCCAGTTTTTCTACGAGTTTTTTCTGATCTGCTATCGAAAGGCCGCTGTTTTTTTCCACCGTTTTCGGGTCATACCCACTGACAACCGCCTTTAACTCCTCGACAAAATTCCCTGGCAGATGATCATGGCTGACGGTTTCAAGAAGCGTCTTGATGATGCCGAGAGTGACCGAAACCTCATGGCCTGGTTTGACGGATAGAAATTTGTCAGCATTAGCCGCGGTCAGGGACATAAAGGGACCCACATGAATAAACCCCCCTTTTTTCCCATTTTTAATCCCATGCATGTCTTTGAACTTCCCTGCATATTCCACCGGAGAGAGCCAGGTTTCGAGAAAATCGGCTCCAAATCCCACAATCAGATCGGATTTTTCCATCTGAAAAGAGGGCAGTATCTCTTGCTTAAAAAGCGCCGCATGAGCAGCTTTCAAAGAATCATGGGCAAAAGGTTCATACAGGACTGGTGGTTCGGAATTCCAACCCTCCAACGCGCCGGAAAAAAGGGCTCGCATCGGGTCCCCAATGCTGCCGGTTAACATTTTAATACGGTTGTTTCCTTTGGCCGCCGCGTTTTGGGTTCTCTCTTTTAGGATCTCGAAGGCCCTCTCAAAACTGATATTAATAAATTGACCGTTGGTTTTCAACCTGGGAGTCGAAAGTCTGTCCGGATCATAAACTGCCTGCAGAGCTGCCTGACCGCGCATACAGAGCTTTCCATTATTGACCGGATGGTGAGGGTTCCCCTCAAGCTTGATGATTCGACCTTCACGGTTCTTGGCAATAATCCCACAACCAGCAGGACATTCTGTACAGGTGGAAGCATACCAGGTCGCTTTCCCGGTCACCATATCTTCGGGTGCGGAAACAAGTGAGAATAGATGTTTATCCTGATTGCAGCCATAGGCAAAAGAGACACTGCCCAACCCGGCGGCTTTAAGAAACGTTCGCCGATCCATTATGCATACCTTTTATATGATTTTGCTGACAATTAATCGCACCATTTCCCAGCATGGTTTCAAAGACGGCAAGCTTTTACGACGAGTCATCACCGTTTTCAATCCGTTCAGTATGGAAAAGCCGATATCAACAATTGAACAAATTAATCGATTATCAGCGAGGAAATATTATTAAAAAAGTCATGATTTGTCAATTAGTTATTTTATATTTATTTTCGATTCTGATGTGGGTTTGAACATCGGAAAAAAACCAATTCGTAATCTCCCTGGCTGACTAGATCCTGTTTCGTAGCCAAATATTGAACCCAGAAACAATTTCCATCATCCCATCTTGACGACACGCCTGACAGCTAATATTATGCGACTCAATAGCAGGCGGTTGACGAGGCGTTTGGAAATGTCTCAGCAGGAAAAACCCGAAATGGATGTTGAACAAATTTAAAACAGGAAACGATAAGATGAATCGAGAGTTAAAACAGCACTTACAAGCGACACCCACTATCGACTTTAACCATGAATCCGTTCAAACATATACATCTGAACATGCCGGTAATTCGGACAATCAAACAGATCAAGCGATCAGTCTTTATTATGCAATCAGGGATGGAATTCGTTATAATCCTTATAAATTTGACCTTTCCGTGAACGGACTTAAGGCCTCCACAACCATCGAAGCTGGCGAAGCGTGGTGCGTCCCGAAAGCTGTTCTACTGGCCGCCTGTTGTCGGGCAAAGGGAATCCCCGCCCGGCTGGGTTATGCAGATGTCAGAAATCATCTCTCCACGGCTCGTATGCGAGAACAGATGCAAACGGATATTTTTCATTGGCACGGGTATACCTCCCTGTGTCTCGAAGGCAAATGGGTCAAAGCCACTCCAGCTTTTAATATAGAACTTTGTGACCGTTTTCGCTTTAGACCCCTGGAATTTGACGGGCAGAACGATTCAATCTATCACCCGTTTGATTTGGAAGGGAACAAGCATATGGATTATATCCTTTTTCGGGGAGAGTTTGATGATGTGCCTTTGAAGCAAATGCAGGACAGCTTTAGTGAGGTGTACAGGGGCACATCATTTTCTGACAAAGACGCGGATTTCAACAAAGATGTTGAGAAAGAGACCGCCATTTATGAATAATAGCCCTACAGCTGCAATAACTTGCAGCTGTTTTGTCTTTTTCAGGGAGGGTCAAGCGGAGGAGGGATAGGTGACTTAGTTAAAAATACCATCTGTTATAAATCTGTTATTACTGATTTTGACAATTCCGTCTGCAAAACCCGTCTTAATAAATCCGGTTTCAAGCAGCACCTTCAATATAAAGACCTCATTCAACAGGCCAAAATTATACTGGTACCCTTTACGGTTAATTTTAGTGGCAACGTCGATGAGTTCATCATTTGTAAGTGAAAACAGGATCTCTTCTCTGATCGGGTTATACTTGGTATCTTTTTTATCTCCAAAGCTGTGACGATCTGGATCAACCTTAAATAGTTTGTCCGCTCCAAAAAAATCGTGGGTCAATAGTGTATAAAGATTCATTAATTCAAATATATCTTGATAATCATCAGAATCCTTTTTCTCTTCAATTTCTAAAAATTCAAATCCGCTGTACGAAAATATAACCCCTTCATTTGTTTTTACTGCACCTGCTTCTTCGGATATCGTTTCATAACTGCTGATATAATTACTGTTAAGCAGGCTTTGTGCTTTTATTAAAGCGTTTTCATAATAGAGTTCCCGATCCAGCGGATGAATATACCCGATGACCTGCGATAAAGTAAGCGCTTCATCGTCATCAGGAGTCATAATGGTCCCATCAGGGTCCATTATGATTAAATATCCACCCAGATATTTTTCGAAATACCTGTAAAGCGGATGGTTACTCAAGATCGATGTTGCAACGTGACAAATATTTTTGAGTACAAGCTTCAACGACTCATCGTTTTGAATAATCGATTGCGCAAATACGGACCCCTTAAGCATCCCCCTCTCCTTTTCATTTATGAGAAATACGATTAATGATTTCCAATCTATAGCATTTATTAATCTTGGAATAGTCCTTTTGAAAATAATCCGTGTTTATTCCCCGAATCGCTTGTGGAAAAACGAAGAATGTCAAAAAAAATCTGGATTGTCAATCCCGGCCGACCTACTGATTTTCCTGAAAATGTTGTCCTGAGGAAGAGATGCATATCGGTAGCAAGGAGTCCTACAGGAGTAGAAGCGGTACCACTTCTATAGAATTCCCTCAGCCTGGCCCCTTTGAGGTTTGTTCTCAGAGGAATCCAATGACGCTTAATGATATTTACCACGGTAGACGGCCTGATTCAAAAATGTATTGTCACCACAGGGAGATAGAGTTTAAGGCGGGTTTGAGAGCGGAATGTGATGTTAGAGTTTCCCGCTGGCAGAAACAGACATCTGTATCTGCCAGGGAGGAAATCTTTCGAGCAGGGTTTGTGGCGATCAATCCTTCTTTCTGCCGAATTTCATCGAGATCAATCCATCCGGCCACTTCAGTAAAACCAGGATGACGACTGAATACCCAATCGCCTCGCGAAAGGGCATGGCTGATTCCGGCAGGAACGAACGAAGGCAGACCTCCATGATGCCCAGGATAAGTCCGCCAGCGACAGCCCCGGAAAGGCTACCCACGCCACCGAAGACCACCGCAATAAAGGCTTTGATGGTTGGATTCAATCCGATATGGGGATCCACGGACGAGCGCTGGGCGATCCAGAGCAAACCGGCAAACCCAGCCAGCATACCCGATATGGCAAAGGCAGTGGCGATAACCCGGTTGGCCCGAATGCCCATCAATTGCACAACCGGAAAATCTTCCGCCGCTGCTCGCATGGCTAAGCCAAGAATCGTGCGCTTCAGGAAAATGGTCAGCGTTACCACCGAGATAATCGTCATCAGGATGGCGATGATTTGATACGTATTGATCCCGGTATCTCCGATCTGCCAATAATGCATCACCCACGGTGGAATTTTGATCGGTCTCCTCAGGGGAGAGATGAAGTTCGACCATCCGGTCTCCAATATCATTTCCAGAGCAAAACTGGTAATCAATCCGGCTGCCAGAGTTGCGTTACGAACGGGGCGGAACGCAATCCGTTCCATTAACACAGCAGCAATAATCGCCATGAACACCGCAAATATTGCAACAACTGAAAAAGGGATCCCGGTCATTAACAAAAAAAACATCGAATAACCGGTGACGGCGATCATTTCACCATGGGCAAAGTTGACCAGGCCAATAACGGCGAACACCATGGCCAGGCCCAGGGCCAGAAGGGCGTACATACCGCCCACACTTAACCCGATCACAACGACTGAAATCAATTGATCCATATTCTTCCTAAGCCTCCATGCCTAAATACGCCGCAGCAACATCGTCCGACTCCCGCAGCTCCTTACTGGTCCCGGATAAAGATATCTCGCCGTTGGTGTAAACATACCCACGATCAGATACTTCCAACGAAAGTTCCGTGTTTTGCTCGACCAGGAGAATAGTAAGCCCCCTGCGTCGCAATTCAACGATCAGGTCGAAGATCTGGTCCACGATCTGCGGAGCCAGGCCGAGCGAAGGCTCGTCCAATAACAAAAGCTTTGGTGCCGAAGCCAGCGAACGAGCGATGGCAAGTTGTTGCTGTTCACCCCCCGAAAGAGACCCAGCCAGCTGCTGCAAACGATCTTTCAGAATGGGAAAAAGGTCAAATATCTCATCCTGTGTTTTTGCCACAGCCTTCCGGTCCCGACGGGAAGCAGCCCCAAGCCGGAGGTTTTCCTCAACAGTCAGTCCTGCGAAAACGCGACGGCCTTCTGGCGTCAGCGTCAAACCGAGTCGTACGAGTTGTTCAGTCGCCATGGAGGTGATGGGACGCCCATCGAAAACTATCCGGCCGGATGCCACCGGTTGAAGTCCCACGATGGCGCTCAAGGTAGTGCTCTTGCCAGCCCCGTTCGGTCCCAGCAAGGTAACAATCTCACCTTGAGACACCGTCAGGCTAACGTTGCGCACCGCCCGGATGGGTCCATAGCTTATTGATACATTTTCAAGAGTCAGCATGTTCTTTATATCACCTTATCCGAATTTATGTGTTGCTCTATCTGGCTTTGGGGATGTCAGAAAAGGCCGGACTGATCCACTCTTTCAAGACTTTCTTTCCGTTTTTAACCTCACAAATGGCAACATTGCGAATAATGCTGCGGCCGCCATTCAGATAGGTCAGTTTTCCAGAGGCACCTTGCACATTCTGCAACTTATCCAGAGCATCGCGGATGGCCTTGCCATTAGTCGAACCTGCCTTGAGAACAGCAGCTTCAATCAGTTTGACGGCATCGTAACCGAGAGCGGGCGGTGCAACTGTGTTTTCTTTGCCATAGCGCTTCTGGTAATTTTTATTAAAAGCCGCGTATGAACTGCCGGGAGTTGAATAAACCGCTGAAGTGAAGATCGTGCCTTCAGCCGCTGCGCCGAGTCCGATGCTGGACGGTTCATCTATGGCATCGGCACCGAAATTAACAGATTTAATCCCTGCACCGCGCAAGCTGGTGACCAGACCGGCGTAAAAAGGTCCAAAGGTCGCACTCATGACAATATCCGGCTGGGGCTTGATTTTCTTTATTTTCCCAACTTCAACGTTGAATTCCTGCTGAGCGAAGGTCCAGGCACCGGTTCCCACAATCTTACCACCCTTTTTTTCAAACGCTTCAGCGAAATAAGCAGGCAACAGATCCGTGTAAGGGTCGTCCTTGGCACGCAGGATATAGGCTGTTTTATAGCCCTTCTTAATCGCATATTCAGCCAGTGCGGCACCCTGACGATTGTCCAGCATTGTGTTGGTAAAACCGTAAGGACCGATCACCGTAGGTATGTCGGGACCGGAAGAGGTGACTGTCAGAACGGGAACATTTTTCTTTTTGGCAAAACTACCAACGACAGTTGTAGCCTGAGCACTACCGGATCCCAGAATCACATCAACGCCCTTGGCGAGGAGTTCCTTAGTACCGGCAACCGCTGGGCCGGGCTCGCCACGATAGTCCTTAATGGAAAGTTTGATCTTGGTTTTACCGCCGATACCGCCGGCTGCGTTAATTTCCTCAACGGCCATGCGGATGCCTTCCTCAGCCGGAACATCAAAGGGAGCGGAATAGGACACAAAATCCAGCACAGCACCGATATGCAGGGTATCGGCCGTGGCCTGACCGGACATTCCAAATCCGAAAACCGCCAGGGCAGCGCTTCCCAGAACCATCTTCATCCATTTCTTAAGCATCATAACTCTTCTCCAGTTTTATTGTTAACCATGTCAATTCAACACGGCTGATTTAAACGGCTGACTATTTGCCAGCTTTTCTCTTTCTCCCGATATAGGCCTCAATGACCTTCGGGTTTCGCTGAACTTGATCAGGAGACCCCTCGGCAATGACTTGCCCCTTGTTGAGGACCACCACTCGATCACACAATTGCATGATCATGCGCAGATCATGGTCGACCACTAGTTGACCAATACTGTGGTCATTACGAAGTTTTATCAATAATTCCATCAACTGGTCAGACTCCTGGCGGATCATCCCGGCTGCCGGTTCGTCCAACAGCAGATAGCCGGGGTCTATGGCTACCGCTCTGGCAATCTCCAAGGCTCGTTGTGGCCCATAGGGAAGGGTTCCGGCCAATCGGGTCGTATATTCCTCCAGACCAAATTCGGAAACCAGACTGCTGGCCTTTTCCATAGGTGACATTGAATCATCTGACTGCCCCATGGAAACTCCGGCCATGACGTTTTCTAAAACCGTCATGGTCGGAAAAACCTGGATACTCTGGAAGGTGCGTCCAATACCGCTCTGTGCAACTTGATGAGCCTGCCAGCTGGTTATCTCCACGTCATCTTTAATAATCTTCCCACTGGAAACGGGGAGTACACCTGAAATCGTATTGATCAAAGTCGTTTTACCGGAACCGTTCGGTCCGATCAAACCCAAAATCTCTCCCCGCTTCAGTTCCAGGCTGACGTTGTCCAAAGCCTGGAGTCCCCCGAAATTCTTGGAGACATTATTGATCGACAAATGGAAGCGGGAATTTTCGCTATTTCCGACCGGCCGGACGGTCGGTTTTTCCCGACTTAATTCAGGACTTCCGTTAGTAGAGAGCGGAACAGATTTCTTGCCTGACCGTCCCTGCCTCCAGTTATTGATTCTCTCATCAATCTCGTAAAAGGCGATCAATCCATCCGGCTTCCAGAACATAACGACCATAATGGCAACTCCTGTTCCCATCATTGTAAGGCCGTAAAAGGTGGGTGTTTGGTAGGAGCCGATCATAATACCTTCACCGAGCGTTCCCAAAACCTCAATCACCACAGTCATGAAAAGTGTCCCCAAGACAACACCGGACACGGTACTCATGCCACCCACGATCAACATGGCGATCAGGCTGAAGGTTAAACCGAGATAAAACTGCGCAGGACTGACAATCGTGAGAAAATGAACCAACAGCACACCGGCCACGCCCATGACCCCCGCGCTGAACACCCAGGCCAGCAATCGATAATTCGCGACATTGACGCCGATCGATTGGGCAGCTTCTTTGTCCTCCCTTGATGCCCTCAAAGCTAGGCCGGAAGCTGAGTCGCGAAAGAATCTCGCCAGCAGAAGCATAACGATCGCGAAGCCGAAGGCGGTCCAGAGGTCGCTGTATTCAGGGATGCCATATAAGGTCTTGAAGCCCGCTGTATAAGTTTCCCAGCCCATCAAGATGTTGTGAACAACTGCCAGGAAGCACATTGTGACGATTCCCGTAGCCGCGTCCCCCATGCGTGAAAAGGGAATACCGGTCAGGAGCGCAAAAACCATGACAACCGTCACAGTGATACACATAGCCGGCCAAAATCCCATTTCCATCTGCCCCAGCCAGGGCGGAAGGTTTGGCAGCATCATTTTCTTCATGGTCGGTTCTAAGGTCAACAAGGTCTGCAGATGAGCGGCAATGCCCATAAATGCGACATGACCAAAACTCGGGACGCCGGACGTTCCGATGAATATGTAAAACCCTAAAACAGCAACGAGATTGATGAAAAGCTGCGTGGTGATTGAGATAGCCGAATCAGTCAACATGAAATTAACCACCAAAGCAATCAACAATAATCCAAACGCCGGAAGTAACGCCCCTTTAAAAGAACTTCGAATACCAAACGGCCATTCGTTTAATAATTTTTTGAATATCGACCCCCCCGCCACGCTTCCCTTACTCATAGAAAATCCCTTTAAGACAACCTATTGAACATAGATGATGGTAAAACGACCTGACAACGATAATGTCGTATTGAATTATGGTGCTGGCAAGACGGCCTGACAGTTGAAATGCCTGCTTAGTGGCTGATCAATTATGGTGCGCAGTTGAACGGATACTATGGTTCGAAAGGAACTACCCCACCACGTGACTTTTGAACAAGCCTGGTCACTTTCGAAGTAATCTCTATGACAAGAAGACTTTCTGTCAAGAAGAATTACCGGAGTTGCTACTTAAGGACTCTAATTGTTGATATCTCGGCATCATACAAAGCTCCTTCAGACCCTAAAACCATGGATGTTATTTGATGACACCGAAAAGACATGAAAATAATTGAGCCCGTTTTAAATCAGAAAATTGGTAACTACTCAACACATTGCCTGAGCCGAGGGGATTATGATTCAAAACGATGGAAAAGCACGACGTTTTCACCAACGTGTTTCTGACGAAACACTTGGCTCCAGGGACGGATTCATGCGTGTTTTGAATCATGAATCCTTCGGCGAATCGTATGTTGAATAGCTACGAAATTTTATAAAAAACTATTGACATAGTGAACTAGTTAAATATATATTAGTGTCGCAGCCTTTAAAAATCATTGACTGCTCTCACAAGCTGCCAAAGGGGCAATAATTTTTTCAACCCATCTCCCACAATTAGATTCGGTATCACCATGGACTTACCGATAAGAGTCGAAACAGATAGCGGCATTCCAGTGTACATACAGCTTGCCGAACAGATTAAGATGTTGATTCACGAAGGGGTACTTAAGGTCGGCGACCTGATGCCGACGACTCGAGGCCTGGCCGTAAAATTGGGATTAAATGCCAACACTGTTGCCAGGGTTTATCGCGACCTTCAGACCGAAGGACAGTTGAAACTGCAGCGTGGCGTAGGAACCTTTGTCGCTCAGGAAGCTCGTCAGCCCATGGCAAAGGAACAATTTCGGATCCTGGAAGAAAAGGTTGCCGAGATTATCGAGATCAGTAAACAGTCGAATATCTCACCGGTGGAACTCGCACAATTCATTAAAACTCGATGGAAGGAGGAAGACCATGCTTAAGGGCAACTTAAATATTGTCTCCGGAATGATAAGTATTATCATCTTAGGATTGACAGGGTTTTTGTATTACATACTTCAATGGCAGATGGCCTTGGTCGTATTCTTGCTGGGGGTCATATTGACGCTCTCTCCGCGTATCGTGCTTGAATGGGAAAAGGGGGTGTTGCTGCGGTTGGGCAAGTTCAGTCGGGTATTGGATTCGGGCATCGTATGGGTAATACCCGGAATAGACGTGATCTCTGCCATGGTGGATATGCGAATCCGCACCACCTCATTCTCAGCCGAAAAAACGTTGACGAAGGATACGGTGCCGGTCGATGTGGATGCTGTCCTGTTCTGGGTCGTGACTGATGCCAAACGCTCTATTTTAGAAGTAGAGCTATATGAGCGGGCTATCAATTGGGCCGCCCAGACTACTCTCCGGGATATCATCGGCCGTTCGGAACTGGTTAAGATGATTTCGGATCGCGAAGCTTTAGATCAGGAACTGCTGAATACCATCGACGCCAAAACCACCGAGTGGGGAATCACGGTTCAATCGGTTGAGCTCCGCGATGTCAGAATCCCTTCTGCCCTGGAAGACTCAATGAGCCGCAAGGCACAGGCGGATCGAGAAAAGGAGGCGCGAATCATCCTTTCCCAGAGTGAGCTGGAGGTTGCCAGGCAGATGAAGATGGCCGCTTCAGTTTATGCAGAGGACGATATCTCCTTAAAACTGCGCACGATGAATATGACCTATGAATCGATCAGGGAGAAAGGGGCCTTGATGGTTATTCCGTCAAGCATGGCGGAATCTTTGAGCGGACAAACAATGGGGATTGCAGCAGCCGGTTTTCGTTATGGCCAACAGGACTCAGAAATGGATGGTAAGACATGATCGGATTTGTGCCTACCGCAAAGACACTGCACCGGCAAAAAATATGGTTCAGAGACGAGCCGGTCGAACGAACATCCATCATGCCGCTGTTTGATCAAGACAGTCAGGTTAAACAACTGATTATCATTTTGCCTGAGATTGATGACATCTATATCGTTCCCTGGAATCCAAGACTCGTAAAACTTGGATTTTTGGGAAGCAAGCAACTGCAGCTCGACCTGGCAGAACTTAAATCGTACAGCCGTTTCAATTCCTCCAGTTTCAGCTGTCTGTACCACTACGACCCCTGGTGGGTATTAGAAAGGCGTCGCTTCTGGAGATACCGTGATCTTGAGCAACTGAGGCTGACCAATTGTGCCAATAAATTTGAAGAGGGGGTTATGGCGGTTTGTTTCAGTCGTGATCTATCCGAATTGAGTAAATTTATGATCGAGCATGGGGCGCTTAACTTTTCCTACCGCTCTGCCAAATTAAAAGAGATGACCTGGCGATCTGGTCTATCCAGGTCGAAATCAGGAAGCAACCGGCGGAGGATAAACGATCGTATCACAAGTCAATGGTATCTTGACCCGGACTGGAATGACTGGGTCAAGTTGTAGATACTCTGGAAACTGGCCTTATCGTCAACGAACAGATAGGCCATCAGAGCAATGTCCGGTTGACGCTTCAGTCAGCCACTGATTTCAAGCCTGAACGGACCTCAAATATAGAATAGGTGCCCAGAGCCTTGGCGATGAGTGCTTCCCCGCAACTGACTTCCGACTCCAGCACAGCTATGCGCTTGCCTTTATGAACAATCTTTGTGGTGCAGGACATTTTACCGCTTGAGACCGCCTTGAAATAGTGGATTTTGATCTCAACCGTCGCGCACAATTGCTGCGGTTCCAGCCGGGTATAGAGAGCGCCACCCATACCAGTATCCACCATGGAATAGATCACGCCGCCATGGACAACACCATGGGGATTCATGAGTCGATCACACAGTTCGATGGTACAGCAGCTGGTGCCTGCGGTGGTTTCGGTAAATTCCAAACCAAGCAGATCCCCAAAAGGGTGACCTCCGGAATGTTTTGCCGGCATCTCTTTTGTCATCTTGTCTTTTTTGTGAGAGAAGGTTTCTTGGTAAGCCTAATGTTAAGTGAGGAATTAGTCAACAGAGCATTCAAGACAGTACGTGCACCAATCAGCCTGCAATCCGGATTTAATGGCTCGATTCTGAAACCGAACGGGTTGCAAAACCGTAAATTTCCGCCTCTCAGAAATCTGCAGCGGAATGGTTTGCGTTATCAATATCTCCTCTGTATGATGATAACGAAAGACAGTCGAAAGGAGACCGCTAGGCCCCGCCAGACCTGTCCCCCAAAGATTTTCGAGTTTAATCTGCAATCTTATTTTTGGTCATACATATCCGATTTTTTTTGTAAAATAATGGAGTAATTTATGAAAATTCTACGCGTCAACATGAGTCGACTTGAAATCACTACTGAAACAATTCCTGCCGGCCAGGAAATTATAGGTGGTAGAGGGCTGACCGCAAAAATACTCAACGATGAAGTATCACCTTCTGTTGATCCGTTATCAAAAGCAGCCAAGATGGTCATCGCCACAGGTCCACTGGCGGGAACAAACGCCTCTTCCCTGGGCAGACTCTCCATCGGGGCTAAAAGTCCGTTGACACACGGCATCAAGGAAGCCAATGTCGGTGGACCTGCCGGGCAAAAAATCGACCGACTTGGTATCCGGGCAATTATTATTGAGGATGAACCAAAAGATGGTGGTGTCTACACCCTGCTTCTCAGCCAGGATAAGATCGCCTTGGAAGATGCCGCAGAATATAAAGGCATGAAGACATACGATGTCGCTGCCCTGCTCCACAAAAAAATCGACCGCAAAGCCACGATTGTCAGTATCGGACTCGGAGGCGAAAGAAGATGGACCTCTGCAGCTATTGCATTTACCGACAAGGATGGACACTCGTCCCGACACGCCGCCCGGGGAGGACTGGGTTCTGTGATGGGTGCCAAAGGACTTAAAGCCATCGTAATCGATGATCGCGGCACATCACCTGTCGAACTCAAGGATAAAAAACTTTTCCGTAAGGCGCAGAAACAATTCACCGATCTGGCAAAAACCGATCATCAGATACAAGCCATGAGCACAATGGGTACGCCTGCGCAAATCGATACCAACCGGGCACTCGGATCCATGCCGGTCTATAACTATGGTAGTGAACCCCTTAGCATTAGTGGTATCAACGGTGAAGCAATCATGAAGCTGAACAAAGAAAGAGGCGGCACCATAGAACCCTGTATGCCGGGCTGTGTAGTGGGCTGCTCGATTGTCTACAAGGACGCACAAGGCAAACACATCACCTCCAGTTACGAATACGAAACCATCGCGCTGATGGGAACGAACCTGGGCATAATAGATCCGGATGTGATCGCCCATTTTGACCGTATCGTGGATGCAATCGGCCTCGACACCATTGAACTTGGCAGCGCCATGGGTGTTGCAGCCAGTGCCGGCAAGATGAAAATGGGAGACAGCGATGGGGCTTACAAGCTTCTGGAAGAGATAGAACAGGGAACCGATCTCGGTAATGCACTGGGAAACGGTGTGGTCGCAACCTGTAAATATCTGGGCATCGATCGGGTCCCGGCATATAAAGGGCAGTCTATGCCTGCTCACGATGGGCGGGCAACAAAGTCAACCGGGGTCACCTATGCCACCAGTCCGATGGGAGCAGACCACACTGCCGGAATCTCATATGAAGACCCACAGGCAAAAGAGGGACAAGTGGACCGCTCCTTGAAGATGCAGATTTTCTGCTCCATGGCCGACACGCTTGGACTATGTATTCTCTCTGCTCCAACCGACCCCACCCGCCTCTTTATCTATCTGAGAGGTCTGTTGAAAGGCCGCTACGGGACCGATATCAGTGCTAACGAATTGTTTGACCTCGGCAAGGAGACGTTGCGACAGGAGCTCAAATTCAACAAGGGTACCGATTTCGCCACTGCCAACCCGAATCCGGACTTCATGCGCACTGAGAAACTGGCTCCGATGTCAGCGGTTTTCGATGTGGAACAGGATGAAATCGATACGATCTGGGACCGGTTGGATGATCACAGACTGATCGATTCCTTTGTCGAATACCCTTATATCAGCCGCTACGGCAAACTAGACGCCCTGCCTGAAGAAGGCATGGATGAAGAGAATATTTTCACCCAACTGAAAGAAATGGCGGTAGAAGAAGACGCCCAGTGGCAGAACGGTAAATGCTCCGGTACGATGTATGGCGGGGACCCCAAGATTTTTGAGATGATCAGCCGGGCTTTTTCCCTCTATACCCACGTCAACGTGCTGCAGCGAGATCTGTGTCCCAGCCAGACCCGTTTCGAGTCGGAGATCATTGCCATGACGGTTGATTTCTTCAACGGCCAGGCTGTCAAGGAGCACCATCCGAAGGAGCGCGCCTGCGGCGTGATCGGGACGGGTGGAACAGACAGTATCATCAGCGCAGTCCTGGCCCATCGCAATAAGTATCGGGATGAGCGCGGGATTACAGAGCCGGAGATGATCATGGCCCATACGGCCCACACTGCCTTTCGCAAGGGGGCTGATTATTTTGGTGTCAAGCTGATCGAAGCCCCTGTGGACCCGGCCACCACACAGGTGGATCTCGATTTCGTCAAGAAACATATTAATAAAAACACTGTCTTACTGGTGGGATCGGCAGGGAACTATCCCTATGGCACCATCGACCCCATCAAAGAACTCTCAGAACTGGCTCTGAAGCATGACATCGGCATGCATGTCGACGGCTGTCTGGGCGGGTTCATTCTGCCTTACGGAGAGCAGCTTGGGTACGACATCCCGGTGTTCGACTTCCGTCTGCCAGGGGTGACATCCATCTCCGCGGATACCCACAAGTATGCTTATGGTCCCAAGGGAACGTCCGTGGTGTGTTATCGCGACAAGTCATTCCGCAAATACCAGTACACGACCAATCCAGAATGGGTCGGCGGAACCTATGTCTCCCCCGGAATTGGAGGCAGTCGCTCCGGCGGAATCATTGCTGCAACCTGGGCAGTGATGGTTACGCTTGGTAAAGAGGGCTACAAGGAAAGAGCACGCAAGATCTTCGAAACGGCCTATGCCATGCAGGAAATTGTCAAAAAACATCCGGAACTGCGCCTGATGGGAAGCCCCTCCTTCTGCTTTTCATTCACATCGGATGAGTTTGATATCTATCACCTCAACGATTATATGAAAGACCAGGGCTGGCGTTTTAACGGCCAGCAATATCCAAGTGCCATTCATATGTGTGTCACGGGTCCTCAGACCCAGAAGGGACTGGTGGAGGAGTTCGAAAAAGATCTCGCAAAAGCGGTGGTTTATGCGAAGAATCCGGCCCGTACCATTGCATCTAGTGGCGCTCTTTATGGTGGACAAGGTTCCAAGGCCCTGACCGATTTCAATGACATGGAGATGATTCGTACGCTCATGATTGAATTCATGGATGACTGCCTCGAACAGCCAGATGAATGGTCGCCCAGCCCTAAGAAAAAATTGACTGATGCTTAAATAGGATTGTCTGGAGAACCCATTGGGAATTATAAATTGTTAATTGGTAGTACTCAATTAATGTTATTAACTTCAGGATATCAGAGTGTCTGTTATGAAGACGTTTCAATTGCTTGGAGAGGTTTCTTAGATGATCTTGAAACATATCCGTAATTGAAAGGGATTTATAACAGACACGGGATTATAGGGTTAATGACATTGAGTACCTAATTTGAATTAAACACTGGGGATCCAAGGGAAAGCGCATATCTAAATAACTCAGAAATATTTTCAAATAACCAACCGGGGATCATATGTCAGCCGCACAGACACTGCAGAAATATGTCCTGGCCCTTGATCTGGGCAGTACCGGCCTCAAAGCAGCCATCGTGTCCGATATGGGTGATGTGGTTGCCCGGGCCTATGAACCCAACGAAACCATCATCCTGCCTGATGGGGGGGGTGAACAGGACGCCAGAGAGTGGTGGACGATGACACTGAAGGCATCCAAAAAGGTCATCGCCGACTCTGATGTCAAACCTGAACATATTGTCGGCATCTGCTGCGATTCACAATACTCGCTGATCGTTCCGGTCAATGAGCATGCCGAACCGCTGATGAATGCAATCTCCTGGCGCGATATGCGAGGTGGCAAGCATAATCGGAAGATGATGAAAGGGTTTCCCAGGGTTCAGGGAATGAGTGTCCGGAAACTGATCAAATTTATTCGCTTCACCGGTGTAGCCCCCACCAATGTCGGAGCCGATTCACTGGCCCATATGCTGGTGATTAAAAACGAGCTCCCGGAAATCTATCAAAAGACCTGCAAATTTCTGGAACCGATGGATTATCTGACCTCGCGGTTCACAGGTAGAATCAGTGCATCCCAGCACACAACAACCATGATGATGCTGACGTCCAACCGCCGCTGGGGTGAGAGGAAATATTGCGACCCGCTACTTCAACTTTCCGGCCTGGATCCTGACAAAATGCCCGAACTGCTGCCTAGCGATGGGATTGTCGGTCATCTCGATTCGTCTGTTGCCAGGGAGCTGGGGCTTTCTTCGGAGACCCAGGTTATTAGTGGCATGTTGGACAACCAGGCCGCCATTGCCGGGGCCGGCATCATTGGCTTCAAGCAGGGACTACAGCTCGTGAGCACCACTCTGAGCATCAACGGCTATATCGATTCCAAGAAAACAGACATCCTCAATTCTATCGCCTCCATGCCAGCCTGTATGGAAGACAAGTACATGCTTCTCTGCGAACAGGGGTTGGGGGGGAAATGCCTGGAGTTTTTCCTGAAAAATATTGTCTGCCACGACGACAACTTAAAACTTGGCGAGATGCCGGAAGATTCCTTCGAGCGGCTCAACGACATGGCTGCAGAGGCTCCTCCCGGCAGTGGGAATGTACTGTTTCTACCCTGGTTGGGAGGTTCATTTGCGCCGTCTGAAAATAAGAACGCCCGGGGCGGTTTTTTCAATCTGTCTCTGGATAGCAACCGTTGCCATCTCACCCGGTCGGTGATGGAGGGCGTTGCCTTTAACAGCCGTGCCGCACTGGGAACGGTAGAAAAATTCATGGGCACTGAATTCACAAGCCTTCGCTTTGCAGGAGGCGGGGCCCTGTCCGATATCTGGGCCCAGATTTACGCGGATATACTGCAGATCCCCATTCAACAGATGGCGGATCCGGTACAGGTCACCTGTCGCGGTGCCGGGTTGATCGGACTCGTGCGCTTAGGCCACTTGCCACTGGAGGAGATTCCCAAACGGGTTAAAATAAAACAAACCTTTAATCCTATTGAAGCCAACCTTCCCGTATATGATAAACTCTTTCAACAATTCAAAGCTGTCTTTAAAAATAATCAAGCCGTGTTTAATTCCCTGAATGGATAGCAGGTAACACTATACAGTTGACAATCAATGTCAACATTCCGACCCCCTGCGAAGGGGGTTCTAGAGTGCCCTGACTTCTAATTCGTTTCTAAAAAAATTCACCGATCCATTGAGCCCGAGCAAAAATGAGGGTCAATATTGTTCAGGTTTTAAACAAAACCGGGATAAGATGAGCATCAATAAGATCTAATCTAAACACCGACACCGTGAGGAAATAATATGTCAAATGGTAAAATTAAGGCGGTCACTTTTGACCTCTGGGATACGGTCTTCATCGATGAGTCCGATGAACCAAAACGCAAGGAGCAAAATCTGGCGTCAAAAGCCGTCGAGCGGCGTAATCTGGTCGAAGCATTTATCAACAAACATCAACCCGTTTCCAGGCAAATGGTCGATCTGGCCTGCAAAACCACTGATGCTGCTTTCCGTCATGTATGGTACGGCCAGAATGTAACCTGGACAGTGCCTGAGCGCTTATCCGTTTTATTCAAGGGGCTGGATGTGGAACTCCCGCCAGCAGAAATGGATGAATTGGTGCGACTGCATGAAGAGATGGAGCTCGCAGTTTCACCCAATATTGCAGCGAACATCGATACAGCCATAGCCGGTCTCAGTCAAAAATACAAACTGGGTGTCATTTCCGATACGATATTTTCCCCGGGACGGGTGTTGAAAGAGATTCTCGCCTCATACGACCTCTTAAAATACTTCGACTTTTTTGTCTTCTCTGATGAAATCGGATGCGCCAAACCCAATCCATTGATATTCCAAAATGCCGCGCAGGGCCTGGGTGTCGAACTCGATGAGATCGTGCATATTGGTGATCGCAAAGAAAAGGATATTGACGGCCCCCATGCGGTGGGTGCAAAAGGCATTTTCACTACAGTCGTGAAGGACCGGGGCGTAGAAAACTGTGAAGCGGATGCGGTCTGTGATAACTACCTGAATCTGGTCGACATTGTCGATAGCCTGAATAACTGATCAACAGGAGCAAAATAATGTCAGAACTAAATCGGTACCTCATCATCGACGGTTACAACAAAGAGAGCCGTGACAACTTAGGCAAGGCGGGAATGCAAACCGCCTGGAATCTGTACGCAAATCTTTTGAAACAGCATGCCCCCGACGCAGAATACGATGTTCTGCTCCCCAGCGACCCGGGCATCTCCATGCCCACTAATGAAGAGCTAACCGCATTCGCCGGAATTCTCTGGACCGGCTGCAACCTCTGCATCATGGATACGGACAACCCAAGTGTAGCCAGCCAGATTGACCTGGCTGAGCGGGTTTACGAGGTCGGAATTCCCAGTTTTGGAAGCTGCTGGGGTCTGCAGATCTCTGCCGTGGCTGCCGGCGGTAAGGTGATCGTTAACCCGAAGGGCAGGGAGATGGGCATCGGCCGCAAAATCATCCTGACGCCGGAAGGGATGAGACATCCTATGTATGATGGTAAAGCGCCTGTTTTCGACGCCTATATCAGCCACGATGACATGGTCAGTGAACTGCCCCCCGGAGCAGAAATTTTAGCTGGAAACGACTTCACCCATATCCAGGCGCTTTCGGTGACTCACAAAAAAGGAACCTTCTGGTCAACTCAGTACCATCCGGAGTACAATCTGAACGAAATGGCCAGCCTGATTGTCGCCCGTGAAGAGAAACTGACAAACCTCGGTTTTTACAAAGGGCATGAGGATCTACAGCTGATGGTAGACCGCATGAGACTGCTGCACGAACAACAGGACCGCAAGGATCTGCGTTGGCAACTGGCTATCGACGACGACGTGCTCGACGATGCAGTGCGACAATGTGAATTCGGCAACTGGGTTGAGAAGCTTGTCAAACCCAGCCTGGAAAAACGCTCATAAATCCCTATGCGCTTCTATCTGATCGGCTGCAAGGTGTTTTTCAGAGAGATCTGCTACAGTGTGGCGCAATCGCCACACACTGTGGATATCCATTTTCTGCCGCAGGGCCTGCACAACTATGGTCGCAAAGGGATGCAGGAAGCCATCGGCCTGGCCCTGGCGGACGTCGAAGAAAAACATTTTGACGCAATTCTGCTGGGTTATGGCCTCTGCAACAACGGTGTGACCGAACTGCGGGCCGGCAGCATTCCCCTGGTCGTTCCCCGTGCCCACGACTGCATCACTCTCTTCATGGGCAGTAAAGAAAAATACCTGGACCATTTTCAGAACAATACCGGCACTTACTACCTTTCTTCCGGCTGGTTGGAGCGCACCCACGACAAGGCTGACATCAAAAAACTGGGCCTGCAGACCAAAGACCCCATGGGGGGCAGCTATGAAGAGCTGGTGGTAAAATATGGCGAGAAAAATGCCCGCATGATTATTGAAACCCTGGGCTCGACCACCCACTATAAGCAGATCAGCTACCTTGAGATGGGAATCGAACCTGATGACCAATTCGAAAATCTGGCTCGAGCAGATGCGACAAAGCATAACTGGAAATTCGAAAAACTCCCGGGAGATATGAAGCTCTTTCACGAGCTGGTCAGAGGCGACTGGAACGAGGAAGATTTCCTGATTGTCCCCCCTGGCCAGAAAATTGTCGCTTCATTCGATTCCGACCGTATCATTAAAGCTGAGCCGTAAGGGATCGTTCATGAATAAAATCAAGTCTGGTAATCCATTGAAGCGAAGAGGATTTTTGCTCGGATCTTTAGGCCTGGCAGGAGCAGCCCTTCTTCCAGGCTGTAGCGGAGTATCAAAAAACATGTCGACCATTCAAGCATCTCCCAACTATAAAAAAGGCAAGTTTAAAAACCCGGTTCCAACGGTGGTGATGAAAGAGGGCACAACCTGGGACACCATGAAACGTTGGTTCTCAGACAGCGACACCCGGGAACCCTCGGGAGAATTTGATTTTTCGGTCAACTCTTTCAGCCCATCCCCGATCTCCGAGAACGGACTGGGAATTATATGGGTTGGCCATTCAACCCTGCTCATAGAGATCGATGGCAAACGTTTTTTGACAGATCCCATGTGGAGCAAGAGGGCATCACCCGTCGGATTCGCGGGACCGGCTCGATTTTTTCCACCACCGCTTACCCTGGAACAACTGCCGAAGCTTGACGGCGTTATCATTTCCCACGACCACCTGGACCACCTGGACAGTGCAACGGTTCAAAAACTGGCCTCGACAGATGTAATGTTTTACACCCCCCTGGGAGTGGGTCGGCATTTGACGTCCTGGGGAATATCAGAGACCCGGATAAAAGAACTCGATTGGTGGGATCAAATATCAGTCGGCAACGACCATGAACTGATCGCTGCTCCGGCTCGGCATTTTTCAGGTCGAGGATTGTTTGACAGAAACGAAACCCAGTGGTGCTCATGGGTCATCAAGGGTAAATCACACAGGGTCTTCTTTGGCGGAGACAGCGGACTATTCCCTGGCTTTAAAACAATCGGCGACAAGTACGGACCCTTTGATATCACTTTTCTGGAAATCGGGGCGCACGATGCCAATTGGCCGGATATTCACCTCGGACCCCATCATGCGATTGAAGCTCATCTGGACCTGAGAGGAAAAGTACTGTTGCCCATTCATTGGGGGCTATTCAATCTCGCCTTTCATGCTTGGGACGAACCGGTAGAGACACTGCTGAAAGTGGCCAGGGAAAGAAAAGTCAGTCTCTCACTACCCGTACCAGGCAGATATATCAATGCGCCCGAACTCGGGACAATCTCGCACTGGTGGAGATCGATCTCAAAATCATGACATAACCCGCAATCCATCCTGAATCACCAACCATCTTAAGTGCCATAACAGTGTAACCAATTACTCCACGCTGACCCACAAACCTTCTGCAAATCACACAAATCCCTGCCAGATCCCTTGATTAAACCTGTCAACCATCTTTTTAGATCTTAAAGAGAAAATTTATTGACAATGTTCACCTTCTTGGTTACCATTATAATCTAAACTCTTGTTTTAGAGCTACTTTTTAATTTTGTTAAGTTACTGACTTTGCCGGGAACTTAAATTAATCGATACATTCAGGAGAAAGTGATGGCGGATTATCAGATTGATCAAACCTTGGATTGCTCGGGATTGCTTTGTCCGATGCCAATTGTGAAAACCAGCAAAACGATCAAGGGCATGCAGATCGGAGAGGTTTTGCAAATGACCTCCACCGATGCCGGATCCATGCCGGATATTAAGGCCTGGGCCAGACAGACAGGTCATGAACTTTTATCAGCAGTTGATGAAGGTGGAACATATCAATTTGTTGTTAAAAAAGCGCGTTAGTCCTCATATTTTGGAGAAAAATCATGTCAGAAGAAAATGTTATCAAAACAAAGCGTCTCGCACTCATTTCGTCTCGAGGAACCCTTGATTGGGCTTACCCTCCTTTTATTCTGGGCAGCGCTGCCGCAGCGATGGGGTGGGAAGTCGGTATCTTTTTTACTTTTTACGGCCTTCCGCTTTTGAAAAAGGATTTAACAGCCTCAGTATCACCGGCCGGAAATCCGGCCATGCCAATGAAAATGCCGTTTGGAACGACCGGATTTCAGAACATTGATTGGAAAATTCCCAATTTCATCACGAATAATCTCCCCGGTTTTGATTCGGTAGCAACCAGCCTCATGAAGAAGACATTTGAGAAAAAAGGAGTCGCCTCGGTTGGAGAGCTAAGGGAAACATGCGTCGACCTGGATGTTCGATTGATCGCCTGCCAGATGACCATGGACGTTTTCGGGTTTGAAAAGGAGGAGTTTATAGATGGGTGTGAAATAGCGGGTGCAGCAGCCTTTCTGGAATATGCATCTGAATCTGATGTGAACCTGATGGTTTAAGCAGGAGTTCAGTTTGTTGTGTATTTGAACTGGCGGTTAAACGATGTTTGATACTTGCCAATTTTTCGTACAGGAAATGTGACAATGAAAATCGGAATTCTTTTGAAGGAAGGTCCTTATAATCATCAGGCAGCAGACTCTGCCTACCAATTTGCCAAAGCCGCCATTAAGCGTGGCCATGAAGTGGAATCTGTTTTTTTGTATAATGATGGGGTCATTAACGCATCCAAGCTGGCGGATCCGCCTCAAGATGATCGGGATATATATCAGCGCTGGTCCGAATTGGGAGCGGAAGGGGTGACCATTCTTGTTTGTATCGCTGCCGCAAAAAGAAGGGGTATCAGCGAAGAGGTCCTGATTGAAAATGCATCCATCACAGGACTGGGTGTTTTGACGGATATTGCCATTCGGGCTGATCGATTATTGACCTTTGGAGATTAGGAGGGAATGTGAGAGAAGAGGATGGCCAGGTAATCAAAAATTTCATGTATGTAATGCGCAGGGCGCCCCATGGAACGATTTATACCTATGAGGGATTAGAGATGGTTCTAATCACCGCCGCATATGAACAGGACATCAGTATCGCTTTTATTGATGATGGGGTTTATTCACTCATCAAAGATCAAGACACTGAAGATTTACAGATTAAAGGTTTTGTCAAAACTTTTAAAGCACTTGAAGACTATGAAGTGGAAAAGCTCTATGTGGATCATCATTCCCTGACAGAGAGAGGATTAAAGACAAGCGATCTGATAGTAGATGTCGAAGTACTGGGATCAACTGAAATCGGCAAAATCATGGAAGAACAGGATGTCATCATTCACTGTTGAGTTTAACTTTTTTCAATAAGGCTCTTAAATGCTCCATACAATCAATCAGTCTCCTTTCCGGGGAAATAACCTGACAAGCTGCATTCGTTTTGCCCAACCGGATGATCCCATTCTTTTCATGGAGGATGGGGTTTATGCCGCACAAAACGGGAACAAATTCAGTGAATTGATTTCAAAACTGGCAAAAACCAATCCCTTGTTCACCTTAACTCCGGATGTGAAAGCCAGGGGTATTCAAAAGGTGCATGCCGATGTAAAGCAAATGGATTATGATGGTTTTGTCAAATTGGTTGAAGAACATCAGGTCAACAGCTGGCTCTAAAGTCCCGGGTTTTCCAAAAAATGGAATCATTTTCCATCCCCTCAACAATACTGCCACTTACCCCACTAAATTGAATAGTCGGGGTCAAGTGTTTCTTCTCCTCTCTTGACATCAAAAGATAATCTTCTTATCATCTCCACTCAACTGGTTAAATTTTCTCTTTAAGTCATTGTTCATCCGGAGACACTCATGGAATCTGTATTACAAGGGGGAATCTCAGTAATCAACTGGTTGCAGCAAGCAAGTCCGTTGTTAGACATGCCGTTTAAGATCTTAACCTATACCGGCGATCAGATGTTTTACATCCTGTTTTTTCCTCTGTTGATCTGGAGCGTCCATCACAGGATTGGAATTCGCTTAACCATCTTTTTTTTGATCAGCGCTTACTTTAATTCCCTTGCAAAATTGATCGTAAATCAGCCTCGACCCGTTGATTTTGATTCAACAGTGACAACCCTGGTCAAAGAATCAGGAGGCGGACTCCCCAGCGGTCATACCCAAAATGCCGTCGTGGTTTGGGGATACCTGTTCAAATACTTCCAGCAGAGATGGGTAAGGATCCTTGCCCTGCTGATGATTCTGTTGGTACCCCTGTCCAGAATTTATCTGGGAGTTCATTTTCCGACAGATGTCCTGGGCGGTTACCTGATAGGCGCAGTTGTTTTGATTCTGATCTTTCGCTTTGAAGACCAATTCATCAATTGGTTAAAGGCACAACCACTATGGGTCCAGTTGCTGCCGGCCGTGTGCCTTCCCGTCATGGCTGCTTTTCTCATACCCACGGTAACGTCAACCGGGATGACCATCTGTGGTGTTCTTTTTGGCGGGGGAATTGGGATTTGTCTGGAAAGGCGCTATATCTGTTTTGAAGTGCCTGATATCCACTGGAAGAAAATAGTCTGCTATTTGTTCGGAGTTTCAATTCTAATGGTCATCTATCTGGGCTCCAAGAAGGTTGTCTCTGACTTGGAACCGGAACCCCTGTTTCGCTTTATACGTTATGCCGTGATTGGGATTTACATTGTCTTTATCGCACCCTGGCTGTTTAAAATATTGAGGCTGTCAAAAAACTGATGTCCCTGCCCTCTGATATTATTCATTCACCGTCGGCAGAAACTTCTTAAACGAAAAGATAGCTAAAAATCCAGCCACGTACATCTGGAGACCGAAAACACCGGAAACGACGAACATTGAGCTGTAAAAATCTCCCATCTGATCCTGGATGAGAATGGCCAGGGTCATGGCCAGGGCGGAATTTCGCAGCCCGGTTTCCAGAGAAATGGCCCGGGTCTGATAGTTATTGATTCCAGACAGCCTTGGTATGACACCACCCAGAACCATTCCCAGTAGTATCAGCAGAAAGACCATCAGGTAAAACGCCAGTCCATATCTTTCGACATCGGCGAATTTATCAAGGTTGCTCAACACACCGGCGATCATAATAAAAAGAACCGCCACGATGCCAAGGGCTGAAAATATCGGGGTGGCCTTCTCCGCAAAATGTTGCCATTTCCCCCGGATAGCCATGCCGATGGCCAAAGGCAGAATGACCAGGACAGCGATGGTCTGGATCACCATTACCAGAGGCAGCGAGACTTCAGGGATATTCTGGCAGTACAGGGCCAGCAGAAATGGTGTAAAAAAGAGCGATAGCACAGTGGAAAAAGAGGTCAGGGAAATGGACAGTGCCAGATCCCCCTTGGCGAAATGGGTCATCAAATTTGACGTCACTCCACCCGGGCTGACTGCGATCAAGATGAAACCGATGTAAATATAAGGGTAATCCAGGCGAAATCCAGCGGCAGATGCGATCAGAAAGGCCAGCAGGGGCATGATTCCAAATTGCAGGAGTTCTCCCAGAAATATGCCTGCCGGCTTCTTGAAGACAATTGCAAAATCCTCCAGGGTCAACGTCATGCCCATGCCGACCATAATGAGAAAAAGCATCAGAATAATACTGATTTTGAAAATACGGTCAAAGACCGGCTGAAAGGGAATGTCGGTCAACCTGGCGAACGTATACGTTTCCCCTTCCACACGACCTTGCAGCAGTTCAGCCTTGAAGACCAGCTTGTTCTCCGACTTTTTTTCCAGATCGACATAAAAAGGACCTTGCTCGACCGGAATGGAAAGGAGGTAGACCTCTCCTGAAAGTTTCCTCAAAAGATAGACGGTTTTATCGCCCGCACCCGACCGGTTTTGTGGTTTCATGATCCGCAGATTCCCTTCGAACTCAACAGATTCAGCTCCGGACCAATTCAGATCACGGGATTTCCTGTTCAGCTGCTCGAACAGGGAAGTGTTCTCCGCTTGGGCAATTTTCAACAAATTCCGATACAGGGTCTCACCCCTTTTATCTCCGGCTTGAAGCGCATGAAACGGAACAGCAAACAGGACCACCAGTGAGAGCAGTACCATCTTTAGCGTCATATCTATTTTTATCACGAGACAGGTCTCCGTTTAATTTTTAATGGCTTTTCTTTGTTTGTAAGGAATGGAAAAGTGGCAAAGGGTCCCGCCGACGTTCTTATTGTTCTCCAGCCAGATTTTGCCACCATGTGCCGTTATTATCTCTCGGCAGATTGGCAGCCCCAGTCCGGTTCCTTCACCTTTCCTGGTTTTCCGACTCTGTTTGAACTTCTCAAAGACAGAGGATATCTGATCCGGCGGAATCCCAATTCCTTCATCGGCAACAGTCACCTTTAGAGCAGCCATTTTATTGTCATACTCGCGACGTCCAAGCATGATATCGGATTCTTCAAAAGAAACCGCAATTTTTTTAGACTCCGGAGTAAACTTAATCGCATTGGACAGCAGGTTGCGAACCAGCTGTCCGATCCTGAAACTGTCGCATTCGACTTGCGTGATAAAATCCGGCCTGGCGACCTCTAATCTCAAGTTTTTTTCCAGCGCTGTCGCCTCCAGCTCAAAAACCGCGTCCTCAACGATAGCCGACATATTTGCCTCCTTCATCTCAAACCGCATCTGCCCAGACTCAAGTTTCGACATATCCAGCAGTTCATTCAGCAGAAGATTGAGACGATCTGATGAGTTGAAGATGCGATTGAAATATTCGGCCAGACCTTCCATTTCTCTCAAAAGGATTTTCTCGAGCTGGCTCAATTCGCCACTTAGTTGTTCAATTGCCTCGCTATCTGCCGTAGATAATCGCTCAAGCAGGTGGTTGCAAGTGGAGAAGGCCTTCATTACCTGAATGCGGTCCAGCTTTTTCAGGCCCAGTTTTGAATAGCTCAGAGGCGCACTGATCGGTGTCCGAATTTCATGGGCGATAAAACCGACCCATTCGGAGATCGCACTATTTGTCTTTTCAGCAATATCTTTGGCATTTTTGAATTTTTCTTTTTCGAGGCGATCTGATATATCGACAATCAGCCCTTGAACTCCCACAATTCGCTGTTGATTATAAACTGCGGTGACGTTTGCTTCAATCGGGAGATTTTGCCCTTGCTTGGTCAGCGCTGTTAAGCTCGTCCAACCGGAATCTTCTCCATTCAGTGCATTAACAATCGTATCCATCGCCTTTTGACGATCTTCCGGGATCACAATCGTCAGGGACTCCCTCTCCAGTTGATAGCCGATATATGCGCTACTAAATCCAAATATATCGATCGCTTTCCGATTGAGAAATTGCAGCGTTAAGTCGCTATCAATCAGGAAATGGCCCAGAGGTAACATGTGAACCAGATCCCTCGATTTCATTTCAGAGGCTTTCAGCGCTTCTTCACTTTTCTGGAGATTCTGTTCTGCTCTCTGTTTTGCGTAAATTTCATTGGTCAAGGTCAGGTTCGCATCCTGTAGTTCGGTGTTCTTTCCTTCTAATAATTCCAAGGCCATTTTCTTCTGGATCAGGGAAGCCTCCAGACCTCGGACAACCATGACGATTGAAATTGTTGCGATAATATTCAGTAAGAGAAAGTTAAGTCCAATGACGATCCAGCTTTCCAAAGGATTCATAGCGCTGGCCGACCATTTATCAAAATGGGTCGTAAAGAGCCAGCCAAAAAATATCAGTGTCAGCGAATTAATCACCAGCGAAGCGATAGCATAGCGAAATTCCAACAACAACCCGGTAATGACTGGAAAAAAGAAAAGCCAGACGGGGCCCGCACCAAAAGGGCCGATAACAGCCAACAGCAGAGTGCCGAGTATGTAGCTCAGTAAAATGACACTCAGTACGCGGACGATGAAAGGCCACGACCGTCGCAGAAAAAGAACCACGACAAACACATACATACTAGCATCAATACCCACCACTACCCAGAGCTGCTCCTTGATAGCAAGAATAATACTGGGCACCAGGACCAAGAGTCCAAAACCGATGGCAACGAGCAGAAACGAATAGATGATTCGCTCTTGCCAGAAGCGCAACTCGTCAATGGACTCACTATCGGACGGACAAGTCAGTTGATATAACCATTTTGATATTCTTGAACTGATAGACATTTTTTTATTTCAATAGCATCGATTTCCGGTTTTCAGAATCCACCCGCTGATCATACCATTTTTCGCAACCAACTTAATCTGGTTTCAGCAATGTCCGGTTAGGTTTTTGCAAAAACGAAAGCTGAATGATAAAACTCGTCTCTGCGAATATGGATTTAAAGATTTGCTAAGTTTGCTTCACGAAAAACCGCCAAACTCGCCTGCCTCGCTCAAACATGGCTTATTTTCGCTACGCTAAGGGATCGTTAAAAAATCTAGTAAATCCTTATAAGCTCGATCCAGGTTTTTTCATTCAGCTTTCTGCAAAAACCTAACCGGACATTGCTGATCTGGTTTAGCATTATTGCCAACCTTGCATTGTAAAGATTGTCGGTGTCCGGGGGATTCTGGAATAAAATGTAAGAAACATTTTCACTCCCACAATCTTTAATCTTTACAGTAATCAGGATATTACAATAATCAGGATATTTATTCTACTCCCATCTCTACTTTGACCTGTTTCTCCTGATATATCAACAATTAAAGTCGGGTAGGCCAATTTCAGTTTACCTGACCTGAAACCAAAAACCTACCGGAGGAAAAGCCATCTATTTCGGTAGCTATTTAATTGGTTTTGCATAGATCTGCCCCACTCCTGATGCTGGTCAAGGCTCACTTAGGGATCTTCTGCTTACCAGATTTGAAAGAGAAAGGTGTCAAAGGGAAATTGAAGTAGTGGTCTGGCAGACTTGTTCTCTTGATTCAGAAACCAACGAAGCCTGCAGGTTTTTGAATCAAGAGTTCAATTGAAAAAACGGGCGCTGGAAGTCTATTATTTTGAGAAAGTAAAATCGGGCAGTTGTATAATCTCACCTCCCTTTAGCGCAGATTCGTGAGCCAGGATTCCCACACAGGTCATGTTGGCAGACTGGCTGGCATTGGGGTAAGGGTCGCGGTTATTGTTCAAAGCTGAAACAAATTCATGCACAAGATGGGGATGGGAACCACCATGACCTCCACCCTGAATAAAAGACAAGTGCTGGCTGTCTTCTGCATCATACACCCCACCCATTGTAAAAGACTGGATCTCTGCCGGTAAAAGACGGGCATAATCCGGCACTTCTACCAGTTCCGGAATGTCAGGCTCCGGTTTTTTGGCTGTATGGATCACCGATTTTTCACCTTCTATCAAAGGCCATTCAAAGGATTTCCTGGAACCGTAAACATCGATACTTTCGCGATACTGTCGGGCAGTGTCAAACAGTGAGCGAATTATCCTGGCACTGACATCAGAATTCCGGAACTTGAGATGGGCAGTCTCCACCGCAAAAGGGGAATTATATTTGGGAATCAGATCCTCGCGAATGGATCCTGAGCCAAAACAGGAGACATATTCGGCTTCATCTCTGGTCAATGCCAGGCAGGGGCCGACACAGTGGGTGGCGTAGTGCATCGGCGGCAGACCAGGCCAGTAATTCGGCCATCCGTCCATATCCTGCTGGTGGCTGGCCTGGATAAACTGGAGTTTGCCGATTTCGCCTTTGTCGTACATCTCTTTGACAAATAGAAACTCACGGCTATAGACAACCGTTTCCGCCATCATATATCTCAGACCGGTTTCCTGCACCAGTTCTACTATTTGCCTGCAGTCATCAATACTTGTGGCCATCGGCACGGTACACATCACATGTTTCCCTGCTTTCAGGGCTGCGATCGACTGAGGACCGTGATCGGGAATGGGACTGTTGATATGCACAAAATCAACTTCCGGATCCTTCAGGACGTCCTCAAAACTTGAGTAGCGTTTGTCCACCCCAAAAGCGTCCCCGATTTCATCCAGTTTACTTTGAGTCCGCTGACAGATGGCATACATGTTAACATCGGGATGCTTCTGATAGATGGGTATGAATTCCGCTCCAAAACCCAGACCGATTATAGCCACATTTGCTTTTTTCTCACTCATTTCCCCCCTCACTTAATAAGGTTTTTCTCTGTCTTTTTTTCGAAAAAATGAAGCTTATCCTGAATAAAACTGAAATGAATTTTATCGTGAACTGCTGGTTCAAACGCCGAATCCACAGACGCCTTGAAAAGGAATTGATCAACGCGAAACGACACCAGATTTTCCATTCCCATTTGTTCTACCACATAAACCTTTGCCACACCGGAGTTATCGGTAGCGTCCGGTGTAACCACAACATCCTCGGGACGAATCCCGACAATTACGTCTCCTGTCACACCGTCCAGTTTGGCAAGCAGGCTTTCTTCCAGTTGAATTCGTTCTTCACTTCCTTTGATCAGCAGACCACCGCCTTCAATAATCCCATCAAACAGGTTGATCTTGGGAGATCCAACAAACCTGGCCACATATACACTGGTGGGGTGATTGTATACCTCGAACGGCGTGTCGCTCTGCAGGAGTCTGCCTTCCTTGATCACACCAATTCTATCCGCCATACTCATAGCTTCGACCTGATCATGTGTCACAAACAAAAGTGTGGCGCCCAGTTCCTTCTGCAGGCGTTTAAGCTCTACCCGCAATGATTCTCTTAATTTAGCGTCAAGGCTGGAAAGTGGTTCATCCATTAAAAAGGCTTTTGGCTGCCTGACAATCGCACGGCCAATGGAAACACGCTGCATTTCCCCACCGCTGAGCTTGTCTGTTTTCCGCTCCAGCAGCGGACCGATTTTCAACGTTTCTGCAGCATAATTAACCCGCTGCTCTATTTCCGCTTTGGACAGTTTCCGGATTTTCGACTTCAAAGGAAACTCCAGGTTCTGACGCACCGTATAGTGCGGATAGAGCGAATATTGCTGAAACACCATCGCTGTATCGCGATTTGCCGGCGCCCAATCGGAGACCTCGGTCTCATCTATAAAAATCTTCCCGTCATGTTTCCGGTCCAGGCCGGATAAGCATCTGAGCGATGTTGTTTTTCCCGCTCCGGTGGGTCCAAGCAGAATATAAAACTCACCGTCTTTGATGCTCAGATTCAGGTTGTCGACGGCAACCAGTCCGTCAAATTCCTTGGTTACATTTTCGAATCTAATGGACGCCACTTAACCCTCCTCTCTGATATTTAATGATTGTCCGTCAGCCTTATCAAAGAAATGCAGCTTCCTCTCGTCCAGCCCGACCCAAATCTCCTCCCCCGGTTTTTCGATAAACCGGGTTCTTGTTCGACCTCGCATAATGTCATCCCCGATTTTGAAATCGACAATGTCAAATGGTCCCAGGGGCTCGATCACATCAACCGTGGCCTTAACACGACCGTTCACCGGTTCCCGATCAATCAGAACAGCTTCAGGCCTCAAACCCAGTGCCAGGGATTTCCCCGCCCCCCCCTTTTTTTCAACCTGTTCAAAGATGCTTTTGGGCAGGCAGATAGCGTCCGAGCTGTCCTGCCCAAAATTCAGCAATGTGTTCTTTTCATCTTGTGTACAGTGGCAGTCCAACATATTCATGACCGGGCTGCCGATAAACTGAGCCACAAAGATATTGGCTGGATTATCGTATACCTCTTTGGGTTTTCCCGTCTGCTGCAGAATACCATCATCCATAATCGCGATCCTGTCGCCCATGGACATCGCTTCGATCTGGTCATGGGTCACATAAACTGTCGTGGAACCCGTCTCGATATGCAGATGTTTGAGTTCCGTTCTCAGTTCTTCCCTGAGTTTAGCATCCAAAGTCCCCATGGGTTCATCCATCAACAGGGCCTTTGGTTTTCTGACCAGAGCCCTGGCCATTGAGATCCGCTGCAGATCCCCGCCACTCATAGCGGACGGCATGCTCTTCAGTAGATGCTCAATGTGAAGGACCTTGGCAACTTCATGCACCCGTTTTTCAATCTGGGTTTTATTCGTTCCAGCAGCTTTCAGAGGGAACGCGATATTATTAAAAGCCGACAGGTGGGGGTAGAGGGCAAACAATTGGAATACAAAAGCGATATCGCGATCCCGAGCAGGCAGATTTTGAACCGGTTTGTCATCAATCATGACGTCACCACTGTCGATCTCTTCAAGACCTGCAATGGCTCTTAATGTTGTCGTTTTACCACAACCGGAGGCTCCCAGCAAAACAATAAACTCTCTGTCTAAAACTTCCAGGTTGAAATTCTTAATCACCTCAACCTGGCCAAACCGTTTTACAATATTCTTTAACTTTATATTAGCCATTTTATTCCTTGCTACCTCTTATCTACAATGACGGTTCATCCGGTATTTTATCAGGATCTCTCTCTTTTTTCTGGTAAGGGTTTGATATGGGAAAAGATGATAAAGCCCACAAGACCCATCAGTGTGATGGTAAAGCCGTAACGATGAAGAAACTCCGACCAGGGCTGGCTGATAAACACAATCCCCGCAATGATCGTATACATTGAGATCGGTTCCAGATATTTTACACAGATTTTTCTAAACATGACTTTCTCCTTACTTTCTGATAGCGCCAAATGTTACACCCCTGAGCAAGTGTTTTCTCAGTGCAAAGGTAAAAATGACCACTGGAATCAAGAATATTACAGTCCCCGCAGCGATAGCTGTCCAGTCTGGTAGTCCCGACCCCATCTGGGAGGGGATAAAGGGTGGGGCAGTTTGCGCATTTCTGGAGCTCAGAATCAACGCGAAAGCATATTCGTTCCAGGCTGCGATGAAACAGAAAACAGCAGTTGCTGCCATACCGGTAACTGACTGGGGCAGTACGATCTTCCAGAACGCTTCAAAGCGGGAGTACCCATCGATCATGGCCGCCTCCTCATATTCAACGGGAATCTCATCGATGAAACCCTTCATCAGCCAGACCGAAAACGAGAGGTTAAACGCAGTATATAAAAGTATCATTCCGAAATGGGTATCGTACAATCCCAGGGTTCGATACATCAGGAACAGCGGGATCGTTACCACCACCGGAGGCAACATGCGGGTGCTGAGGATAAAAAACAGCCAGTCATCCGCACCGCCCATCTTGAACCGCGAAAAGCCATACGCAGTCAATGTCCCCATACTGATGGACAGAAAAGTGCTGATCACACTGATAATGATACTGTTCCAGAGTCGACTCGGATAGGCGGACGCTCTCAATATTTTTTCGCCACTATTAAAGACCAGCTTTTCATACCAGGTCGACTTGGCCAGCGTCTCCGGTGACGGATCCCGCCGCAACATCGACCGTTTGGTAAAAACCTTGACCATACCTGTCAATTCAGGTGTAAAAGCGACTTTCGGCGGTACCGCGGTCGAATCCTGCAGCGATTTAAAAGAGGTGGACGTGATCCAGTAAATGGGAATAAGAAAAATAATCATCACCAGGATCACCGTGGCTATCATTAGGCGATTAACGATTTTTCTCTTCTGGGAAATTACGACAGCCATTACCGCTCCTTGATCTTGTTCAGATATTTAATGTAGATATTGCTGATACCAATGACCATAATCAAAATTATATAAGCAAATGCACACGATTTGCCGGTATCCCATTGTTGAAATGCCAGACGGTACAGTTTGATGGCATTGACTTCTGTGGCAACCCCCGGCCCGCCACCGGTCATGGTAAAGATCATATCAAACTGCTTGAAATTCTCCATGGTTCGAAAAATGATGGCGATCAGCAACAGGGGCGATACCAGTGGCAGGGTGATATTCTTGAAGGAAAACCACCAGGAGGCACGATCAATTTCTGCCGCCTCGTAAAGATGTTTGGGGATTGCGGAAAGCCCGGCCAGGGACAGCAGCATCACAAAGGGAGACCACATCCAGACGTCCGTAATCACCACCGCCCACAAGGACATATCCGAATCGGAGAGCCAGACGAACTTTTCCAGGCCCAGCAACGGATTGATGATTCCCCAGGATGGATTCCAGAGCAGCTGCCAGAATAGACCGACTATTGCGGGTGACATCATCATCGGCAAGAGCAACAAAGTAGTGATTAACCCTTTGAACTTCATATCCCGATTCAGCAATAGTGCAACGCCGAAACCGACCAGCAGTTCACCGACTACCGCCAGGACTACATATCTCGCTGTTAAAACAAACGTATTCCAGAAATCCGGATCATTCAGAATGTCCCGATAGTTTTGAATACCGACAAATATGGGCTCAGCCGACAGATTTGCACGCCATTCATGAAAACTCAGGAATAATGACCATAAGAGGGGGAAAACGTTTATCAGAATCAGGAAGACAATCGTGGGGATGATAAAGATATTCCGGATGCTTAAGTCACTCAGACCGCTTTTCACCAATCTGTTTTGATTGGTAAACCCGCTGTTTGCTATTTCACTAGCCATCACATGTTCCGCTTTACATTTGTTAAAGGAAGGGAAAAGAAACCATCTTCTTTTCCCATGCATTTATTGCTAAGGGTCGGCTCAAAAATGAGTCAAGTGTTTCTCATTAACGTTAAAGAAACACGTCGCGTTCACATTCTGTTTGCAAAATGTCCGGCTTTTGGGACTTTTGCAAACAGATTAAGTGAAGTTATTTTTTAACGATCCCTAAGTCAAACCACCGGACGTCTCCCGGATGACCGGGAGAGTCACAGTCGGATCATCTGTAACCGTACTTCTTGAATATCTTCTGCCAGTCTTTTGAGATATTATCCATAGCCTGCTTGGCCGTTCCCTTGTCTTCAACGATGAATCGACTCCAGTTCCGTTGAGGAGATTCCAGCAGATCACCAAATTCGGGAATGGCCCAGAAATCCTTCACCATAAACATACTGTCTTTAAACGCCTGGTTGTATGGTGTTGCATTCAAAAAAGACTTGGAGTTCAGCACTTTCTTGCTGCAAGTAAATCCACCGACTTCCGCCCATTTTTTCTGAGTTGAGTCTTTTACAAACCACTCCAGAAACTTCATACTTTCCGCTCTTTTTTTGGAATATTTGTTGATGGAGATACCCTGGCCACCCAGCGCTGTGAAACGACCGTAGGGGCCGGTAGGGTTGGCGAAATACCCGGTGACATTGGCATACTTGCTTTGTCTCGGATTGGCTAGAGATGGAAAGAAAGCAAAGTAGTTCATTGTCATGGCTACCTGGCCTTGTGCCATGGCCTGGTTGTTCTTGGCGAAGAAGACATTTCCCCAGTCCGGCGGAGTAAGTTGATACAGAGATTTATAAAACTTAAGCGCCTGAATGGAGCGCTTGCTGTTGATCAACCCTGCAACTTTGTATGTCTCCATGTCTCCTAAACTGCCACCGAAGGACCAGAGCACATTTTCAACACCCATCGTCATCGCATCATAATCTTTCTGAGTGTAGATCGCAACGCCGTATTGCCCTTTACTGGGGCGATGGAAGAACTCAGCGATATCTTTCAACTGATGCCATGTTTGGGGAACATCCAGCTTATAACCATACTTCTTTTTGAACGCTTTCATTTCCTTGGGATTGGTAAACCAGTCCTTGCGATAAGCCCAACCGACAGCATCACCTTCGAGGGGGATTGCCCAATAGCGTTTGCCACCTTTAGGGTATTCTGCATATGCTGTTACTGTGGCTTCTGCCATTGTATTAGCGATATTATGCTTTTTAAAGAAATTGGTTAATTCAACATAATGGCCCCCTTTCATTCCGAAACCGACCCATTGAGAGTCACCGACCACCATATCAAATCCATCTCCTTTGGCCGTAAACTCATTATAGGTTTTTGTCTGAAAATCTCCCCAGGGGGTCGTTTCCACTATGATCTCAACACCTGTTTCCTGCTTATACATCTCACCCAACTCCTGCAGCTGATTAGCCGGATCCCACTCTGCCCAGAAAATGGTCAGAGATTTGGCATAGGCCGCTGATGAAAGAAACAGAAATAACAAAGCAAAAGTAAAACATCGTAGCATTTTCATACTCTCTCCTTGCATTAAAATTAAGTTCAGTTCAGTTCAAGAAATCAAACTCTCCTCCAACCATGGGTAAGCGTATTGTGAACTTACAGCTTCTCAATACATTCCCCACAAACCAATGCCACCCGGCATTGACAGACCGGTGCACATCACTGGCTAAAGTGACCGCTTCCCGAGTGCACCTTCAAGGATCGCCTTCACTGACTGTCCGCAAGGGCACAATCAACGCGATTGACCTTCAATCCGTCTTTCTCTCGGCCAGTTCACCAAAACGATTGGCAATAGCCAGAGCCGGATCCAGTGGGACTTCAACGGGCTTGACGTCATCCGGGATGGAAATAACCGGAGTCGGCCTCAGTGATTTACCTTCAAATTGAGGCAGCCACTGTCTCTCTGCCTCCAGCATTTCTGCTGTCATATCCCTGATTTCAGCCAGAGTACAGCAGGCTGACGTCAGGGGGTCCATGGACACTGCCTGCATGATGGTTTCCGGATCGCCGGAAAAACCTGCTTCAACAGACAGACCCTGTACTGTGATATTGCTCTGGTTCAGGGCAGCACACTGCGCAGGCAGGTCACCAACCCTCAGGGGATGCAGTCCCTGGCTGTCAACATACACTGGGATTTCAACACAACTCCCCGCTGGCAGATTGGTTATATACCCATCGTTTCTGACATTCCCGTTGAGCCTGAAAGGCACATCGGTCTCAACTGCTTCCAGAATATAAGAGCAGTACTCAGCACTGCGGCTCTCAATCTTTGTACTTTCGAGAGAGAGATAGTCCACATCCTTATACTTTTCAGCCAGCATGTTGCAATAGTTGAAATAGGCCCCTGTGGCCCCACCGAAATCCGGCTGGTCACAGTAACAGTTCAAGGCCCTTTCACTGCTGCGGAACCAGGGGATATACTCTGAAAGATGTCCGGTGCTCTCGGTCATGAAATAACCAAAATGACGCATAACCTCAGCACGAACCTTTTCATTAATATAATATTCGGGCTTTTCGATATTCTCACGCAAAATCCGATTTAGATCCCGTCCATCACGCTTGTCTTTAATGGACAAAAACCAGGCCATGTGATTGATGCCCGCACAGAGGTAGTCAATCTCCTCCTTGGGTACATCAACATATGAACTGATCAGATCAAGTGTGGTTTGAACACCATGACACAACCCGATATACAGTACATTGGATATCTTGCCCAGGGCATAACAACAGGCTGCCATGGGGTTGGCATAATTCAGCAGCACAGCGTCCGGGCAAAGAGTTTCCATATCCCGCACGATGTCCGCCAGAACGGGTACAGTCCTCAACCCACGAAAGATTCCGCCCGGTCCCAGACTGTCCCCAATACACTGATCCACGCCGTACTTCATCGGGATCTCATAGTCGTGCTTAAATGCGTCAACCCCGCCAACCTGGATCATGATAATGACATATTTGGCATCTTTCAGGGCCTCCTTTCGATCCAGCGTTGACCAGACTGTTGCCGGCATGCCGTTATCCGTTATCATCCGCTTGACGAAATTTTCCATCCGTTCCAGTTTCGGGCGGGTGGCGCTCATCAAACAGATTTCGCTGTCGTTGAGCGCATCGGTGGCCAGGATATCATTGACCAGGGTTTTACAGAAAATTACACTACCAGCTCCGATCATTGCGATTTTTGCCATCTCAGCCTCTCTGTTTGGGTCACGAAGGGGTCAAGTCTGCTCTTGACTCATGTTCAGCAAATTTTCACTTTCTAGCTTTCAAGCCCGCAAAAGCGGGAATCCAGTCTTAATATGAACCGGACTCCGGCTCGTAGACCGGGTGATAGCAGTGGGTTGTCAGATCAGCCTTTAAAATCACCATCAAAAGTCACATCTGATGCAGAAAAATTCATCTTCTTCACAAATTCTACTGACTCGGCAGCCCCGAAATCCCGATCCATGCCATTGTCTTCCCATTCAACAGACAATGGTCCGCTATAACCGGCAGCATTTAATTCCCGAATCATATCTTCAAAGTTGACATCGCCATGACCCAGTGACCGGAAGTCCCAGCCTCTTCTCAAATCGCCGAACTCAAGATGGGAAGCCAGGATGCCCGTTTTACCATCCAGGGTGACAGCTGCATCCTTCATATGAACATGATAAACCCGATCAGCAAATTCCCGAATGAACAGCTTAGGATCCACGCCCTGCCAGACCAGATGACTGGGGTCAAAATTCAAGCCCAGCGCCGGGCGCTTTTCAAACACCTCAAACAGTTTTTCTGTTGAATAAAAATCATAAGCTATTTCAGTCGGATGAACTTCCAGAGCGAACTTGACCCCATGGGCATCAAACTCATCCAGAATAGGCGTCCAGAGTCTCTTAATTTCCTGGTAGCCCTCTTCAACCATCTCGGGTGTCGTTGGTGGAAAGGAGTAGATGTATTTCCAGATAGGTGACCCCATGAAACCAGTCACCACATAGCAGCCCATGTTTTTGGCGGCTTTAATGGTTGCCATCATCTCTTCAATCGCCCACTTGCGAATTTCATCCGGTTTGCCCTTCACTTCGTCCGGTGCAAAAGCATCCAGGCGAGGATCTGCGTAATCGCCCACACATTGACCGCTCAAATGCGCACCCAAAGCCCAGCATTTCAAGCCATACTTGTCCAGCAGTTCCTTTCTTCCCTCTACATAAGCCGGATCGGATGCTGCCTGCCTGACGTCCATATGGTCCCCCCAGCAGGCGATTTCCAGTCCATTATAACCCATAGATGACATTTTCTGACAGACATCTTCAAAAGTCAGATCGGCCCATTGGCCGGTAAAAATGGTAACAGGTCTGCTCATCATTTTCTCCTTTTTTATGATTCAAAATCCAGCCAGGCGGCATCTTTTTTGGAACTCTCTACACATTTCTCAATAAAAGTAACTCCCTGCAGACCGTCTTCTATCCCTGGAAAATCCAGATCGCCATCAGTCAGGGGCTCACCCTCCTTCTGCTTGATTAACATCGTCACATAGGTCTTATAGATATTGGCAAAGGCTTCGTAGTAACCTTCCGGGTGTCCTGATGGAATCCTGGGGTAAGATCCGGCATGTTCAGACAGTTCATCCCGACCTCTTGAAAGCGTTTCTGTTGGCTTGTCCAAGTACGAAATTTTGAGATAGTTGGGGTCTTCCTGGGACCATTCGATGGAAGCCTTGGATCCATATATCCTGACCCTGAAATCATTATCATGTCCCACCGCAATCTGGGAGCACCAGTATAATCCCTTGGCGCCACTGTCGTAGTCAAGCATGATCGAGGCATTGTCATCAAGAATCCGTCCCTCGACCATTGTGTCCAGCCTGGCACAAAGCCGTTTGATTTTCAGACCGGTCAGGTATGAAATCATATTTTCGACATGGCTGCCAATGTCCCCCACGCAATTGGAAGCGCCAGTTCTGGCTGGATCACTCCGCCAGGACGCCTGTTTCTGTCCTGTCTCCTCCAGCAGCGTTCCCAACCAGTCCTGCGGGTACTCGGCATTGACAAACCGGATATCTCCGAGGACGCCCTGCTGAATCATCTCCCTGGCATGCTTGACCATCGGATACCCAGTATAAGTATAGGTCACACAGAAATGAAGATTTTTATCGCGCGACAGTTTCTCAAGCTCAGCGGCTTCTGCTGCTGAAACGGTGACCGGCTTATCGCTGACGACGTTAATCCCGGCTTCCAGAAAAGCCTTGGCAATCGGAAAATGGGTAATATTCGGTGTGACAATAACCACGAAATCGATCTTATCCTGTTTTGATCCTTCCTCCCTGGCCATATCTTCAAAGTTCTTATAAAGCCTGTCCTGAGAGATTCCCAATCCCAGACCGGTATCCAGGGTCGTCTGTTCGTTCTGGGAAAAACAACCGCATGCGAGATCCGCTTTACCGTCAAAGCCAATCGCTTTTCGATGAACATCCCCAATAAAGGAGCCTTCACCTCCACCTACCATACCATAATTCAATCGGGTCGGGTTTTTTAAAACCTGGCTGCTTTCTATCATAATAAGTCCTCCACTAAGAAAATAAGAGATTGCAAGTTAATACAAAACCATACATGCTACCATCCAATATAGAAATCAACATCTTCAGGCATCATAGCGAACCTGATTCAGATCCACAAGTGTTTGATTCAATTTCAAGTAATAGTCGTACACCTGGACATATCTATAGACATTCTCTCTTTGGGGTTCCACTGCCGTATTTGGATCCAGCGAGACGTACCGGTCGGTAATTTCCTTTAAACTGGTGGATGATCCGGAAGCATTCCGATAACACCACATGGCCTGGATCGCCGCACCAAAGGCCCCAGCCTCTTCTACTTCCGGACAAATGACCGGGCAGTCAAAAACATCCGCCACCATCTGGCGCCAGGCAGCGCTTTTAGCACCACCACCGACCAAACGGATCTCTTTGGGAGAAATCCCTTGCGTCTGCATGACCCCCAGACCATATTTCAGACCGAAAGTCGCTCCTTCCATGGCAGCCCGACAGAGATTTGCAACGGTGAAATTGGTAGAGGTCAGACCGTGCAGGGTTGCCCTGGCATTTGGTAGTTGTGGGGTTCGTTCGCCATTGAAATAGGGCAGCAACACAACTCCCTGAGAACCGATCTCGGCTTCAGAAATCCTCTGGTTCAACTCCTCAATGTTCAATGCGAAAAGGTCCCGAGTCAATTCCGTGGATACAGTCACATTCATCGTGCAGACCAGCGGTAACCATCCTCCACTGCTTGAACAGAAACCCGCCAGCTCACCCTTTGGGTCTATCACCGGATTGGAGGCGTACGCAAAGATGGTCCCCGATGTTCCCAGACTGGCGGTCACCGTACCATCCACCACGTTCCCGGTACCAATTGCGGCCATCATGTTATCGCCACCACCGGAACTGACCAGGACTCCCCTGGAAAATCCAAACTCTTCGCAGATCTCAGCCCGCAATTCGCCGCAGGGATCCTTTGCTTCAATCAGCGCGGGTAGACAGTCTATCAGGCCGCCTGAGGGTTCAATCGCATTCAGAATCGTCTCTGACCACTCCCTGCGGGTCACATCAAAATAGGCCGTGCCGGAGGCATCTCCGAATTCAGTGGTTTTTTCCCCCGTCAACCAGTAGTTCAGATAGTCATGGGGTAACAGGACCGATTTCAGTTTCTGATAATTTTCAGGCTCATGCTGCTTCAACCACAAAATCTTTGGGGCCGTAAAACCGGGAGCGATGATATTGCCAATCATATTGATGACACGGGCGTCACCGCCCAGCTTTTCAGTCAGTTCATCACATTGGGGAACGGTTTCCGTATCGCACCATAGTTTTGCCGGTCTGATAACCTCCCCTTTTTCATCCAGGGGCACCATCCCATGCTGCTGCCCGGAGATCCCGATGGCTTTGACCTGCCCTGCTACCACACCATCCTGACTCAGCGCTTCCTGCATGGCACGGGAACAAGCCTCTACCCACCAGGCGGGATCCTGCTCGCGTTTCCCTGCATCGTCTTCGATGATTCTATGAGTCGCATAAGCCGTAGACAGGATCTCGCCTCGTTCCCCACTGAAGACAATGACTTTGGTACCCTGCGTGCCGCTGTCAATTCCTAGATACAGTTCTTCTGTCATGGTTCTATTGGATTAAAAATATGAACTGTAGATGTTTTCCAGCATTTCCTGCCGACCACTGACGGGTTTAGGCTCGCCCTGTTCCCGCACATAAGCTTCCAATTCATCAAATGAGGTGCCACCATTGCCGATTTTTTTACCAATGCCTTCGCCATAACCGGCATAACGGTTTTTCACGAAATCTGACAATATCCCGTCGTCGATGATCTGCTGCGCAATCACCAGTCCCCTGGCAAATGTGTCCATACCACCGATATGGGCATGAAACAGGTCGACCAGGTCTGTCGATCCCCTTCTCAACTTCGCATCAAAATTCAGGCCGCCACTTCCCAGGCCGCCCTGATTCAGAATAATGATCATAGCCCGTACCACATCATCCAGATCTGTCGGGAACTGATCGGTATCCCAGCCCAGCAGCATGTCTCCTCTGTTAGCATCCACACTGCCCAGTTTGCCGGCCTGTGAAGCAATAGCCAGATCATGATCAAACGAATGACCGGCAAGGGTGGCGTGATTGGCTTCGATATTCAGCTTGAAATGGTCCAGCAAGTCGTAGGCACCCAGAAAACTCAAAACCGTCGCCGAGTCAAAATCGTACTGGTGCTTGGTCGGCTCCATCGGCTTTGGTTCAATCAGAAACTGTCCGCTAAAACCGATACTTTTTGCGTAATCGACTGCCATATGAAAAAACCGGGCCAGATTCTCCTGTTCCCGCTTCATGTCGGTATTCAGCAACGTTTCGTAGCCTTCGCGCCCCCCCCAGAACACATAATTCTCACCGCCTAACTCCCTGGTGGCGGCTATGGCATGTTTTACCTGGGCCGCAGCATAAGCAAATACATGGGGATCAGGGTTGGTCGCAGCACCATGCATATAGCGGGGATGGCTGAACAGATTGGCGGTTCCCCACAACAATTTGATCCCGGTCTCTTTTTGCTTTGCCGCAGCCTTTTCAACCAGCTGATCCAGGTTTTTACACGATTCCGCAAACGACTCACCTTCTGGCGCCAGATCACGATCATGAAAACAGTAGTACCCAACCCCCAGCTTGGTAAAAAACTCGAACGCTGCATCCAGAGTTTGTTCTGCCTGCTTCAGAGAATCACCGGCATCATTCCAGGGACGATCAAAGGTCCCCGCTCCGAACATATCCTGACCATCACCTTTAAAGCTGTGCCAATAAGCAACAGAAAAGCGTAAATGATCAGCCATCGATTTACCGGCCACCAAGGCATCCGCATCATAATATTTAAAGGCGAGGGGATTTTTGGAATCTACCCCTTCAAATTGAATGATTTTTTGTACTTCGGAAAAGTAATCAGCCATTTTTACCCCTTAATTAAAGTGGTGTTTTGTACCTTGCAATCAAATTAACAGTTCTGTCTGTCCAACACCTATTCAACCTTTCCACATCTGTTTGAATGAAAAAGATCCACCACAGAGACACGGAGTTCACAGAGTTTGACGAAAAATCAGGGAACTGAGTGTCAGGTATGTACCATATAATTATCTCATCCTTTGTTGTGACGCTAGTGTCATGACAGTTTGTTAAAGTTCAAATAATGGGTACAATCCGGTGAACCGGTGATTTATACATTTCCTGCAGCACAACAGCTCCCGCACCCCGTGCCCAGTCCAACTGTGTCCATTTTTGGACAATAATATTGGCTTTGATATCAAAATTTTTTGATATATTTAGATCAACCGTTTCGAACAAGGGATCAAACATTAGATCCCCAGCCATGACACACTTGCCTGTGATAAAGATCTTTGCAGGCCCGAAAATACCTACCAGATTTGCAATGCCGATACCTAGCGTTCGTCCGGCCCGCTCAAAGATATCTTTGAGCCCCTGGTGACCTTCCCGGGCCGCTTGAATGATCTCTTCCAGGGAAATCTCATCGGTTTCCGTGCGGATCCAATCCCCTTTTTTCTCTAAAATTCCAGCCTCCCGTAAAAGAGCATTCTCACCTGCGACAGACTCGATACACCCCCTTTTTCCACATCTGCATTCAGGACCGGTTCCATCAATGGTGGTATGGCCAAATTCAGAAGAGATGCCGGACTGACCCCGATACAGTTGTCCGTTAATCACAATGCCCGAGCCAACACCATATTCCAACGAAATCAACAGGAAGTTATCAACCCCCCTTCCCTCACCAAACCACTGTTCAGCGACTGCCAAGGCATTGGCGTCATTCTCGACGTAAGTAAGCAATTCCAGCCGACGATGAACCAGCTCCTGTAAATTGGCGTTCCGCCACTGATAGTTGGGCAGAAATTTTACCAGACCAGAAGGTGAATCAACTATACCCGGGATGCCAATGCCAATTCCGGAAATCTGTGACTTATGATAATTTGCCTTCCAAAGACATGCTTGTACCGCCTGGACAATGACTTCAGCAATCTCTTCCACCGTATACATTTTTCGATCCAGGGGTACAATATCAGTCTTCAGAACAGTCGCTTCAAAATCAAGCAGGACGATACTGACTTGATGAATGGAGATCTTTACGCCAATGACGATCGCACCATCCGGATTTAATGAGAGCAGAATGGGTCGTCTACCCAAACTCGATTTTCTGGATTTCTTCTCCAGAATGATTCCATCCCTGATCAGTTCAGCCGAAATCCCGGTAACTGATGCCTGGCTCAGGCCAGTGGATTTAGCAATGTCTACCCGGGATATCAGTTTTGCCACCCGAATGGTGTTCAGAATATTAAAACGGTTGATCGCTCTGATCAGATCTCGATTGGCAACTTGCATATTTTGATCACCTTTTTTCAATAAGGGTCGGCTCAAAAATTACTCAAGTGATTCCCATTTTGTGTCAAGGAATCACGTTGCTGTGGCCTTCTGTCGGCAAACTGTCCAGTCTTTTAGGGACTTTTGCGGGCAGCTTATGCCAAGTTATTTTTGTACGATCCCTAAGCCGTTCCGAAATGCAACCCTGCAGGTTACCCATTGATATCAATCCCCCTTTCCCTGAATCGATAATAAAGCCAATTTAAATCGAAAATTCTCAATTATAAATGGAAATACCCTACTCATTGAATTAAATTGGGTGTGCCAGGTTGAATTGGGGAGATGAACAGCTGTCGTTCTTATATAATTGATTCAAATATTATTGAAAATCATTCGGAGACAGGCCTCTAAACCCCCATTACTTCACTGAGTGAAATAAATACCGCTTATAAGTCCCCTTGTCAAATAAAAAATACAATCCAAGCTGAATTTTGGATTGATCCCAACAATGCCCAGTTAGGTTTTTGCAGAAAGCTGATTGATGAAACCTGGATCGAGCTTATAAGGATTTATTGCGTAGCTTGGGTTTAATACGCCGCCGCTTGCGGCGGCGAGTCATCCCGGCGAAAGCAGGGATCCAGTAGGGAATGCTCTTCTGATACCCCGCCGCTTGCGGCGGGGTAGTTCATTAGATTTTCTTAGTTTAGCGTAGCGAAAATCAGCCTTTTTTGAGCGAGGTACGCGAGTTTGGTGGTTTTTCGTGAAGCAAACTTAGCAAATCTTTAAATCCTTATGCACAGAGACGGGTTTTATCATTCAGCTGTATCCTTGCCGTCTTGTATCAACTACAGGGTTTCAATATCGTAAACCTGAACTTTTCCCCATTTTGCAGCGTGTTTAGCTAGAAACTCAAGGTGGATCACTCCATCTTGATATTGATCATGGTCTGCTATGCTTTCGAAAATCAGAATAAGTCCATAATCATAGGTATTGTCAATTACCGGTCGTTCTGTCTCGGCCGGCTTGCCAAAGCTACCACTGGCTACTTCAGGAATTTTAGTCAATGAGGCCAAGCCCTCTTCAAACAGTTTTGAGGATTCTGGATCCAAACCCTCCTTTAACCAGAAAAAAACATTGTGTATGTGCATTGATTTCCTCGATATTTGCAGGGGTTTCTATGTGCGCTTCTCTTTCAGTTTCCCTTCTTCGGCACGAATGGCTTTCAGAGATTGTGTATACTCCTTCTCATGAGTCGCACATCCGGTGTTCTTTTGTCGAATCAGGAATTCGATGCAGTTGTCACAGGCGGTACACCATTTGATTTCATCCATCCTGCCGTCCCTGATTTTACCGGGTAGATAGCAATCTGCCAGTGACTGTCGACCAATCGCGACAACATCAACCACACCATCACGGATATTTTTATTGCCCCAGTATTGCAGTGAACTCTCTTCTTTCGGTACGGCCTTCAGGTTATTCTTGCCGTCACGAAATATGGAGTATGCGGAACCGATCACGGCCGTTTCCGGCTTGACCACATCACTGACTGCCTTCTGGAAGGTATGGTGCAGATAGGCATCAACAGGAAGCTGCTTGTCCGGCTGTGACAGGGCTAAAGTAATGGAGGGGCTTCCCGCGGAAACAAGAATAAACTTGGCACCGCGTTCCTCGATCCCTTTACAGAGATCCAGGGATTCAGTCAGATCCATACAGGCCGTATCGGGACCGGCGGATCCCTGTCCACCAGGGAAGCCTTCCCAGATGGAGACTTTGGAACCCACAATGAAATTCGGATCATTGATCTCTTTTGCGACCCGCTCATAAATCTCATAAGCAAAACGAGTTCTGTTTTCCCACGAGCCACCGTATTTCCATTTCCTGTCATTGTACGGTCTCAGCAACTGTGAGCCCAAGTAGCCATGACAGAGTTTGGTGTCAATTCCATCCGCTCCGCAGTCATGTGCGATTTTGGCTGCCAGAACAAACTGGTCGATGGTTTTGTCAATATAGTCCTCATCGATGAGATCCCCGCCGAAACCATGCAACGGCTTAACGCAGACCCTGCGTGAGAAATCCGTATGACTCAGCTCTCCGGAGGCTGTTAATTGCCAAATGAAAAGCGCTTTGTCATTGATACTTTTCATTTCCCGGGTAAACTTCTCCAATGCCTTCTGATTATGTGGCATGATACTGAGCTGGTGTTCCCTGGACCGGCTTTCGTAAGTAACGGTAATCGCTTCCAGGACAACAATCCCCGCCCCGCCTTCAAAATATCGTCGGTACCGTCGGTAGGTTTTCTCACCTGGGTTTCCCTGGTCATCAGAGTCACAGCACTCCATCGCGTTCAGCGCGATTCGGTTTTCGGCAGTCCGGTTTCCAATGTTAATCTGCTTCAATAAATACTCATTGTTTTCAAACATGATCTCCTCCTTTTGATAGGTTTAGGGATGCTAAAACATTACCCGGCAATGCCTGTCTACTATTTAAAGCGAACGGCAAAACGAGGGAATCACAGGTACAGTAGAGAATTACCACAAATGCTGAGATTGATATAGGCAATAGTGGGATTGAAATGGTGGCAGTGGTTCCTTTTCAATTTTTATAAGGGTTTGCGGGGAGGGTGGGTAATAGATTGGAAATACTGTCACACAACTTTTTGTGTATATGTGACCACACAGTTGACATAGACACATATCAAGTATATTATAATCTTATTTAAAACCCTCATTCCGGAAAGCAACAAAAACAGTTTGACAAAAACTCATGATTACAGCATATTATGAATTTAAAGTATCTAATGTAGTCGCAAAAAATAGCAGACTAAACTATTGATATTTTGAATTAACGTATTGGGCTTTCCGGAACCTGGGTTAAAAAGCAGTTTCAACTGGAGAAAATAACGATTCATGAGCAGAACATGGAAACAGTAAATGCATTAAAATTGAGGAACAACCTGGGAGCCATCCTTGACCAATTGACGGAGTCAGGGGAACCGATATTGGTGAGTAAAGATAGGAAGGTCAGGGCCGTCCTGATTACACCGGAACAGTATGAAAAACGGTTTCTCGATTGGCAGGCAAAAAAGGAAAAAGCGAAGTTTTTAAAGGCAATTGAGTTATTAAAGGGAAAAAAAATCGGAGACATGGACAGCATCGAGGTACTCAGGCAGGTCAGGGGTTATAAAGGATGATCTGGATAGTTGATGCTTCAGTTGCTATTCGATGGTTTATTGAAGATGAAACCAACGCAAATGCCGAGCGGGTTTTAAGCCGTATTGTGACATCACCGTCTCTTTTTGCTGTCCCGGAACTATTTGGATTTGAAGTCTATTCAGTTCTTTGCAGGATCCATCCGCAAGGACAAAAGGTATTTTCAGAAGGCGTTTTGCCGATTCTGAACAGTGGAATTTTCAGACAACCGATATCAGAGTCTTTGATCAGAAATGCCAATAACTTTGTGCAATTGGGGCTGACCGGCTATGATGCTTGCTATGCAGCATTAGCAAAGGATTTGGGCGGATGTTGGCTGACTTTTGACAAAAAGGCTCACCAGCTGATTGAAAAAGAAGAAGTTTCCTGCTTTATCTATAACTCTTTACCTGAAAACTGGAAGAAAGACCCCCTCTGAGATGGAAAATTTTTATGATTCCCCGTGAACCATGAAACTGTGCACGGTTTTCTGGGAATAGATTTCTCCGGGTTTGAGCAGATTGGAAGGAAACGTACCATGGTTCAGGGCATCCGGAAAAAGCTGGGTTTCGAGGCAGAGGCCATCGTGTTTTTTAAACCCCTATTTCTTTAGACCATCCAGAAAATTGCCGCTGCAGAATTGAATCCCGGGGTGACCTCCTCGGAAATGCCGGTTTTGTCGGGCATTTTCAGCGAAATGAGAGTTGCCCCGTAATTAAACACTTTCAGTGAGATGCCGTTACTGTTCGAGACTTCATACCCAAAGACCCGTTGGTCATCCTGTGTCTTACCGAAATCAAATTCTATCAATTCCATTTATGTTTCCTTCAAGGAATCATTTACCATCGGGCAAAGGGATTTTCTGTTCTATACAACATCTGTTTTGGCTGGTTAAAAGAGATATCTGTGACCCCCAGCATCCTGGTCGCGGCAAAAAGACTTTTTCCCGCATGGTCGAATGCCACACCGGCGTGATGGGGAAATCTTTTTTCGATCAGGACATGCCTGTAGAATCTTTCCATCTCTTTAATCCCAATCACACCGATACTTCCGAAAGAGCGGGGATCGATGTTCAGGATGTCACCTTCTGCGATATAGGATCGCAATTGGGTGTCCGCTGTCCCCTGGAGCCTGAAGATAGTTGCCTCACCAGGCCTTAAAGTTCCCTCCAGCGTCCCACGCGTAATATCTGGTTCCTTTTCCGGTTCGATCAAACTGTGCATGATTTTCTGGAATTTCATTTCGCAGTTGCCCATGCAGGTTGAGGCGGTATTTCCACAATGGAAAGCCATGAAGAGATCTGTAAATTCGTAATTTCCGGTTTGCTCTCCAGCGCTATCGAACATATCCCGCGGCACGGTATTGTTAATATCCATCAGGGTTGCCGGTTTATCCGTGACACAGGTGATCATGTATTCGCTGAGGGCGCCATAGATGTCCACTTCACAGGAAACGGGAATACCCCTGGCAGCAAGCCTCGAATTGACATAACAGGGAACAAAACCAAAGTAGGTTTCAAACGCTGGCCAGCATTTATTGGCAAAAACGGCGAAACTGGACATCCCCAGGTTCTCTTCGTAAAACCGGACCAATGCGGCCTCATATTGGGCCAGTTTGTCCAACAGATCGGGATAACGGTTGCCTGCGCCCAATTCTGCTTCCATCTGGGCTTTTATCTCCGGAATGGCGGGATCACCTTCTGCAGAGAGAAAAATGTCATACAGATCCAGTTCTGAATTTTCCATGACTTCGACGCCCAGATCGTACAAGGGCTTAATTGGCGCATTGCAGGCCAGGAAATCCTGGGGCCTGGGCCCAAAGGACAATATCTTGAGGTTTTTTACACCGACAATGGTTCTGGCTACCGGCAGGAATTCAGCGATCATACCGGCGATTTCAGCGGGCGTGCCCACCGGGTATTCCGGAATATAGGGTTTCAGCCCCCTGAGGCCAATATTATAGGAAGCATTCAGCATACCACAGTATGCGTCCCCCCGTTCATTCAGAAGTCCACTTGTTGTCTCCTCTGCCGCTGCCGCCAGCATCACCGGCCCGTCAAATTTTTGTGCCAACAATGTCAGAGGGCCTTCAGGTCCAAAATTCCCGAGATAGATAACAACTGCATTAACCTGTTTCTCCTCGATTTCCGCCAGTGCTTTTTGGGTATCTCTTTCATTTTCGATGATGGTTTCAATCTCGATCATGGAAAACCCTTTTTCGCTGCAGCATTTTAGAATTTCAGATTTTCTCCTTTTTGACAGCTCAATAGGAAAGCAATCCCGACTGACCGCTACAATTCCGATTTTAACTTGGGGAATATTATTCATTTTAGCTGCTCCTGATTCAGGTTTGTATGAAAAAGATACTCATGTGACTGTAATTTTAGCGTTTTATTTAATGCTGCGGTTCATTCCGCCTAAATTAGGGGACACGATAGAAAAAAAAAGCATCATGTCCCCCAATTTAGGCTCAAATCTTTTTCATCCTTCGTTGTAACGCTGGCGTCATGTCAGTTCCTTTTCGATAAAATCTCCGATTCTCGTGTAACGTGCAAAGAGAGCCCTGTATTGCTCGACATGCTCGGGAATCGGGTGATACACCGTTTCGAATCCACAACCCATCGCTGCCTGGGCTAAATTAGGGGACACGATAGAAAAAAAAGCATCATGTCCCCCAATTTAGGCTCAGATCTTTTTCATCCTTCGTTGTGACGCTGGCGTCATGTCAGTTCCTTTTCGATAAAATCTCCGATTCTCGTGTAACGTGCAAAAAGAGCCCTGTATTGCTCGACATGCTCGGGAATCGGGTGATACACCGTTTCGAATCCACAACCCATCGCTGCCTGCGCATCTTCGAGCCTGTCGAAAATACCGGCAACCACCGCAGCAAACATGGCGGCTCCCAAGGCCACAGTCTGTTCGGATCTGGCCACCTTGATCTCCATATTGAGGACATCCGCCACTACCTGCATTGCGAAAGGAGATTTTTTTGCCACGCCACCGATGGCAATGATTTCGTCTATGCGGATTCCCTCTTCAATAAAACGGTCAACAATTTTTTTAGTTCCAAAAGCGGTTGCTTCCACCAGTGCCCGAAACAATTTCGGGGCATCACTGCCCAGGTTCAGTCCGAAAAGAGCCCCCTTCAACGCCTGGTTGGCGTCGGGTGTCCGCCGTCCGTTCAACCAGTCGATTGCCACAATCCCTGATTCTCCTACAGGTATCGTCTCAGCAGCCTTGCTAAGTTCCGGGATAATCCTGTCAGAAATTTCCCGCACCAGCCGCTCCCTGGTTTCTGCATCACTAACATCGCTGCTGCCAACCAGTTCCAGAGGCCAGGCAAGAATGTCCCTGAACCAGGCATAGAGATCGCCAAAAGCGGATTGTCCGGCCTCCATGCCAATCATGCCGGGAAAAATTGAACCATCCACCTGCCCGCAAATCCCTTTGACCAGCTTGGATCCGACTTCATATTTATCTACTACCAGCATATCGCAGGTTGATGTGCCAATCACCTTAACGAAGGCATAGGGCCGAATCTCTCCACCGACAGCGCCCATATGAGCGTCAAACGCTCCGACACCTACCGGAAGGCCAGCCGGAAGGCCCAATTCCTCTGCCCACTGTTCTGTCAACCCACCAGCAGCTTGATCGGCGGTATAGGTATCTCTGTAAAGATTTTCACGCAGACCTGTCAGAAGCGGGTCGAGCTGAATCAGAAATTCCTCGCCGGGGAGTCCGTCCCAGCTTTCGTGCCACATGGCTTTATGACCGGCAGCACAGCGACTGCGTTTGATCTGCATCGGAGCCAGATTCCCGGTGAGTACTGCCGGAATCCAATCGCAGTGTTCGACCCATGAGACAGCCGTTTCTCCGACAGCTTTATCTTCCCGTAGGGTGTGCAATATTTTAGACCAGAACCATTCCGACGAATAGATCCCTCCGGAAAACTGAGTGAAATCTTCCCCTCCCCAGCTTCTGGCCAATTCATTGATTTCCGCGGCCTCGTTCACTGCGGTATGATCTTTCCAGAGGATAAACATGGCGTTGGGGTTTTCCTTAAACTCCTCTCTCAGCGCCAGCGCAGTCCCGTCTTTGTCCACGGCGACTGGAGTGGAACCGGTGGTGTCAATGGCTATAGCAGCTATCTCATGAACGATGCCTGCCGGACCTTTTGCTATCGTTTTTTTAACCGTCTGTTTCAGGCTTTCCAGGTAGTCCAGGGGATGCTGTCTAAACTGGTTTCTGACAGGATCACAATATAAGCCGTCAGACCACCGGGGATACATACAGACATCAGAAGATGCCTCCTGCCCTGTTTCCGTATTAACCAGGACGGCCCTGACAGAATCCGTACCATAATCGAGACCTAAGACATATTTTCTGCTCATTCCTGCTCCGGGATTTGTAAATTCCAGGTTTTTTTTGCCTGTCTGGACTAAGGGTCGGTTCATAAATTACTCAAGTGTTTCCCATTCGAGTGATTCCCATCAATGTCAAGGAATCGCGTTGTAGGTGAAAAGGAAACACGTGAGTTTTTTATGAACGATACCTGAAAGATATAAAAAATAAAATGTTCTGCAACGAATCCCCTGAGGCCACGACCAAGTATGAAAAGCAGCCTGCGACGGTGCCCGGGAAGATTATCCCCGGTTCGCTGATTTGATTTCAGAGGCATTATGACATTTTGAATTGACCGCTGACAAGTGACTTTTAAGCATACTTTCCCGGATGCTAAGCGATCCGTTGATTTAGCGGGACGATTCACCCTTTAACGATCCCTTACTTTTATTTGACAAGCATCATATCAGAACTATAAGGTCGATGAATCATGAATCTTTGAGTGGGTAATTCAATCAATCCTGTATAGCAAATGACAATAGATGTTTTTATTCTTAACACCGCCGTCGTCGATTTTCGCAGGGACGATTTCGACTTTGTCACCACTCTGGCAGGTCAGGGCGGCCTCGTCAAAGGATCCCACGCGGACCTGCCAGCCTACTCTCAATCCCGTTTACAGGAATGGATTAAAGAGGGGTGTGCAGCACCGGGTGGCCTGGGGAATTCTGCACCATTACTGGCCAAGGCCGGACTGGAAGTCGCCGTCGGGGTAAGCTTGGGAAAAGGAGACTTCCAGGGGCTGGATGCACCGGGCCGTTATTTTCATGAGGTTCTGGTCTCCTGCGGGATCGATATGACACCCACTGTAATTCACCCTCGATTGCCAACAGGCCAGACTTTTATACAAAGCACAGCGAGTGGAGATCGCCCAGGCATTGTGTACTTTCCCAACGCCAATGATGATTATGACTTGAACGATATTAAACCGGCCATCAAACGTCTCAAACCAAAAATCATCTACTATATGTACTCCGGACTCTCAAGACGGGCAGATGCGGAAGGCGGCCGGATTCTGGCTGATTTTATTCACTGGTGTCGTCAGCAGAATATCGTTACTCTGGTTGACAGCCACACGTTGACCGGCAATCCCCAACAGATCATCGCTTCAGGCAGCGAAATTGATGACTACCGATTACTGCAGCCGCTTTTGCCTGAACTGGATCTGTTTTTTACCTCGTATGACGAAGCCATAATGATAGCCAATACCCTGCTCCCAAAGCGTGAATGGGTAGTTCACAGTGATACCGAAAATATCCGGCACCTATTATCATCCCTGACCAAAAAGTACTGGCAGCGAGAAAATCGAACCCGGCTTCTGGGCATTACTTCCACTTCTGGAGCGCATGCCATTCATAGGCTCCCAGATGGTACTATCAGTGATCCATACGAAGTCCAATCTCGATTCATTCAAAAAGGTAAGTTAAACCTGGTTGGGGCCGGGGATTCATTCCGGGCTGGATTATTAACCTACGTCTGTCATAACCTGGCCCAATTCAAGAGTGGAAAAATCGATTTTAAAGAAGCAATTCAAATGGGGAACCTGTTTGCGGCCCGTTACATCAGTTCGCCGTTAAAAAACCGTCATGACTGTATCGACCCCTATTACAAAATGGAGGCATTGTTAGATCAAAGCAGGTCTTAGGGATCGTACAAAAATAACTTGGCATAAGCTGTCCGCAAAAGTCCCATAAAGATCGGACATTTTGCTGACACAATGCCACAGCAACGCGATTCCTTGACATTAATGGGAATCACTTGAGTAATTTTTGAGCCGACCCTTAGAAACACTGAGGATGCATTATCGTTTTTTGACCCAGCGATTGAAAGCGACGAAAAATAAGGATGATACTGCTTGACTTCAAAAAACCAAATTCTTATCATCAAGAGCATCGCATCTTTTGATGAAGCTGTTTTAAAATGGTGATCCAAAGAGCCCATCGGGTTGCCTGCTACCGAGAGGCATAATCAATCTTATGGTTGGAAAACCGGAACTCCTATCAGTGATAATGAGGATCAGACTATGATTACCAAAAGGATTACGACAGAACAGATTCTTGCCAAATTACAGGCTAAGGTCGAAAATCGCCAACCGATTATGATTTCCAGCGCAGGATCCGGTTTGGTTGCAAAACTTCTTGAACAAGCGGGCGTAGACTGCATTAATACTTTTTCCGGAGCTCGCCTGCGGGCGAATGGCATGGGTACAATGTCGATGATGTGGCCCATCCTTGATTCTAACAAACAAACGTTGGATTATACCCGCGAGGATATCATGCCGGCTCTCAACGGTGAGGCTTTTGTTTGCGCTTGTCTGAACGCCAATGATCCCCTGAAGGATATGCGTATGGTGCTCAGTGATTGCCAGCGCATGGGCGTCAACGCGGTTTCAAATATTGGCCCTTCTGTCAGCTATGTTGATAAGGACAGTGAGATCTATAAGGTCATTAACAACGCAGGTATCACCATGCAGAATGAAATCGATATGCTGATTCTGGCCAGGGAAATGAATATGGTGGCCGTCGGTCTGGCCTTTACCCGTGAGGATTCACTGGATTTAGTCGGACAGGCCAAGCCGCATATCTTTTGCTATCACGCGGGTACGACAAAAGGCGGTATCACCGGCTACGACAAGGGTACCACGATCGAAGAGACAGCTGCGGAAACCGAAGAGGTATATCAGGCTGTACGCGCTCTGCATCCGGAAGTAATTTTAGTGGGACACGGTGCCGCAATGGAAAATCCACCTGATGCTCAGTATATGCTGGATCACACCTCCGGCCACGGCTTCTGGACAGGATCATCCACTGAACGGTTACCGATAGAACGGGCTGTGTCAGCTGCTGCTGCGGAATTTGCAGGTTTAACCTTCAACAAAGAGACCGAGGGATCAAAATGACAAAATGTATTGCTATTCTCGCGACTATGGACACCAAGGGTGCCGAATGCGCCTATTTAAGAGAAGAAGTCGAAAAACTGGGTGGGCAGACGCTGCTGATAGACATCGGCGTAGTTGGTGTCACCAGCATTGCAGTTGATATCAACAAGGAAGAGGTTGCCAGTCAGGGCGGGAGATCTATGGCCGAGCTTTTGGAAAATCCGTCCCGCGAGGTGGCGTCTGAAGTGATGGTTAAAGGCTCGATTGCTCTGGTGAAGACGTTAATAACTGAGAATAAAATTCATGCTCTAATCAGCCTGGGTGGTACCCAGGGGACTAACAACGGTTGCATGATCATGCAGGATCTGCCCTATGGTTTTCCTAAGATCATGCTCTCAACCATGGCCTCTGGCGACACTTCGAATTTTGTCGGCATCAAGGATATCACCATGATGTTTTCTGTGAGTGATATTCTGGGTCTCAACCCCTTTTCCCGTTGCATCCTGTCGAACACGGCGGGGGCTGCTTATGGGATGGCTCAAGCGTCGCAACAGATCGAATTTTCGTCCGGTAAAACGGTCATAGGAATTTCCAATCTCGGTGTGCTCACCAGCGGCACTATGAAGGCGATTGACCTGTTGAACGAACGGGGTTACGAGTCAATCGTGTTCCATGCTATCGGTTCGGGGGGTCGAGCCATGGAACAGATGATGCGGGAAGGTATCATCAAGGCCGTTTTTGATTTCGGTTTGGGGGACATCGCCGATTCGGTGTATGAAGGAATCCGCGCCGCTGACGATACCCGCTTGACTGTTGCTGGGAAGCTGGGCTTACCCCAGGTGGTAGTGCCCGGCGGCATCGATCACCTCGGTATTATGCTCGATGAGCCCAATACCGTTCCCGAAAAGTACAAGGATCACCTTTACAGCTACCACAACCCCGTCATCTTCGTTCCACGGACAAACAGCGAAGAAATTACGACCATCATGCAGGAGATTGCCAACCGGCTGGAACATAGCAAACGTAAGACAGTGTTTATGTTGCCGACCAGGGGTGTGAGCAGTTATTCAGCGAAAGGCGGGGCCCTGTATGATCCTGTCAGTGACGAGGCGCTCCATCAGGCGGTGCGCGATCTGCTGCCTGAGCCGATCAAGCTGATCGAAATGGAAAACAACGCCGAAGACGAAGCTTTTGTTCGCAAGGCAGTCGACACGCTGATCGATTTGATCGAGGACCAAGACAAATGAGGCACCTTTTTTCAGGCGTTTTCAAGTCCGTACGCGACAAAGCGCCCGCCTTTATCAAATTCAAGTAACACCAAGTCAATTTTTATAGGGGTTTATGGGGAGGGTTGGTAGTCGATTGGACTTTAATCCAATGTGATATTAGACAAGTGATAAATCTATGAAGACTTGGGTGTAATTAGATTTATAGTCGGGAAATATGAACGGAAACGAGATACATCCCTCGTGATTAGATCGATTTGGAGTACTGCTGCGTGCGCACCGATGAAAAAGTCCGGTAGGGTTGATGTTTTTATACCCATTCTTCTTCTGTATTTCAGAAATGCCTTACCTGCCAAAAACAAAGCTTCCTTAGACAGTTGAAGAAACCTAAATCTTCCAGCTGCGAGAGCAGATTCTAGTTCCTCAATTTGCTTGAATCCCACTGATACCTCTGAATATATTACCGGATTAATACAAAGCTGATGTGTCTGACTGTACCGACTGAGTATCAATTCCGACCAATCAGCCCAGTCTTGATCATCTAAGAACAAATCCAAAATGACATTTGAATCCACGATAATTTGATTCATTTATTCTCTCTGGTTAGTTTCATTATTTCATCAGTCGTCATTTTTACCGTACCTACGCCTCTAAGTCGCTTGTAGTTATTTTGCTTACTTAGAGATCCACTTGATCTTTCAATATAAATTCTCTGCTTCTCAACTTTAAAATCAACTTCGGTATTCGGCAGAATTCCGAAGCTTTCCCTTATATGTAAAGGTATTGTTACTTGTCCTTTCGTTGTCACTTTCATCTGGTTCTCCCGTAATATTCTTACCAATATTTAGTAATACTCTTACTTGATTTTAGCTTGCTTGTCAAGATGAGATGATAGGAATTTGGTTTTTGCATACCAAGAGGAAATGGATCAAATTTCCAAAGTCGTCGTCAATATTGGGGCGATTTGGAGTAGATCAGGGCCTTGAAATGAATTACTGGTATATCGTCAAGCAGGTAATATTCTTTTTCAACCGGTTTACCCGAATCCACTTGTAATAGCCAAGTTTTTAATCCACTAAGATCGAGGAAGTCATTTTCAAATTTCTTCATAGTTAAACCCTATTTTCGTTAAATAAAATGTAGGAACAAATGCCCCAAGTATGAACAATAATATCTGTGTTTTTTTAGTCGATTCAAATAGAAATAACGTTTGGATTATCTTAAACGCACATCAGTGAACTTCCGGGACACTCGAATCTTCAGACAAAAATCTAATGAACAACCCCGCCGCAAGCAGCGGGGTATCAGCTGTCTTTCCGGGCTTGACCCGGAATCCAGATATTTTTTTACTGGATCCCGGCTTTCGCCGGGATGACAAGACGCCGCAAGCGGCGGGGTATTAAACCCAGGCTACGCAATAAACAAATAAATAGCTATGATTTGTTGGGGTTACAGAAAGTGAAGTGATTGATATGGAAGGTATTGGGGGTAAAATGGTGGAGATTCTAAATTTGGTATTATTATTGAGTTTCCGGGGAGGGTGGTCGGTGCTTAGCCCAATGGGCTTATATTCCCTGTAAATAAAGGTTTTGGGGATATATATTTCAAATCAGCGAAAAATCGCAGGAAAATGGATTTGTTTGAATCCGGTGGGGGGGGGGATATTGGTCGGGAAATTTTCTTGAGAATTTCCGGGGTTAAAATGAGAAATAGTATTTTTTGATCAGGCCCAGTCAACCCTCAAGAAAAACACTTCGGATACATTCAGAGAAGAATTGAAAAAAGTGATTCTTCCTTATAAAAATTTCCTTAAAAAAATAGATCTTTTAAAATCAAACCAACTAAGGGATCGTTCAAAAATTAAAACACAAACTAAGATTCTTCAAGCAGGTTTTTCAAAAAGACAAGTCCATCTCTAGCAAATTCATCCTGACTGGAAACAAGTGGCTTCCAAATACAGACTGCTCCGGCCAATTCTTTCACTTCCGGTGTAAAGCTTTCAATAGAAACACCCCCTTTGTATTCAATGGCTTTGAGTCCATTTTTGAATGATTGCCAGTTTATAGTTCCCGTGCCCGGTGTGCCACGATAGTTTTCAGCCACCTGGATATGGATGAGTTTTTTTCCTGCAAGCCTGATGGCTGCTTCGATATCTTTTTCCTCAATATTCATATGAAACCCATCCAGGGAGATTTTGGCTGCCGGATGGTTAATCTCTTTGATCATACGGTCTATATCTTCACACGTATTCACCAGATCAGATTCAAACCTGTTGAGGGGCTCCAAGCCAATATCCAGATTTCGCTGAGCCGCCATTTCACAAACATGATAAAGGTTCTCCACCGCCATTGCCCACTCTTTTTTCTTTTGCTCCGGAGGCACCATGCGAGCTTTACCCACTGCTGAATACATTGGGCCACCGAAAAAGCCGGCCCCAACTTCGACACAAATATCCAGGCAGTCTTTAATATAATCAAAACAGTTCTGATGGATTTTCTCATCTTCGTCAGTCAAATCACGAGTTGGACCAAAAGCGCCGCAGACAGTCGCTGTCAGGCCATTATCGTCTAAGGCCGATTTTATTCTACGAACATCAATTAAAACCGGATCCTCCACCGGTATCTCGACGAAATCATAGCCAAATTTCTTTATCTTCGGAAACAGCTTCACTGTTTCATTATCAAAAGGAGACGTCCAGAGCCAGGTACTAACACCAAAAGTATAATTCATAAGCGTCCTTTTTATTGATTATTAACAACTTTTCAGCCTCTCCAATTGCGTAAGGGCCATCTCCTCTAATAATAACCCACGTTTCGGGGTTAAAAAACCGGTATCAGAAACGGCCTGAAAATCTCAGTTGAACCCTTTTCACCGGTAATCTAAAACAAGAATACGCCATTGTCGATAACAAATTCCGAAAAGGTGTTAACGAGCCTGATCTTTTGGAAGCAGAATCACTCCAGTCTCATTATCAACAGTGGATTCCACTTTCTGAAATCTGAACAGGGAGGGTTGGCAGAATATCGACTATATGTTAACTTTTCTAATCAACTCAGGATGTTTGCCAGATGCCAACAAAGTTTGAGACGGCGTCAATTTACATCTGTCTGATGAAAAAACATTGCCATGAATTATCGTATCGAGCTTTAAGGGAGTCCGCCGTGAAATTATTTGTCCCGGGTAGAATCTGTTTGTTTGGAGAACACAGTGATTGGGCGGGGGGTTACCGTCGTTTTAACGGTGATCTTGAAAAAGGGTATACGTTGATCACCGGCACCAACCAGGGTTTGTATGCTGAAGTCAAGCAGCATCCCAGCAAATTGATATATCGTGCGACCTTGGATGACGGCAGTCATGAAGGCCCTTTTGAGCTGCCGATGGACAGAGAAACCATGTACGAAGAAGCTCAGAAAGGCGGTTTTTTCAGCTATCTGGCTGGAACGGCGTTCCAGATTATGACCCATTACCGGGTGCGGGGTCTTGAAATCAACAACTACCAGACTGACCTTCCCATAAAGAAAGGATTGTCATCCAGCGCAGCTCTCTGTGTGCTGGTCGCCAGAGCCTTCAATCGAATCTATGACCTGAAACTGACCATCCGGGGCGAGATGGAGTACGCCTACCAGGGTGAAATCACAACCCCCTCCAGATGCGGCCGTATGGATCAGGGCTGCGCTTACGGAAAGCGCCCTATTTTGATGACCTACGATGGTGACAAAACCGATGTGAGGGAGATGCATATCGAAAAAGATCTCCATTTTGTGATTGTCGACCTTGGCGCCAGTAAGGATACCAAAGAAATACTCAGCAAACTGAATCGTAGTTACCCCTTTGCCGATGATGAAATTCAACAGAATGTCCAGACCTATCTGGGCAAAATCAATGCAGATCTGGTAAAGAAGGCCACCACACATCTTGAGAAAGGAAACGCCCGGGAAATCGGCAAACTGATGCTTGAAGCCCAGGCGGCATTCGACAAGCACCTTGGGCCCGCCTGCCCATCTCAATTGACCGCACCCGTGCTACACAAGATTCTAAATTACCAGCCTATACAACCCTATATCTGGGGCGGAAAAGGGGTTGGTTCGCAAGGCGACGGAACAGCGCAGTTTATTGTCAAAGATGATGCCTCTCAGCAGGTTGTGATCAATCACCTGGAAAAGGATCTCGGACTCACCTGCCTGCCGCTGACAATCACCCCTGGAAAACGCGTCCGTAAAGCGCTGATTCCGGCAGCCGGCTATGGGACAAGACTGTTTCCCGCTTCAAAGGCGGTTAAGAAAGAACTTTTTCCGGTCATCGATCGGAACGGCAAAGCCAAGCCTGTGATCATGGCGATTGTTGAGGAAGCGCTGAGTGGCGGTATCACAGAGATCGGCATCGTTATTCAGGAAAATGATCGTGGGTTGTTTGAAGAATTTTTTGCCATGAAACCGACCATTGACCATTTTAACAAACTTTCCAAAGAACAACAGCGGGAATGCGAGTATATCCAGGAATTGGGTCACCGAATCACGTTTATTACCCAGGATACCCAGGATGGATTCGGTCATGCGGTGTATTGTGCCCGGGATTGGATTAATAACGAACCTTTCGTGCTGATGCTGGGAGACCACCTTTACGCTTCGGAGACCGATATTTCCTGTACCGCCCAGTTGATGCAGATTTATGAAACGGAAGGGCGAAACGTGGTCGGTATGAAAACCACCCCCGCTGACAGAATTCAATCATTTGGCTGCATTGCTGGCTCGTGGAAAGAGCCCGAGTCACTGCTTTCGGTCAGCGAGTTCTACGAAAAGCCCGATATCGAATATGCAAAGGAGCACCTGCAGGTTGAAGGGCTGGAAGAGAATACGTTCCTGTCTGTCTTTGGGATTTACATTGTGATGCCTTCCATCTTCGATTATCTGGAAGAACATATCGAGCATAACATCAGGGAAAAAGGGGAATTTCAGCTGACCTCCTGCCTCGACAGGATGAGAAAGGAGGAGGGGGTATCGGGTTACCTCGTCAAAGGACGTCGTTTCGATATTGGCACGCCGGAGGTGTATCGCCAAACCCTGATTGATTTTCAAAACGCCTGAAAAAGACACTCTTCCACTCATCCGACCGTGTGTTAACAAAAGTCATAACGTTACGTTACTGTAACGTTACCCCATACGGATTCCTTACCCCTCCTCCCATATTTCATTCAATGATCGTTTTCCAATCCGCATATATTATTGGTTATATTAGCTATTAAATATTATTCAGCAAATGGCACGCTCGCTGCAAAATAGATAATCATAACAAAAAAATTGTTGCCGTAAGACAGCAAATCCCTTCAATAAATAATAAAACGGAGATTTATCATGGCCAACGAAAATGTTGTTTACTTATCAGATGCAGATTTCAAAGACCAAGTAATCAAGAGCGACAAACCTGTATTGGTTGATTTTTATGCAGACTGGTGTGGTCCCTGCAAAATGATTGGCCCCTACCTGGAAGAGCTGGCAGACGAATTTGCCGGAAAGGTGACCATTGCCAAACTGAATGTTGACCAGAATAATCAAACCCCCAGTCAATTTGGCGTGCGAGGCATCCCCACGATGATACTGTTTGAAAAAGGGAAGCAGAAAGAGGTTCTCGTCGGCGCTGATCCTCAACGGGTACGCGAAATTGTTAATAATGCAGCATAGGTTGTAAACAGATAAAACAGGATGTGAAAATGAAATCAGAAAACAGATTGACACTATACCAACGAGAAGCCTGCCCTTATTGCCAGGTCGTACGCAAAAAACTGTCTCTGCTGGGCCAACCGTTTGTATCCATACCAGTCGTAGCAGAGGGTGAGAACCGCAAGGAGTTGATCGAATTGACCGGGCAACAACAGGTCCCGGTACTGGTAGACGGGGATAATATTGTGAATGGTAGTCAGAATATTCTGACCTATCTCGATAAAACCTTTGGAGACGGAGAGTCAAAAGCCATGCCGTCCAACAGTTATGGCTTTCATGTCAGCGTGAAGCGGCCTTTTGAACAGGTGGTTGAAGAGACAGTTGCCGCACTACAAACAGAGGGATTTGGCGTACTCACTGAAATCAATGTTAAAGCAACGTTAAAGAAAAAAATTGATGTCGATGTCCCCCAACAGATGATCCTGGGCGCTTGCAACCCCGGTTTTGCTCATCAGGCGATGAATGCAGAGCCTGACATTGGACTGCTGCTGCCTTGTAATGTGACTGTGCGGGAGACCGGGGATGAGGTCACGGTGACGGCGGTCAATCCACTTAAGCTTCTGGCAGTGGTTGGCAGAGACGATTTACTGCCTGTCGCCATGGAGGTTAAGGAAAAGCTAGCCAACGTTATCGCTAAGATCGAAAATTAGGGGTTGCCGGCTGGGAAAATCCGGCCCCTTTTTCCTGAAGCACTTGATTTTTGCCCATTACGGTTGCCTGAGAGAGTGAAACAGGTTCCTTGACGGGGTTCACAGACCGGGCTGGTTTTTTCAGGCTAGATTCTGCTCATATGGAAGAACAAAACAAAAGGTGGCGCCACCCTGAGAGTTGTTTTCCGCCCAGATTTTTCCCTGGTGAGCTGTGACTATTTCCCGACAAATGGACAGGCCTAACCCTGTGCCCCCTGCGCCCGTTTTCGTCCTACTGCTTTGATTGAACTTGTCAAAAATCGAATCCAATTCACTGTCAGGGACACCGATTCCTTGATCCCGTATCAGTACCTTTAGAACAGGATTTGATTCATTTCCTGTTTTAAGATTGTTTTCTGTAAACAGGATTTCAATCCTTCCATTTTCAGGTGAGAACTTAATTGAATTTGAAAGCAAATTCCTGAAAACCTGACCCAGCTTATAGTCGTCCCCGAAAACCATTGTTTGTATCATGGGGTCTGGCATTACCACATCCAGGGACTTCTCCTTCGAAATTGACTGCAGCTCCTCAATAGCCTCTTTGGCAACCTGCCAGACATTAATAGATACCATCTCATAGATTTCTTTTCCCGCCTCCAGTCTGGATAGATCCAGCAGGTTATTCAGAAGACTCATCAAGCGCTCACCAGACGCTCTAATCTGCTTGAAATAATGGAGCTTTTTTTCGTCACTGACGTCACCCAACTTTTCAATTCCAAATTTCGAATAGTTCAGGATACCATGCATTGGGGTCCGCAATTCATGGGACATGTTCGCCAGAAACTCACTTTTCATCTGATTTGCCCACTCTGCTTCCTCTTTTGCTCTTTTGAAGTCCAGTGTTCTTTCCTCAATCGTTTCTTCAAGACTATCCTTATATTGGATCAAAGCGATCTCGGTCTCTTTCTGTTCTGTGATATCACTGATAAAATTCAGTATGGCAGGATTTTCATTCCAGGAGATCAAGACAGGTTTAATCTTAACCCACCTTTTCTCCTCACTTTTTGTTATAATTCTGAAATCATAAGCATCTACGAATTTTTCACCTGATAATCTTCTTTTGTGTCGCCCAGCGACCATTTCTCTATCATCAGGGTGTAGCCAATCAATAAAAGGGGAGTAGAGCAATTCACTCTTAGAATATCCCAGGATTTCACACATTTTGGGATTTAAATATTTACAAACACTGTCTTGCGCAATCAGAATCCCTTCATTGGCATTTTCAGTAATGGACCGATACTTCTCCTCATTCTGTTTAAGGATTTCCTCTAACCGTTTGCGTTCAGTGATGTCATGGGTGATCGATAACAGATGCGGCTCATTGTTCAAGTATATCATGCTGGCCGACATAGAGCCGATTATGTATGAGCCATCCTTACATCTGAATTTTGTCTCCAGATTTTTGACAGAACCATTCTGTTGTAAACCGGCCAGCAGTCTCTCCCGATCCTTGGGTATGGCCCATAAATTAATATCTCCGGTCGTTTTCCCAATGATTTCCTCACGCGGATACCCAGTTAGCTGTGTGAAACCATTATTAATTTCAACAACAAGGCCGTCCAAACGACTGATAACCATGGAGTCAGGGTTGGTTTTAAAAGCGATTTTATATTTTTCTTCACTCTCACGCAGCACCTTCTCTGCCTGCTCGCGCTCTTTGACATCCGATGTTTTTAATTCAGGTACCCCATCGAGTTTTTCAACCATATTCTTGTAATAATGATAAATTTGCAATTATGAGAAATGACCTGCAGGTAAACTATAACAAAAACGAACCAAATTATGAAGTGGTAATATGCAGCAGGTTTTTCAAGCTGGATGACATTCTGTTTAGTCCTTTTCGTCCTTCGATTCTTAAAATTCATTATTACTATTCAGCATGCGCCCCGTCGAGGGAATCATGATGCAAAACATGAGGTGCGAGACTCGCAGCACCGAACTAATCCATCCCTGGAGCCTGGTGTTTCGCCAGAAACACATTGGCGAAAGCGTCGTGTTTTCGAGCGGCTTGAAAAACGAGGACAATAAAACTTGACACCAGACAGGCACTTTTCTATCATGCCGTAAAAAAAGGGGCTAATTATGGAAAATATATCAAGTGTATTCCGGACCAGTTTAAGCCCGTTGCTTTTTTTAGAACGTAGCGCGCTGGTTTATTTGAATAAAACAGCTATTATTTATGGGGGAAAACACACCCTCTACGGTGAGTTCTCAGAACGTGTCAATCGCCTGGCTTCCGCACTAAAGATAAGAGGATTACAGGCAGGCGAACGGGTGGCTTTCCTTTGTCCCAATACGCCTCCAATGCTGGAAGCGCATTTTGGAGTACCGCTGGCCGGGGCTGTCCTGGTGCCGATCAATATTCGGCTTTCATCAAAAGAGGTCGCTTATATATTGAATCATTCCGGGGCAACCTTTCTTTTTGTCGATACGGAATTTGCCAGCGTCGTTGCTTCGATTACAGAAGAATTGAAGACGGTTAAACATATCATCAGTATCGAGGATCTTTCGGAATTCAAACCCCTGGAGGGAGAGACGTATGAGGAATTTCTCAGCTCCGGAAACAGGGAGTCTCAGCCTTTGATGGTGGAAGATGAGGAAGAAACCATCAGTATCAATTACACCAGTGGTACTACTGGTGAACCCAAGGGAGTGATGTATACCCACAGAGGTGCTTATCTCAATGCACTCGGGGAGGGTTTTGCCAGTGGATTCAGTTCTGAGAGTTCATACTTGTGGACACTACCCATGTTTCACTGCAACGGTTGGTGTTGCACCTGGGGAATTACAGCCGTGGGAGGAACCCATGTCTGCCTGCGCAAAGTTGATCCAGCCATAATTTGGGATGTCATTAAACAGGAAGGAATCTCCCACCTGAATGGTGCCCCGATCGTGCTCACGGCCTTGATGAATCACCCCGAACGACCCCGGAAATTAGAAAAGCCACTTACCATTACCACCGCCGCCGCACCACCGTCACCGACTCTTATTGAACAGGTGAGATCTATCGGTGCCCGGGTTGTTCATGTTTACGGGCTGACGGAAACCTATGGTCCCCATACCATTTGTGAAACCCAGCCCCACTGGTCGGAGCTGACCGCTGCCGAACAGGCGACCCTGTTTGCCCGACAGGGAGTCGCCTACGTGATAGCGGATCCTATCAGAGTGATGGATCCCGATCTGAATGACGTGCCTGCAGACGGAAAAACACTGGGTGAGGTCGTCATGCGGGGCAACAACGTCATGAAAGGGTATTATCTAGATCCGGAAAAAACCGCTGCGGCTTTTAAAGGAGGTTTTTTTCACAGCGGGGATATGGGCGTTATGCACCCTGATGGATATATTGAACTGAAGGACCGCAGTAAAGATATTATCATCACCGGCGGGGAGAATGTTTCCTCCATTGAGGTGGAGCAGGCGCTGTATCGACATCCTGCAGTTCTGGAGACAGCCGTCATCGGGATTCCCCACTCGAAATGGGGAGAAACGGTCAAAGGCTTTGTCACGCTGAAAGAGGGTGCCAGTATCACGGAGCCCGAACTGATCGAATTTTGCCGCATACACATTGCCCACTATAAATGCCCGACTGCAATCGAGTTTACAGTGCTGCCGAAAACAGCAACCGGCAAAATTCAGAAATTTGTCCTGCGCGAAAGGGAATGGGCAGGACACGATCGGAAGATTTAAAATTGCTTCTACTTCTCTTCTTTTTCAGTCAGATTCAACGTTTTTCTAACCAGATCCTTTTCATGCTCAAAATCGACCACCCTTTGCAGCATGATTTTCTGGGCGGCCACCGGCCCGGCCCCGTGCCAGGTTCCGACACCGTGCATGCCGGCTGTCCAGTGCTGCAGGGATTTATGGACTTTCATGATGTTTTCTGTCGGCTCGTCTGAACCAAAGCTGAAGAATTCATTGATATAATCCTTGACCTCCGGATTATTCAGTTCTTTCATGGAAGGCATGGTCACAACCATTCCTCCTCCGATATCGCCCGCCAGGGCCATTACGCGCCAGAACGAGTTGCAGATGTTCAATTTGGCGACATTGCCCATGACTTCGTCGGGTAAAAATACACCTGAGCCGACCGGTTCTTCAGAACCCTTATGGGCAGCGGCCAGACCGCAGGCCCGCCCGGTTTCCCTGTGCACCACCATCTCCGTTATCTGCTCATTGATATGGGACACCTTTTCCAACCCCTTATATTCCTGAATGAGTTTGGATGCACCAATGATCTGATTCATAAAACCAACCTTGCAGGTGCCGCCGCAGGTCATGCGGTGGGTCCTGGCAAACCGGGTCACGAGTTTACCTGAATAGCGCGTTTCACCACAATGAAAAACCCTTTCCCAGGGGACAAAGACATCTTCAAAGATGATCAGCGAGGTCTCCCTCTGGCCAAACAGGGGATTCCCCAACTCTTCGATATCTTCGGACATCTCTCTTTCCGCAGAGTAAGGAGAATACTGGGCAACATAAGTGAGTCCTTTTGTGTCCGTCGGAATAGCAAAAGCGATCGCATAATCTTCTTCGCCCTGGCCATGGGAAGACTGTGGGATAACAATCAGTTCATGGCTCGCATAAGCGCCGCTGATGTTAATCTTTGCGCCACGAACCACAATCCCCTTTTCGTTTTTATCAATCAGTTTCAAAGACAGGAAGGGATCGGGCCAGTCCAGCGTCTTCTCACTGCGCCTACCCCGGGGTTCCGTCAGAGCGCCCGCCACAGACAGGTCTTCTCTCTGCACCTTTTTGAGATATTCCATGAATCTGGGATGATACTCTGTCCCCAGATCACGATCCATCTCCCAGGTAGTGGCGGCCAGCGAGTGCATGGCGTCGTATCCCACGCAGCGGTAAATGCAGGTTCCGAGATTTTCGGCGGTAAACGTGCCTGCCTCTGCCTTATTCACCAGATCCTCAATACTGCCGCTGATATGGGTGTAACGATTGACAACGTCGTTGATCAGTGGAGAATGGCAGGACATGATGTCTTTACTTTTCGGATCCAGAGCCCAGGCATAGCTCGCCTTGTTTGCTTCGACAACGGTACGGGTGTTTTTGTTTTCCAGAATGTTTTCCACCTTTTTCCCGTTCATGAATATTCTGGGTTTTCGATCTTTCAGGCTCTCTTCAAACTGCTCGGGTGTCATTAAAGTCATACCAACTCCTTGTCTTTAAATTAATTCTTAGCAGAAAAAACGTTCATGGGGATGATCCCCGATGGATCCGTTAATCGATAACCTACGCAAAAATTCATAATTGATAAAGGAAAAAAATCAGAAATATCTTCATCCAGTCAGCCTTTCCAAAATAATTCCAAACAAGACCGACAAAATAAAAATTACCTTGACAATAAATATACCGATTGGTATTTTTAAAAAATGAAAAAGACAATCCACAATAGAAAAGCGGCACAGACCCGCCAGACGATCATCGAAAAAACAGCTCCCCTGTTCAATAAGAAGGGAGTCGCAGGGACCTCTCTCTCGGACCTGACACGAGCGACAGGATTGACCAAGGGCAGTATCTATGGAAATTTCAAGGATAAAGACGCCGTCGCCCTGGCGGTTTTCGAGTACAATACTGCCAATCTGCTAGATTTTTTGAGTAAAAGCATAGAGCAGCAAAGTACCTTCATAGAGAAGCTGCTGGCTATCCCGGATGCCTACCGCAGGTTATACCGGCAGATGGTCCAGTTCGGTGGATGTCCCATCGCTAATGCAGCCACCGATGCAGATGATACTCACCCGGTTTTAGGGAAACAGGTGGCAGAGACCATCGAGCAGCTGAAACAATCGATGGTGGATCTGATTGAAAAAGGAAAGCGGGCTGGGGAGATTCAGCCTCTGGTGGATTCTGAAAAGACAGCAAACATTTTTATTTCTCTGATTGAGGGAGGCAGTGTCCTTGCGAAGGCGACAGGAAACGAACAGTATTTGATGCACTCCCTGGAACAGATCGAGTATCTGGTTTATTCAATACAGCAATCCCTATAAACAGACTTCAATATACCTATCGGTATATTATTAGAGACAAGTGAATTTACACACACCGAACACCCATCATCAGGAGATAAATATGACAGAATGGCTGAAGAATGCATGCGTCCTGTGTGCTCAAAACTGTGGACTGGAGGTAAAAGTCGAAGATAATCGTATGGTCAAGGTTCGCCCCGACAAGGCAAATCAACGCAGCAAAGGATACGCCTGCCGCAAGGGGTTGAAAGTGATCTATCATCAATACCCTGAGGGTCGACTGACCGAGCCATTGAAACGGGTGGGAGACACATTCGAACCCATTTCCTGGGATCAGGCCATCGAAGAAATCGCGGAAAAAACAAAAACCCTGCTGGACAAACACGGCCCCCGCTCCCTGGCCTATATGGGAACAGGTGCCCAGGGTGGGCATTTTGAAGTTGGTTTTGGTCTGACCCTGTTGCGGGCTCTGGGATCTCAATACTATTACTCCTCGGCTGGTCAGGAATTCAGTGGCATCTTCTGGGTCCAGGGACGAATGGTGGGCAAACAGTACATCATCAACATCCCCGACGAAGAAAATTCGGAGATGCTGGTAGCCTGGGGCTGGAACGGCATGGAAAGCCATCAGATGCCCCGTGCACCCAAAGTTCTGAAAGCGTTCAGCAAGGATCCCGATAAGCTGCTGGTGGTTGTCGATCCTCGTAAAAGTGAAACAGCAGCCATCGCCGACCATCACCTGGCAGTTCGCCCTGGTAGCGATGCGCTGCTGCTTAAGACCATGATCTCCATGATTCTCTCAGAAGGTTGGGAGAAAAAAGAGTATATCGCCAACCATGTGGATAACTGGGAGCAGATCAAACCCTGGTTCGAAAATTTTGATACCCGGGCTGCCATTGCTGTTTGCGAACTGGAATACGACGACGTTTTTCAACTCTGCCAGCTGATGACCACGAAAAAATGGGGTATACATCCGGATCTCGGCATTTTCATGGGACGCAACAGCACCCTGAACTCCTACCTGATGAATATCCTGAGTGCCATCTGTGGAAATATATGTACCCCCGGCGGAAACATGATCCCGGGAATGATGATGCCCATGGGGTTTCATGCCGATGAAAGGAATCCCAAAACATGGCGAGGCGTGGCCACTAATCTGCCACCGGTTGCTGCAGGCTCCTTTCCACCGTCTATCATGCCCGAGGAAATTCTGAATGATCATCCAGAGCGACTGCGGGCGGTGTATGTCAGCTCCAGCAACCCTCTGCGAGCCTATCCGGACACGACTGCCTATGAGGAAGCCTTCTCCAAGCTGGATCTGCTGGTCGTGACCGATATCGTGATGAACGAAACCGCCAGGCTGGCTCATTATGTATTGCCCAGTACGACCTACTATGAAGCCTGGGACGGGTCGTTCTTCCCCGGCACGTTTCCAGGGGTCTACTTTCAGATGCGCAGACCGGTTATTAAACCCACTGCACAGTGCCGTGAAACATCCTATCTCTATACCCGTCTGGCAGAAAAACTCGGGGTTGTGCCGGATATTCCGGAAGAGCTGGTTGAAGCAGCCAAGGGAGACCGGTTGACATTTGGGATGAAATTAATGGAGTGGGCTGGCAAAGAACCACGGGCATTGTCTGCCATGCCGTTTGTACTGGCAAAAACACTGGGTGAGGAGTGGGGCAGCTACCACCTGGCCATGCTCTGGGGGATGATGATGACCGCCCCCAAGGCATTCCGTGTCAATGCAGCTCGTGCCGGTTTTGAGACAGGCCCCGATCAGGGGGACCGCATTTTTCAGGCGATCCTGGACAATCCCCAGGGTCTGTGGGTGGGGGAAGTCGATCCAGCTGAAAACATGTCTGGCATCAAAACACCCTCCGGTCGTATTGATGTTTATATCCCGGAGTTGGAAGAGCAGGCCAGAAAGCTGGACGCTGCCAGTGAAGAGATCGATCTGCAGTTACCGGCTGATTTCCCGTTGATTCTTAACGCCGGTCGCCATATGAAATACAATGCCAACACCCTGATGCGTAATCCCGAATGGAATGCGGGCAAACGTGCCTGCACCATTGATATCAGCCCGGATGACGCTGAATCCTTGGGGCTGAGTGATGGGCAGCAGGTCAAAATCACGACTGAGGCTGGCAGTGAGCAGGGGGAACTCAAGGTGTCCAACCAGGTTCGCCAGGGCACAGTCCTCATCCCTCACGGCTTCGGGCTGGACTATAATGGCGAAGTCTACGGCGTCAATGTGAATCGGCTGACCAAGAATACCCATCGAGACCCCCTCGGCACCCCACTGCACCGCTACGTCCCCTGCCGACTGGAAGCAGCCGGGTAACATTAAAATGAAAAGGGCTGACACCACTTTCTTCTTTGAATTTTTCTGACAAGTCGGATATAATTAGGGATCGACGTAAAACACAATTGATCTTAGGGATCGTACAAAAAAACTTGGCCTAAGCTATCCGCAAAAGTCCCATGAAGACCGGACATTTTGCTGACACAATGCCACAGCAACGTGATTCCTTGACACAAAATGGGAATCACTTGAGTAATTTTTGAGCCGACCCTTAAGTAACCATTGAAATTCAGAGAGAAAACACCATGCCGGAATCACAAAACATGACTTTTGAAAAAACGCTCAAAACCCGTCGTTCTGTGAGGGGTTTTCTGGACAAACCGGTCCCGCAGGAAGTCATCACCCAGGCCTTTGAGCTGGCTCAGCTCTCTCCTTCAAACAGCAATATCCAGCCGTGGCAGGTTTTTGTCGCCTCCGGCATCACGAGAGACGCAATCCGGGAACTATTGATAGCCCAGTTTAACCACGGCTTTGAGCGAAATTCTGATTTTGACTATCCGGGTCGATTTAACGAGCCCTATCGCAAACGTCAGATAGATTGCGCCGTTAACATGTGGACTGAGATGGGAATCACCCGGGATGATAAAATGGGAAGACTTAATGCCCTGCTGCGAAATTTTCAACTTTTTGACGCACCCCACATCGCTTTTTTCTGCATGGAAAAATCCTTCACCGCAACGGTCGCAGTGGATCTGGGAATATATGCCCAAACTCTGATGCTGGCTTTGACTTCTCTTGGTGTCAGCAGTTGTGCGATGGGGGCTATGCGTAACTGGTCGAATATTCCCAGAGAAGTTTTCGGTTTTGGAGACAACCTCGGCATTTTGTTCGGCATGGCCTTTGGGTATGAAGATCCCTCCGTTCCCGCTAACAATGTCCGCATGCCACGCAATCCGGTTGAAGAGTGTGTGACATTCAAGGATTAACAAGACCGGGATTATCATTTCCATTACTCCCGGGAATAACACACCGCTTGATTCCAATCCATATCAAAACACTGCTGCAGGTTCTGGACGACCTTCGGTGTGATCCTGATGATATCGGCACAAGATAATCGACGGGGAAGAACTGAAACATAAAGGAAAACTGACATGAATAAAAAAGGGTATTACGGGCAATATGGCGGGGCTTATCTCCCGGAAGTCCTGATATCGACTTTTGAAGAGTTAACAACCGCTTTTGAGCGTGCCAAGGCGGACCCGGATTTCTGGATAGAGTACGAGTCACTGATGCAGAACTATTCCTGCAGGCCCACGCCACTGACGCTGGCGGAAAATCTGACGGCGTACCTGGGGGGTGCCCGGATTTACATCAAGCGGGAAGACCTGAATCATACCGGGGCTCATAAAGCCAACAATGTGATGGGTCAGGGCTTGCTGGTTAAAAAACTGGGTAAAAAACGGGTCATTGCCGAAACCGGTGCTGGTCAACATGGTGTGGCCACTGCAACCATGGCCGCCAAATTCGGGTTCAAATGTACGATCTATATGGGCGCCAAAGATGTTGACAGGCAGCGGCCAAACGTTTTCTGGATGAAGCGGCTCGGCGCCGAAGTGATCCCGGTGACCCAGGGCACAAAAGTACTCAAGGACGCCATCAATGAAGCCTTTCGAGACTGGGTCACAAACATGGATGATACCCATTACGTGCTGGGTACGGCCTGCGGTCCACACCCCTTTCCGGAGATGGTCTCTTATTTTCAGTCCATCATCGGTCAGGAAGCCCGGGAGCAGATACTGCAAAGGGAAAAACGGCTGCCCGATCGTGTCTATGCCTGTGTTGGGGGTGGTTCTAATGCCATGGGAATTTTCAGCGGTTTTCTTGACGATCCTGTGGAACTGGTCGGAGTAGAAGCCGGCGGAAAGGGATTGCAGTCCGGGAAGCACGCCTCACGATTGTGTAGCGATGATGCCAGCCCGGGTGTCGCCCAGGGCTACAAGACCTGGTTTTTGCAGAACGATGACGGGCAGATGAAAGACACCCACTCCATCGCAGCCGGTCTTGATTATGTCGGGGTCTCACCGATTCTGGCTGAACTCCACGAGCAGCAGCGGGTTCGATTTTCTGCCGCAACGGACGAGGAGGTCCTGGAAGCGATGCAGCTGACCATGCAAAAAGAGGGGCTCATCCCAGCTCTGGAATCCGCCCATGCGTTCGCCAAAGCGTTCGAAGAAGCGCCACAGATGTCGCCTGCGGATCTGATCATCATCAACCAGTCGGGACGGGGTGACAAAGACATCTTCACCATCGCTGACGCCTTTGAAGACCCGGAATGGAAAGCCTTTATCAGGGACACTGCGGAGCACTATCATGCTTGAATCATATATTAAAAACCGTCTTCAGGAAAAGAAAATCCTGCTGATGACCCATATTGTCATCGGTTATCCAAGTCTCGAAGCGTCATTCAACATTGTTGAAAAAATGGTGGCGGCCGGGGTCGATCTGATGGAACTGCAAATTCCATTTTCGGAACCCATGGCTGACGGACCGGTTATTCTAAAAGCGAACCAACTGGCTCTGGAGCAGGGTGTTACCATCAACAATTGTCTTGCGTTTGCACAAAAAGCCAGCCAGCAGTTCGAGATCCCATTCCTTTATATGACCTACTACAACATTCTGTATAAATACGGAGTTGAAAAATTTGCAGCGAAAATCAGGGAGAGTGGCGTCCAGGGCGCCATTATACCGGATCTGCCACCAGAGGAGGGGCAGGAATATGTCCGGGCCATGCAGGCAAACAATCTCGCTCCCATCTTTATTTACTCGCCTAGTACCTCTGATGAGAGAATGAAGCTGCTGGCAGATTGCGGAAGTGGTTTCATCTACTGTGTTGCCAGAAAGGGAGTCACCGGCCGGGAAACTGATTTTTCCGATGGACTTGGCTCCTATCTCCAACGCTGCCGTCAGGCAACAAAATTGCCTCTGGCCGTCGGATTTGGTGTCAAGGACCGGCAGGACGTTCAGTATCTGGTCGGGAAAGCGGACATCGCAGTGATCGGTTCACAGACCATCCGCTTGGTGGAAGAGCAGGGGGTCGAGGCTGTGACGGAATTTATCTCCAAACTGCGAGAGGATAAATGAGCGTTATACACTGGTCAGAAAAAACCCAAAGAATCTATTGACATTCTCTTGAGAACAGCAAAAAATTAGGTTCAGCTAATACTTGAGTTCCAGAACTATTTCCCGCCACTGCGGTATTTTTCCTATAATTTCAAGAGAGGAGAGGTGTATGCGAATTTTCAGTCGGTTTTTAATAACACTTGCAGTTTTAATTCTCGGTACAGGGTTGACCTTTGCGGACAGCCACAAAAAACTGAAAGCTGGGTTTATTTATGTCGGACCCGTCGGTGATTACGGATGGTCTCACGCACATGATGTCGGCCGAAAATTTGCGATGGAAAAACTTCCCTGGCTAGAGACAGTTTATATCGAATCAGTAGGTGAATCCGATTCTTCCCGAATTATCGATCGTTTGATTCAGGAACAGGAAATGGATGTGGTTTTCACCACCAGTTTTGGTTACATGGATGATACCGTCAAGGCTTCCAAAAAGTATCCAAACCAGACTTTCATGCATGCTTCCGGTTTCAAGCAGACAAAGAATCTGGGAACATACTTCGCAGATCTTTACCAGATGTACTACCTGAACGGTATCATGGCGGGCGCCCTGACTAAAACCAACAAGATCGGTTATGTCGCCGCTTTTCCGATTCCGGAACTGATTCGTCACATCGACGCCTTTGCCTTGGGAATCAAGGTCGCTAATCCAAAAGCCAAGCTCGATGTTCGCTGGATTTACGCCTGGTACGGACCCGATAAGGCCAAAGAAGCAGCAGAAGCCTTGATAGCAGAAGGCGTGGACGCTCTAGCTTTCACAGAGGATACACCAGCAGTCATTGAAGTGGGGCAGGAACACACCGAAAAGGGCAAGCAGATTTACACATTCAGCCATTACAGCCCGATGCAGCCTTACGGAGTTGATTCCGTCGTTTCCGGTCAGCTGGTTGACTGGGGCATCATGTATGTCAAGATTCTGCAGAGTATCAAGGACGGGACATGGAACAACAAAGATATGTGGTGGCTGGCTGCTGAGAAAGGTGCCATTCTGGGTGGAAATTTCAAAGAGATCATTAATCCCAAATTTATCGGTGATCTTAAATCGTACATGATCCCATCAAAAGCCTTCGGCCGCATCTCCGCTTACGACCTGATCCTCAAGCGGTACGCGCAGATGAAAAAAGGCGTTCATGTTTTTGACCCCTTCACAGGTCCTATCAGGGACAACAAAGGAAAACTCAGAATCAAGAAGGGTGCAAAAGCATCCAAAGGTGATTTGCTGAGTATGATGTACTACGTTGATAACGTGGTAGGCAACATTCCCAAGTAGCCTCGTTCAAAATCCCGGATGATGGGGTTGTCTTCCGGGATTCCAAAGGGATTTATCATTCACAAAAATTTAAAGTTGCTTTGCTGGAAACAGACATATTCCAGCAAGGCAGCTTTTTTTTATTGGTGCCGAAAAAAGTGCTGATAAGCGCACGGTTCGTCTATGAAAAAGATTGCACAATTGGAAATGGTCGGAATTTCCAAATCATTTCACGGCATTCCAGCAAACGACGACATTCATCTCACCATCAACTCAGGTGAAATCCTGGGTCTGTTGGGTGAAAACGGCGCCGGGAAAACGACACTGATGAATATCCTGTACGGCCTCTATCAGCCAGATACGGGAGAAATCAGAATCGATGGAAAAGCGGTAAAAATCAGATCCCCACAGGAATCCATGAACGTCGGGATCGGCATGGTCCATCAACATTTCATGTTGATCCAGCCCTATACCGCTGTGGAAAATATTGCCTTGAGTTATCAGCATGCGCCACTGATGTTCCCACAGAAAAAAATCCGGGACAGTGTGGTGGCGTTTTCGAAAAAATTCAATTTCGACATCGATCTCAACAAACAGGTCTGGCAACTTTCCGCTGGAGAGCAGCAACGGGTCGAAATTATCAAGGCCCTGTTCAACGGCGCCGACCTGCTGATTCTGGACGAACCGACATCTGTACTGACCCCCCAGGAAATACAGGAATTGTTTGTGATTCTCAACAGGATGAAACAGGAGGGGCACATGATCATCCTGATCAGCCACAAACTGGATGAGATCATGGAACTGTGCGACCGGGTGACGGTTTTGCAAAAAGGACGTATCGTCGGAAACGCCGAGACCAAAAATGTGGACAAAAAGGTGCTGGCGAGAATGATGATTGGCCGGGATGTCATCTTCAATATCGAACGAGAAAAGATCCCCAAAGCCGAAAAAGTGCTGCAGGTAGACAAACTTGTGGTAAACGGGGACAAGGGGTTTCCGATGGTGAACGGCATCTCGTTTGACATCCATAAAAACGAGATTTTCGGTATCGCCGGGGTCTCCGGTAACGGGCAACGGGAGCTGGTGGAGGCCATTACCGGTCTGCGCAAATCGGAATCCGGACAGATCCAGATCGAACAGACCGAAATTACCAACTGGTCACCCCACAAGATATATAAAAATGGAATCTCCCACGTACCGGAAGAGCGCATCAAGTTTGGCATCGCTCCGGGATTGTATCTTTACGAAAACGCCATTCTGAAGCAGCACCATTCCAAAAAGTTCTCATCCCGGCTGTTCCTGACCTATAAAGATATCAAGGAACACACCCGTAACCTGGTCAAAAGCTTTAGGGTGCAGACGTCATCGATCAATGTGCAGACCAAAAACCTGTCCGGAGGGAACATCCAGAAACTGATCCTGGGTAGGGAGATCGATGGAAAACCACCGGTGTTGGTAGCCTCCCACCCGACGTACGGCCTCGATGTGGGAGCCACAGAGTATCTCAGAAAACAGCTCTTGCAAAGAAGGAAAGAGGGAGGCGCCATATTACTGGTGTCTGAGGATCTGGAAGAGATCTCTGAGCTGTGCGATCGTATCGCGGTCATTTTTCAAGGCGAGTTCATGGGAATTCTGGAAGCCGACGATCCAAACATTGCGGATATCGGCCTGATGATGGCAGGATCACTCCGGATTTGAACGAAACGACTTTACACCGGACGAACCGGGAGTTTGAAAATTAATGTTACGACTAAAAGTTACAGACAGAGAAAGGATCACCAATCAACAATCGCTGCTGACTCTGGTGCTCTCCATTGTGGCCGGCATGCTGGCCATCAGTCTGATTTTTCTGATTAATGGGGTCAACCCACTGTTCGCCTTTGCAAAGATCTTTTCCGGCTCTTTTGGCAGCAAATTTGGCATCCGGGAGACCATCACCAAGGCGATTCCGTTGATTCTGATCGGTGTCGGACTGGCAGTTGCGTATCGTGGGAAATTCTGGAATATCGGGGCAGAAGGTCAACTTCTTGCGGGGGCTATTTTCGGAACCTGGGTCGGTTTGAACTGGGGTCCTCATCTGCCTTCTTACATCATCGTTCCGCTGATGTTCCTTTTCGGCTTTATTGGCGGTGCTTTCTGGGGTGTCATACCGGCCATACTCAAGATCCGCTTTTCAGTCAACGAGGTCATTTCCACCCTGATGTTGAACTACATCTGCGCTGAAATCCTCACATATCTGATTGTCGGTCCCTGGAAAGGCAAGACCAAGTATGGGTACCCCTATACGGATGATCTACCCGAATCGGCGATTCTATCTGTTTTCTCCGGGACTCGCATTCATTACCCCACCTTGGCGCTGGGGATCATCGCCGTCATCATCCTGGGGATTGTCATCTATAAAACAAAATTTGGTTACGAGGTACGGGTCATAGGCGAAAACATTGACGCGGCGCGTTATGCGGGCATCAATTTTTTTAAAACGACGGTGATCATCATGATCATCAGCGGAGGGATGGCCGGCCTGGCCGGAGCGGGGGAAGTTGCGGGCGTTCATCACTATCTGAGTTATCCGGCCTCCATCTCTTCCGGATACGGGTTTACGGCCATTATTGTCGCCTGGCTGGCCAAGCTGAATCCATTTTTCGTCATCCTTTCAGGACTATTTTTTGCCGGAATACTGGTGGGGGGTGATGCCATCCAGATATCATTGGGTCTACCGGCAGCTACGGTGCAGGTTTTTAATGGCACTCTGCTGGTTTTTCTGATCATGGGCGACTATTTTCTGAAGCACAAAGTGACACTTAAGTGGGCAAAGGACTAGGTTATGGAAGATATCATCATATCGGTAGCTCAACGAACATTGGTCGCTGGCACGCCCCTGTTGCTGGGAACCATCGGGGAAGTACTCTGCGAAAGGTCCGGAATCCTGAATCTGGGCGTGGAGGGAGTCATGTCCATGGGCGCCGTCACCGCTTTTATCGTCACCCTGATGACCAACAACCCCTGGCTGGGTTTGATGGCCGCTATCTGCGTCGGAATGCTGATTTCAATTATCCACGCCTTTGCCTCCATCACCCTGCAGTCCAATCAGGTCGTATCAGGGTTGGCGTTGACAATGATCGGGCTCGGTGTTTCGGGACTGATGGGCAAGGCCTACGTGGGAATTCCTCTGCCCGTTAAAATGAACAGTTTTGCCGTACCTTTACTCTCAGACATTCCCTATATCGGGCCCATCTTTTTCACACAAAGCCCGTTTTTCTATATGGCGATCATCTTAGCTTTTGTTGTCTGGTTCATCCTGATGCACACAACCATCGGGATTAAAATCCGAGCCACCGGTGAAAATCCGAAAGCCACGGAAACACAGGGCATCAACGTCTCATTGATCAAGTACTACTGCGTCATTATTGGTGGCGGGTTCTCCGGAATGGCTGGCGCCAATCTCTCCATCTCATACAGCAAATCCTGGATCGAGGGCATGACCGCCGGTCGCGGCTGGATCGTGATCGCTCTGACTATTTTCGCTCTCTGGAACCCAACCCGTGCCATTATCGGTGCATTTCTTTTTGGAGGAATTTTCGTCCTTCAGTACCTGCTGCAGCCATACGGCATTTCGCCGAATCTTCTGGGACTCTTGCCCTACGCTGCGACTTTGCTGGTCCTGATGGCAATCGGAATGAGACACTCCCAGAAACTAAACGCACCCGCCTGGTTGGGGGAACCGTATAAAAGAGGTGAACGCTAGTTTTATTACAACGATTCACCACAGAGTCACAAAGAACACAGAGAGAAATAAAAAAGTTCCAAAATTCGTCAAACTGGTACTGAATAAATTAGTCCCGTGATACAGAGTTAACCTCTGTGAACTCCTTGTCTCTGTGGTGAGTAATTCTTTTATTACAAGAGGCTACTATGAAAAAAGACTTTATCACTGTTAATGATTTCACGGCCGACGAAATTCTTGATACATTTCGGTTGGCCCGGACTGTCAAACAGAAGCTGAAAAACCGCGAAGACTATCGCCCTTTCGCAGGACAATCCCTGGCGATGATCTTCGCCAAGCCCTCCGCCAGAACCCGGATTTCCTTTGAAACCGGATTTTTTCGTCTGGGGGGACACGCTCTCTTTCTGGGTCCGAATGATATTGCCATGGGGAAAAGGGAAGCGACCAAGGACATCGCCCGGGTAGTGAGCGGGTATAACGATATGATCATGGCACGGCTTTTCGACCACGAACACATTCTGGAAATGGCTGAATTTTCGACGGTACCCGTGGTCAACGCACTGACGGATTTCAACCACCCCTGCCAGATCATGGCGGATATGCTGACGATCCTGGAGCACAGGGGAAACCTGGACAATCTGAAAATAACCTATGTCGGCGACGGCAACAATGTGGTCAACTCCTGGCTCAATCTAGCCAAGCTGTTACCTTTTCATTTTGTCTGTGCCTGTCCGGAGGGATTTGAGCCTGATACCAACCTGGTCGCAGCCACACAAAATACCGGCCTTTCAACCATTGAGATTTCCAACGATCCCAAAACAGCAGTGCGGGATGCGGATGTCGTATATACGGATGTCTGGGCCTCAATGGGTCAAAAGGATGAAACCGAAAAGCGGATCAAGCTGTTCCAGGGATTCCAGGTCAACGACGAATTGATGGCAGCTACCGGCAGGGAAACCTTTTTCATGCACTGTCTGCCAGCCGAGCGGGGTCGAGAAACCACCGATTCCGTGATGGAATCAAAAATGTCCATCGTTTTCGATCAGGCCGAAAACCGGATGCACGCCCAGAACGCTATTATGCTGAAGCTGGCGGGCCTTGCCTGATTTTAAAATCAAATCAGTAATTGCCCCTGTCTCTATGGTTAATTTTTCCAATTAATTTTATGTTTTAGCTCAGCTTTTCATGTGGATGCGATAGAGTCCGGCTTGATTTTAAGCAGCTGATTACCTATAATCAAATCTTAATACGGAATATATGTCTTCAGGGCGGGGCGAAACTCCCCACCGGTGGTATTCTTTCTCGTAAAGAGAGCCCACGAGCGCCTGATGCGAACCATCAGGGTCAGCAGATTTGGTTGAAAGCCAAAGCCGACGGTTACAGTCCGGATGAAAGAAGACAATTGTGTTAGGTGGACAGAAAACCTGTCCGCGATGATAACCAAACAGCAAACACGTTATAGGCTATCGTCGTTCAGCCCGGTATCACCGATACTACAAGAGGACAACGTTTTTTTAGCGCCTTTGAAGGATCGGTAGAAACCACGCAGCAAAAACACATCCCAGTGTAGTGGCAGTCAAAGCGGCCACTGCTCTCGCCCTGAGTCATCTCTTCTTCAGACCGGCTTGATCCAGAATACCAGTATTTGAATTGGTTGGGTCAGCCTAACATGAAACTGTACAAAAGGAGAAAGAAATGGCACACATTTCAATTGAACAAGCCGTCAAGGATATCGCAGCCGGAAAGATGGTCATCCTGGTCGATGATGAAGACCGGGAAAATGAGGGTGACCTCACCATGGCTGCAGAATTCGTCACACCGGAAGCAATCAATTTCATGACCAAATACGGCAGAGGCCTGATCTGTCTCTCGTTGACCAACGAAAGAGCGGATGCTCTGGAGCTGCCGCCGATGGTCACCAACAATACGTCACAGTTTCAAACTGGCTTTACCGTCTCTATCGAGGCCAGAGAAGGCGTAACCACCGGAATCTCTGCTGCGGATCGCGCAACGACCATCCTGACAGCGGTAGCAGATGATGCCAAACCAAAGGACCTGGCACGGCCCGGGCACATATTCCCACTGCGGGCCAGGGATGGTGGTGTCATGGTCCGCATCGGCCAGACAGAAGGGTCTGTTGACCTGTCCCGGCTTGCCGGCATGAATCCCTATGGCGTGATCTGCGAAATTATGGATGACGACGGTTCCATGGCTCGCATGCCTGCTCTGGAAATATTCAGTGAGGAACATGGCATCGGCATCTGTACCGTAGCTGCGCTGGTAGAGTACCGCACCAAAACCGAGCGTTTTGTCCGCAAAGCCGCCGAAACGATGATCCCCACACAATACGGCGGTGAATTCCGAATCATAGCTTACGAAAACGATTTTGATAACCTGACCCACATCGCTATGGTCAAAGGGGAAATTGATCCGGAAAAACCGATTCTGGTACGGGTTCATTCCGAGTGCATGACCGGCGATATTTTTGGTTCCCAACGTTGCGACTGCGCGCCTCAACTCCACAAAGCCATGGAGATACTCGATGAAGAAGGGTGTGGTGTTATTTTATACCTGCGGCAGGAAGGGCGCGGCATCGGTCTGATCAACAAACTGAAGTCATACGAGTTTCAAAGAAGTGGCCTCGATACGGTGGAGGCAAATAAAAAACTTGGCTTTGAAGCTGATTTGAGAGATTATGGCATTGGCGCCCAGATGTTGTCAGACCTGGGCATAAAAAAGATGCGGCTGCTGACCAACAATCCCAAGAAAATTGTCGGGCTGGAAGGTTATGGATTGACTGTTGTTGAGCAGTTACCCATCGAAATCGAACCCGGACCTCACAACCGTGATTATCTCGAATGCAAGCAGCTGAAGATGGGCCATATGCTGACCGCATTTGAATAATCGACTTCACAGACTCAAATGGAGATGACTATGAGCCGGATGACTGAAATTGAAAATATACAGGAGTTCGAGCAGATCATCCGCAGGATTCCCAAAAGTGATCTCCATCTCCATCTGGACGGGTCAGTCCGGCCGGAAACCATTATTGAAATATCAAAAAAGGAGAAGCTCTCCCTGCCCAGTTATACCATAGATGGGCTGAATGAGACGCTCTTTAAGGATCAATATGAAAATCTGGAAGAGTATCTGACAACCTTCAGCTACTCCGGCGCCGTTATGCAAAAACCGGAGTATCTTGAGCAGATCTCATATGAACTGGCTCGAGACGTTCAGGATGAAGGGGTGCGCTATATCGAAGTGCGGTTTGCACCCCAGCTGCACATCAACAAATTAATGGATCTCAAGACCGTCCTGGAGTCCGTCAACAACGGCCTGGAAAGAGCACAGAAAGAGTTCAACCAACGGACAGTGATTAAAGAGGGCAGTGAACCGCCGTTTTACTATGGGATCATCGTCTGTGCCATGCGTTATCTGGGCCCCTGGTCTGAATATTATCGAAGCTTTATAGACACCTTCTCGTTTTCCAATATCGATGAGATCTGTCGGCTGGCTGCGCTGGAACTGGCAAAAGGAGCCATCAAACTGCGGGACGAGCATGGCATCCCGATTGCGGGTTTCGACCTGGCAGGTGCCGAAGCAGGAAACCCTGCATCAAAGTTCTGGGAATCCTTTCAGTTCGTGCATGAGGCTTTCATGCCAAAAACCGTGCATGCCGGAGAAGCCTACGGACCTGAGTCCATATTTCAGGCCATCACCGAACTGCACGCTGACAGGATCGGCCACGGTTACTATCTCTTCGACGCCTCAAAAATCAAAAATCCCAAAATCAAAGACAAAGAAAAATACATCTCCAATCTCAGCCAGTTCGTAGCCGACCGGCGTATCACCATCGAGGTCTGCCTGACCAGCAATATGCAGACAAACCCCACTATCCGGAATATGAGCGAGCATACTTTCGGTGAAATGATCAAGCACAATCTAAGCGTCACGCTCTGCACCGATAATCGGACGGTCAGCAAAACCAACCTCACCCAGGAGATCATGCTGGCGGCCAACAACTTTCCTTTGAGCCCCAAGACCTTGAAAAACTCTATCGTCTACGGATTCAAACGCAGTTTCTTCCCGGGAAAATACAGCGAGAAACGAAAATATGTGCGTCAATGCCTGGACTACTACGAAAAATTAACTGAAGGTGTCCCCGGGTTGTCACTATCTGAACGATAATCAGTTCAATGGCAAGACGGCTGGAAATGCAGGCCGAAAGCCGAAAGCCGAAGGGGTTGAGGTAAAACCGGGATTGAGATAAGCCAAAAAACAAGACATGGGTGACTGCAAAAAAATCGCCGGAATTATTCTGGCTGCCGGCCAGAGTCTGCGTATGGGAAAAACCAAGCAGCTGCTGGATTTCAGGGGAAAACCCCTGCTGCAATGGGCAGTCGATGCGGCACTGGGAGCACAGCTGGATAAAGTGGTGCTGGTACTGGGGCATGAGCATCATAAAATTTTGGCAGCACTGGACTGTTCACAAATCACTGTTGTGTGTAACCCGGACTATCGGCAGGGTCAGAGCACCTCCTTAAAAGCGGGTCTAAAGCAGATTCACGCTGAATATGATGGCGCTATTTTCATGCTCGGAGATCAGCCCCTGGTCGATGCTGCGATCTTGAACCAATTGATTACAGCCTTTCAAAAGAGTCATGCCCCGATCATCACGCCCACCTTCCAAGGCCAGACCGGAAATCCGGTGCTGATGAACCGCACTCTTTTTGCTCAGTTGCAGGATCTGAGTGGCGATGTGGGCGGGCGGAGCTTGAAACAGACTTACGCTGAAAAAACAGTTCGTGTTCCGGTTTCCCATGCTGGAATCCTGATTGATTTTAATACACCTGCCGACTATAATCAAACCCTTAACCTCACAGATTACTGATCAACGGATTTGTGCAAAAAAGAATGAGTAGCAAAGAACGGAGTAAACTATCCTACATTTTAGGTCTTGAAAAAAATAGTGTCATTGCGGTCACTGGCGGCGGCGGAAAGACAACAACGATATATACACTTGCCCGGGAAGTAGCTGATGAAGGGTGGTCAGTCCTGATCACCACCACAACGGCAATGCTGCACCCTGATCTCGAAAATCGGGACTATAACCAGCTGTTCATCAATAATAACGGACCCCTTTCTGATCTGGAAAAAAAATGGGGGAGCGGCATCACGGTTGCAGCGCGCATTTTTGATTATAAAACAGGCAAAACCCTGGGATTTGATCCTGAAACCATCAACAGGCTCTCTGCCGCTTCGATTTACGATCTCATTCTGGTGGAGGCCGATGGCGCCAAAAATAGACCGATCAAGGCCCCTGCAGATCATGAACCGGTAATCCCTGGTTCAACGGATATTACGCTGGGGCTTATCGGGCTGGATGCGCTGGATAAACCATTAAACGACGACCATGTCCACCGGCCTCAACAGTTGTCCGCATTGAGTGGTGTCCCTCTGGACAGCCCCATCACCGGACAGGTGATCGAATCACTGATCCATTCTCCTCTGGGGATATTTAAAGGGTCACCGGCAACAGCCAAACAGGTCGTTATTCTGAACAAAGCAGCCGCATCAGATCATGCCTGTCAAGGACGAGAAATCGGGGAGGCGGTGCTGGCAAACTCAGACCAGATTGAATCCGTTTTGATCTGCGAAATGCAGTCCACAAACCCGGTTCTGGATTGGATTAAAGCTGAGAAAAATTAGGATGCACAGAAGCAAATCCCGGGGGATGCACATTTTGTCCCCCGGGATTCGAACAGTTGCCGCGTCTCCTTAGCAGAGACAGGTTCATAATAGAGTTCAGACTACTCCGTTGCTACTTCTTATAGCTGAGCGGGCCTTTGACCTTGACCCACTTGTTGTTCTTGATCTCGAATATGGTCGCTTGATCCGCCCCTTGGTGATTCGTGGGCGAGAACGTAAAAGGAGATCCGTCGAAGATTTCATCCGGTACTTCTCGCCAGGTCTCCAGCTGGTCAATAAACTTTTCGCGTGTCAGATCTCTGCCTACTGCTTTCGCCACTCTCTCAAAGACATCTATAGCAGCATATCCAGCAGTTGAGGGTAGGTCAGGTGCTTTGCCGAACATCTTCTTGTAGTTCTTATAAAATTCCCGGGCTCTTGGATTCTCATGGTCAGGATAGATATAGGGGGACTGTCCCGCCGCGTAATATCCATCTGCTGAAAATCCGGCCTTTCCGGTCAGATAAGGAATATAACCGGTGTATGCCGGGCTCATGCCGCACATGTCCACATCCCACTGCAGTTTTTTAGCTTCTGCCAAGGCTCCAACAGTTTCGCGAATGACCGTAGCCGTGACCACCAAATCTGCCTCCACTTTTTTCAGTTTGGCCATCTGGGTACTGAAAACTGTGGCACCCCTTTTGTAGGATTCAGCAGCTACTAACTCCATGCCATACGTGGCCAATTGATCCTCAACCCCTTTCTTCATAATACCGCCCATCTCGTCATCCTGGTACATGATTCCGACTCGCTTTTTCCCCCGCTCCTCGACAAAAAACTTCGTCAGAACACGGGCCTGGTCGTAGTAAGGGACAAAACCACCGAAACTATAGCGGTCATAAGGCTCAAAGAATAGCGAAGCCGCCGTCAGAGGGAACATCTGGGGGATCTTCTTCTTGGAAATGATCGGCTTGGTGGCTCCGGCAGTGGGGCTTCCCATGTTACCGATGAACATGAAGACCTTGTCCTTGTTGATCATCTTGTTGGTCACCGTAATCGCCTGGGCCGGGTTGTAGGCATTATCCTCAACTACCAGCCGGATTTTACGGCCATGAATTCCGCCTGCATCGTTGATCTCTTTCACCTTCAGTTCAAGTCCCATTTTTGTCTGAACACCCCAGCCTGCAATCGGACCACTGAGATCCTGATGAGATCCAATCACTATTTCTGTGTCTGTGATACCTACCTCCCCTTTATCATCGCTTTCCCACGGCCATTTAAAGCCGAAAGCGGTCAGACTGAGAGTCACTACCAGAACAGTTGCCAGAAAGGCACTTCGCAGAAAAAATCCCCTTTTCATGATACGCCTCCTTACAGATTGATTAAATCCACCTCAATTTGAGCTGGACAGGGAAAATAACCGGCAAAAAACAAGCATTTGTTTCCGCCGGGGGTACAAAAAAAAACTTTTGAACCTTAGGGATCGTTAAAAAATAACTTGGCATAATCTGTCCGCAAAAGTCCCGTAAAGACTGGACATTTTGCAGACAGAATGCCAAGTAATTTTTGAGCCAACCCATAATCTATTTGCAAAATCCCGAAAAGCACTGGACATTTTGCAAACAGATTGTGAACTGATTTTTAAGCCGACCCTTAACCCGGATAAACTGGATAAGGGACTAATACATGGAATCGATCAGCTCTTTGAATTTCTCACTCACAAAATTTCGTTTCAGTTTTCCGGTGGGTGTAATCTCATCATCATCAGAGGTCAGCAGGATGTCAATCAGCCTGAATTTTTTGATGGTCTCCACCCGGGCAAAGTTTTTGTTAACCGCTTCCACTTCCTGTTCAATCAGCTTGTTGATCTCTTTGGTACGGGTCAGACTGGCAAAGGTCGTAAAAGGCACCCGCTGTTCCTGGGCGTACTCCATCACATTCTCCTCATCGATCATAATCAGGGCTGTCAGGTACTTGCGCTGATCACCGATCACCACCGAGTCATTGATATAGGGGCTGAATTTCAGCTGGTTTTCGATCTCGGACGGGGTGATGTTCTTGCCACCAGCAGTGATAATGATATCCTTTTTACGGTCCTGAATCACCACGTGCCCATCTTCGTCAATCTTGCCAACATCCCCGGTGTATAGCCAGCCATCTACAACCGTTTCGGCAGTTTTTTCCGGGTTGTTATAGTATCCCAGAAAAACAGTCGGGCCTTTCATCAGAATCTCCCCATCCGCGGCGATCTTGATCTCAACACCCGGCGCATTCTCGCCAATGGTACCGAATTTGACCCGATTCTTGTAATGCATGGTGGCCACCCCGCAAGACTCAGTCTGACCATAAACCTCTCGCATGTCAATTCCCAGACTGTAATAAAACTTCAGCAAATCCGGAGAGATGGGCGCCGCACCAGAAAGACAGAAGCGCACGCGGTCCAGTCCAATGGATCTTTTAACGTTTTTCAACACCAGCCGGTCCATCACCTTGAAAATTGATCGGACTGACAGGGGCGGTTTTTGTCCATTCAAACGATAACCCGCCACTTTCTGCCCCACACCCGTGGCCCACTTGAAGGCCAACTTCTCCAGCGGGGTCGAATCCTTCATCCGCAGCATCATGGTCGAATAAAACTTCTCCCAGATTCGAGGCACAGCAAAATACATGGTCGGAGAGACTTCCCGGATATCCTGTGGTACCGTGGCCATGGACTCTGCAAAGTTGATGATCGTACCTGTGCTCAGCGGACCAAAACCGGAAACATTCCGTTCAGCAATGTGACAAAGCGGCAAAAACGTCAGGATCTCATCCAGTTGTCCCTCTTCTGGCGGTTCGATTTCGAATAACACAAAAATGGCATCCAGAATGTTTTGGTGGGAGAGCATAGCGCCTTTGGGAGGCCCTGTTGTTCCTGATGTGTAGACCAGAATGGCCAGTTCCTCTGCTTTGGTCATCTCCACATGTTGATCGTAGAGGTCCGGATTATTCTCATCCACCTGCCTGCCCAGTTCCAGTAGATCATCGAAACTCATGACCATGGGATCTTTGAAATCTCTGAGCCCATCCATATCAAAGACCACAATCTTTTCCAGGGAAGGTGTACGGTCACGCACCTCCAGAATTTTATCCAGCTGCTCCTCATTCTCAGCGACGTAGAATCTGGCTTCGCAGTTATTGATGACGTATTCCACCTGCTTGGCAGAGTCAGTCGTGTAAATTCCCACAGTAACGCCACCCGCTGCCATGGCCCCCTGATCACAATAGAGCCATTCAGGGCAGTTTTCGCTGATCACAGCCACCCGGTCTCCTGGTTTCAGACCCATATCCAGCAATGCCATCGCCACATAGCGGGCTTTGTTTCCATACTCCCCCCAGGTGATCTCCTGCCAGAGTCCCAGGACCTTATCCCGCATCACCACGTTGTCATGCCATTTATTTGCCCGATGCCTGAATAGGCGGGGAACCGTATTAATGCCTTCGTTTCGGAGTTGTTCCAGACTTTCCCGTTGAATTAGCGCCATTTCTTTACCCTCTTCCATCTTTTGGTTTCACGCACACTGGTTTCCTTGACTCCCAGGTAAAACTCCTTCACATCCTCGTTTTCCATCAACTCTTTACAGGTGTTTTCCATCACGAAACGACCCAGATCCAGGATGTAACCGAATTGGGCCAGTGACAGCGCCATGCGGGCATTCTGCTCCACCAACAGAATCGTCGTTTTCTGTTCGCTGTTGATCCGTTTGACGATCTTGTAAATGTCATTCATCAGGGCTGGGGAAAGTCCCAGAGAGGGTTCATCCAGCAGCATCAATTTCGGACGGGCCATCAACGCACGAGCCATAGCCAGCATCTGCTGCTCACCACCGCTCATGTATCCAGCCAGTTGGGAAGTCCGCTCGGACAGGATCGGAAAATAATCACAGACCACATCCAGATCCTCCTTGATGCCAGCCTTGTCTTTCCTCAGGTAACTGCCCATCATCAGGTTTTCCTTGACACTCAGATCGGCAAAAACCTCACGACCCTCCGGCACATGCACAATTCCACGACGCACGATCTCCGCCGGTGAGATGCCTTCGATCCGTTCTCCCATGAACTCGATGGTCCCTTTCTGGGGTTCGAGCACGCCGGAGATGGTTTTCAGAATTGTCGTTTTCCCGGCCCCATTGGCTCCCAGGATCGTTACAATGGAGCCCTCTGCGATATCCAGAGAAACCCCCTTGATGGCCATAATCGGTCCGTAGTACGACTCGATATTTCTTATCTTAAGTAAAGGCATCTTCATCTCCTAGATAAGCCTTCATCACTTCGGGATGGCTCATCACCGCAGCGGGTGTGCCAATGGTAATGGGTTCTCCAAAACTTAACGCCAGAACACGGTCTGAAAGACTGGTGACCAGACCCATATTGTGCTCGACAATGATAATCGTGATTCCAAACGCCTCTCTGATATCTGTGATCCAGAAGGAGAGATCCTCTGTCTCCTCCATAGTCATCCCCGAAGAGGGCTCGTCCAGCAACAGTATCTCCGGTTCCATGGCCAAAGCGCGTCCGATTTCCACGGTCTTCTGAGCTCCGTAGGGCAGATTGGCAATCACCTGGTCCCGGTATTGCTGCAACTCCAGAAAATCGATAATTTCCTCAGCCCGCAGGTGGCTACGCATTTCCTGCTCCTTGACCGCTCTGGTATAAAAAATTTCCTTGAGTAGATTGGCACGACGTTTACGATGTCTTCCCAGAAGAATGTTATCCAACACCGACATGTTCTTGAAGAGTTCGATGTTCTGGAATGTACGGGCAATGCCCTTGTCTGCCACTGCCGAAGGATTGATTTTCGAAATATCCTGATCACGGAGATAAAAGGCCCCGCTGTCCAGGTTGTAAAAACGGCTGAGGCAGTTAAAAATGGTGGTCTTCCCGGCTCCGTTGGGGCCGATAATGGAAAAGATCTCACCCTCATTCACATCGAAATTCACGCTGTTCAGCGCGGTCAGCCCCCCGAATCTCAGGGTCATGTCTTTTACTTTTAATAATGTCATGTCAGTGTTTCTCCGCCTTATAATAGCTTTTGACCTTCTTGAAGGTATCCTTTTTATAAAGGGGAAAGAACTCGAAGTAGTGTTTTACTTTAAACCATCTCCCATAAATCCCCATGGGTTCAAAAAGAATAAACAAGACGATCACTAACCCCATCAACATGGGCTCCAAACCGGTCTGGTTGGCAATGGCATGGGGCAGAAAATCCTTGACCACCATGATCACCCCCGGCAGAAACAATAGAAAGGCTGTGCCCAACACCGCTCCATGCAGACTGCCCAGACCCCCGATAATAATCATGGCCAGGTACTTGACCGATTCCAGGAAATTAAAGCTTTCCGGTGAGATAAAGGAGAGTTTGTGTGCGCTCAAAGAGCCTGCCACTCCCGTAAAAAATGCGCTCAGGGCAAAAGCGATCGCCTTGTATTTCATCAGATTGACGCCAATCGCCTGGGAAGCAACCTCGCTGTCACGGATCGAGATCATCGCTCGACCGGTCGGAGAGCGCAAAATGTTCTTTGCCGCCAGCAGTGACAAAATCAGAATAAAAAGTGCCAGGTAGTAAAAACTGAATTCGGAATCAAAACTGAAAGATCCGATGGATGGCGGTTCTACCACCATACCCATGTTACCCCGTGTCAGCGATTCCCAGCGAGCCAGGATCTCTTCTATAATTATCGCGAACCCCATGGTCATGATGGCGAGATACATCCCCGAAAGCCTGACTGCCGGCAAGGCCACAAAAAGGCCGACAAATGCCGCTAAAAATCCAGCTGCGGGCAGTGCCAGTAAAAACGGAATGCCCTTGGACACTAAAATCGCAGAAGTGTAGGAGCCGATGGCAAAAAAGCCAACGTGCCCCAGTGAGAGCTGCCCGGTATAACCGGTCAGCAGCATCATGCCTACGGAGACGATTGAATAGATAAACACCACATTGAACTGGGAGACATAAAAATCTCCTATAAAAATCGGCAGGACCAATAAAAGAAATACCAGCAGCAGGTACCATCTAAAATCACTCCGATATCTGAAGAGCTGGATATCCTCCCAATAGGATCGTTTAAGTTCAAAACGCATATGGCTACACCTTCTTTTTTTCTTGAATACCGAAAAGTCCCTGTGGTCGAAACAACAGGATAAGAATCAGAATAATCCAGGGGGTGATGTCTTTCCACCCTTGCGGAAGATAAAATCCGGAGAGACTCTCTGCAACACCGATAATGAGTCCACCGACAATGGCCCCCGGTATGCTGGAGAACCCCCCCAGTACCGCTGCCGGAAAAGCTTTCAGCACAAACAGTCCCATATACATATGCACAAAAGTAATCGGCGATACCAGGACCCCGGCGATACCTCCCAGAACAGCCGTTATCCCCCAGGTCAGGGAGAAGACCCGGTTGACCCCAATCCCCATATATACCGCAGCCAGCTGATTCTGAGAGGTTGCCCGCAGTGCCACGCCCATTTTTGTGAAACGGAAGAATCCGGCCAGAACCACTATCAACACTATCGTACAGACAATGATAAACACATGGTCCTGGGAGATGACCAGCTCACCCGAGCGAAGATATTGATCGGAGAAAGGAGTTTTAAACCCATACGTATCCGTGCCCCATTGGGGAACCATACTGGCGAAGGCCCTGAAGACATAACCCAGACCGATTGTGAGGATCGCAATCACAAAAACCGGCTCACCGATTAGAGGCCGTACTGTTATTCGCTCGATCAGCATCCCCAGAATGCCGGTTAAAATCACAGAGATCAGAAACCCCAACCAATAGGACATGTGGAAAAAAGTGATGCAGGTGTAGGCCACAAAGGCACCCAGCATTATAATCTCCCCATGCACAAAGGAGAACACTTCCGTTGCCTTGAAGAGTATCACCAGTCCAAGAGCTACGATTGCATAGATACAACCGGTTGAAATCCCTGTGATAACTGTCTGCGTAAACTCAACGACTTCCATAGGTACCCTTGATTCAGTTTTTACGTTGTTTCAGAATATTCAGACTTCCCATTTCCATCCAGCAGAGAGGCGTAGTGCGGCTCTCCGCTGACATTCAAACCGACATTTTACACCCTTCTTCAGCCCTTCAAGGCACAAGGGTGGACCCTGTTCCGAAAAATGTTTTCGCTTTTTCTCTTCCTGAGTGGGACAGTGGGGGCAGTTGATCTAGAATAGCCTATTCTGGAAACTGTTTCGCCATATCCGTCTAAAAGAACCGCGTTTTGGTTTGAATTTTTCGCCATTGTACAGAAAGCGAAATCCATGTCAAGGGCATATTCATTTCTTTTTTTATTTCTGCCTTCCCTGACCATTGTTATCACGACCTCCACTCATGCCATATCCTTTATTTACGCGATATGGCGGCTTGTAGAGAAATATTTTTCCTCATCTCTTTAACTGAAGGAATTGAGACAGTGCGTCATAAAAAAACAGGTTACTCACATCTGTTATAGCGTCTCTGGGACTGACAGGCTCAGGCTTTTGGGGATGGGGGAAAAACAGGTGCAGCAGATAGCCATTTTTGAAATCCTTTGGTATGCTTTGAGATCAAACACGGGGCTACTTGCCAGAGAAGCCCGGAGAGATACTTTCAGGTTTTACAGGCAACGGGACCTTAACAAATTCATTGAAGCAGGTTATGCATTATCTCATTTTTATCATTATCAGCCTGGTCTGGGGCGGTGGTTTTTTTCTGATGAAAATAGCCGGTCTTGCCTTTGGCCCCTTGACGATTGCGGCCGGCAGTACATTCGGGGGGTCAGTGGTGCTCTGGATATTCTGGGCCCTGGCCAGGGAAAAGTGGCGAATCCGTCGGCAGCACCTTCTGCCCCTGCTATTAGTTTCTGTATTCAGTTATATGTGGCCATACAGTGCCCAGCCTTTTCTCGTCAATCAAATCGGTCACGGCTTTGTCGGCATGATGGTTTCACTGGTGCCGGTGCTGACAATTATCGTGTCCATCCCCATGCTGGGATTATTTCCCAGCCGCACACAACTTGCGGGCGTTCTGGTCGGTATGTTCTGCATTGTATTAATGGTGATCGACGGGCTGAACCGAACTGCTCAGCCCTTATTCCTGGTTGTGGCTATATCGGTACCACTCTGTTATGCGATCTCCAACACCATGATTCAGAAATCCTTCCAGGAGATTCCGCCCGTCCTTCTGGCAGCTTTCTTCATGACAGCCGCGACTGCTTTCCTGACACCTTTATCAATGGTCATCGAGGAAGTGACCTTCGACAGGAACTTTCTAACCGCCATGGCCGCCATGCTGCTCCTTTCGGTTTTTGCCCGGGGTATCGGGATGCTGCTGTTTTACAAGTTGATCAAACAAAAGGGGCCCCTTTTCGCGGGCATGGTCACCTACGTCATTCCGTTGGAAGCCCTTATGTGGAGCTGGTTCGATAACGAACGAATCACATTGATGCAGATTTCAGCCATCATTATTGTGCTTTTAATGGTGGGGATCGTACAACGAGATATCATCCAGCGCGGTAAAAAACAGGCTCAAACCGGCTAGAGTTTATCTGCCCGAACAGGATGCGCCGGTACAATTGCGATTGCCAAAGGCCGGTCATCTCTATACAATCTGTTGTCATATTGGCTATCAACAGAATCAGGGGAGTGCCAGTCACTCCTCAAAAGTCAGACAAGTGAAAAACCGGGAGAAAATAGAATGAATCGCCTTGCGGAAGCAACCCGCCCGATTATGTGGAATGTGCCTTTTTCGGAATTGATGTACCTTTTGTTCGCAGCGAGCTTGGCCATCATGGTTTTCGGACTGGTACGACGAATCTCCGTCTGGCGAAAAGGCACACCTGATGCGGACCGTCTGGACGACCCTTTTTCCCGTCTACTGAACATGCTTTGGGAAATTCTGACACAGCAAAGAGTCAGACGCTCCTTCTTCCCGGGATTCTTCCACTCTCTTTTTTTCTACTCCTTTATTGTCTTCGTCATCACCACTGGAACCATTGCCCTGGATACTGATTTTGGCACGCAGCTATTCAACGGCTATCTCTACGTTACGCTTACCCTGCTGTCTGACATAGCTGGCTTTCTGTTTCTGCTGGGCCTCGGTATGGCCATCTGGCGGCGGGTGGTCACAAAACCGAACTCACTGAATTCCGATCGATCCGACGTCATTGCTCTGGCCCTTCTGACCTTTATCGTCTTGACCGGTTTTCTGCTGGAAGGCCTACGAATCGCCATGACAAACGATCCCTGGGCTGCATTGTCTCCGGTAGGCTATCTAATGGGGCCATGGTTTGAAAACGTAGAACAACAAAGCGGCTTAACACTGCACGCTTCAATTTGGTGGCTACACACCCTCTGCGTCATGACCTGGATTGCCCTGATTCCGTATACCAAGTTTTTCCACCTGATCACACTGCCAGCCAACGCTTTTTTTGTTAAGAGAAAACCTGCCGGAGAGCTCAGTCGTATTGATCTCGAAGCCGTCATGGAAGATGAAAATTTCGACCCGGACAGTTTTTCAATCGGGCTGGGTACCACTCGCGATTTCACCTGGAAACAGCGCTTGAATCTGGACGCCTGTGTGGCGTGCGGCCGGTGCGATAATGTCTGTCCGGCTGTCGCCGCAGGACTTTCCCTTTCGCCGAAACAGTTCATCCTGGGTATGAAAAAAACGCTTTATCAGAACCTGAAGATAACTCGCGCTGAAAAAGGTGAAAATTCATCCCCCACGGAAATCGTTGGAAATGCCTTTGATGAGACTTTTTTCTGGCACTGCCGGACCTGCAGGGCTTGTGATAGTGTTTGTCCAGCCTTTATCGACCATGTGGATACCCAGATTGATGTGCGGCGCAGCGAAGTGAATATGCAGAGCCGGATGCCGGAAGATGCCGAGAAGATGCTGCGGTCCATGGAAACACTGGGGAATCCCTTTGGTCAACAAAGCGTGCGCATCAAATGGACGGCATCACTGGATGTTCCGATTATCAGGCCCGGAGATTCATGCGATGTGTTATACTGGATTGGATGTCTGACAACCTTCGATCCAGATAAGCAGCAGATTTCCCTGGATGTAATCAACCTCCTGCAGCAAACTGGAACAGATTTTGGGATATTGGGCGAAGGAGAGATTTGCTGTGGAGATCCAGCCCGGATCTGTGGTGAGGAAAACCTGTTTCAGATGACCGCCAGCCAGCAGGTTGAAGAGCTGAAACAGCGGAATTTCAAAACACTGCTGGTTTCCTGCCCCCACTGTCTCAACGTCCTGAAAAATGAATATCCACAGTTTGGAGGCAATTTTCAGGTGATCCATCACACGGAATTCCTGCAGAGCCACAATGGTTCCCTCAAAGCACCCTTGTCCCAGTTGAAAAATCGCACTGCTGTCTTTCACGATCCGTGTTATTTAGGGCGATATCAAGGTGCGTACCAGGCTCCGCGCCAGCTGCTCAAAAGCCTACCCGACCTCAAGCATGTTGAAATGAACAATGCAGGCAGAGATAGTTTCTGCTGTGGCGCTGGGGGCGGCCATTATTGGATGGACATCAAGGAGGGGGAGCGGATCAATGTTCTGCGGGTCAACCAGGCCTTGGAGAAGGGGGCAGACACTATCGTCACAGCCTGCCCGTTTTGTCATCACATGCTCAATGACGCCCTCAAACTCAAGGATTTAGAAGATAAAATCCAGGTCAGGGACATTGCTTCGTTATTGACGGAACCAACCGCAGGTGATGAAAGACAGTGACCAGCCGATTCAATCAACGATGGGAACCAGATAAACCTGCTTTTTACTGCGACGGACCACACCCGCCACCGTACCTGCCAGAGGTTTTTCAGGCGTAGCGGCGCGCAAGCGATTCGCCATCACAATCAGATCGCAATCGTTCGCATCCGCCTGATACAAAATCTCCTCATCAATGCGTCCAATCGTCACCAGCTGTTTATCCACCACAACGGGAGGGGTGCCTTCGGATCCCTGAACTGCGTCTTCACTGAGCTTGTGAAGGACGTGTTCGATCATCGGGGCTTCTTTTTGTTTGCCGATCATGCTACTGGTGACCGTCGCCTGTTTCGCCTGCTCCATTTCGTTGTATACCTCTTCCCCCAGCTCCTCTTTCACAAAACTCTTGTCGCTGGGTGGAATGTCTTCAATTACATGCAGCATGGTGATGGAGGCGCCAAAACTCGCCGCCAGAAAGACAGCATGCCCGAAAACGTCACGGGCGCTATTCGTCAGGTCGGTTGTAAACAGAATTTTTTTGACTCTGGGATCCATGTTTCCTCTTTTGTGGTTTGAGATTGGTTCGACTGGCAGACTGGTGTCAAACAGTTTTTACAGCTCCGGTTTTCAAAAGGCGTTTTATACAACCTGTTTCCTTGCTTTTTCGATAAACATTCTTTGTCTTTGTATACATCTTAAATCCCAATAACTCAACCTGCAAAGTGATTCTTTGATCTGATCCCGGCCCAAAAGGAGTTCGGAATATCGTCTCCGAGTGTCCGGGATGAAACTATTTCAACTGATCGAGATGGCTTTAAACCCCATCCCCCCGGCCTTAAGGTCGGCTCCTAAATTAGTCAAGTGTTTCCCATTAATGAAAAGAAAACACGTTGCTGTCACATTCTATGTGCAAAATGTCCAGTTATTTTAGGACTTTTGTAGATAGATTATGTGAGGTTATTTTTGAACGATCCCTTAGTTCATTGATCAGAATGACAAAAACTGATTGACCCGGCTTTCAAAGTATGCAACGTTATTGGCTGACACAAAAGCTGTTTGTGGTTTCAGACCATTTTCATTCCCGACTATCACTGATTCGCCATCTGATGGGAGTCTCTCAATGAGTAGGCCTTTCTTTAAAAGTGGCATTATTGGCATACTATTAATCATATCCAGTCTCGCTCTGCTGAAGGTCTTTCCGTCTCAGGCACCCAGGCTGCCTGACGGCTTTTTCACACCCATCCTGGCCTTCGAATTTGTCAATTCCCGGCAAGAGGTAGAGAATCTATTCGGAGAACCACAATCAGCCTATCGGGCAGCCATGGTGACTGCCATGGACCTCGGCAATCGTCTGGACTATGCCTACATGATCCTTTACTCCCTGTTTCTGTTCGGATTCTCCATTACCTGCGCCCGTCTCACTCAGAGACGTCGGTACTATTTCGCTGCTCTGATTTCGATTCTGGTTCTGATTGGCGATGCCATGGAAAACGTGCAGCTCTTGGGCATCACCAGAAAGCTTGCCGATGGGGGATATGAAAAAGAACTGCAACTGTTGTTCTACTTTACCTGGCTGAAATGGGGGGGCCTGGCTCTGATCTTCTTGATCCTGGTCCCCTATTTCTTCAAAGGAAGCCTGATTGCCAAACTGATCGCTCTGATCGGGCTGACAACGGTGGTACTGGCCATACTCTCGTTTCTCAATCGATCGGTTCTCAACGAGATTTATTCCCTTTCGGTGGCGGTCATGTTCCTGGTAACAATTATTTATGCCTTAACCCATCGGCATCGTAAACGGATTATGCTGTAAAGTTCGTCCCCATTGATTCCACTGCCAGGTAAATCAAGCAAAAGTTTCTTTTGTCACCTCCCCTATCATTTTTGCACGATTCTGGAATTACCACGGGGAAACCTCTTCAGCAAATTAAAATCCAACAGACCTTAAGCGTTTTGAAAAATAGACTTAAATTACTGATTACAGGAGTCCTGTACCTGCTTTTCACGTGGCAGGATGTGTTCGCACTGATTCCAGACCGTAGACGCTCCTTCGATGAGCGACGGGCAAATGTCTACATGATCATACCGGCTGTCGCATCCCTGCCGGGGGCGGGTGTTTTTGCCGGAGTCCTGGGATCCTTCAGCAATATCAATGATAGCGGTATCGACGCAGCCTTCACCCAGGCTGAAACCATCGATGCCGAAGCGGATATTCATCTACGCGCATTTGCACTCAGGGAGATCCCGCTGCTGATTCCCGGATTGACCTTTGAGTATTGGTTTGGAGACATTAAGTTCGATGATTACAACACCCATTTGCCAGGCAGAAACTCGCCAAACTTCACCATTCCCTATAAAGGCGAATTTGATTACTTTCTGCTGCATCCGAGCTGGCGCCTTTTCAGCAGGCGACTCAACTTTTCCTACTACCTGATCTATTTTAAGGGATTTTCCGTCAATGAGGACGGCTATGAAGAAGAGATCGGCGAGCATTCAGCTCGGGGGGAGGTCCTCCTGGACCTGACAGATGATGTCGTTGACCCCAGGACCGGTTTTCGACTCCGCTACGCCTACTCTATGAAGGCCCCTGAGAAAAGCATTCTGGGAGAAAACAGTACCAATGTCACAGCAGACGAAAAGGAGGAGGTGACCAGCCGTCAGCTTGAGCTATCCCTTTACTTCCCAATCACAAAACAGTTTACCCTGGTTTACTATCATCAACAATTCCAGGCTGAGGGCCGTGAAGAGTCCGAGGACATCATTCCCGGCGGAAGTTTGGAGTTGCGTGGCTATCCAGGAAATCGCTGGTCTGATCGGTACGGAATTACCAACACCTTTGAGGGCAGATACACCATCCCCACCAACACCGAACTTGATATTTACCTGATAAACGGGATGCTGGAAGGAATTCAGCTGGCTGTTTTCTACGAAACGGGACAGGTCTCACCAGATCAAAGCGGAGATCTCTATAAGGATTTGCACCAATCATACGGATTCGGGATACGTGCCCTGATCGAGGCCATTGTCTTTCGACTGGATTTCGCCTTCAGTGATGAAGGTAATGAAACCCATCTGACCATCGATCAGCCGTTTTAATCGAGATAAAAATTGGATATGAAAACAAAAAGCTGTCAACGCTTGTTAACACTCATCGGAATCGTCTTCCTGCTTACTACTTGCAAAGACGCACCTAAGCCGGACATCACCGGCGAATTCACAGACGGTAACGGAGGAACGGCTGTCAGCGAGACACGGCTGGAGAGAAATATCACAAATACCAGTGGTGACGTGATTGCCACCTATCAGTATGACGCCACTTATTTTATCGAGATCTACAGCGCGACCTCCAATGCTGATTCTACTCTCCTGGCTTTGACAGATATCGGCGGCGAAGGACTTTCCCTCGTTACCTCGCGAATCTACGGCCGACCCGATACTGCCTGTCGCTACCTGGCAGCGTTGATGGCCCGGGATGAAAACTTCGAAATAGATCTCACCGGCGAGAGAGAAAACGCCGGGGGCATTGAATTCTATCAGGTGGAACTTCATAATGGATCCGTCTATCGCGGCTTGTATTGTGCTGAGCTGAAAAACAACACTGGCGTCGCCATCTCCGTTCAAGCAACTTCCAGGGCTATGCTCGCCTACAAGCAGATCTATTTCATCCTGAATTCCGTAACACTATAACACGCTGGGATCAGGCTTTTCTGACCCCCTTTCTTTGACATCTTCCCCGTTTTTGTATAGAACTACGGTCTCAGGGAAATAATTCAAATTGTCGTTTAAATAAACTAACATGACGCCAGCGTCACAACAAAGGATAAAAAAGTTACGCGGTACATACTCGCATCCGGTATAAACCCCTTTCAGTTGGAGACTCGTTTCAAGATGATCTAAGGTTCATTTCGCTGAAACCCCAAACTCGCTTCGCTCAAACAAGTGGGGTTTCGGCCGCTTCATTTCACCAAGATCAACTAAAAACTCGTCTTATCAACGGAAATGGCTTCATACCGGATACTTTTATTTTACTTTTTTCATACAAACAAATAACGAGAGAGAATCAATGCAACTCATATTTATCCATGGCTCGGGCGGCTGCAAAGAGTCCTGGCAATACCAGACAGAGCAGTTTAAGGGATCAGACGCAATCAATCTACCCGGCCATCCGGATGGCAAACTATGTCCAACGATCGAGGCGAATGTGGCGTGGCTGAGAGCATACATACAGGACAAGGGATACACGGATGTGGTCCTGGCCGGACACTCACTGGGAGGCGGCATAGCCCTTCAGTACGCGCTGGATTTTCCGGAAGACCTGGCGGGGATTATCGCGGTGGGCAGCGGAGGACGACTAAGGGTTCACCCCAGTTTTCTGGAAATGCTGGAGAAAGCAGTAGCAGATCCCTCCCTGCTGGAGAACGAAGGTCTCACCAGTTTCGATTTGATCGAGCCCGGCCTGGCTGCTGTGATGAAAAAACGGGCCACTGAGAACACGCCGGCTTCATTTCTAAATGATATGAAAGCCTGTGACCAGTTCGATGTGATGGATCGTCTGCAAACCATCACGATGCCCGTCCTGGCCATCGTCGGAGACCAGGATACCATGACGCCGCCTAAATACGCCAGCTTCATGGTGGATAAGATTGCAGGCGCCAAAATGGTGATCATCCCTGGCGGAACCCACATGGCTTACGCTGAAAAACCGGTGGCGGTCAACCAGGCCATTGACGCATTCCTGAAATCGCTATAAGCAAAGCTGAACCTGATTCGGTATGATTCACAATCACGATGAGAGATTTTATGGAGGGGACCAATTTCTGGCCCCCTGAATGATTACCAGAGTTGTTCTGACAAGATTCCCACTTTCTTTTCGATCACTTCGGCGGCATCGAGACAGATGTCCTCCCGGTACCGTTGTCCGACGAGCTGAACGCCGAAGGGAACCCCGTTTTCCAACCCCATAGGCGCAACGGCGGCTGGTAATCCCAGGGTGTTGATTGAAAACTGGGTATAGAGGGATTTCAGCAGCACTCCCGCTTTCTCAAACCCTTCAAGATCCTCATTGACCCGATAAGATGTTTTAAGTGAGAGGGGTGAAAGCACCAGCGGATACTGGTCCAGAAACATCAGCCACTCTCTGAGCAGTGTGGTACGTCGCATCAGACCGCGCATATATCCATTGTGATCCAGCAACCGGGTATGGCCGTAGAGACTATCGATAAACGTCAGCATATCCTGACTGGATGCCTGCCGAATAATGGCGTCCTGCATCTCCTTCATCTCGCTCATGATCAGCGAAAGCCACAATTCGGACAGTTCCTCCGAAAAGGGAGCTTCCACATCCACAACGTCGTAGCCCGCATCTGAGAGATAGAGCGCCGCTTTTTCGATCCCTGCAAGGATCCCGGGCTCAGGGGTCAGGCCAGCCGGCGCTTTTGAGACCGCTACCTTGATGGGCCTCTCCATTTTTGGTCCTTCCAGTGGTGCGGGGACCCACCAGGGATCCCGGGGATCCCCCTGAGCCATCACTGACAGGGCCAGGCGTACATCTTTGACTTCCCGGGCAATCGGTCCCTGAACCGAAAAGAGTTGGGCTGAAAGGGAGCGTTCATCCATCTGGCTGGGGTTATAGGACGGGACCCGGCCCAGAGTGGGACGAACCGTGGAAACGCCACAACAGAATGCAGGGAGCCTTAATGATCCACCGATATCATTCCCCTGGGCAATCGGTGTAATCCCGGCAGCTGTTGCTGACGCCGCCCCTCCTGACGAACCGCCACAGGTAAAATCGTCATGCCATGGATTGCGGGTCAAGCCATAGAGCGGATTTTCCGTCATAATGCGAAATGAAAATTCCGGCGTATTGGTGATGCCCACAACAATCGCACCGGCTTTTTTCAAATTGGCGACCACCGGTGCATCGTCCGGAGCGATGTTACCGGCCAGCGCTGGCACACCGTTGCTATTGGGATACCCCTTCAGATCGGTATTGACTTTGACCGTGACCGGTACACCATGCAGGGGCCCAAGCGCCCCTCCATTTTGCGCCAGATTGTCCGCTCTCTTTGCCTGTTCAAGAGCCTGTTCAGGCAGCTCAATCACCACCGCATTCAAATGGGGGTTGACTTCCTGCATCCGCGTGACGGAGGAAGCGACCGCCTCCTCGCAACTCACATCCCTGTTCCTGATAGCAGCTGCCAGATCACAGGCGCTCCACTGCCACAAGGGTTTGCTGTTATCCATGTTCTCCCTGATGATTAATTAATATTTGTTCAATGCCGATTGATCAGCCTTGGACCATCAGCCGGCATCGAAATATTCCCGCAATTCTCGCTTTAGAATCTTACCCGTTGGTGTACGGGGGAGTTCGTCAACGAAAACGATGCTGGACGGTGCCTTGACGTTGGCCATCTCTTTGAGACAGTATGAGACGATCTCATCTTCAGAAGCCGGCATCTCCTTATTAGCAACAACGAACGCTGCCACAACCTCCCCCAGTTCCTTGTCCGGCCGACCAACCACTGCGACATCATCCACACCCGGCATGCGGATGATCACACTTTCAATCTCGATTGGATAGATATTCACCCCACCCCGGATAATCATGTCCTTAACCCGGTCCACAATGTAATAATACCCATCTTCGTCCCTGATCGCAATATCGCCCGCGGTCATATGCTTTCCACGGTACGCCTCTGTGGTTGCCTCGTCATTTTTATAGTAGCCGTCCATCATGATGGGGTTATGCATGTACAAAATCCCCCGCTCATTATCCGGCACTTCATTTTCCTGCTCATCGTAGATAATCAGGTCGTTGTTGGCAAAGACCTTCCCCACACTCCCGGGGCGTTCCAGGATCTCTTCAGGAGAAATAGCGGTGTTGAGACCGGTTTCGGTAGCACCATAGTACTCAAAAAGACAGGGTCCATAGCGATCGATAAAGGCCAGTTTCTGTTCAGGAAACAGCGGTGCGGCACCACAGACAACGCTACGCAGACTGGAGAGGTCCAGCTTGTCGGTAAATGAAGTGGGGACTTCCAGCAGGCGGCTGATCATCGTCGGTACCAGGTGGGTGGATGTCACTTTATGACGATCAACCAATTCCAGAAACTGTTGCGCATCGAAGCGGGGCATGTATACCATCGTTCCTCCCATCACGAAGGTGATCGTACCAAAATATGATGGTGCGGAATGATAAAGCGGACAGCAGATCAGATGGACCTCACTGTCGTCAAAGCGGAAGAAGCTGATGGAGGTGAAGAGGTAGTCCATCACACCGGGTTTGGTTGCAAAATCGGTGCTCCTGGCAGCACCTTTCGGTCGGCCTGTGGTTCCGGAGGTATAGATCATGGAACTGCCCACTTTTTCGATCGGCGGCAGGTTTTCGAGATCCACATCCGGCGGATTGGCGAAAAGATCTTCCAGTTCGAGTGCACCATCCACCGGGCTGCCAAATGCATAAAATCCGTTTTGCATCACCGATGGGTACTTCTCACGATTTGGCAAGATCCGCTCAGCGAACTCATGCCAGAAGATCAGCAGTCTGGATTCAGAATTGGTCACAATATACTCAATCTCCGGAGGTTTCATCCCAAAACCCACCAGCACCAATCCCACTTCAAGGTAACCCAGCGCATTGCTGATCTCCGTAATCTCCAGCAGGTTGTAGGACATGACAGCGATCTGGTCGCCGGGTCTGACACCCAACCCATACAGACTTTTGGCCAAGGCACGGGCCCGTTGTCGCAATTGATCGTAAGTCAAACTTCTGTCCAACCCGTACAGGGCGGTTTTGTCCGGATGTTTAGCCCAGTTAATCTCAAGAAAATTAGGGGTTTCCGGTCTGGCTGGTGTTTCTGACATGGGGGCCTCCTGGTAGAGCAATTTTAACGGAAAGTCGTAAGGAGCTTCAAGAGGAAACGTTGTTATTCTTCCAGTTTGAAATCTTTTGTCAACGGAATTTTTTCATGTTGTCCTGAAAGGCCTTTTTCTATGACCCAATGGTCACTTTCAAGCCTTTACCGTGGGCGATTGCCAGCAAGTGGTTGATTCTTTCAGCGGTAGGTGGGATAGCTGAAAAAGGGTGATGCTGCATGCCAATCTGACCCATTTTTGATATCCCTCCTTCATGGTAGGGCAGGAACGATATTTTTTCCACATTCAGGTCAGAAGCCAGATCCAATAGTTGATCAAGATGGTCGTCGCTGTCATTGATCCTCGAAATCAAGGGAATGCGCATCCAGGTGCGGGTCGATGCAGCAACAGTTCTCAGGTTTTTCAGGATGAGTCCGTTGTCCACACCGGTCAGTTCTTTGTGGTGTTCCGGGTCCAGATGTTTGATATCGAACAACACCAGATCCGCGCAGGGTAACAGGTCCTTTAGAATCCCGGGCTGAACATGTCCGGTGGTATCCATTGTGACGTGCAGCTGTTTTCGCCGGGCACCCACCATCAGCTCCTTCAAAAACTTCGGCTGACTGAGGCACTCCCCGCCTGAAAAGGTGACACCGCCGCCGGAATTCCTGTAGAAAACGTGGTCCTTTGCAACAATCTCCAGTACATGTTCCGATGTGACTACCTCCCCCATTGCTGTCAACGCTTTGGAAAGACAGACCGCCACACATTCAAAACAGTGTGTGCAACGATCCCAGTCGATGCGCCTGCCCCCATTCCCTTCCTCGAAAATAATGGCGTTTTCAGGGCAGGTTTCAGCACATTTACCACAGGCGGTGCACTTAATGTCTCGCACCATCAGTTGCGGTTTAAAGGACTGGGATTCGGGATTTGAACACCAGACGCACTGCAGGGGACACCCCTTCAGAAAAACAGTGGTCCGGATGCCCGGACCATCATGGGTGCTGAATCTCTGAATATTGAAAATGGTACCGGTGACCGTCATTTGAAACTCATCTCGTTTCGATTAATAATAGAATCCTGGAGCCCCTTGCTCAGATCAACAAAGTAGGCACTGTACCCAGCCACCCGCACCAGTAGATCGGCATGTTTTTCAGGATTGATCTGGGCGTCGAGCAGGGTCTCGCGATCCACCACATTGAACTGGATCTGGCTGATATCAAGGTCCCCCCAGGAGCGGAGATAACTGGCAAACACACCCTCCATCTCACCCTCCAGGGAAGAGGGGTGAAACTTCTGGTTCAAGAGATGATTATAGGTCTTTTCCGTACTGATTTTTGCAGCGGAATTCAACACTGCGGTGGGGCCATTCTGATCTGCACCAAATCCCGGCGACAAGGTTGCATCGGACAACGGGTCACCCGATTTTCTGCCATCAGGCGTCGCCGGCACCATAGCCCCTGCCCCATAGGTCACTGAGATACCGCTTCCGTCTCCCCTCAGAGAATACCCAAAGCGGTTCTTTGATCTGGCTAGAACCTCTGAGGTTTTATGATGGACGGCGGCGGCTATGGTGTCCGCATAGTCGTCATCGTTGCCGTATTTAGGCGCATTGAGCAACAGCTGCTGAACGTCCTCATACCCCTTCCAATCAGCCTTCATTGCTTCCAACAGCCTGTCCATGGAAACCGCTTTGTCATCGAAGACCACTTTCTTAACGGCCGTAATGGAATCGGCCACATTGGAAGGTCCCAGAATCACGCAGAAATCCGAGACCTGGGAGGGATAGATCCACTTCCGGCAGTCCTTACCCTTCTCGATGCAGCCATCAATCAGAGCTGAAAAGTACGGCCTCGGCAGGTACTTTTCATACAGGGACTGGCAGATGTTCTCAATCTTAACCTGATTTTGAAAGAAGAAGTCGCACTGGGCCAGATATGCATTCAGCAGGTCATCTGCTGATGTGAATGTCCTGGGATCCGGTGTTTCGACACCCGCCTGCTTACCGGTTAGCGGATGCTTCCCCTGGTTCAGGGCATACCAGAGAGCCAGCGGCAGAATCATGGAGCCATACGCCCGCCGCACCATGTTCTTGCCCGGGATTTCCAGGTAGACACAACCGGTCACCGCATAGTCGCGAGCGTCTTCCAACGGCACCTCCCAACCGTCCAACATCGGTAGAATGGCGCGGTCGTTGAAGAAGGAGGGATAACCGATGCCGGACCGAATGCAGTCAGTTGCCGCTTTGAGCAGCTCATCCGGTGTCTTGTCATGATAGCGCATGACGATGGTCGGCTCCGGTGTCCGCATCAATTTGGCTGTTTCCAATACCAGGTAGGTCATCTTGTTGGTTATATCCATGCCATACTTGTCAACCCCTCCCAGGGTTATGGCCTGCAGGGATGCGACCCCGCCGTAAGCGGCCGTGAGGGTCGGCGAGTAGATCAGGCCCAACTCGTGGAATTTGACCCACAAAAGTTGCAGCAGAAGTCCTGCCTCCTCCTCGGTTGTGGCACCGTTTTTCAGATCGTTTTCATAGTAAGGACCAAACAGCTTATCAAAACGAACACCGATTCCCAGAGTTGAATATTCGATATACCGCACCACGTGGATAAAGAAAAAGGACTGGATGGCCTCCAACAGGGTTTCCGGCGGATACTCCGGGACCCGCTCGCAGGTCCGTGCAATTTTATGCAACCGTTCCCGATTTTCCGGGTCAGCGCTCTCCTCCGCCAGTCTGCGGGCCATTTCCCCATAGCGATGAGCAAGGGAAATCACCGCCTTGAGAGAAATGATGACCCCTTCCAGAAACTCCTTCTGGTCGATATAGTCAAAAGGCGCCTCTCTGTCAATCTCCTGCAGCCGGTCTTCCGCCTGTTGGATCAGCCCCCTGAAGCCAATTTTGAATATTTTTTCATAGTTGGGAATTCCCAGTTCCGACCAGTGAGACCAGAATCCGGGGGAACCTTCGCCCATATGCCAGTATTTCAGTACTTCCCCGCTGAATTTGCTCTGCTGGATATCGCTCATCGATCTTCCCTTCCAGTACTCAATCATGTCATCGAGTTCGACCCGCTCCTCGTCACTGAGGAGGTGCCGGCCTTCCTCACTGTGGGCTACCCGTCTGACAGAGCGCCAGTTCATGTCGATGCCGAAGAACAAGCCTTGGGGAGTAGGGACATTGTTCCCGACAATCAGTTCCCAGTCCTGAATGTAGAGCCCCATCCCCGTCAGAATCCGTTCCATGCCTTTGGCTCGGCGCAGTATCATGGGTTGTCCCTCTGTCTCTTTGTAGGACTCGGTCAGCAGCCGCGATCTCTGTAGATCCAATTTAATGCCATCCCGATACATCCCTTTGCTGGTATTCTCCTTTTCCTTCAGGTTCCGCACGTTATGCACGGTCTTCAGCACCAGTTTTTCCCTGATGCTTTCCACTGAGCTGCTATCAGCCATTGCCAGTCCCTCTCTTTTTGGGGTTGTCAGTCAACGTAAAGAGTTATTCGTTTTCTGTCCTGTAAACCGATTTGAAGTATTGAAGTATTTTTTTAGCAAATTGTATACCTGTTCACATAATTACATTATTACAGTTACTTGTCTAACGCAGAGATATTTGAAATCTCGATAACATCGAAATAGTGATTGAAGCAACGATATATCGATGATAAACTGAGATCAATTTTCATGCTGCATCACCAGCCTTTAAATTGCAACCACACACTGACGAGTCATCTGCTATGCCCCAGCAACCACTGCGTGATGTCCAGACACCTGTCGCAAAAATTGACGTCCTGGCAGCCTCATCCCTGTTTGAAGAGGACTTTTCCATTGACTGGCTGATTCAGTTGACCGGCCTGAAGGCCTCCACTATTCTCGAGTTGCTTGAAAAGGCCTGCGATGAAGGCATTTTGATAAAAAGGCATTATGGACAGTTCCTTTTTGCAGGTAGCGGCAAACAGAAACAGTACCGGAAAAAACTGGACGGTCATCAGGCCGACCAGCTGCATCGGAAGATCGTGCAGGTCCTGTTGACTGAGCTGCCTGACGGAGAGGAAAAGGCCAGGCGGCTTGTCACCCACCTGCTGGGAGTTGAAAACGATCTGGAACGATGTCACTGGCTTGCCAGGGCAGGAGAACTGTTTTTAAAGTCGGCTAAAGTTGTGGACGCGGTCCGTTCCTACAGGAAGTTGCTGATCGATTTATCCGGGTTCAAAGGTGCAGATGCCGATGCGCTCTATATTCGGTCTGCCCTGAGCTTCTCGAAAATAAGTGACATTCAGTTTGACACCCAGGAAACGCAGCGATTTTTAAACGAAGCGTTGAAGCGGTCTAAACAGGCAGGTGACCATAAATCAGTCGCCCTGTTCAACATGCATATCGCCAAAAATCAGTGGTATCGTTCGCGTTATACAAGCGCAATTAAACGGTTTAATCAGGCCTGGGAAACATCAATCTCCCTGCAGGATCCCTCGTTAATGCGGTCGGCTGTCACCTTCAGCACCTTTTTCCACTATTGGCAGGGGCGCTTTCAGGAGGCTGTCGCAATTTATGAACGGGACGTTTCCGACATCGACAGATCCCCCGAAGGAGATTTCCCCATCATGGCGGCCGCGACAGTCGGTTACTGTTATACCCTAACAGGACAGCCCGCACAAGGGATAGGAATCATAGACAACCTGCTCTCCATCAGCAAAGTCCGGGGAGAAACTTTTTTAACGGCATTTTGTGAAGTGGTCATGGCCATTACACTGCTGAACATCCAGCGGCAGGAGGAGGCTCTTGAATTCATCAATCGGTCTTACCGGAAAGTCAGCCAATGGCCGGACAGTCCGGTGCATCTGTTTTGCCTGCTTCTGCTCTCGTACGCTTTTTTCCAGAAAGGGAAGCCCCAGAAATCGGTGTCCTATCTGAGTACGTTCCTCGAAAAAAGAGAACACCTGGAGGTCTCCATGTGGCCTTATCCCTACTTGATGGAGCTTTGCTGGGAGATGGAAATCGGAAACCTGACGCCTGTCAAAGGGCTCTCTATCAAGCGGGAGGTCGAATCCGCTTTCAAAACAGGCAATGTTTTCCTGGCTGGCATCGCGTACCGGTATAAAGCGCTCAGCTTGCAGAGAAAGGGAAAAAACAAACAGGAGGTATTGAGAGCCTTACAGAAATCAGTCAGCTGGCTTGAAAAATCAGGCCATAAAATCGAAATCGCCAGGTCCAGGCTGGCACTGGCCGATCACTATTTTGCACAGAACCAGTCCAAAAAGGGCAGGGAGGTTATGCAAAAAACATCATCCAATCTGGCACAGTTTAATCCCACCTTTATCCCGGGTAATTTAAGGCCATTGATAAAAACGGTTCATAAAAATCCGATGCTGCCAGATAATCTGGTGGAAATCGGGCAGAAAATTTCTGAAAATGGAAACAGTCCGGAATTGATTCATCACCTGCTTAAAAGTACCAATCAGCTTCTTGGAGCCGAACGGGGCGGTGTCTTTGTGATGAAAGACGAAGGCAACGGACCGATTATCAGGCTGTTGGCCGGACAAAATCTAGCTCCGGAACAAACTGACGAACCCGGATTCAAGTTTTCCATGCAAGCAATTCGAACTGTTTTCGAATCCGAAAAAGAGATACTGCTCAATCAGGTGGCTCAATCCGTCCCGTTATCCCAGAACACGGTTCGCTCTCTGGCCTGCACCCCCATTAAACAGGGCAGCGATCTACTGGGAGTATTGTACCATGACAACCGCCTGTTGCCAGATGCCTTTAGAACCGAAGATCTGGAGACCCTTTCTTTCTGTTCCGCCCTGGCCGGTTTGATAATGGGACACCACAATATTTTCAGAGAACTGGAATCCATCAAGTCCGGTTCACTGGAGACACAGGATTTCGGGAGTTACAAGACAGGGGCATTCGACATGATCGGCGGCAGCAGTGAAATGAAAAAGGTCTATACGATCATCGAACAGGTCGCAGGGACCGATACAACAGTGCTAATTCTAGGAGAAACCGGAGTCGGGAAAGAGTTGGTAGCAAGCGCCATCCATCAGGCAAGTTCACGCAGAAATGAGGCCTTTGTGGCTGTCAATTGTAACGCGCTGGCAGATAACCTGATCAGCAGTGAACTGTTCGGGCACGAAAAGGGCGCGTTCACCGGGGCCCATGAACAAAGAGCGGGACGGTTCGAACTGGCACACAAAGGGACCCTGTTCATCGATGAGATCGGCGAAATGCCTCTGGAGACACAGGTCCGACTGCTACGTGTGCTGCAGACAAAAACGTTTGAACGGATCGGGGCCATGAAAACCATCAGATCCGATTTTCGCCTGATTGTCGCGACCAACCGGAACATTGAAGCGGAAGTCGACAAAGGAAATTTCAGGTCAGATCTTTTCTACCGGCTCAGTACATTTCCGGTCAGTGTACCGCCACTGCGGGAACGCAGAGACGATATCCCACTGCTGGCCCGACATTTCTTCAAAAAGTTCTCACTTTCTACAGGGAAAAAGTTCACCAGCTTTCCCGAAAAGGAGATGGTTAAACTTAGGCGTTATCACTGGCCGGGAAACGTCAGGGAGTTGGAGCACTGCATCGAGAGGGGAGCGATCCTGAGTACCGGATCCATTTTTACAGTCCCGCAATTGAATCCGACTTTTATCCGTCATCAACCCATCAACACTCAGCCAGGGGTGAGTCTGGCTGAGATAGAAAAACATCACATCATCCAGACACTCACCTTGACTGGTTGGCGTATCAGAGGAAAGGGCGGTGCTGCGGAAATCCTGGAGCTGCATCCATCAACACTATACTCCCGCATGAAGAAGCTGGAGATCAATCGGCCTGAAAATGTTGCCTGAACTCACGCTAGGGTGGGGGAAAAAGAATGGTCGAGTCAGCGAGCACGGGATCTATTTTACTGCAGCAACCGACACTGTTTTCCAGAACACATCGAAGAACAGCCCGAGAGAGTCCACCAGGTTTTTCATTTTGCAGTGAAAACACCAGCGTAAAATCTGGCGGTGGCAATACATGAAGTAGAGATCGATGATCTGTTCGTTTGTAACTGCAGGGTCGATATCACCCTTGTCCCGTCCGTAGGAAATTATGGCTTCGATGAGTTTGTAGGCATCCTTCCGACGATAGGTCCCCTCTTCCATCCAGGCAAGTGTTGGGACTGTCACAATGTTTGCTACTGCCATACCGGGATTATTGTCATAGTGGTTCAATGTGACCCAGAACAGCTTGCGGAACATCTCTTTAGTGCTTTCCAGCCCCAGCAGATGCATTTTAATCATACCCGCCAGTTCACTCAGTTTCTCATCCAAGATGGAAAACAGCAGTTTCTCTTTTGAGGGAAAGTACCGATAGATCGTCGTGGTGCTGATTCCGGACAGCTTACTGATCTCCCGGATGCTGACCAGATGGAAATCCTTGCTTGAGAACAACTCCATAACCACCGGATAGAGCTTCGCCTTCTGTTTTTCAGACAGATCTGAAATCGTGTTTTCGGCTGTTGTTTTCATTTTTCCCCCAGAAGATACCCGGCGCTGCAACAGCTGTCAAACCGGGTATCATACTTAGACTTCGTTCTACTCAAACAAAGGTCAGCTATTAGTACTTCAGAATACGTTTGGGAGGAAGCCATCTGCCATTTTGAATCTGTAGCAGCACCGACTCATTGGATCCCAGATGTTTTGTTGGGCCGAAACTGACAACGGGTCCACCAAAAGGATGCTGGTAGCCCTTGATGCTTTCCAGGCCCTTGATAAAGGAATCCACCGTCAGGTTTTTACCCGCTTTTTCCAAAGCGATCACCGCAAGGTCCGCACTAAAGTACCCCTGCTGGGCAACAGGGGAGGGGGCTTTACCAAATTTCTTTTTGTACTTATCAAAAAAGACCTTCGCCGGCCCACTCGCTTGATCTTCATACATCATCGGAATAGAGGTGACGGCATACAATCCTTCAACACCTTTTCCGCCTTTTGCTGGAATGACTGCGTTACACGCAGCTGTCTGTCCGACCATGTCAACTTTCCAACCCATTTTGGCCGCTGTGGAAACAGATAGAATGGTATCCCGGATGATGGTTCCCAGGAAAACCACATCGCATTTTGCTTTTCTCAGTTTGGTGATGGCACCAACATAGTTGGTGTCCGTATACTTGTGAGTGGTTTCAGCAACAAGTTTCACGCCTTGCACCTTCAATTGATCATGAACCGCATCAACTGTTTCCTTGCCGAAATCGCTATCTACAACCATCATGCAGGGACGCTGCTTACCCTTTTCCTCAATGAAATATTTCACTGCCGATCGAATATTGGCGTAGTAACTGTTCAGATTGGCAAACTTCAGCTTATGGTGGGGTTCATACATAGAGCGTGCAGCTGTATATGGAAAGAGATTGGGCACATTCTTTTTTTCCAGCATTTTAAATACGGCATTATTATGAGGTGTGCCGATACTGGCGAGGAGGAAAAACGCTTTATCCCGATTGATCAGTTTATTCGCTTTTTGAACCGCGATGGGGACACGATATTGAGAGTCCTCCGCAACATACTTGATCTTCCGTCCATGAACCCCACCTTTGGCATTCAACTCATCAAAACGCATTCTGACCGCTTGTACAGCATCCGTTCCCCATCCGGCAAGCGGTCCGCTCAAGGCGGTATGGGTCCCGACCACAATCTCGTTTTTCTTTACGCCGCGGGTAGCGGCCTGGACAACGGCGATCATTCCGAAGACCATGGCAACACTCAATAAAAGCTTTAACAGATATTTCCCTTTCATCTTCTTCTCCATTTCAAATTCGGGTTTAAGGAGTTCATAGACTTGAAAACACCTGTTTTCATCCACTATGTCTCCTTCGATTTCGCAGGATAACGGCACAGAACCGAACCATGGTTCCAGACGTTATGCAGCGGACAAATTCCACCGATAAAAATCAGTACATCGATTCTATCAGCTCTTCGTACTTCTGGTTGACGAACCCCCGCTTCAGTTTCATGGTTGGCGTCAGTTCGTCATCTTCAGCAGTCAGGAGTTGATCGATCAGTCGGATTTTCTTGACCTGCTCCACCCGGGCGAACTGTTTGTTCACCTCAAGGGTCTCTTTCCAGATCAGTTCGACAACCTCATCAGCACCACACAGACTGGCGAAATTGGTGTAGGGGATATCATTATCCTGGGCAAATTTCTCTACGTTTTCCTGATCGATCATGATCAGGCAACTCAGATATTTTCTCTTGTCCCCAATTACGACCGCATCGGTGATATACGGCGAGAATTTAAGTTGATTTTCGATCTCGCTGGGTGAAATATTCTTACCCCCTGCCGTAATAATAATATCCTTCAGGCGGTCAGTGATCGTTACAAAGCCCTCTTCATCTTTTCTGCCCACATCACCGGTATGTAGCCAGTTGTCAACAACGGTTTCTTCAGTTTTCTGCGGTTGATTGAAATAGCCGATAAAGACACCGGGGGACTTAATCAGTATTTCCCCCTCTTCAGAGATGTCAATCTCAGTACCAGGAATAGCCTGTCCGATGCTGCCCAGTTTGGAATTTCCCACCAGATTAGCCGTAGCCACACCGCAGCATTCGGTCTGGCCATATGCCTCAAACATTTCCACTCCCATGGCTAGATACCAGCGGATCAGGTCCGGAGAGATGGGCGCTGCTCCAGTACCGGCCCAACGCAACCGATCCAGCCCCATCATGCGCAGAATATTGTTCAGAACGGTTTTTTTAGCGATCCAGTAGAGCAGAGAGAGTCCTGGTGGAATAGATTGTCGGTTGACCTTATACCCTGCTGCCTTGTCGCCGATCTTTACGGCCAGATTGTAGAACCACTTACCCACACGGGTGGCATCCTTCACCTGCAATTGAATGCCGGAATAGAACTTTTCCCAGATTCGAGGCACCGCAATAAAGATGGTGGGCGAGAGTTCCCGGATGTTTTCCGGAACGGTGTCCGGTCCCTCTACAAAGTTAACCGTCCCGCAGGACTTCAGTGGAATGAGAATCGTGACCAGTCGCTCCAGGATATGGCACAGGGGCAGAAAGGAGAGCTGTTCATCCCTGTCGTTGATCTCCAGATATTGATCAAAGGCCTCGATCTGGTACATACAGTTGCGATGGTTGACCATGGCCCCCTTCGGTGGACCGGTGGTGCCGGAGGTATAGATCAGCACCATCAGGTCCTCTGGAGTTGATTTGTCAATCTCCTGGTCCCAGAGGTCGGGATGCTCTTTCCCATAGGTACCACCAAGCTCATACAAATCCTCGATCATCATCACCTGTTCGTCTTTGAATTCATGCAGACCCTCTGAATCGAAGACAATGACCTTGCTGATGGATGGAGTGTTCTCCCGCACATCCAGATATTTATCGAGCTGCTCTTCGTTTTCGACAAACAGAAAACGGGTGCCGGAGTCTGTGGCCAGGTATTGCAGTTGGGCGCTGGAATCAGTGGTATAGACACCGCTGGTGACACCACCGCAGCTCTGAATGCCCATGTCGGCAAACAGCCACTCTTTGTTGTTGTCGCTGACAATCGAGCAGACATCCCCCCGTTTCAACCCTAATGAAATTAGGCCCATGGCGATTTCCCTGGCTCTGTCTCCATATTGTGTCCACGTAAAGGTCTCCCAGATACCGAAATTCTTCTCCCGCATGGCAACTTTATCACCCAGTTGCTGCACCCGGTGTCTGAAGAGTTTTATGATGGTGTCGCAGCCTTCGATGATGACTGGCTCGTAAGTTGGTCTGGTCATAGATCCGTCTTTGATAAATGTTTATTTTGACTGATATTAGTTCAACTAACGCCAGGTTTTTCGCTTTTTCCAACGGCGTTTGCCGCGAGTTCCCTCATCTTTGATACCCATGTAGAACTCCTTGATATCGTCGCTGGCCATCAGGTTAGAGCAGGTATCTTCCATTACAATGCGGCCGTTTTCCAACACATATCCATAGTCCCCGTTTTTCAGCGCCATGTTCGCGTTCTGCTCCACCAGCAGCATCGTCATCTGCTGTTCTTTATTCAGGCGGCGGATGATACCGAAAATATCCTGCACAAACAGAGGAGACAGACCCAGGGAGGGTTCGTCCAGCAGCATCAGTTTGGGCCTGGCCATCATTGCACGTCCCAGCACCAGCATCTGCTGCTGCCCCCCTGACAGAAAACCGGCTTTTTGCTTAGTGCGTTCTCTGAGAACAGGGAAATAGTCATAGACGATTTCCAGGTCATCATTGATGCTCTTCTTGTCTTTGCGGCCATAGGCCCCCATCATCAGATTGTCATGGACTGAAAGCAAGGGGAAGACCTCCCTTCCTTCGGGCACGTGTGCAATTCCCTGCCGGGCGACTTTGTCCGGGTCCTGCTTCTGGATCTCCTTACCCAGAAACTTGACCTTTCCCTTTTGTGGATCCATGGCACCACAAAGGGTTTTTAAGATGGTTGTTTTCCCTGCACCGTTCGCCCCCAGGATGGTGACAATCTTTCCTTCCTGCACATCAAGACTGACTCCTTTGATCGCCAGGATCGGACCATAGTAGGTCTCAACATTCCGCAATGTAAGTATGTTATGCGACATCTTCTTCTCCCAAATAAGCCTTGATGACTTCGCGATTTTCCTGGACCTCTCTTGCCGTCCCTTCCGCCAGAACTTCACCGTAGTTGATAGCCAAAACCTTGTCCGACACCTGCGAGACAAGTGCCATATTATGCTCCACCATGATGACAGTGATTCCCAGTAGCTTTTTGATATCGTCTATCCAGAATGCCATGTCTTCGGTTTCATCCACGTTCAACCCAGAGGCGGGTTCGTCCAACAGTAGCATTTTCGGATCGGTGCAGAGTGCACGTCCCAGCTCAACTATTTTTCGCACTCCGTATGGCAGATTCTGGATCAGCTGATCCCGGTAGTGCTGCAAATCCAGGAAGTCTATCACATCTTCGACCCGCCTGCGGTGTTCAAGCTCCATCTTCCTGACAGAGGGCAGAAACAAAAGGTCTGATAAAAGACCGGACTTGCAGTGCATATGCCTGCCAATGAGCAGGTTGTGCAGCACCGTGGCATGTTCAAACAGCTCGATATTTTGAAAGGTTCGGGCGATTCCCAGTTGGACTACCTGATGGGTCGGCAGATGGGTGATATCCCTGTCTTCAAAGGTGATCTTCCCTTCCGTCAAATTGTAGATACGGCTGATAATATTAAAAATAGTCGTTTTTCCTGCCCCATTCGGTCCCACTATTGTATAGATGCTGCCCTGTTCCACATCAAAACTGACATTGTTCACCGCCTTTATCCCGCCGAATTCGATGGAAACGTTTTCTGCTTTGAAAAATGTCATTGTACACGCTCCGTTTTCAAATAGGTCTTTTGACGTTTAAAAGTAGCTTTGCGATATAGTGGAAACATCTCCAGGAACAGTTTTAACTTCAGCCAGCGGCCGTATAACCCCATGGGTTCAAAAACTATAAACAGTACCAGGATGACACCAAAAAGACCCGGCTCCAAACCGGGGAACTCTCCAATGGCTGGTGGAAGATAGTCTTTGGCAATGGCGATGACCTGGGGCAACAGCCCCACAAAAATGGCTCCGAAAATTGCCCCGTGGACTGTCCCCAGTCCACCGACAACCACCATCATCAACAACTGCACCGAGAGCAGAAAGTTGAAGGCATCCGGTGCGAGAAAGGACAGTCGGTGAGCAAAAAGAGCACCCGCTAAGCCTGTAAACAGGCCGCTGACGGCAAACGATTTGATCTTATATAGGGACAGGTTGATCCCCATGCTCTCGGCAGATATTTCCGAATCACGCACTGCAATAAAGGCCCGACCGGTTGGGGACCGGATCAGATTCAGGGTAAGGTACAGTACGATCAGCAGAAACGCCAGGCAGATGAAATAGAATTGCCAGGTCTCATCCATCTCCTTTCCAAAAATAACCGGATAGTCAACAGCCATACCACCATTTCCGCCTGTCACCGACTTCCAGTGGACGATGATCTCCTCTATGATAATAGCAAAGGCCAGTGTTGCAATGGCGAAGTAAATCCCGGTCATTCTCTTGAGCGGGACGGCAACCAGCCCGCCGATAGCAGCACTGATAAGGCCAGCCAAAAGAACCGACACCAGGAATGGGTACCCCTGGTTCAAAAAATAAGCATTAGCATAAGCTCCGGTAGCCATGAAAGCGGCATGCCCCAGAGAAGGAAGTCCTGTAAAGCCCACCGGTATCATCAACCCTAAACCGGCGATGGCATAAATGAAGATAAAGGCCATCTCACCGATATAAAACTCATCCAGAACCGCTGGTGCAATTAGGACGGCTGCCAGGAGCAATGTATACCAGAACACATACCCTCCGTGCTTCAGGATTCTGATGTCCTGGAGATAGGAAGTTTTAAAAATTATTCGCATGAATCTCGCTCTCTGTTTTACGGTTAAAAATCAATCCAAATTCGTTTTATACACCTTCCATCGCAGACTATAAAGGTGTTGTCTAAACGAACTTTCGAGTCCATTATTTAATCTTCGTAGGCTTTGTAGCTCTGCGGTAAACAGATACTCAGTCAAACTCGCCAATCACTAGACTTTCTTCTGCTGTATCTGGGCGAAAAGTCCCTGGGGACGAATGGTCAATACCAGGAACATGATCAGGTAGGCCGTGATCTCCTGGAATCCAAGGGGCAGGTAGGTGCCTGCCAGTTGCTCTGTTCCTCCGATGATCAGGCCGCCGAGCAGTGCTCCGGGCAGACTGCCAAAACCGCCAATGACAGCTGCAGCAAACGCCTTGATGCCGATGAAGCCCATACTCGGGCTGACCAGTGAGATAGGAGCCATTAAGACGCCAGCAACTGAAGCAACCATGGCGCTGACGGCCCAGATCAGTGAGAAGACACGTTTAACCGGAATCCCCATGTAGTAGGCTGCCAGCTGATTCTGGGAAGAGGCCTGCATGGCAACCCCCAGGCTGGAAAAACGAAAAAACAAGAATAGCGCCAGTGAAAGTATGATGGTTCCGGCAATAACCACAAGATAGTCCTGGGCGATAACTAAGCCCGCGATGTCGGCCATTTTCCCAGAATAGGGTGTTTCAAGAGACAAGATATCATTACCCCAAAAGGCGCCGGCAACGGATCGTAAAATAAATCCGATGCTGATGGTCAGGATAATCACCGAGAACTGTGACTCACCAATCATAGAGCGAATAATCAGTTTATCGAGCAGGTAGCCAAAAACAGCCATGGAGAGAATGGTTAACAGGAGACCGAGCCAGTATGGCAGACCCAGTATGCCAATGTAGGTCACACCAAAGAAGGCCCCCATCATCAACAACTCCCCCTGGGCAAAGTTGACGATCTCTGTTGCTTTATAAATCAGTACAAATCCCAGGGCGATGAGTCCATAGAGGCAGCCCTGTCCCAATCCAGTAATTAAAACCTGTAATAATTCCAAACCTTTCCTCCGAAATTAAAGCTGTTTTGGCATGCAAGCAAGCGCCGGGTTCAACATTCTGAATCTCTGAAACAATAGAGAGTTGAAAATTAAAACAAGTGTCCCATATTTTATACAAATAAAAACGTATGCCCCATAATTTAGGAATAACACATTGCCTGTTTATATTATCTAATCGGAATGTGTCAACAACTATTTTTTATTTTTAAATAGAAAGTGCGCGCTTTGAATCTATGACTGCAAATTCCGCAAGCAAAAAAAAATGCAGTCATAGTCCAGCTACCAGGTAGGTGAACCTATTTTAGTGCAGGCTCAATGGAAGTTCTGTTCTGTCCGGGCGATGATATGGTCATAACCCCGCATTACCAGGCCGGGTTCAAGTCAGCAGATCTTTCTACTGATTTTTGAGAATTGATCCATCGGTTTTCCCCGGTTGTTTAGACATTGACACGAGCAATGCAAATTAGTAACATGGTGTATGACTTAAAAAATCGGGCTGTTTCCATCTCAGACCTGTCCGATTATATATTTCCAATGTGCAAGAATCTGTGGCTGATTAGCTCTTCATGGGGTTACATGAATGAAAGGCAACATCTCAAAACAGATCTAATACTCGGGATGCAAAACAGTTTCATGTCATTCAACGAAAGATAAACCCTGGTCAGACCCTGCAGCCAGAACACCGGCTGTTAAAATCGTCATCTATCGCATATAAAAATGAGCCATCCAGTTGTCGAAATAAAAGACCTGCAATTTGCTTACAATCGGCAGAATGTACTACAGGACATCAATCTGTCTATTGACCCGGGAGACTTTGTCGCCATGATCGGTCCGAATGGCGGCGGCAAAACCACCTTGCTTAGGCTGATGTTGGGGCTGCTGCATCCAGTGAGGGGATCGGTCAAAATTATAAACCAGCCGGCCGAAAAGGCTTCCCATCATATCGGGTACGTTCCCCAGGATGTCTCTTTGAATCGCGGGTTTCCCATATCCGTTATGGATGTAGTGCTGATGGGAAAACTCAGACCTGGCAGCAGGTGGAAACGGAACAAATCCCGGGAGCGGCAGGAAGCCATGGAAACGCTTGAAAAAATGGGAATGAGCGCCTACGCCCAGAGAAAAATAAGCGAACTCTCAGGTGGACAGCGACAGAGAGTCTTTATCGCCCGGGCCCTGGTCACGAATCCAAAACTTCTGCTCCTGGACGAGCCAACAGCCAACGTCGATACAGAAGGGCAGGCCGATCTCTACAAGCTTTTAAAAGAGCTGAACAAAGAGATCACCATCCTGGTTGTCAGCCACGAATGGATTGTTATTTCGTCTTACGTCAAATCGGTCGCTTGTGTGAATGGCGGACTGCACTTTCATCATCAACCGGAAGGCAGTCCGTTCATGCAAGAGCCTGTCTTTCCACACCCCATGAATGAGATTTGTCCGGTCGAGCTGGTAGCGCATGGGGTCCCCCTCCGGGAACAAAAATCGAGCGAGGACTAGGCTATGATTGAAGCGCTGCAGTTCGAATTCATGCAGAATGCGCTGGCTGCCGGCCTGCTTGCCAGCCTGATTTGTGGGATTATGGGGACCCTGGTGATCGTCAACCGCATTGTATTTCTATCCGGTGGAATCGCCCATGCATCCTATGGCGGTATCGGGCTGGCATTTTATTTCGGCTGGCCATTTCTGGTCGGCACCATGGGTTTCGCCATAGCGGCCGCTGTGCTAATGGCGGCGATCAGCCTGAAAGCCAGACACCGGTCCGATACCATCATCGGTGTTATCTGGGCGGTGGGCATGGCATTCGGCATCGTGCTGCTGGATCTGAATCCTGGATACAATGTTGATTTGATGAGCTACCTTTTCGGCAGTATTCTGACCGTGCCCACCACGGATCTTTTGATAATGGCGGGACTGGCGGTTTTTATCAGCGGTCTGGTGTTCGTTTTTTACCCGGATATCCTGGCTCTCTCCTACGATGAGGAGTTTGCTTTGATACGGGGCGTTCCGGTTAAAACAATCTATTATCTGATGATTGTGTTGCTGGCCATCACCATCGTCATGGTCATCCAGGTGGTTGGACTGATTCTGATCATCGCCCTGTTGACCATCCCCCCTTATATCATGGAGAAGTACGCCAAGTCCCTTTTTCAAATGATGATCGGAGCCAGCTTGATCGGGGCATTCTTCACCCTGGTCGGACTATTTTTGTCGTATCAGTTCAACCTGACTTCCGGTGCCACGATAATTCTGGTTGCCGGCTGCGGATTTTTCTTTGTTTTAGCTTTCCAGTATCTGCTCAAGGTCCGGAAGTGATGTGTTTACCGCAACCCAACCGGATAAAGAATCACAACAGGAACTCAAATGTGCCATAAGTGTAACTATTCCGCGATGCTGAAAGAGTCAGCGTTGGAGCCCACAGAAAACCGACTGCGGGTGCTGGAGATTATTGGTGGCAATAACTTCCCCCTCTCAGCGGAGAATATCTTCAACACTGTTGACAGGAACCACCGTATCAATAGAGTCACCGTTTACCGCGTTTTAAAATTACTGGTGGCCCATGATTTGATCGAGCAGTACAGCAGCGGTGGACGGTCTTTTTTTTACGGAGTGGCTCCCAACAAAAATCATCCCCGCCATCCCCACTTCTACTGCCGAAAATGTGGACAGATGAACTGTTTGAATCCGGAAAGTCTGGCTGTAGACACCCTGAATCTTGAAAAAACCTTTCCCGGGCAGATAGACAAAGTGGAAATTCGAGTGGATGGCATCTGTAAAAACTGTATGGGCCAGTGATTGTGAAGTAGTTTATGAGCCGAACCTTAGTTGAGAATTGTAACAATATTCACCGGAAATATCAGAGGTTTCAAAGTTGAGATATGATAAACCCAATAAAAAACATTCCCCAGTCCCCCTTTAGGGTTGGCTCAAAAATTACTTGGCATTCTGTCTGCAAAATGTCCAGTCTTTACGGGACTTTTGCGGACAGATTATGCCAAGTTATTTTTGAACGATCCCTTAAAGTGAGATCTGATCTTCGCTTTTCGAGACTGATCTCCTTTCTGGCTGGAATTCTGATTGTGACAGCTCCGTCGATATCGCAGGCTTCGTCCAGGTTGCAGATCTTTGTCAGTGTACCCCCTCAAAAATATTTCGTAGAACAGATCGGAAAAGATCGGGTGACAGTCAACGTGATGGTCCAGCCGGGAGCCAGCCCTCATACTTACGAACCCAAACCGAAACAGATGGTGGTGATCGCCCGGACAAAGATATATTTCTCTATCGGAGTGGCTTTCGAAGATACCTGGATCAAAAAAATCGCTTTGACCAATCCAGTGATGGAAATCGTACCGACCCATCATGGCATCAAAAAAATTGCCATCACAGGACACCACCATGAGCATGAGACGGATCTTTCCGAGGGCCTGGATCCACACATCTGGCTCTCACCACCCCTGGTAAAAATACAGGCGCAGACCATCCTGACCGCTTTGCAGAAAACGGATCCTGCAAACCATTCATTTTACGAAACCAACTTTCAGCAATTCATCCGTCAGGTATCTGATCTGGACAGCGATCTGAGAGATATTCTCGCTGGAAAGCAACAGCGCCAGTTTATGGTTTTTCATCCTTCCTGGGGCTACTTCGCCCAGGCCTATGGATTAAAACAGCTTGCCATCGAGCTGGAAGGAAAGAGCCCTAAACCGGCACAGCTGAAAGATGTTATCAAACAAGGCAGAGAGCACGGTATCCAGATCATTTTCGTGCAACCACAATTTTCAGCCAGAAACGCTAAGTTGGTAGCAAGAGCAATCAAAGGCGAAGTCGTTTTTGTGGATCCATTGGCCGAAAACTGGATGTCCAATCTGCGTCGTGTCGCCGATAAATTCCGCCAGGCTTTAAGATAACTTTGTAACTGTTCAGCACGGCTACGTCGAGGGGGATCATGATTCAAAACACGCATGAATCCATCTCTGGAGCCAAGTGTTTCGTCAGAAACGCGTTGCAAAAACATCCTGTTTTCGAGCATTTTGAATCATAATCCCCTCGACTCCGGAAAAGTGATGAATAGTTACATAATTCTTTGATTATTGATGGTCAAAGTCCTGTTCACTGCCCGACCAGCTATGATATGAAGGGTGAACAACAGGGCGGGTCCCTGGAACTCTACGCAATATCCGGTATTCACCCCCCCTTTTTTCAAGACATTTTCCAAGTATGGAATATCCCCGGAGTTGTTTGAAGGTTTGCTTATGAACCCTCAGCAACAGACCGATATTTAAAAATTAAAGGAGTCGGAATGGATCTCAAGCAATTTTCATTGGAAGGAAAAACGGCACTAATTACCGGCGGCAGCCGGGGAATCGGAGAAGCCACCGCTGTTACCTTTGCAAAAGCCGGAGCTGACGTCGCTGTCACCAGCCGCAAGCTGCCCGATTTGGAAAGAGTGGCCGCCGAAATTAAAGAACTGGGCCGGAACTCTCTTGCCGCTGAGTGTCATGTGGGGCGAATGGAGCAGTTGCAGCCGCTCGTTGATAAGGTTCAACAGGAGTTCGGAAAAATCGATATCCTGGTCAATAACGCCGGGACAAGCTTCTACGGACCTTCCCTGGAAATTACGGAAAAAGGCTGGGATGCCGTTTTAAATTTAAATCTCAAAGGTGTGTTTTTTCTCAGCCAGGCGGTTGCCCGCCTGATGGTCAAGCAGGGTGGTGGATCCATTATTAATGTCTCATCGACCGCCGGTTTTCAAGCACAAATACCGACAGCCCATTACTCAATTTCCAAAGCCGGCGTCATTATGGTTACAAAGACTTTAGCTAAGGAGTGGGCTCAATATAACATCCGCGTGAACTGCATCGCCCCCGGCGGCATCGAGACCCGCATGCTTGACGCAATGTATGCCCCACTGGCAGATGATCAGAAAGAGGCTGCCAAGCAGGGTTTCGCTCAATCAGTCCCGCTGGGCCGGGCCGGGGAGCCCCAGGAAATTGCTGATGTCATGCTGTTTTTGGCTTCTCAGGCCTCCAGCTATGTGACGGGTCAGACCCTGCTGGTTGATGGCGGCGTACTGCTTTAACCTCCCTGATAGCTCCTGACCACAGGAGCTAAGCTCACACTATCGAATCTGCCTTCATTCATCCCGATTCAGCAATGTCCACTGGGGTTTCCAAAACAAAAAAAGCAGCAGATTTCAGATGTCATGTTTGGCTTTTTTTTGATTATAGATCTCTTTCCGGCCTGTCACATAATAGCTAACCTCGTTATTGGCATCATCAACCACGGTAATGTTAACAAGCTCATCTTCACTTACTTCATCAGAGTCGGATTTCGTTGCCATGTAAAGTTTCCAGGCATAACGCCAGCAGGCAACGTCGGAATCCAGCGGACTTGAATCCAAGTCGGGAGAATATTGAGTAGTCAACTCGGAATCAACCCATTTTTGAAATCTGACCCGGTATCCATTTGGTTTTAGTATCCAGCCTTTGCTGATGATCTCCAATCCATCGGTGACTTTCATATGTTTTTTCTCCTGTTATTCTTCCACAGCTTTGGCATCTGAATGAGGATGGTAGACATCGTTGCTGGTCATTTGTGGCAGCGATCCATTATTATAATGGTGAATATCCAGTTGAGGGTAAGCAAATAAGATTCCTGCGCTGTCAAACCTGAATTTGGTTTTTTCGAGCAATTCGCATTTGGTTACCCAAAAAGACCTATTTTTTACCCAGCAACGACCACCCAGTTCAACGCCCATCGGACTCAGGTTCAATACAAAAACTACTGGCGGCGGCTTTCTTAAAACCCTGGAGTCTTCTGTCATCAAAGCTTCGAAAACTTGTTTTGCCTTCATTAAATCCTGGTCGTATCTTATACAGACATTGATTTTTACGCGCCGCGTTTCAGTAAAATGGTAATTAATGACAACTTCATTGAGTATTTGTCTATTTGGGACAAAAAAGGTTTTGCCGTCAAAGGTTTTGAGCTGTGTATTAAGAATGGTTGTCGATTCAATCCTCCCTAAAATATTACCCGCTTTGACTGTATTACCAACCTTAAAAGGTAGTGTAGGCATCAAAGGCCTGAAAATGATGATGATACCGATTGCCACCAAACATACAATCATCAAAAATGAGATCATAGGTCCCGGCTTTGCTCCAATTTCCACACCGGATGCCGTAATAACAAAAGCAAGTAAAATAATTCCGGTTGAATTACATATGATTGAAACTGTACTATCCTTCTCGATGAATTTTCCCAACATGTTTTTCAGGAATTTGACAATCCATTTTGTTAAAAGAATTCCCAATATGAGAATGACCAGACCTATGATCAATTTTGGCCCATGAGTTTGCACTATAGCATTTATATTTTGCATTTTTACAAATTGGTTTTCCATTGCTATCCTTTTTAAGATTTTCCCCCTAACCTTTTCAATTCGATGCAACGCCAAGAAGTCACTTTCCCGGTGTCAATCTTTCTTCCCCATGGAGTCAAAAAAGTAAGACTTAATCTCACATCATAATCGATGCTACGGGATTTTGTCATCCACATTGCTTGTTCCGATGGTGGAATGTCACTCCAGTAATATAAAGCAGCTAGCCTGTTCACTGCACATCGGGCTGGTGCTGATAGTATCAGGTAACCAATTCAAAGAACTAGCAGGAAAGGAGGCTGCTCCAGGGCAATCGCATGAGTTTCCCTTGTCATCATTGCGTTAGCGCTATTGTTGGCAAACGCAAAAGCGTCTCTGCACACCTAGTTTTCTTCAAAAAGACACACCTGTTAAAATAGGGTTGTCGCAAATTTCAATTATGATAGAATCCAGGCATAAAAAACCCAATAACCCAATTCGGAGCCGATCATGAAAAAAATCGAAGTAGATGTAAAAAACGTTGCCTTTTGCGGATTGTATTGTGGCGCCTGTAAGAAATACTTAAACGGAAAATGTGACGGTTGCCAGGGGAATGAAAAAGCATCCTGGTGCAAGGTCAGAAGCTGTTGTCTTGAAAACGGATACCAGAGCTGTGCCGACTGCAAAACATATGCTGATCCCAATGATTGTAAAATGTATGACAATTTTATGGCTCGTCTGTTTGGATTCATTTTCAGATCGGACAGACAAGCCTGCATCGGCTATATCAAAAAAGAGGGGTATGAGAAGTTCGCTGAATTCATGGCCCAAAACCGGCAGGTAACGATGAGGAGATAACAACGGTTCATCGGACTTGATAGAGTCGAAAAAAACCTGTAAAAGTCAGTATACAAAGAAAGCAAACGCATTCACGCAAAGAATATCCCTCTGAGACCCATCACAGCCGGTTCAGAACCGCTCTGCAATGCCTCACAGACCCGTTTTCACAGGAAGACAGATGAATGGATTAGCAAAAGATCTTGGCCAATTGATTGGCAGCCAGAGTGTTAAAACCGACCCCGTAGATCTTTTGGCTTATGAAGCGGATGCGACCCACTATTTTGCCCGTGGCAAACCGGACGCCATTGTCCTGCCGCAAACGGCAGAAGATATCTCAAAAGTTCTACGCTACGCGTCCAACACCGCAAATCTACCGGTCACGCCCAGGGGAGCCGGCAGCGGTCTGTCCGGTGCCTGTACCCCAACTCAGGGCGGTATCGTGATGGATATGAAGAGAATGAATCAGATCCTGGAAATCAACTCGGGAAATTTGACCGCCAGGGCTGAAGCCGGAGTGGTGCTGTCCCATTTCCATCGAGCGGTGGAAAAACTGACGCTTTTTTATCCACCCGACCCCCAGAGCATGACGGTTTGTACACTGGGAGGCAACGTCTCTACACGTGCCGGCGGCCCTCACGGTGTTAAATATGGCACGACATCCAACTATGTCCTGGGCTTGGAGGTTGTCCTGCCGGACGGCTCCATCATCAACACCGGCAGCACATGCGTCAAACATTCGGTAGGCTACGACCTGACCCACCTCATGACCGGTTCCGAGGGCACACTGGGTGTGATCACAAATATAACTCTGCGCCTGCTGCCACTCCCCCCCATGGATCGTACCATTATTGTCAGCTGTGAAACGGCGGAAACGGCCAGTGAAACAGTCTCCGCCATCATCGCTGCCGGGATGGTGCCAGCCATGCTCGAATATGTCTCGAAAGGCGCCATCCGTTTAATGGGAAACATTTTAAACCCACCCTTAGAACCGGATGGAGAGGCATGCCTGTTTATCAAGCTGGATGGTCAGGAGCGTCAGATTGTCGATGAATCCCGCCGCATCGAGAGTATCTGCCGCGATATGAAAGCGCTGGATGTGCGGGTGATTGAAGACAAAAAAGAGGCGTTGAGCTACTGGAAAGCCCGTTCAAGCCTCTATCCGTTATCAATGGCGGCCGCACACAAGGTTATTATAGAAGACGTCACGGTACCCAGAGATCGTATCCCTGCCTATCTGCGGAAGCTGCAAGAGATTTCCTCCCGAATGGCGTTCAGCGTGGGGGCGGGTGGTCATGCCGGGGACGGAAACATGCACCCCTCCATTATGGTGCTCGACGACTCCCAGGAACAGATGGAAAAATCCATGCAGGTCGTGCGTGAGGTTGTTAAGGCGGGCCTTGCACTAGGGGGTAGTGTCTCAGGGGAGCACGGTATCGGTTGGCATAAAGCAGAATTTCTTGTGGAAGAGCTGGGTCAGAGACAGGTGAACTTGATGAAGGCGATCAAAAAGGCTTTTGATCCCACTGGGATCATGAATCCCGGCAAAATCTGGATTGATCGAGGTACAACATGCTAAAGGATCTTGCGTCTTACAGTGCACTGATGGAAAAGTGCTCCCACTGTGGTTTCTGTGAAGCCACCTGTCCCGTTTACAGGGCAGATCTTCTGGAAACACACGTCGCCCGTTCCCGCATGATCATCGTCAAAGAGACTCTGGTCGAGAAGAATCTACCCTTCTCGAAGCGGGCGGAAGAGGTCATCAACCGCTGCCTGCTCTGTTCCAACTGCCAGCAGACCTGTCCGGCAAACGTACCGGTCGATGAAATCGTGATGGCCGCACGACACCAGGTGTACAAAGGCAAAAGACTCAATCTCCCCAAACGAATATTGCTCAAACAGGTGATGGAAAAACGTGGGGTGAAGGGGCTGCTGAAAAAGGCGGATATAATGGCCAAATCGGTGGGAATCAGCCCCAAAGAGATTCCCCTGGTTCCCAAAAAATCTTTTGAAGATCTGTACCAGGGAACCTATGCGCCTGAAGGAGAGATAAGGGATCATGTGGCCTATTTTGTCGGCTGTGCCACCAATACCCTCTACCCTGACACCGGTGACGCCGTCATGAAAGTCCTGCTGGTCAATGGCATCAAAGTCACGATTCCGGAGAAAATTGTCTGCTGCGGCATCCCGGCACTGGTAGAGGGCGATATCGACACTGCTCGCGAGCTGATGGAGAAAAACATTCAGGCACTGGCCGCTCTGGATGTAGAGACGATTATCACTGACTGCACCTCCTGCGGACTGACTCTGAAGCAGAAACTGCTCAAGGTGATTCCCGAGGACGATCCGCTTTCAGAAAAAGCCCGGGCGGTTTCATCCAAAATAATGGAGGTCACCGACTATCTGAACCACACCGGTCTCACCCGCACACCTGATGAGATAGATCAGCTGTACACATACCATGTTCCCTGTCACGGCAACTGGACACAGACCGTTAACGACGCTCCTCGCTCGCTGCTTTCCGAAATCCCGGGAGCAACACTGAAAGAGATGGAAGAGCCTGAAAAGTGTTGCGGCGCAGGTGGGGTCTTTTTTATGGATAACAAGGAACTGTCGCAAAAGATCCTTTCCCCGAAAATCGAGGACATCAACCAGACAGAAGCGGACACCGTGGTTACCCAGTGCCCATCCTGCCGATCTTATCTGAATTCGGGCCTGGACGAAGTAAAGCAGGTAATGCACCCTATCACCCTGTTGGCAAAGGCCTATGGGTTTAAGGGGTTAAACGAGGAGAGCGAATAACCAACTAGTTAAAAAAAATAACTATTCAGAATGAGTTCCGTCGAGGGTATCATGATTCAAAACACGCATGAATCCGTCCCTGGAGCTGTTGGAAAACGTCCTGTTTTCCATCGTTTTGAATCATAATACCCTCGACTCCAGAAAGGTGGTAAATAATTATAAAATTAATGTCATTTATCAGAAACTACTATAATCCACAAGAAGGAGTATTTCATGACAGGAGCAGAAAATCTTGTATCTATATTGTTAAAAGCCGGTGTAGATGTCTGCTTTACCAATCCGGGCACATCCGAAATGCATTTTTTAGCCGCGCTCGGTCAGGAAAAGAAAATGCGCTCTATCCTGACCCTCTTCGAAGGTGTTGCAACCGGAGCGGCTGACGGCTATGCGCGGATGGCTGACAAACCTGCCTGTACCTTATTGCACCTGGGACCGGGATTGGGAAATGGCATCGCGAATCTGCACAATGCCAGAAAAGCGTGTTCGCCTATGGTTAACATCATTGGGGACCATGCCACCCATCACAAATCAAACGACACACCGCTGAATTCAGACGTTCAAGGTCTGGCTCGTCCAGTCTCGGATTGGGTGCGCACCTCGTACCACCCGGATGTCATTGCCTGGGACGGCCTGGAAGCGGTCCTGGCTGCGAAACAGGCTCCCGGCAGGATCGCTACCCTGATCCTACCAGCGGATGTCTCCTGGGGCGAAAGTAACGGCAGCCCGCTCGATATAGGGACAGTCCCCGATACGCCCCGTGTCTCTGCTGACAGGATCAAAAAAATCGCGGCGGCTTTATCCAAAAAGGAGCCCACCGTCATTCTGATGCGTGGAAAAGCCTTGAGAGAAAAAGGGTTGGCGGCTGCCAACCAGGTTGCGATATCAGCCAATGCGACCCTGCTGCATGATACTTTCGTTGGCCGGTTGGAGAGGGGTGCGGGCAGGACTAAAATCAACCGACTCCCCTATTTCGCCGAAGATGCTGCCAAGCGCTTTGCAGGCATCAAAAACCTGATCCTGGTAGAGTGCGGTCGACCGGACTCTTTTTTCGCCTACCCGGACAAACCCACCCGACTGGTACCGGCGGACTGTAAATTACATGTGCTGGCGACACCGGAGGAAAACAGTATTCAGGCTTTATGTGATCTAGTCGAGGAACTGGGTGCCAACACCATTACGCCACCTGCTTACGATCCCTATCGTCCTGAACTGGAAACCGGAGATTTAAATCAGATGACGGTCGCAGCGGCGGTCGGTGCTTTCCTGCCTGAAAATGCCATTGTCAGCGACGAATCCGGAACATCCGGAATCGGGCTCTTGAAGCTGACCCGGGGGGCTCCAGTCCACGACTGGATGTACCTGACCGGCGGATCCATCGGGCAGGCGTTGCCACTTGCCACGGGTGCGGCGGTGGCGTGTCCTGAGCGCAAGGTGATCTGTCTCAGCGGAGATGGGGGGGCTATGTATACGATTCAGTCACTCTGGACCCAGGCCAGAGAAAATCTCGATGTGACCACCGTGATTTTTTCCAATCGCTCTTACGGTATTCTGAATGTTGAGCTATTCCGGGTGGGGATTGACAAGCCTGATCCCGCTATCTCGGAGCTGTTCAGCCTGACCAGACCCAGCTTGAATTTCTGCGATCTGGCCAGAGGCATGGGGGTTTCCGCGCACCGAGCTACAACCGCCTCAGAATTCAATGATCAATTCGAAAAAGCGGTCAACACCAGGGGACCGGTCCTGATTGAAGTGATTCTTTAGCCCGGAGTAACAGAATATCTCATGCAGTAAGCATTTTTTTTATGTCCTGAACGAAATCTTTGGAAAGAGGTTTGGCAATAAAATAGTCGCAGCCATCCTGAAGGGCTGCCTTTGTATCCTTATGCATGACCGAAGCGGTCAGAGCGGCTATTTTGCCCTGATAACCCTGAGCTCTTAGTGTGCGGGTCGCCTCATGCCCGTCCATGACCGGCATATGCATATCCATCAGAATCAGATCGGGCTTTACTTCCCAGGCCATTTCAATGGCCTGGGCTCCATTTTCACATGAGAAAACCTCCCAATCCTGCTTGAGCAGTTTTCTTTTAAGCATCTTTTGAATATCTACGTTGTCATCAACGACCAGTATCTTCATGATTTGACTCTTGAAAGACGGGAAGTGAAAATGAAAATGTGCTCCCCTGGTTTATGGTACTTTTTAGTCCTATCTGCCCACCGTGCAGTTCCACCAGTTTTTTTGTAATCGCCAGTCCCAGACCGGAACCACCGGCTCTTCTTCTGGATGAACTGTCAACCTGACGAAACGGGTCGAAAATGTGCTCCTGATCTTCCGCTGTGATTCCACTTCCAGTATCTGAAATGTGGAACATAATCTCTTTGGCCGTGGGTTCGACCGAAATTGTAATTTCTCCGGTGTCGGTAAATTTGATCGCATTACCGATCAGGTTCATCAAGATCTGTTTTAACCGGATGGGGTCAGCGGCCACGGTGTGATCCATCACTTGATCGACCAGCTTGATGCCCTTTCTTTCGGCCAGAATTTTAAGTGTATCGATTGAATTGCCGACGATTTCACGGGTGCCAACCTGATGCAGTTCGAGTTCCATTTTACCGGCTTCTATTTTAGAGAGATCCAGTAGATCGTTGATCAACGCCAGCAGATGGTCCCCTGCTTTTTGAATGTCACCTGCAATATCTGCAATTTCTTCCAGATCCGGCAGGTCGTCAACATCCGTCAAATCGCTGATATTACCGAGTATGACCGTAAGCGGGGTTCTCAGTTCATGGCTCATCGTATTTAAAAAATCTGTTTTCAAGCGGTTGGCTTCCTCAGCCAGTTCCTTCGATGCGATCAGGTCTCTCTCAGCCGCTTTCTGTTCGGTGATATCCAAAATCACCCCTACATATGTCTTAATCCCGCCAAACTCCATTTCACCCACAGCCAGGCGCATGGGGAACTCTGTGCCATTTTTTCGCTTACCAATGACCTCCCTGTTAAATCCGATAATTTTGGGAATACCGGTCTGATGATAATTCTCAAGATATTGATCGTGCTGGGCATGGTATGGTTCCGGCATCAACATGTTTACATTCTTCCCCAGCACTTCATCAGCCCGGTATTGAAACAGCGTTTCACCAGCAGGATTGAGATAGTCGACAATCCCTTTGCTATTGATGGTTATCATGCCGTTCAAGGCTGTATCCAATATTTTTTTTGTCTTGACCTCACTGTTTCGTAATTCCTGTACTCGGTTTCTGACCTCAACCTTAATCTTCTCATTTGTCCTGAGTTGGATATAAAAAAAACCAGCCAGCAAAAAGGAGGTGAAGATTCCAAAAATGAGACCTACCCAGGGAATAATACTATAATGCTGATCCAGGAAAGATTGATCTGCTGTAGCAACCAGTTCCCATCGCCTGCCAGCAATCGTAAACAATTTATGATAGTAGATTCCGTTTTTAACAGTTGCTTCATCAAATTCAGAATACAGGTTCTGATTTTCAGGCGCTGCCGACCGATCAAACAGGTTGATCAGAATCCCGGAATCTTCCAACTGTATAGATTCTTTCGCTTTTGCGACCAGGTCCGGCACTTTGAACACCCCAAGGGCAAACCCCATCAGATCTTCTGCCGGCTTTATGTCAGAGGATTGCGGTGGCTTCAAATGAAAGACAGGCATAAAAACCAGAATACCAAACTGAGCCTGCGTTTCCTGAACGAGGCGTATCCGGTCCGTGGCCATCATACTGCGGTATGATCTTGACAGGTTAAGTGTCCGCAAACGAACTTTGTTCGAAGCCAGGTCAAAACCGACTGCAGCTTCGTTACCTGCCATGGGTTCCAAATAGGTAACTGGAAAATACTCAGGAGCTGACTGACGGGGAACCATCTTTCCCTGGGAATGGCGTTCAGTTATTCGAAATCCGACTATTTCAGTCTGTTGATTTTTCTCAAACACCTGCCGCTCAGCATTAACAACACGGGGAATCCACTCAAGTGCCTGAATGGCCTTATGTCTTTTGAGCAGCGGCTTTACGAAAACAGTGAACTCTTTGCGGTTGACTTTTTCCGAAGCGATAAAAAAGGAATTCAGGGATTCCAAGATGGTGAAATGGCTCTCCAGTTCTTCATGCAGCCCGAAATAACGACGCTCTCCTGCAAGCTTTAACCTGTTTTGCAGGCGATCACGTTCTGTATCCAATGAAAACAGTAAAAATAAAACCGTCAGCAGCAGACCTGCGATCAGAACGATACCGGATATCAGTTTGGGTTTCATGTCAGACTGAGTAGTGAAAATTTTTTGAGGGTTAGGGGATCGTTCATAAATAACTTGGCATAATCTGTCCGCAAAAGTCCCATAAAGACTGGACATTTTGCAGACAAAATGCCAAGTAATTTTTGAGCCAACCCTTAGAGTTCGTCTTCAGAAACGAAGAGGATTTCGACTTTACCAAGATATTCCGCAAGATCTTCCAGCCCCCGGTTGATTTTATCACGATCCTTAACATTGGCAGCATGCTCCAGGAATTCTCCGCATTCGGTAATAAAACCAAACCCAAAACTCCCGCCACTACCTTTAATCTGATGGGTAATCAGTTGTATATTCTGGAAATCAGCATCATTCAGGTAATCTCTCATCAGCAGGATATCGTTGCGAATGTGATCAAGGTACGGTTCCACAATATCTTCAAAATCCCTATCTACTTTAACTTGATTTTTTTTATCCATACCTTATTTAAGATGAGGCAATCATAAACTTGATGATAAACTTCGCACCCTTCTGACCTTGTATGTCTATCGAACCGTTCAGCTGCTGTTCGACCAAAGTTCGGACCAGTTTCAGCCCCAACGAATTTGTTTCCCGTTTGAACAGGTCGTCTGGAATGCCAATCCCAGTGTCCATGTATGTCAGTTCAAAACCATCAGCCAGTTTCTTTAACCGAATTGAGGCGTCACCGATACCATTTTCCGGAAACGCATATTTTATCGAATTTGTGAGCAGCTCATTAAAAACCAGGCCGAGTGGAGAAGCTTGCCTGATTCCCAGTTTGATGTTTTCAGCTTCAACCAGCAAACGAATCTTGTTTTCTGTCGTATACCCTTTCAGGATATTTTCCCCAAGTTTTGACAGATAAGGTTGCATGTCGATAAATGACAGATCATCAGTGAGATAAAGGGAGTCGTGAATCATCGCCATTGTTTGAATACGATTATGACTATCCTGCAGAACCGCCCTGGTTTTCTCGTCTCCAGCCTCGTCCATCTGAAGGTTCAACAGGCTTGAGATGATGTTCATATTGTTTTTAACACGGTGTTGAATTTCCTGCAGCAGGATTTCCTTTTCTGCCAAGGAAGCATTGATTCGTTCTTCCGCCTCTCTCTGTTTTTTTTCCGCAGTCCGCAATTCGTTTTGCAGGTCGAAAATCGAAAAAGCCCGTTTGATTTTCAGTTCCAGTACTTTATAGTCAATCGGTTTCTGGATAAAATCGACCGCACCCTTGATCTTCATAAACATGATCGCCAGATGCAGATTCCCAAATGCGGTAGCCATAATCGCCAGGGGAGGATACTGAAACTTCCTGTTGATCTCTGTATATGTATCAAAGCCGGACATCTCGGGCATTGTCTGATCAAGTATCATCAGGTCAACCGCTTCATCATCGAGGATTGTGATCGCTTTGCTGCCTGAATCGGCCGTTAAGATCCGGTATTTCTTCTGAAGTTTCCGGCTTAACATCTGCAAAAGGGCAAGATCGTCATCGACAATTAAAATAGTTCTCAGATTACGGTTCATTGTCTTCAGTTCCGCTTATTAAAGAACAGCTGTTATCCCATAGATTTATAAATCGTGAAACTCTCACGAACACTCACTGTATTACCTCTCACCACTATACACCATCGACTCGCCTCAAGGCCAGCTTTACTTGATAACGGGTCTGTTATGATTCCTCAATTATCCGATTTTGTGACAGGCTCGATGAGAATGCTATCAATTCTCTGATCAAAAGTAAATTTTCTCAGCAATGTCCGGTTGAACCGAGGATAGAAAGCGACCCTGTGAGTCGCATCTATCCTTGTTAGTTAGGTTTTTGCAGAAAACTGAATGATGAAACCTGGATCGAGCCTATAAGGATTTATTAGATTTTCTTAGTTTAGCGAAGCGAAAATAAGCCATGTTTGAGCGAGGCAGGCGAGTTTGGCGGTTTTTCGTGAAGCAAACTTAGTAAATCTTTAAATCCTTATGCGCAGAGACGGGTTTTATCGAGGAGGAGGTCAGCGCCGCCTATTGCATAATCTTGCGGTAATAGGATGACGACTGGTAAATGGCTGCCAGGGGATTGTGACCGGTCACGCGATCCTTAACAGCCAGAACTGTTGTATAGGCGTCCGCGTGTTTGAAAAACAGGGAGTCATGCCCCACACAGAGCCCAATCACGACGTTGAAGTCGGTTTTTTCATTGTTTAAAACTTCGGCTTGAAAAATCGGATTGCACATGGTTTCGCTGGCCCCGGGTATCATTTCGCCAATTTCCGGGACGATGAACTCTTCTTTATTCACCCCGATCCGCTCTTTCGGCACACAACCCGCTTTGCAGACTACCGAGACCACTTCAAAATCGTGGTTCTGCAGAACCTCCTCAACAATCGCAGCCTCCCTGGCCAGGCCGATGCAAAAAGCCAGACCGATTCTTTGATATGCCATTTTTTTTGCAAATTCGCAGACTTCAACAATCCGGGTCTTGATCGGATTGAGGACAACAGACCGGCTTTCCTTGTCAAACTTATTGTCGTACCCATCTCCTTCCTGAATCGATGCCTGACGTGCGAACTTGAGATGCTCTGGATTATTATAGAGTTCATCAGCAGCCTGCAGTACCTTCTTGCGCGAAACCGTGGGACATCCTTTTGAGACCTCACCATTTTCAACAATACAACGCCTGTTCCACATCTCGATCTCGCAGGACGCGCAGGTCGGGAAGGTTTTTTTTGATTTGTTTTTCATTTTTAACCTGTGTTTGAGTGAAAACTTAAGAAACCCATAAATATATCTTTATCCTGTGAAGTGTCCAGTTTGGCTTTCCTTATTTTCCCAGTTTCGATATAAATACACTAATTCGAAGATTAAAACCGTCACAGATACATCGATAGCAATAGAAATTCGATTCTTCAAAATTTTGCCAGGAACTGACATGACACGGAAAAAAATTAATGGTATTGCTGTTTTCTACGGTCTCATGCTACGGGAGGACACGTTTTTGGAAAGGCATCTCAAACGCATACAGGAATACGCCCCCGGGGCTGAAGTGGTTGTGATCAAGAGCCGGGAAGAGTGGACAGAAGCAATGACTGCCAGGAGCCCGAAATTTGAGATTTTCCTGGGTTTGTTTCTGAATGCCTGGATCGCAAAGCTGCCTAATCTGAAATGGGCACAACTTGCCAGCGCCGGAGCCGACCGGGTGCTGAAGTCTCCGGAAATCGCGCAAAGTGATGTGATTCTGACAAATGCGTCAGGGGTTCACGCGATTCCTATCTCAGAGCACATCCTTGCCCTTATTTTTGCGTTCAGCCGCAATCTCAATAATCATATGATGAGCCAGTTCGAGGGAAAATGGAAGCGCAGAAGCGATATCACAGAATTGGAAGGAACCACCCTGGGACTTATCGGTGTGGGAAAGATCGGGGAAAAAACCGCGGAAAAGGCCAAGGCTCTTAATATGAAGGTCGTGGGAGTCAGACGGAATCCGGAGCGGTCCAGCCCGTTTGTGGACCGGATGTTTGGCCCAGACAGGCTTCACGAAATGCTGGCCATGTCAGACTGGGTGGTGGTTACAGCAGCAGGCACATCTGAAACGGATGGATTGATTGGCGAAGCGGAGTTGGAAGCCATGAAGGAGACCGCAGTGATCATCAATATCGCCCGGGGCTCGCTGATCCAGGAAGAATTTCTGATCCGGGCGCTGCTGGAAGATAAAATTGCAGGTGCAGGGTTGGACGTTTTTGAAACAGAACCTCTGCCCGAAGAATCACCCCTCTGGGAAATGCCCAATGTTGTTATCACCCCCCACGTGGCTGGCGGAACCCCTCACTATATCGATCGTCTCCTGGATATCTTTACAGAAAACCTGAAACGCTATCAAGCCGGCGAACCGCTGATCAATATGGTTGACAAGGTCTTGGGGTATTAGTCGTCCCAGATTGCACCTGCCCGGGCCATTGGATACATGGCCCGGTTTTCGAACTTTGAACCCTCGTGTTATCAGAGGGCTCGCAGTATTCCCAACATATCAAAGCAACTGTCCTTATTGCGGCCACACCCCATTGAGACAAAAAGCGGTCAATTTTCAAATACCAAATTTAAAGCCATTTTCAGAAATGGGATCGTTCATCAGCACCTCCTGTTTTGGCAGTTCCAGGTCCAGTGTTTCCTTGATCAAATCCTCGATCGTGGCAATCGGAACAAAGGTCATCTGCTCCCTGACATCATCGGGTACATCTTTCAGATCTTTTTCATTTTCCAGAGGCAGAATAACCTTCTTAATCCCTGCACGGTGAGCTGCCAGGATTTTTTCCTTGAGCCCGCCGATCGGCAGTATCGAGCCTCGCAAAGTGATTTCACCCGTCATCGCGAGTTTTGGATTGATCTTACGCCCCATGATCAACGAAGCAACTGCTGTAAACAAAGCAACCCCGGCCGATGGCCCATCCTTCGGCATCGATCCGGAAGGAACATGGATATGCAGATCCTTCTTGTTAAAATCAAAATTGGGCAGGCTGAAAGCCAGTCTGGATCTCACCAGGCTCAATGAAATTCTGGCTGACTCCTTCATGACGTCACCCAGCTGCCCGGTCAAAGTCAACTGGCCGGTACCGGGCATATGGGTTCCCTCAATAAATAAAATTTCACCCCCCATCGGGGTCCAGGCCAGACCGGTGACCACACCCGGCTGATTGACCGATTGTGCCACATCATGCCTTGTGACCGGGTGCCCTAAAACGTCCTCTAACATGTCAGCCGAGACCTGATAGGGTAACTCGACATTGGCTGTGACAATCTTTTCAGAAATCACCCTGGCCACAGACGTCAACTGCTTGCGCAGGCCTCGCACACCCGCTTCAAGGGTATACTGATCAATAATCGATTTTAATGCCTCATCTTCAATTGATACCTGGCCGCTATCCAACCCATGCTCTTCAAGAACCGAAGGAATCAGGTGGTCCCTGCCAATGTGAAACTTTTCATTGCCGGTGTAGCCGGAAAGGTGAATCACCTCCATCCTGTCCAGCAGAGGGGCCGGAATGCTCTTCAGTGTATTGGCAGTGCCAATAAAAAACACATCTGACAAATCATAAGGCACTTCAAGATAGTGATCCGAAAAGGTGTTGTTCTGCTCAGGATCAAGTACCTCAAGCAACGCACTGGCCGGATCTCCGTGAAAAGCGGAGACGATTTTATCCACCTCGTCCAGCGCAAACACAGGATTTTTCTCGCCCGCTTTCTTCATCCCCTGGATGATCCTTCCGGGAAGTGCACCAACATAAGTTCTTCTATGACCCCTGATTTCAGCCTCATCCCGGATCCCACCCAGGCTGGCCCTCACATATTTGCGGCCCAGCGCCTCAGCGATGCTTTTCCCCAGACTGGTTTTTCCAGTCCCCGGAGGGCCGACCAACAATAGGATCGAACCCTGTTTATCATTCTTCAACTTCATGACTGCCAGATGCTGAATGATACGGTCCTTGACTTTATCCAGGCCATAATGTTGTTCATTCAGAACAGTACGCGCTTTTTCAATATCGATTTCCCGGCCTTTATCCGTTTTCCAGGGCAAGGCAACCAACAGATCGAGATAATTGCGAATAACATGACTCTCCTGACTGCTCGGTCCCTGTTCTTCGAACTTTACCAGTTCCTCCAGTGCGACCTCTTTGACCTCATCGGGCATGCCGGCCTGTTCGATCAACTCGTGATAATCTTTTTTGTTGGAACCAGAGGTCGATCCGTCATTCAATTCTTCCTGAATGTTCTTCAGCTGCTCCTTCAGAAAGGCTTTGCGGTAGTTTTTATTGGCCTGTTCTGAGAATTTCTGAGCCATCTCCACCTGCAGCTGAATCGACTCTTTCTGCTGGATCAAAAAGTCCATAAATTTAATGCCACGATCTTTTAATGATCTGATTTCCAGCAACGACTGCTTCTGCTCCAGGGAAATATTCAGAAACTGCATCAGGTATCCCATCAACTGGGGCATCGTCTTCAGGTTTTTAATGATCTGGACGTATGGTTCGGAGCCCCTGATCTGTTTTCCCATCTCATAAGTCACCTCCTTCATGTAACCCAGCATCTTGTCCTGATTCCACTCATCCATATCCATCACATCGGGAACCCGGGCGAAGGTGGCATAAACCTTGTCCTTCTCGATCTCCATCTCCTCAATTTCAATGCGATCCAGCACCTGTACCTGGAAAACATATCCGGTGTTCGACCGCTTCTGGGTAATCACTTTTACCAATGCCCCAATAGAATAAAATTTATCTTCTGCCGGCCGGTTCTGGTCAAATCCATTCTTCACCGTCAGGGCAATCACATGTTCACTACCCTCAGTCAGACGTTGATTGAATGTCTCACCAAACTTCTTTCCAACCCTGATTTCTGCTTCAGACTCTGGAAACAGCACATTCTGCATCATGGGGATGACATCCAAACCTTTATTACTATGGCGTTGTTCCATTTTCTTCTCCTTTTTACACATCCTTTAAATATCCCAGACATTTCTACTTCAGTTTCTTCTGCCTACGCTGCCTGACATCGGGAATAAAAGGCGAATAAATCCATTCGCTTACACGTTAGTTCATATCTAACTAACTTTATAAGTCAATTCTTTCCGCCTTTTGCAGCGATTCAGCACTTTCATTAAGTAACCCCATGCAGGGACACCATTGAGCGATCAGGCCAGGGGTGTAACGCCTGCTAAAGTTTCTTAATCAGGGTGACAAACGTGTTGATCTCGTTATTATCAAACCGTTCCAGAATGATATCAACTACTCTCTGCTCTGCCAGTGAGGATATTTGAGCAATGTTCCGACCTTTTTCTGTCAGCTCAATATAAAAAATCCGACCATCATCCGGTGATTGAATTTTCTCCACACAGTTAAGCCTGATCAGCTTGTTGATGATCTCCGTTACAGAAGGCTTCGTCACTTTCAGCAACTCGGCAAACTGGGTAAAGGTCAAGCCGACGGTTCGATCAATAATGTTCAGATAGTGAAGTTGATTCAGCTGAAGTTCAGACATCCCCAGATGGTCCGAAAGCTCCAGATTGCATTCATGGGCCAGCCCGTGAAACTTCTTAACCGCAATATAAATCAACTCCCTCTTTTCCATGCAAGTCACCCTGTTTGACTGTTTGTTAGGTCCATACTAACTAATATCCCCCCTCATTGTCAAGGGGGTTTAAAAATTATCTTTCTGTTAGTACGCAGTAGGCCAGTTTGCCAGCATCCGCTTGCTGAAGCCCTTGTTTTTGCCACGCGCCAGTTTGATGGATTTAATAATAATCTCCCGCGTGTCCTGGGGTTGGATCACATCGTCCAGATATCCAAGACCGGCTGCCCGCCAAGGTTCACTGGCAAGTTTCAATTCGGCCACTGCCTGATTCCACATTTCTTCTGGATTCTCCGAGGCCGCAATTTTAGCTCCATAGACAACATTTGTCGCTACTTCGGGTCCCATAAAACTGATATCTGCGCTGGGCCAGGCAAAATAGAAATCAGCACCCATGTTGGCACCGCACATATTACAATTGGCCATGCCGTAGGATTTTCGAATCACAATCGATATCAGCGGGACCGTTACACTGGACAACGCCTGAATAAACGTGATAATTCGACCCGGCATCCGTTTTTTTTCTGCAGCTTTACCGACTCTGAAACCGGGGGTGTCATGTAGAAAGATGAGTGGGATATTAAATGAATCACAGAGGCAGATGAAGCTGATACACTTGTCACAGCCTTCAGGCCCCATCGCTCCGGCCATCTGGGATGGCTGATTGGCAATAATGCCCACCGATTGACCATCAATACGTGCCAGGCAGGTAATGACACTCGCGTCAAACTTAGGCTTGATTTCAAAGATGGTCTGATTATCAACCAGGGTCTTTATCAAACGCTTCATGTCATAGGATTTATTGGATTGATCCGGGATCAGGTCCAGTAGCTGGTTTTGCCTGGCAGACGCATCTTCAGTACAGGGCACTATCGGCGGTAACTCATCAGAATTTGAAGGCATATACGACAGATATTCACGCACGATCCGAAAACAATCCTCCTCATCTTCAGCCGCTCGATCGACCTGACCCGTCGTTTTTGCGTGCAGTTTCCAGCCACCCAGCTCTTCCGCAGATACCTTCTCACTGGTGGCAACCTCCAAGACCCGCGGGCCGGAAACAGCCATGCAGGACCCTTTGACCTGAACCACAAAATCAGCCAGAGCCGCCATCCAGGATGGATCACCCAGGCAGTCACCCATGATGGTGGCCACCATCGGGATTCTGCGTAAACGAGTGGTCATCTGATTTGTGGTTGTCATGGAACTCATGCCGTCGGAACCCTGGATATCAGGAATTCTGGCCCCACCGGCCTCTCCCAGGTTAACGATGGGATAGCCCTTTTCGACGGCCATCCGAATTAAATGGGACGCTTTCTGGTGCCCGATTCGTCCACCGGCACCGGCCATCACCGTCACGTCATTGGCAGAAACACCGACAGTTCGATCATCAATGGTGCCGAATCCATCGATTTTGCCGTCAGCCGGCGTTTTGTCCTCCATGCCCCTGACATCCGAATGGTTCAGAAGTCCGATCTCAAAAAATGAATCCGGATCCAGCAGTTTTTCAATCCGTTCCCTGGCTGTGAAAAACCCTTTTTTGTGCTGCGCATCCACCTTTCTTTTGCCTCCCATTTCCAGGGCTTTTGCTTTTCGTCGCTTCAGTTCGTCAATCTTTGGTCCTAATCCCATAGTTTCTTACTCCTGTTAGAAATCTGTTTTGTCTGTTTGATAATCGAAACGCTGTCGCCCAGGACCCCATGCTCCTCCCTTATGGGGTCGGAGGGGATCTTACGGCTTTTTCAGTCCCAGAATTTCCCGGGTTTCCTCGACGGATGCCACTTTTTTGTTCAGGTCGCCGATGATGGCGACGGCGCGCTCGACCAGTTGCGCGTTGCTTTCGGCTTTGACGCCTTTATCCAGATAGAGATTATCTTCGAAACCGACCCGGACATGTCCACCGAGCAGAACGCCCATGGCCGCCATTGGGAATTGGGTTCGCCCAACGCCAAAGATGGACCAGGTGCTGTCAGCAGGCAGACATTCAGCAAAATGGACCGCGTTCGTAGGTGTTGCCGCCATGCTACCAGCGGTACCCATGCAGAGTTGATAATGGGGGGTTCCTTCGATGAGTCCCAATTTAATCAAACGTTTGGCTATTTCGATATGTCCAAGGTCGAAAAGCTCAATCTCCGGCTTGCTGCCGATCTCCTTGATCATCGCTGCCATTTTATCGACAACGCTTTCCGCATTCACAAAAAGCCCCGGACCAAAGTTCATCGTACCGATATCGAGAGAACATATTTCGGGCTTCAATTCCAGAATGTGTGCCACTCTTTCTTCTGCGCTCAGAAGGCCGCTCGTCACCTCACCATCCGCTGAGATATACATGCCCCCTCCTCCACCGGTCGACAGATTGAGAACCACGTCGGCTTTAGCCCGAATACGCTCTACGACTTCAGCAAACAGTGACAGCTCATTGGAAACCTCCCCCGTTTCCGGATTGCGAACGTGAATATGAACAATGGCAGCACCCGCTTTATGGGCTCCTAGGGCTGAATCGGCGATCTCTGCCGGTGTAATCGGGATATATTGGCTTTGCGCCCTCGTGGGGCTTGCCCCAATGATAGCGGCGGATACAATAACGTTGTTCACGGGTTTCCTCCTGAAGTGTTAAACGGATCAAAATAGTCACGCCAATAGCAAAAAGCTACCGCGTATAGAGCAGATTTCATCTCAACTGACGACGATTCGTATATTTCTAAGGTTTTATAATGATCTGCCCATTCCGTCAACCGCAGCCATCAGCTTCTTAGCCAGCAATATCCCAGCTCTGCGCCTTACTTTTAACTCCAGAAAAACGGGTTAAACATACCAGACGCCATTTGTGAGTTGACAGTCGAATGAGTCCAGGGCCATATGAATCACCAGTCCCAGGCCGACATAACGCAGTCTGGGGATAAAACAGAGGGATAGATAGAGTGCGATGGGTAAAAAACCATGGAAAGGATGGTAGCCGATGCTGCAGCGCCCTGGATCATAGACAGGAATCGCCAGCAGATGGTCGACATCTACCAGCATCGTACCTATCATAATCAAAAAACCCAATTTCCAATCCGGCCGGAAAAACAGCCCTGCCACGATGGCTGGTACAAGAAAATGTAAGGCAATGTGGATCATCAATTCCTTCTCTCCGAAAATCTACCGCTGTCTGACATTGAGAAAACTTTATTATGTCTCCACGAACAGCGCAAGAGAGGAAATCAGGGCGAACATCACCCCACTCTCAAAAACACCATAGCCACCAAACATCTTTCTGCGACTGATCATCCCGACACCTGACAATGAATCTTCAAGCCATTCGCTAATGGATATGGCTTTTTCAGTTAATTTAGCTCCTTTTATGCCCATAATATCTCTGATAGTGATATTTTAACGTATAAAACCCCAGCAATGTCCTGTTTATGGTGGATTCTTCCTCTTTATGATTCAATTTCATACAGATTGTCGGCGGTATCATCATAGTCAAAAGCCCCCAGGAAGGTCATGTAGGTGTCCTTGTCGACGCCGGAGAGCTTAACGCTGTACTCATGCTCAAACAGCAGAACAATCCACGTCACGGCCTCCATTTTTTTCTTTCTCGCCTTACTCATCAATACCTCAATATAAGAGGAAGAGAAAGAGCACTCACCGGCGGCCTTTTTGATATCCACCTTACCTGCATGAGCCCCGTTGGTCTCCATAAAATCAGGCTCAAAATATTGAAGCTTGAAATTATCCGACCATGTATTTGTCGCGCGTGTTTTTTTATGGCTGAATTTTTCTTCAAAATAGGCATCGGGGATATCTTCATAAGGGTGCTGAGAAACCCAGACCGAAACCTTGTTTCTTTTCGAAAAATCGTGTCCTTTTTTTCCTTTAATTTGCTTTGCTTCCATTATCGTCCTCCTACAGACGCCTGTGGTTCAATTGCAGACCTCTTTCACGCGCCCGACATCACCACTGGTCAAGCGAACTTTTATGCCATGGGGATGTGAGGAAGAGTTTGTCAGGATATCCTGGACAACGCCCTCGGTTAATTTTCCACTTCTCTGATCTTGCTTCAAGACGATCTTGACCTCAAGACCCTTTTTGACATTCGATCTTTTTTTTCCATCCATAATAATTTAATCTGCTCCAATTTGTTATTGTATTAGTTGGACGAATTATAACCGGTTTTAAAAGAAGCGCAGGCGATCGCTTTATGAATCTCTTCCGGTGACGCATTACAGCCACTCATCTGCAACACCACTTTTTTCCCCTTGATTCTCTTTTTTATTTTTTCAGCTGCCATCAGTGTTGATGCACCTGACCCTTCTGCCAGATTATGCGTGTAATACAAGGCCATTGCGATGGATTCATAGATCTCATCTTCCGTTAACAGCACAAAATCATCCAGTCCCGTACTGTATATTTGAAAAGGGATCTCATAGGCGGTGCCCGTCGCGAAACCACCTGCGAAGGTTGTATTCGCCGCAGAGGATATCTGTTTTGATTTCCACGAATTATACGCTGCAGGTGAGTTCGCACCTTGCACTCCGATAATCTCAATCCGGGGACAGAAACTGCGCAGGGTTGTGATGGCTGCGGCGGCTTCACTACCCGCTCCAAGCGGAACAATCATCACATCGATGTCAGGCAAGTCCTCAACAATTTCCAGAAACTCTGTGCCAACACCATTGATAAGAAGCGGTTCGTTTGCGGGATGGGCATAGTACAACCCTCGTTCACGGCAAAGCCTGTCAACGATTTTTGACGCTTCCTCGAATGTTCTACCCGATTCAACAAGTTCAGCGCCCGTCTCAATAATTGCTCTATTCTTGACCGGATTATTGTTTTCGGGAACGACCACAGTTGCCTGCATATCGTGCCAGGCCGCCGCTGTTGCGATAGAGATCCCGTGGTTTCCGGTTGAAAAAGTGATGACCCCTTTGGCGTTCTTTTTTTTAAGATGATGAATCAGGTTCACGCCGCCACGGATCTTAAACGTTCCGGTTGGATGATGATTTTCATGTTTAACGTAAACATCCGCTTCGAGCAGTTCCGACAGTGCCTGATATCGCGTAAGTTGCGTCGGTTTCAGAAAATTCTGCACCACGGAACGTGCACGAACAGTTTCTGTAATCGAGATGGGGGCCTGTTTTAAACTATCCATAGAACCTTTAGCGTAATAAATTGAGCCGGAAACGAATGATTAAATTTCGAACACAGCAGAGCGGCCTCAACCAGTTATACTTTCGTGGATCTCAGGCTTGAAACCCAGTTTAAATGCCTTGACGATAGATCTGGGCGTTAATACTTCTACTTCATCAGGCAGTTTAATTCTATCTGCTGGATGGTATCCTTCAAATGACCATAAACAGACACTGTCTGCAAATACCAGATATGCCATACCACTGTTTGAAAAAATAGTTCCCGCAGGAAGATCCTTCAGTTCAGCCCTGAAAGTCAATTTTTCTTTTTTACCGATTCTCTCCGTATGCATCGTCTTGCTGATAACTGAAGCCTTAACGTCTTCCGGCTGCTGACCGAGGTTCGCTCTGACCCAATAGTCCTTAAACTCAAGATATCGTTCTCTTCTGCATTCGGCACAAGGTCTGTGCCCTGCTGCAAATGCAGTGGCTTCGTCTAAAAAGAAAAGTTCGGTGTATTTGTGGGGCGACATCAGGATGCGTTTTCTACCCTTATATTGTAATTTGCACGTCACCCAGTTTTGATGTTGATATGTTTTGACGATCTGTTTTTGTTTATTATGCAGAATACCTCTATTGCCTAATAATGTCCCTCTAGCAGGCGTAGCAACAAGTTTTCCCCAGGGATCAACCCTATTTTGAAGGGGCATATATCATCCTGTTAAAATGGTTGACACAGGTGTCAGTCGGCATTTGGGACTTCTGAGGTCGCACCTGCCACTTCAGCATTCGAGTTCGACGAAATTCGTCAAATTGATTTTGCCTGTATTCTCCCCCACTCTCGACCTATCTCTCAAGTCATCTTCCGGAAAATAACATCTTTTTCGTCATCTGCCATATCCCCAAGAAATTTTGTCGCCAAACCCAACATCTCTTCAGGGCTTAGTCTTTCCAGAATATTCAGGGTTATTTTCCCATTCCTGGAGCCCCAGGCGATTGCCTGGGAAATGATATGCTTTTTCTGGGCGGGACTGAGATGATCAAGGTCTATTTCCTGATTCGGTCTGCCGGAAGGAACTAAGCTTCCTCTGGGTTCAGGGGGGTTCAAAGCCGCACGTTGATACGACTCATCTCCCGTAACCCTGGCGACTCCTCTGATGATGCTAAGCAGATCTATTATTTGTGCGACTTGAGCGCCTGAAAGAGTATCTTCCAGTTCCACGTTAAGAATTGTCATTTGATGTCTAAAGGGAAGGCCTGACCCTGTTTTTTCTTTTATTGCGCAGCTTACGCCCCTATCACTGAACTATTGATCAAGATATCCACATCTGACACCTCTTTGGCAGCACTTCGCGTAGCCGCCCAGATAGCAGCCTTAGCTGATCCATACGCGCTGACGCCTGCTCCATTAAATTCCGCTGATCGAGAGATGGTATTAATGATACGTCCGAATTTCTGTTCTCGCATGATGGGAATTGCGGCTCTCATTCCGTAAATAGTCCCGAACAGATGAACGGCAATCACTTTCTCAAACTCGTTTTCAGCAAGCTCTTCAACACGTGTAAAAGCACCAATCCCTGCATTGTTAAAGAGTACATCCACTCGCCCGGTTTTATTCAAGGCAAGAGCAAGCATCGCTTTCACTCGTTGATCATCAGCCACATCGGTTTTGATTGTATAAGCCCCTTCCGATTGTAACACAGCCAAGCCTTCTTCATTGATGTCCGCTGCTACCACCCGGGCACCGTCTTTGAGAAAACCCAGCACCCAGGCCCGACCAAGGCCGCTGGCTGCTCCTGTGATGACTACCGTTTTACCTGTTATTTTCGACATGATTTTTCCTTCTCAGTCTGGTTAAGTTTGCCTCTACCATTTGTGGGTGGGGAAGCGGCTCCGCTGCAGAAATTTGTCAGGTGACATCACATGCATCCTTTCATGACCGGGCGCTGTTCTGCAAGTGTCAGCCTCGCTCGGCAACTGCGTACCGTTCGATCTCATGGGCCGGGTTGCTGTCAACATCTGATATCACGGTCCAGCCGGTACCATTGACGTAACCAGGTAAGAATCCCAAAATATCAAGCTATTCTGCAAGTTCGGAAATAGTCTTCCCACCGCAGTAATCAATAACCCAGAGAATCCTGCATGTTTTATCATGACGCTCTGCTCATCTGCCCTGCATCAATCGTCCAACGGCGGCGGAATTAAAACGAAATTACCAACATGTTTCTTCTCAAGGAACTCGCTTTGTGCATCCGCAATCTGTTCGAGTGGAAGTATCTTCGCGACAAGCGGCCGCAACTCGCCGCACTCAATGTAAGAAATAAGATTTGGAAAAACGGGTTCGTCCCAGGCAGTGCAGCCTATCAGCTTCAAATCCTTCAGATAAAAGGTACGCATGTCGAGTGCCACGAGTGGTCCTCCAATCGCCCCGGAGGACACGTATCTTCCCCCTCGCTTCAGTACCTCCAACAGGCCGCCAAAAGCTGGCCCCGCAACATTGTCAATAACGACATCATAAGAATTCTTGCCGAGACTGACAACGACATCCTCAACACGATCAATCACACGATCGGCTCCGATGGAAAGAACATGCTCCATCTTCGTCTTTGCCGCAATCGCTGTAACGGTAGCTCCCCGCCGTTTGGTCAGTTGCACAACGGCTGAGCCGACACCGCCAGACGCGCCTGCAACCAACACGTGCTCACCCTTGCGCACGTTCCCGCGATGCACCATGTTTTCAGCAGTTCCGTAGGCACAAGGAATCGTACCAAGTTCGGCATCACTCCAATTGCAGTCCACAGCGAACACCTCCCCAGCCGGAACTTTAACAAACTGTGCGAAGGCACCGTCGAAATCAGAGCCCATCCAGATATTGTCCATCGATTCAAAACCTGACTGCCGCATGCACGCCCGCACGAGTACGCGAGAGCCGATGGTGCTTTCGTCCCCACCCGGAGCAACAGCAACAATACGGCCGCAACAATCTGTACCCTGGATGAATGGGAAAAGTGTGGCCTCGTTCCACCCTCCGTCTGCCTTCACAGTTGCCTGCTCTTCCTCGGTAGTTGCCGCAGCCTCTGTCCCTGTTGTCACCGAGGAAGAGTACCAGCCAATACGTGTATTTATTTCAGTATTGTTAACCCCGGCGGCGAGGACTTGCAGCAGAACCTCGCCCGGCTCAAGCGTCGGAAGCCTTACTACGCGACACTGGAGCCTATCGTATCCTCCATTACCAGCAGTGACAATGGCCTTCATCGTTTTCCGACCGTCCCTTCGATCAAATCGGTCTTGTTTTGGATCTGTATCCCACTTAATTAACATATCGAATCTACCTTTTATTTCTGAGACATGATTGAGTCATTGCCGTCAGTCACACCAACGGAATGCTGCCAGGTTGTGCCCATACCGTCGGCTTCAGATTTATGTTGCGTGCTAAAAGCGTGGCATAACGGTCTGCACTGAACAAAACGCGAAGCAGTAAATGGTTGTTTTACATGAAACCGCATTTGATCGCAAAACTGCGAGGGCTGTTCATTGATGCCGCTTGTTAAAAGTATTCCCTTACATAGTTCCAGTTAAATACGCTTTTCTTTTTTCTTTCGGTAATTTCTCTATTGAATAACGTAACATGGTACGTGGCATTTTTTTGTAATGTTCCTTTAGATATTCTTCTTCGATTGCTAATGAGCGATTACCAATCTCCCTGAGCATCCACCCAACAGCCTTATGAATCAAGTCTTCTCTATCATCAATCAATATTTCTGATATTTTTAAAGCATCACTGAAATCATTGTTTCTTATGAAATGAAAAGTTGACATGATTGAAATTCGTCGCTCCCAGAGGCTTTCTGATTTGGCCATATCATAAATCGGTTGTTTATCCTTATCAGCTAAATACGCACCCACAATATAACTCGCCGAACTGTCGACCAGGTCCCAATTATTTACATATTTAGTACTGTTCATATAAAGGCTATAGATCTTTGACTTTTCTCTATCATCTCCATTGGAAAATTTTCTGACAAGCATTAAAACCGCAAACAATCTTACCTCATGATAAGAGGACTTGAGTAAATTTGAAATTATTTCAAGAGAAATATCTTTATATTTTTTAACCTGTTTTCTGATGATTGGCACTCTAATCCCGAGAAACTTATCTCCTTCCCCATATTCTCCCTTTCCCGTCTTAAAAAACCGTTGTGAGTGTTCAGCTACTGTGGAATTCCCCAATTCGACTAAATTCCTGCTGATGTCCTTTGCTGTTACTTTCATTGTCGCTCATAGTATATTTCCACACCTTTGCGTTCAATTAAGCTCATAATTATTCGAAATCTATGAGCTAATCTTTGGAAAATATTTTACATTTTGAAAGCCCTTGAAATCAGAGTCTTGAGTCCATACAGTAGCGTCATAAGTATAGGCAGTTGTGAGTATAATACTATCTGCCATAGAAATCCTGAATTCATGACTCATTTTAGCCGCTTGAATTGAAAGTTCGAAGCTTAGGTCAACTATTCTCCCTTGCCTCATTAAGGATACAGCTGATAGTGCTGAGTCTTCATCTCGTTCACGAAGTACAACTTTGAAAATTTCAAAAACAGTTATGGATGGTACAATTAAGATTTCGGTATCGGATAACGGTACACTGAAATCATCTGCATTCGGTCCATCAGCAAAGAACTCAAGCCAACCTGAAGAATCAACAATATTCATAATCTGTCAGACTCCTTTTCAATCGAAGTATCAATACCACGCAGGAAACCTCGCATATCTGAAATTTGTTTTTCAGGTATAAGCTCAATCCTATTGCCATAAGGTATTACCTGGACTTTCTGCCCTGGGATAAGGTGAAATTTATCTCTCACTTCACGCGGAATAACGATCTGATATTTTGGGGACACAGTTACTGTTGTCATGTAGAATCTCCATCGATAAGGTTGTAGTCATACGATACTTCAATCGACGAAAGCTGTCAAAGCAACAACACCTGCACGATATCTTTGACCTTGACACAACCCTGCCCAATGAGTACTCTTAAAGTGTACATTTTGTGGAGGAGACCATGCTTGAAATTAATGTAAAAGAAGCAAGAAGCAACCTGAGTTCGATCCTTGATAGGGTAGAAAAAGGGGAAGAAATAATTATAACACGTAGAGGAAAACGTGTTGCTCGAATCTCTAATATTGTAAATAATCCCACCCCTTTAAAAAGTTTAAAGCAATTTCGAGACAAAATTGGTGTCAAAGGAAAATCACTTAGTCAAACAGTTATAGATCAAAGAGAAGAAGAGCGTTACCAATGATTTATATTGATACAAGCATTCTGGTTGCATATTACTGCCCTGAAAAAATGAGTGATCAAGTCGAAGATATCCTGGTTAAAGCCAGGCACCCTGCTATTAGCCAGCTTACAGAAGTTGAATTAACTTCTGCTCTTGCCCGAAAGACCAGAGAAAATGCGCTGTCTAAAGAAGATGCTATGGATATTTTGACTATATTTCGTACTCATATTGACAATAAAAGTTATCAATATTTGCCAATTCACCCAAAACACTTCTCAACTGCAATGAATTGGATTGCTGAATTCAATACCCCCCTCAGAACTTTGGATGCATTGCATCTTGCAATAGCTGCACAGAATAAAGCCCCACTTCTCACAGTAGATATTAAATTTGCTGAATCTGCAGAAACACTTGGTATTGACGTAACATTGATTTCTTAATTTGCCGATTCTTTTTCCCGGTCAAGTAGAGCATAGGCACCTTACCTAAGGTGGGGATGGTCGGGTGAGAATAGCGTAACTCCATTGTAATCGGTATAAACATTTGCATTCATCGATCTCGTGCACTTCCCATGGAAAGTACAACAATCCCCAGCCTCTGTTCAGCCTCAACTCTTCGATGCGCCTCAGCAGCTCGCTCAAGCGGATAGATTTTATCGACAATTGATTTTAGTTTTCCCTCTTCAATCATTTCTTTTAGTGCAACCAGCTCTTCCTCCAATTCTCCGGCAAAAACAAACATAGCCCTCTTATCAGTAAACCTGGTTGTCAGAAAAGACCTTAGCATATCGGACAAACGTGGATTTCCCATTAAATAGCGTCCCTTGGGATTGAGCGCCTTAACACATTTTGCATAGGAACCTTTGGCAACCATATCAAAAATCACATCATAGGTTTGGCCACTTTTTGAGAAGTCCTCTTTAGTATAATCAAAGAAATGATCACTGCCGACCTGGAGAAGCATTTCCTTTTTTATGGTGCTGTCAACTGCTGTCACTTCAGCTCCCATTGATTTTGCAATCTGCACTGCAAACGTTCCAATGCTTCCTCCGGCGCCGTTGATCAAAACTTTTTCGCTTTTTCGGATATTTGCTTTTCTCATGAAGTGAAGTGCATTCAGCCCTCCCAGAGGTACGGCTGCCGCCTCTTCAAAACTCATATTACTCGGTTTCGGTACCAGAGTGTAGCTGGCTGGCAGACACATGTATTCACCATATGCACCCAACTGAAGTTTAGTAGATCCGAAAATCTGATCTTCCTTTTTAAACTTAGAAACGTCTTTGCCGACAGATTCAATTTCACCCGCAAAATACCCGCCCAATACTTGTCTCTTTGGCTTTGTGAGTCCAAATACAAATCGCAAAGGCAGCCAAAACCATTTTACCGCGAAATTGAAACTTCGCATCTCACAGTCACCCTTCGTTGCCTCTACCGCATGAACTTTAATCAAGACTTCATCATCCTTAGGAGTTGGTTTATCTATCTCTTTGAGCTGAAGAACGTCCGGCAGTCCGTATTTTGTGTATACAATTGCTTTCATAAACCCCATTTAAATATACTTTAATCCTGGTTTTTTTTCAGTATAATCACCCACTATCTATTTGGTAAGGGTTGGCTCAATAATTACTCAAGTGTTTCCCATCGATGTAAAGGAAACGCGTTGACTTGGCATTTTGTCTGCAAAATGTCCAGTCTTTAAGGAACTTTTGCGGACAGATTATGCCAAGTTATTTTTGTACGATCCCTAAGTATTAAATTCATCTAAAGGTAAGATTCTATATTTTAAGTTCTTAAAATACCTAAATCCAAGCGACTCCCAAAAATTATTTCCAGATATATTGTCAGAGTTAACCAATAGGCCTATCTTGGTAATATTCTCTTCTTTCAGCGATTTAATGACATTTTCCACTAGTTTTTTCCCTATACCTCTATCCCTATAATTTTCATTTACCACAGTATGATAAATGAAACCTTTTCTTCCATCATGTCCGCAGAGGATTCCACCGATAATATTTCCATCAATTCTACAGATAAAATTGTTATTTGGATTTCTTTTTAAAAATCTCTCAATTCCTTCTTTTGAATCATCGATAGCCCGTAATGTCGTTCCATTTGTGATGGACCAAATCTGATGAATTTCGTCATAATCATCAATTTTCATTTTTTCAATAATCATGGTTTAATATCTCATTTGAGCGATGTCTCAATTTCAATTCCAAAAGAAATGTACATATAACGTTTGACTGACCCGCCACACCCATAGCAAAGCGGCGGATTAGCCACAAAGACAACCTCCAGAGATTTGAGAATTCATATTATTTCCTTTATTAGAGCCACCGACCCCCTATTCAGGACAGTTATTGTGTTTTTTCCACATTTGCGGATCGTGTCCCTTTGGAATGTTTAGACAAGGATCATCCGCAGAATATCCCCTAATCTTATTGTATAATCGAATTTGCTGAGGTGATAATATTTCGGGAGTCTTTAAGTGAGAAGACAAATGAACATAGCGTAGATTACTCCTGACTTCAGCAATTTCATCCAATAGGCTCCTCAATACGGTTTCAGTGATTGTCTTGTCGGCGAAATGGCCATTCAACTTTTTTTCCAACTCTATTATTTTGAATCCCAATGGAATAGCTTGTGTTTTCATTGTCTGGAATATAATTTCAATTTTTCTCTTCTGTTCGGAGCTCAAGCTGATTTCATCTTTCATTTCCAGTAAATGTATAGGTCCTGGCACGCCGTTGAGTTCCGCTGCTTTTGCCAACCCCCAACCTCGCCCATTTTTAAGATCATCAATATCTGATGTTGAAAGGCTTTTTATCTGTCTTTTTTCTTGCCCCACATATTTTGATTCATGGGAATGCTGTCCAACAGCGGTAAAACAACACAGGAAGATTAATATTACTGAAATTATGAAACTATTTTGGATTTTCATGAAAACTCCTTAATATACATTTCATTTCCAACACCAGCAAAGCCGACCACTTAGATAATGGTCGATTAAAGATGTTCCTTTGCCGGAGCTTTGGGAAAAACGCTATCGAGGGCGCCATAGCCGTCCGTGTGTGCAAATGTTGTACTATTTGACCACTTGATAAGTTGATTGAACAAAACCAAAATCATACGCTTTTGTTGAAGTGTGCTTTAGCTTAATATCATTCTCTAACTTACCAAATAGGGACTTCCCTGTGCCTATGATCACTGGTATTACAGTGATTGTAAGGTCATTTATAAGTCCGTAATTCAGAAACCGCTGAATTGTGATACCTCCGTCGATGTACAAACGATTAAATCCCTTTTCTGATAATCGATCACATAATATGTCCGGGGATTCGAATGAGTGCTCAACTGTTGATTTTAGATTCTCAGGTATATCAAGATCACGGCTGCTCAAAACAATCACCGACTTATTCTCGTATGGCCACTGACCAAATGATGATACTTTTTCATATGTGTTTCTGCCCATTACCAATGCATCAACTGAATTCATGAACGAAACATAACCACAGTCTTCCCCCTCTGGAACAGATACATTTGCAGCATCTAACCAATCTAGAGAACCATCCTCCCTGGCAATAAAACCATCTAAGCTTGTGGCAATAAAAACTGATGAAATTAGACTCATTGAACCTTACCTTTAAAGAAGTATAAAACCAGTATCCACGGGGTCCTGAGGTGATACTTAAATTCAAGATGGATCTGCAACTCCAGCCCCCCGGCGAATACACAAGTTGAAATAATTAGTACTGCTTACCCACAATCAGGCATAAAAACTGTCTATGACTGTAATAATTGGATGTTTGTATTGAATTCATCATGTTGACACTCGCTGCATATATGGGCTTTTGACTCCGAATATCATCGATTCGGCAATAGTCTTAAATCCGAATTTTTCATAGAATACAACATTTATATTTTTGTCTGTTTCTAAGAACGCGCTTGCCCTACATGCATCCACCTCCAAACAAAAACGATTCATAAGCATTGAACCAACACCAGATCCTTGATGTGAAGGTAAGACTCCAATTGGCCCTAGATGCCAATGTTGATCTTTTGGATCATGGCGACCCCACTCGTTCATCCAGACTTTTCTTCTCCAATCAATACTGTTTTCGTCCTGAGACTTCGTTTCATCATCTGCTGTATCTTTTCCAGAACAAGAGAACATTCTCATTACACCAATGATATTTTGTTTCTCTTTCGCGATAAAGACAATACCTGGTCTATCTTTCAAAAGGTTTGTAAAATCGTTCTCTATTTGAATTCGAATTCTTTCATCGGAATTTTGAAAAACAACAAGGTGTATTGGATTATCTAGCATTGCTATGCTGAGCACTCTCGCTGATTCTTCAATATCGCTCTTTTCCATAAATGATATTGCTATGTTGCTCATATCTACAATTGTTTTAAAGGTTGATATATTCTTGGATCACTTTTCTTTCCAACACCTGCATCACCGGCGGCTTCCGTGAATGTTGATTAACGGTGAACCTTTACTGAAACGCTGGGAAAAGCCTACTCCAAGGCGGTTTCCGGCCGTGTGCATGCTGTTGCCAGCTATTATAATCTTGTTTTGATCCAATTAGTATCGAAAATGCAATCAGGCCATTTCGATTGTTAGAAAAGTGTCCGAATTGCAAAGACTTGTTTGACGAAAATCATTATCAGCTGCTTTGTTGAATATCTTTTACTTTTTTTGCCACTCCAAAAGCAATATATATCATCCATAGAATCAACCCAATATGAAGCACATCGTTTTCATTGAACCATCGCTACTTGAAATATGAAAACACCTGTTTAACCTGCGTTTTTCAGAGTGCAGTGAACCAAGCGAACGGAGCGGCTAAAAACGTCAGGTTGAAACAATTGTCGGAATAAATTTTATAGTTATCTTTCATCTACTTCAAGATATCTTGTAAGATCGATCCAGGTTTCATCATTCAGCTTTTTGCAAAAACCTAACCAGACATTGCTGAAAGTAACATAACAAATCAAGATTTTGAATATTTTCTAAATACTGGTAGCGTCAGAAAATACAAAATTGCAGCAACAATCGGGCAGATTAATGCCCAAGCTACAACAGCATACAGAGTTGCAAATCCAAGATTTTGAATAAACTCCCATTTATCTATTCGAAACAAAGTTACTATTTGTTCAACGGATAGATTTACAACTGAAGACCTAAACAACATGCCACCAATTTTGTAAAAAGGGAGCAGGAGAATAAACCATAAGGGATAGACGGCATAATTGACAATCTGAATAGCTGCATGGTTGAGCCGAAAAAGAAAGGCGAAAATAACGCAAAGTATGGTGGTAGTTCCAAAAACTGGGAACACTGCTAAGATGGAGCCAACAGAGACTGTCAGCGCAAGTCTTTCTGGTGTAATACCTTGTTTTAATGCATTTATTAGAGGGGTGATAAATCTATTTTTCAAATATGATTTTTTCATTTCACCACCTAAAAAAATAGAAACCCAAGAGTTTAAAGATATGAATACTGCTAATTCGCAAAGCAACTACTTGCATGACTGCTATTGAGTCGGAAGATACATTTTCATGTTCCAACGCGTGCATCAGTTGCCGCTGCATTGACCGTTGATTAACGATGAATTTGCCAGGAACGTTGCACTTCCTTCCACTCACCGGCGGCGATTGCGGTCAACTGAATGTTAAAATGCTTCCAATTTTCAACTGATATGTGTATGATAAATTAAAACATACACAAAGGAGATCCAATGAGAACAAACATCATAATAAATGACGATTTGATGAATGAAGCATTGAAATTAACTGATTTAAAAACAAAAAAAGCCGTTGTTGAAGAAGGCTTAAAACTTTTAGTCCGATTAAAGAAACAAGAAAGAATCAAATCCCTTCGTGGCAAATTACACTGGGAAGGAAACCTTGAACAAATGAGGTTAGATAAATGATTCTTGTTGATTCCTCAGTTTGGATTGCATATTTCAATGGTCAAATAACTTGGCAAACTGATGCTCTTGATAAACTGTTGCATAGTGAACCAATCCTTATCGCTGACTTGATTTTAACTGAAGTACTGCAAGGTTTTCGAACCGATAAAGATTTTAACCAAGCTAAAGCGTTTCTTAGTACCTTGGTTTTCATAGAAATCGGTGGTTATAATAGCGCCATAATATCAGCCTTCAATTATCGGCTGATGCGAAAAAAAGGAATTACTGGCAGAAAAACAATTGATGTTTTGATCGGATCATATTGTATTGAAAACGGTATCAGTTTGCTGCATGACGACCATGATTTTGACCCAATGGAACAATTCTTAGGTCTGAAAGTAATTACTTCAGACTCCCTTCATTAGAGTTATCTGCAACTTCTTTTTTCACCCAACGTGTTTCTCAGATGACAGCACCATAGCGACGAAGGAACATCGATGATGTTCATCAGTTGAAGAAAATTGTTAGCTTTTTATCATTAGATTTTTTCAAGATTATCAACGGTTCTGTCATTCATAACATCTCCGGTATTGAGCACAGTTTTCGGCTCAAAAAGCAAGACATGACATTCCTCTTCAGCAACTGGGAGATGTTCAACGCCACGAGAAATTATAAAAAATTGTCCTTTGGATAATTTGATATCTTGGTCTCTTAGCTGAATGGTCAGTTTCCCTTCTACCACCATGAATAGTTCATCTTCATTTTCATGTTGGTGCCAGACAAATTCACCTTTTAGTTTTGCAAGTTTGACATATTGACCATTGAGTTCGCCCACGATTTTTGGGCTCCAAAATTCACTAAAGAGCGAGAATTTGTCTTTAATATCTATAATTTTCATATTTCCGTCCTTCGGAAGCCAACACCAGCATCACCGACTGCTGTTCTGATGGTCGGTTAACCCAAAACTTTTATTCGAAGTTTTGAGGAAAGCCCTACCGATGGCGATTGCAGTCGGCGAGTATACATTCATTATCTTTTTGATTTGCTGATGTAGGCTATATCTAAAAATTTTGCAGCTTTAACTAAGGCTTTGTCAAAAGTCCAAAGCGGAGTATTAGAAAGAAGCGAGGAACCTAGCAAATGAATATCAACATACCCAATTCCAATGCTCATTAATTTGCGAGATTCAATGAATTCTATTATTTCCGTGTTGTCAAGAACATCTACCACAGGCAATGCTTCAAGCAATTGAATGATCTCCCTACGTTTTTTAAGACTGCCACAAGCTAATTCTCCTATGATGTAGGGATGACAGGCAATCAAACCCTGCTCAAGCAATTGAGTGAGATGCTTCTGACCTTCTTTAAAATGAGTAACCCATATGGAAGTATCTGCTAACACCAACTCAGGCATTTTGAGACCTCCTGCGAGGTATAGTTTTCAGCTTTTCTTCTGTTCCGCCGAGTTTAGCAAGGCGTTTGCTACTTTCCTTTGCGATCAGTGCCTCAAGCCCAAGTCTTACTAAAGAAGTTTTTTCTTTGATTCCAGTTAGTTTTGAAGCTTTATTGATAAGATCATCTTCAATGTTTAATGTTGTTCTCATGATTTGCTCCTATTATTGGTTTAGGTTTTATGCATCTATTATAGGCATGCGTTGATGCATGATGCAAGCATGATGTTTTGGAAGAGTCGCAGTAGGAACACCGGTTACCCAATGCCCCCTGCACAGATCCCGGCGTGCGGTATTCCCGCACCGGGCTCCTCAGTTGTACTCACATTTACAGCAAGGTGCGTGTTCTTGCTTTCCGCCCGACGCAATTCCAATTGTCTCTTTTGATCAGGCGCAAGAAAGGCATAAGCTGCCAATACCCGCTTGATGCCTTCCCAAGTCAGACTTCGCCTTCGGCTTCTTCGATTTAACCACTTATACAACGAATTAATCTAAATCAGGATATCAAGCCCCTCTCTGAATTCAGAGCTAAATCAACCACTTGTATTAAACAGGTTCATGATACCAAAAGACCAATCGTAATAACTCAACATGGTAAAAGCTCAGCCGTTCTCATAGATGTTCGAGTATACGAGGAGCTGCTTGAAAAGCTTGAGCTACTGCAAGATATCAGATTGGCTGAAAAACAAATTTCTGATAAACAGGGAATTGCCCATGATCATGTGAAAAAATAAATCATGGAAAACTCAAGTTATGAAAACATTGCTCTAAAACCATTTCAATCTTAGTCTAGATCTGGAATCTCGGAACGTGACAATAAAAGCTTGATACTCCTTGGTGTTTTTGGTGTTCTTTGGATAAGACCATTTTCCTCAAGTTTGAGAACCATATTGTGAATTGATGCCGGAGATGTTTTGAAGTATCTCATCATGTCGGCCTCTGCAGGAGGCATACCATTAAGTTTTGTAAAATAGTACATGAAAGCAAGATATTGCCCCTGTTTTGATGTATATTTCATATCCTTCCCCATAATTCCCAAAATTCAAATTGTCTTTGCCTTCTGCCAACAATATCAAGCTGGCGTCGTGTTGTGACACTTTGCTGACGCCATTATAACCCGCCGCTGCACAGAACTTGATATCAAGATGGTCTTGCCAAGATTACAATACTTGAGCTTATCAGCGACGATTAGCGTTCCGGTTGATAAATTTGTTGGACGAAGCCGCTATCGCGGCGGATCTTGTAACTTTGGTACACAAATAGCGTAACCCCATTGTTTTGTTAAACCCTTAATTTTAATAAAACATGGAGCTACGCTATGAAAACATTGAAAGA